>CABDZO010000158.1_pt1 | contig 15172 bp, 11 predicted proteins | sample 3132221 | NCBI WGS metagenome assembly CABDZO01 (sample SAMEA5534340, study PRJEB31848) | metagenome | biome: tundra; feature: field; material: soil | place: USA | collected 2013-05 | depth 0.45 m | reverse complement strand
AACAGGATTGGCATCAAGACCCGGCCTCAAATGCTGAATGAGTCGCACAATGCGGAGACCTCGGGGGCGATTTCCACGGACGCCAGCCGGACCACGGTTCGCGTCATTCGCACGGACGAAGAACTGATGATTGCACGCTCGGTGGGCCGCCAGCTCTCGAAGCAACTGGTAGCGGTTTTGAGCACCTTCTCAAGCTGCGGGTCGGTCAGCTCCTTGAATGTCTTCAGGAGTTTGCCGTTGTAGGGGTAGATACTTTGGTAGGCCATAATTTTTAGCTTTCAATTTTGTTCTTGGGGGGAACCGAATGATTTCGTAACAAGAGTTGTTGAGCTTTGATGCTCAGGCCAACTTCACCACCATCTTGCCCATATTTTTCCCTTCGAAGAGGCCGAGGAAAGCGCCCACTGCTTGACCGATACCTTCCACCACGGTTTCCTTGTTCTTCAGTTTGCCGACGCGAAAATAGCCGCCCACTTCCTTTTCAAATTCGCCCTGACGATCCAGCCAGTCGCGAACGATCAGCCCCTTCATCGTCAACCGTTTGGTAATCATGTTAAAGAGATTGGAAGGGCCGGGCCGCGGCTTTTCCTCGTTGTAACCGGAGATGCCGCCACAGGCGATGATCCGGCCATGCACCCGCAAAGCCGAGAGCGCCGCTTCGAGCGTTTCGCCTCCCACATTATCGAAATAGACATCAATGCCGTCCGGCGCCTCCAGGTTCAGTTGTTCGAGGATCGGGCCGGCCTTGTAATTGAAGGCGACATCAAATCCACATTCTTCCCGCAGAAACTTCACCTTTTCCGCCGAACCGGCTGACCCGATGACACGGCACCCGCGCAATTTCGCCAGTTGCCCGGCCACACTCCCGACCGCACCGGCGGCTCCCGAAATATAAACGACATCGCCGGCTTTAACCTCGACTAGATTCAACCCGACCCAGGCGGTCATGCCCGTCATGCCGAGGGCGCCGAGGTAGACTGAGAGCGGCTGAATCTCGCGGCTGACCGAATGCAACTCTTTCGGCGAAGCCATGAAGCATTCCCGCCAGCCAAAGTTGGAAGTGACGGCATCGCCCGGCTTGAATTCCTTGGCGCGCGACTCGATGACCTCGCCGACTGCGCCGCCGTCGAGCGGTTGGCCTAACTCGAACGGCGGAACATACGATTTCCCTTCGTTCATGCGACCGCGCATATAAGGATCCACCGACATGAAAAGATTGCAAACGAGCCCCTGCTGGTCTTGCAGCGGTTCCAGTTCGGTCCGCGCCAGAGTAAAGTTAGCTGCGGTTGGAATCCCTTTGGGGCGGGAGGCCAGCCGGATCTCGCGGCTTGTAATTTTTGACATAAAAATAAAAATGCTAATCGGTGGCGCTCCTCGGCGACCGCATGAGCCACGCGCCAATCATGAAAAACAGAACCCCGTTCGCCAGCCAAAGCATGTCAAACCATAACTGATGCGGATGACCGGGGAGAACGTGATGAATCCCGAGAATCTGATGGTCAATAATGCCCTCAAGGAAATTAAACAGGCCGCACCCCGCCAGCATTGAGCCAAACAAAACCCGGCCCTTCCAGGCCGGACCGGCGTGACGCGCGGCGCAAAATAGCATCGCCGTTCCAACCAGCGACACCAGCCAGAGCGCCAGATGAAAAAATCCATCCTGCGTATTCTGAAGTTGAAGTTGCCCGATGGAGGCGGGCTGGCAATGCGCGGTCACACAGACCAAATGATGCCAGCCGAGAATCTGATGAAGAATGATCCCGTCCGCAAAGCCTCCGAACCCCAAGCCGAGAACGATGCCTGCCCGAACCAATGGATTCTTTAAGGAACCTCCGAAAACTACTTTTCGGAGTTGGGTGGATGGTGGCAGTTCGGTTTTCGGTGTGGCTGGTTTCATGGTGGCTCCTGCGGTTGGTATTTTCCTGACGTTTGATCCTTTGTCGTTGATTGGTTTTCGGTCGTTTCTGGTTTTGATCTTCGCTGTTCAGGCGGCCCGCGTCAATAACTTTCGCCGCACGATCTGTTCGTAGCGGGCCAGGTGGTAGATCAGGTTGATCAAGCCAATTGCCGCCGCATTGCGCCGTCTGCCCACATAGCATAGCAGGCCGCTTCATGTGTCAATATCAAGAACCGATCCCTTTCCAGATCGGTTGCGCCACGCTGGAACCAGATGGGGGACTGAACGGATCACCTCCCAAAGTGGGAGGGAAGCATCCGAATCAAAAAGAAGAAACGACAGGAAGGAATCGCGCCTTGAACGCCGCCTGCACAGCCGGACCAAGACCAAGACAGCTTTTAATAAAAAGGCTGTCTAACTGAACCGCTTTTTCGCGCTTGACCGCTCACGCTAATGGGTGACCCCTTATAGATTTCCTGCGCCTTGAATACCTCGATCACCGAAGCGGATGCACCGCGTTTGTACAAGCTGCTGCGCCGAACCATGACTGATGTGGGCAGTTCTACCTTAACAGCCGGACGTGGTTCGAGTTGCCCTATGGTTCACGCTCCAGTTGTTGAGCAGTCAGTGGTGCATGACGCGGTGTGGCCGCGAGAGGCAGACTGGACGCCGCAAGCGCGGAGACCACGAATGAGCCGAGCGCAAACAAGATGGAAGCGCGATAGCTTCCCGTCAGATCTCGGAAATAACCGCCCAGAAACGACCCGGTCGCAGGACCAACGCCCATGCAGATGAGAGTCGCGAGCCCCCAGATTTTGCCGAGCGTCTTGCGTCCATAGATGGCGCCTGTATAGCCCACAACGCCACCCGGGATCATGGCCCAGTACACGGCGAAGAGGAAACAGGAAAGCACGCCGAAGGCAATGGATTTCCCGGTCTGAAGCAACATCGCACAAGCCACCGCGCCAACCAGCGGACCGATGATGAGCGAGATCTTACGGCCCTTGGCTTCGTGGCCCACACTCTGCACGATCTTGTCAGCAACAATGCCCATGATCGGCATACTGAAAATGCCGACCAGACCAATCGTCGAGTAGAGGTTCACGGCCTTGCCGAGGCTCATGCCGAGATCCTGCACAAAGAAGCTGACGGCCTGCGACCAGATAAGGAATTCCGCGACGAGACTTCCGAGGAAGGTGATGATGACGGCCCAGATTGCATAGCGCGAGAATGCTTCGCCGACTCCCCAAACATACTCCTCTTCGGTTGCTCCCGGCATTGCGCCGAAGGGCTCCACGCCATAATCTTCCGGATTCTTTTTCGCCAAGATCGTGGCAAGCAGCATAGCGACAAGCACGATTCCACCAAGCATCTGCCATGCAAAGCGCCAACCATATGTTGGGATGACAGACTTGGAAATCAGACTAAGAATGATCTGTGCCATCGGCCCGCCCATGAACGCGAAGCCCCACATTTTGGCGTAGTCCTTGCCGATATACCACTTGCGTACAGACACTGTGGAGGAGACCCATAACATGCCGGTGCCAATGCCACCGAGAATTCCATAAGCTGCGTAATAGGAAGGCAGGGTATGAACTCCGGAGGTGACCCAGAAACCGGCAGCTCCAAAGATGGCGGCAAGGAAATAAGCAGGCTTGGTTCCCCAGCGGTCAATTATCATTCCGCTCAGGAATGCAGTGACGGCGTAGATGGTCATCATGAGCGAATAGCCGGCGGAGATGTTGGCGTCCGACCAGTGCATGTCCTTGCCCATGGGTAACTTGAGAACAGCGAAAGTGGCGCGGAATCCGAAGAGACAGAAAAGCGCGAGCCACGAGGCCATCACAACCATGATGGCTGTACGTTTTGCTTGTTTTTCATTCATAGAGCATCTCCGGGGAAACAAATCGGGATAGGTGATTGTAGATAGAATGGACGAGTCGGCGCCAATCGGCGCCGCGTGTCGGCCGGCAGCGATCTAAGACGCTCTGAGAAACGGTTGTCCTGGACAGGCCGGGCTATTTGTAGAATCAGCGACATTTAATAAGATAACGCCATTCAATCCATCAAGGAAGTAATATGAGCGAAATCAAAAATCCGCAAGAAGCAAAAAAACAAAATTATTAAACAGGCTCTGACGGACGCGGGGTTCAAGGAGGCGTTATTGGCCAATCCCAACGCCGCCATCGAGAAGGAACTGGGGGTCAAGCTCCCGGCGGGCATCAAGATTAAGGTGGTGGAAGACACGGCGAGCGAGGTCCACCTGGTTCTGCCGGAGGCGTCACGAGCGAACAAAGGTGAGTTGTCCGATACAGACTTGAATAAATAGGGTCAGTGTAACTTTTTCTCAATCGAACGGCTTGCCCTGCAACATTACGGAACGCGTGGGCCTACCTCGCTTGGGCGGACGTACCGTTCACGCTAAAGCGTGACCCCTTTCGCTTATTCGCTGAAGGCGAATCTCCAATTCGCAGGCAGGTGGTGGGGTCAAGAGCTATGCTCACCAGACGGCCAATTTTGTTTTGGCCCCTGATACTCGAGCAACATCATGGTTATGTCGTCGGACTGGTCGCCTCTGGAATATTCCACCAGCATGGCGAGCAGCCGGTTCAGAACTTCCTTCACCGGCAGGCCTTCGAGAAGCTTCAGTTCCCTGAGCAGACGCTCGTCGGAAAATAAAACTTTGTTTTCGTCCATGGCTTCGGTAACGCCGTCGGTATACAGGAAAAATCTGTCGCCGGGAGCAAGCGTCAGCGTACCGCGTTCAAACTTCATCCCTTCCATTGCGCCCACAACCATGCCGCCTGTCTGCCACAGATACTGAGCACTTCCGTCCTTTCTTATAACCACCGGTAGATTGTGGCCGCCGTTTGAAAATTCAATTACCCCGGTTTTGGTATCCAGGATCGCAAAAAAAGCCGTCACGAACATCGCTTTCTCGTTCCCCTTGCTGAGCTCATTGTTCACTTTGTCCAGGATAACTTCAGGCGGCGTATCCTTTACGGCCGTCGCCTTGAAAAGGGTTTTTGTAACCGCCATAAAAAGAGAAGCCGGCACACCCTTCCCGCTCACGTCGCCTATGACAAAACAAAAATGATCGTCGTCCATCGCGAAAAAATCATACAAGTCCCCTCCCACTTCCCGCGCCGATTTGAGGACGGCAAACAGATCAAGTCCCGGCATTCCCGGGAATGGGGGGAATATTTTGGGGAGAATGCTGAGCTGTATTTCACGGGCGATGTTGAGTTCGCTTTCTATCCTCTCTTTTGCGGCGGTCGTTTCCTGGAGATTTTTGATATAAACCTTCAGGTTTTCCGTCATCTTATTGAAAGCCTTCGCCAAGTCCCCGACTTCATCGCTGGAGACTTCCGCCTGGTGGAATGAAAGATCCCCCTTTGCCACTTTTGCCACCCCGTCGTGGAGAGCCAGGAGCGGTTTCAGCATGGCGACTGTAACCCTGTCGATTACTATCACCATAATCAGGAGCAGAAAGCCCATTATGAGGATGAGCTTGTTGCGCAGGCTTGAAATTGCCTTTTCAGCCTTTTCCATGGAAAGGCCGGCCCGGAAGGCTCCCCAATGCCGGCCTTTCACTAAAACCGGGGAGGAAATATCCCACATAAGTTCGCCGGTATCCCTCCTGTAGGTCTGGAGGAGATACTGGTTCTCCGCATGAGAAGCGGCTTTTATTCCCACTTCGTCGTTGAAAATACGTTTGGCCCTGTTGTGTAGGCGGTCGTAACCGAAATCGCCCGTCAGCGGCCTGTTGTAAATTGAGTTATGAACAGGCGGGTAGTCATTTATATCAACCAGAACCGCATAGGTGAACTGCGGGTCTTTGAGGAATTCGTCTTCCACCGGCAGAACCAGGTTTTCCAGGTAGGAGTCCATTCCGCTTGCATAGTGGTATTTCTGCACGGAGGAAAGGTCTTTCGGCTCAACGCCGGCGTCACGATACTTTTGGGTTATACTGAATGGAAGTTCAACAGGAACCAGTTCCCGGTCAAAAACCTCTTTTATTGAAAAGATTCCGTTGTCAATTATACTGTCCAGCATGTTTCCGGTAATTCTGGCCCCTACGGTGGACGCCGCAATTCCCTTTTCCAGTATAAGCCGGTTCGTTTCCATCGTGCGGTTTTTGACAAGGTAAATCGTGAATGCCGCCATCAGAAGCGACATCACGGCAATCAGGGCTAGGGATATTTTTGCGGAAAGTTTTCTAAACATTTCACTCTCCTCTCCCGTATAGAATTCTCAAAGCTCCCCAGTGACGGTTCAGCACGAAAACAGGAACCGACAGATCGGCGGTGGTTTCGCCCGTGTCCCTGCGGTAGATCTGGAGGAGGAATTCCCGGGTATTTTTGGAGGCCTGGAGTCCGGTTATGTCGTTGAAAATGCGTTTTGTTCTGTGTTTTTTTATGTCAATTTCCGGGTTGCCGGTCAGAGGGCGCGAATATTTTGAATTATTGGAAGGAAGATATCCATTTCTATCCACCAGGCCAACGGCAAGTATTACCCTGTCTTTGGCCAGGTATGAATCCACTATCGGGGTTATGACCTTGTCTGTATAGTCGTCGTAAAATGTTGAAAAGGTCGGGGGAGACGTAACGGGCAGCAGGGGAAAATAAAGCGTGCTGAAAATGTCTTCTTCGGATTTTTGGCCCGATTTAACCGCGTTTTCAAGAGCCCTGGCGCATTCACCAGCGGCTGCTTTCGCCAGGGCCAGTATCCGTTTATCCGTTTCTGTCATTTCATCAATGCTTATCGCATTTCTGGCCGGGACTGCGGCCGGGGAACTTTTTCCGGCGCCGGCCCTGACTTCTTTTTTCTGCGCGTCTGCGGCATGGGAAGCCAGCATGAATAAGAAAGTAAAAAAAAGCAGGAGTATTGGGAAGGTGTATTTCACGTATGTACCCCCGTAATTATTTTTTAATTTTCAGATTAAAAACCAGAGTCAGAACATTGAATCCGGAAAGGCGGCGGTAGTTTACATCATCGGCTATTTTTTTAATAAGATAAGCCCCGAGCCCGCCGATAGGGCGCTCGCTTATGTCTTGAGATAAGTCGGGGTCCGGAAGCTTGGTTATATCGAACTCCTGGCCGGAGTCACGGATTTCAATACTGAACTTCCCTCCGCCGGAGGCGCAGGCAACCTCTATTTCGCCGGGATTCCCGGGGTTCGCATATTTAAAGACATTGGTGACCGCCTCTTCGAGGGCAAGCTCCATGTCGCCTATGCGCCGCGCGGAGAATCCTGCGGAGGAAGCCGCCGCAGTGACGCACTCCGTTATCGCCTGGAGATTTTCCAGAACGGCCGGCATTTTTACGCGCCCGGTGGAGGACATGATTAGATGCCCTTCAAGCCTTCCGCGTCGGAATCATAAATCTTAAATATCCCCTGGAAGCCGGAAATGGCAAAAACTTCCTTTACATGCCCCTGAAGTCCGGAAAAAATTATTTTTCCGTTCTGCTCCTTGAGGCGCTTTGCGGAAGCGAGAATGCTTCGCAGGCCCGCGCTGCTGATATACTCAAGACCGCTCAGATTTATCACAAAGGCCTTTTCGCCCTGCGCGATGAATGCAGCGATGCTTTTCTCGAATTCGGGCGCCGTCACAGCGTCCATTCGGCCGCTGACCGTTACAACCAGCGCGTTTGATTCTTTTTTTGCGGCGATATTCATCATACACCTCATCTCTTAAATAAAATTAATCAACCGGCCTCCGTCGGTTCTGCGGGCATTTTGGTATAATATGTAACATACTGGGCTCTCATTGTGCACTTGAGACTTATCCAATGCAAGAAAATTTACCACTTTCCAATGCAACATGAGCCTGAAATAAAGGCCGTGCGTTGTTCAGGGCGAATAAGCATACTTGTATCTAAAGATATGCGCGCTCCTTGCGCCTGGCCGGAATTCAAAATCGCACAGTCAAATGGTGCGATATTATCTTGTCGCAACACTGGCACTTTTCAAACTATAAAAACGATTGAGGAACCAAATAATCTTTTCCATCATTATTGTCAGGTCCAGCAGGCACCCTTTCTCATTGGCCGAACCGAGCTTGTCGCTGTCCATATATGCCTTGCGGAGCTGTTCCATCGCTGGGCCATTGCTGGAACTCAGGTCCAGGAACATCCGGACTTGTTCCGGAGCATTTGTTTTCTCGATCTCGGTGGCAAAGTTCAGCAGGAAGTCTATTGACTCCATGCAAGCGTCCGAAAGCTTCTCTATTAACGGAAATGCCCTTGTCCGCATGATAATTTTCACACCTGAAGCGGTGCTGTCGGCAAGTTGATCAAGCAAAGCCTGACGTATCTGAAAGTAGGCATGTTCTTTGGCTGTCTGGGGGTCCATCGGCATAGCTGCCACCGCCGCCGTAGACGCCGCCACCTCGCGCGCAAGGGATTTGAAGGCCTCGTGACGTGAGGCGAGGTCAGTGCCGTCATATTTCTCTCTTGCCGTAGAGACGAACGCCGCGATCTGTTCCAGCTCGCGCGTCTGCTCCAGACGGATCAATTCCAGGCCGGTGTCGGGATCCTGCGGTTGAAATTCCGATAGATATTTGGGATGGGACAGGCCCTCCTCCTCCGACGGTGGGAAAGAACTTGCCAGCCATCTGGTCAGCGGTCCGTTAATGGCAATGAAAAAAATCGCTGACGTCAGATTGAACAGAAGGAACACCAAGGCGACCTGAGGTCCCAAGTCCAGCTTTAACGAATTCAGCAATGCCATTACCAGCGGAATATGCAAATAGACCTCTATGTAATAGAGCAGAATAAAAACTGCGGCCCCGAATATATTGAATACGTTTACAAATCGTAAGAGTTGCCGCGACGTTCCACGGAACGCCTGTCCGAGCATCACCTTGAACATGGTTGAACCGATCGCCGCACCATATATGAACAGAAACGCCTGCGGGCCCGTCAGGATATTTTCCCTCACCAACCCGATCGCCACAAGCGCTACGGCCGTAGAGGACTGCGCTATGAATCCCAGCGCCATACCTGCCATGATCGACAGCAGCGAATAATCACGGCTAAACGCCATCGCCCCGGTAAACCACACCTCCTGCCGCAACGGTTTGACACCGGCAGCCATCATCTCAATTCCGAAAAAAATCAACCCCAATCCCAACCCGACGAGAAAATATGTGCGGTATCTCTCGTCTTTTGTCAAATACATCGCGATTCCGCACAGCCCGACAAGGAACATTATGCCCACAGAAATATTCAGGGAGACGATAAACAGCAAAACGCAGTTCCCGACACTGAATCCATTCAAGATAGCGATTGCCTGCGTGACATTGAGTGCCCCGGCGCTGATCAGGCTTGCCAAAATCATCAGCGCCGCCGACGTGCTCTGCATTATCATCCCGGACCCCAGGCCGAACACCACGGCCCGCCCGCGCGAGTAGACAAACTGCGTAGCAAGCATCCGGAACTGCCGGCTGCCTATTTGCTTAAGACCGGATGAGAGCATTTGAATGCCCGTGAACATCAAACCCAGGCCCAGAAAAATTTTACCGATTATTTCGATCATAACCATCCAAAACATTTCAGAATTAAATCTGTAGGCAACATAAGGCCAGTCATCGTGTGTTTTCCGCCCCTAAGGCTTCCGGACAATACCAACAAGTTACTAAAATTAAAGACCTTAAAGGGGTCTTGACTGACCCATTTATACCTTTGTCGAGTTGCTCGACGAACGCGATTCCGATGAACAACAGCACAAGCGCGATCAGAAATTCCACCGCCGAAAAGCGGTAGAGGCCGATAAGCCGGGGCGCGGCGCTCTTGGATTCCGGTGGTTGTGGCGTGGTCATGAATCAATCATTCACAGGCCGTAGTCTGCCGCCGGGTAAGTTGAGTCCACATAGATGGGGATTACGAGACCGGCACCCCAATAGTTGGTGTCGCTGCAACTGGGCACCACATATTCACTTAGCCCGACGGGGTAATGCGCGGAGTTCTCGTAGTCGAAGGTGTATCCCAGCCGTGTCCAGGGCCAGCTGTTATCCAGGTTGGTGGCAGCGTAGCCTCGTGAGTCGAAGGTCGCATTGAACCAGGCGGCGTAGCCCGGTGAAATCCCCTGCAATGCATTGGCGGTCAAATAGGGGCTTGATTCTTCCGGAGCCAGCCCGGCGGACGGGGAATGGATGTCGGGGCTGACCGCCGGGCGGAACAGGTATTTCGGGTCCACATAAAACTCCGCTACTCCATAAGTGCCCGTGCGGGGCGGCAGGCCGAGGGCCTTTTCCATGCGCAAGGTCCGGTTGGTTCCGGTGTAACCTGCCAGAAGCTGCCGCCCGTCGGGATATAAAGTAACCCAGATTTCTGCCGACCAGCCGTTGCTCATGGTGTGAGTGCCGGGCGTCAGCACATTGTTCCAATCCCAACCGCCGGTGAACTGCATGGTCGCGACGCGAACCCACCGGCTGGTGGTGCCGTCAACCCAGTTGGTGAACGTGCGCCAGCCGGTGCCCGGCGTGTTGGTGGCCACCGGCCGCAACCGGGTGGAAATTTCCTCCGGCAGCGCCACCGCCGCATTCAACAGGGCGTTCGAATACCACGCATAACACCCGGCGCTGTCGGTCACCTCGGGGAACGAACTGCCTTTGACCCGGTAGAACATCGGCACCGGAACAGTGAACACGGATTGGGTGCCTTGAATGCCTTGCAGTTGGCTCCAGTCGTTGGTCCACACCGGGCCGGCCGTCAGCGACGACGACCACTGGACTTCGTAAGCGCCATTGGTCAGTCCATTGGTCCAACTCAAAGTGCCATTGCCTGACAAAGCGATGATCTCCTGGGCCGCGGCACCGCCGCTCAACAAGAGCCCCAGGCCCCAGAGAATGGCCACCGGGGCGAAACGCAGCCGCGCTCGCCGCGTGCCTGCGTTGTCTGGTGGCTGGTGGTGGACCGTTGCGGGTTGTGGGGAAGGGACTATTGTTGTCATGTGTTTTGCTTCAATCCAAAAGGGTGATTTCGAATATTGTTCACGGTTGCTTTTAAGGCTGACGCCGGTTAAAATCAAGTTTATTGCTCGGCAGCCATAGAACTTCCCAAGAACTTCGTAACCCGGTTGGCGGCGTTGGATCTGATGTTGAAGTAATAAAACGGATAATCGAAGTTATGGTACACTCCGAAGCCTGCGAGTCCGTCTATGGTACCTAATGCATTTTTATCGGCAGAACTGCAAATCAACACCCCGTTGCTTATGTCAATCCTGGCATCGGCATACTGCGGCACTCGGACATATACCCCGTTGGTATTCGGCATGAATGACCCGAAGCCTTGGTTCGTGGTCGCCAAGGTCTCGGCTCTCGTCCAGGTAAGGGGATTAATGACAACACCTATCAAGCCCGACAAGACGGGATTGGCTCCCGGAAGAACATCAGGAGCTTCAGTGTTATACGAAATGATCACTCCCGTGTCGCCGGGGCCTTCGGCGAATTTCAAGTGCGGATTATTAGTAAGGTACTCAGCAGTAATTGGAAAGCCGATAACGTATGCCGCAATCATTCTGGCTAACACCACCGGATGGGCTTTCATGTATCCGGCCAATAGGTTGCTCAGTACATCGGAGCCTTGCGAATGGCCGGCCAAAATAAACGGACGGCCATTATTGAAATTTTTGATATAGTAGTCGAATGCCGCCACGGCATCCAAGGTGGGTATGCCTGCTATAATTTCTAATCGATTGCTTGGCGACAAATTATCTTGTCTGTAGAATGGCGCGTAAATATTTCCTACGGTTTCAAAGGCGGTGGCTTGCTTGGCGAAGGCTTGGGGCGCCTTTTGCAGCATGGAAGGATTGTCGATGGCACAAACCTCCGGATTTGAATTCGTACTCGTCCAAGACGTCGGATAGAGGTAAAAGATGTCCACCGGCATGTTGGTCGCCGGCACCGTCAACCAATGGTTAGTTTTTGAGTAATCAGTAGCTTTTGGTGTGGAATTTGAGTTATCGCTTTCGCATGCGCGGTAGAACTTCTCACCGTTCGTAGCAGATACCGCGTAGGGGCTGGTGTCCGTAACGTCGCTCCACGGTCCGAGGACGGTGTCTGCGGATTGCAATTCACCGAGGAAGTTGATGGCCACTCCGGCCCCGATGCGATCAACGGCCACACGATGACCCAGCGGGCCGCCGTAATTGGCGATCTTCGTTTGCATGTTGGTGCTCAATATCTTGACCAGTTCCGCATTATACGTATGCGATGTTGTATCGGTGAGCTTCATAGTACCGAATACCCGCTGGGCCCCGATGCCATACCCAAGCGACTTCCACGCGGGCGAATTGGTTTCGACCACGGGATCAACACTGGTCGTTAAAATGGAAATGCTGTTGTCGCTGTTGCGAAGGATCTCCCAGGTGCGGAACTGGCGGGGGAAGTCCCGTAACGAGGGGGTTTCAACCTCCCAGAAGCCGTATTCCAGATGGGCCGGGTCCGGTGACGGCTGCGGTGTCACCGTGCTGATATGGCGATGCCCCGCCATCAACAGAATGAGATTCGGATAGTTGTGCAGCGTGGCAATCAAGTTCGTTTCGGTTTGATAATCGTAGAATTGCGGCGAGGCGCTGTTCGTATTGAAGAGGTCCGCTTGCGGACTGATGGGAATATGGCACGCGAGGATCATGAGCTGGTTCGAATCCTGACCCATTTGAAGTTCGTTGGTGAGCCACGTAAAGCGCGCCGCGTCAATCCAGCCGCCGCCATAAAACGTCGGGCCTTGGTTCAGCAGGTTCGACTTGCAGGTATCGTCGAGCACAATCATCTTGATCGGCATGTTCGTCAGCGGTAGGAACGTGTAGCAGGCCGCCAGGCTTCCCGTGTTGGCCCGGTTGAATCCGTGCCCCTGCGGGAACGATGTGGTATTAAAGAACTCGTTAACGTAGTTCGTGGGCGAAGAGATATCCATCGTGAGAGAGTGGCGGTTCGTGTCGGCGGCGACGGTCGGGGGCGTAGCGTAAAGGTTCGTCAAGCCCCATTTGATCACGGTGCCGAAGGGGGTGGTCCCATCCACAACGCCCACATACATACCGGTCCCCTCTGAGGCACCCGGGAGCAACGGGTTGGTTGACATGTTGAGGACGTTCGCGCCGACCATGGCTTGCTGGAGTTTTGGGGTCGGGTAGCCGATGCCCATCCACATCTGATCGTGGTTGCCAATGGCATCATACCAAGGGATGGAGTGATCGAGCCCGGCGGCCTGAAAGGGCATCTGATAATCTATGTTGGTAGCGCCAAGATGATCGCCAGAACTGGGCGTAATATACTGCCCGTCCATAACATCAATAAACCAGCGAAGTTCGTTATACTGGGAGCTGTTGCAATCATCGCCGAGAGATATGCCGAAATCGAAAGGGGTCAGCCGGTGCAACGCATTGATAGTCCTGACGGCGGCATCGAGGTGGTAGGTCGTGTCGAACATGACCGGCGAATAAGAGTTCGGATTAAGCCCGCCCGGACCCGGTTGACCAAAATCCGCGCTCCAACCCATGTAGGGAACTTGGACCGGGGATTCTTTGTCGGTGATATGAATGTCGCTCATGGAGAAGTAAGACAAAAGCCGCGCCTGATTGGTTGCTCCTGTGTCGCCGGATGGCGTCAGGAACTTCCGGCCCTCGTTCGTGCCGGGACCCCACTGCCATGAACTGTAGCCATAGACCGCGTATGCGGCGACGTCCGCCGGATAAATAAACGGTGTGTACGGTGCTACGGCGACCGGAGTGATCGTCCGCTGACGTGTCCCCAACTCGGCTCCACTTCCGGAAACCGGAAGCAATAGCGGAATCGACACGCTGATGATTTGGATAATTTTTAGTTTCATAAGTTTCTATACCGTGTTTTTTTTGTTCGGTGCCGATTTCGCAAGTCCGCTATTCCCTGGTGGTTATGGCCGACGCAGCCGATAGAATATCGCCGGGTTGGCCGGATTTATGGTTATGGCCGCCGAGCTGTCGGTGCCGGTGCCGGGCAAATCAAACCACTGGCCCGTGCTCAAGCCGTTCGTTTGGGCTTGGAGAATCCAACCCAGATGATCGGCCGGCCACGCGATCGTGAGCGTGTTGCCGCTGACGCTGGCCGTGACGTTCGTCGGATTGGTGGCGGTGTAAGGGTCTAACACGCCAGGCGGGGTCTCTTGATCGAAAGGCTGCACATATTCCAGGCCAATGGCTTCGTTCATCAGATTGCTGAAGGTGGTAAAATTGATGTCCAAATTCGTGGCTGAATTGCCACCGCCTGGAATCAGAAGCTGCATGGTTGCCGGTGGCTCCTCCAGGGTCAGCGGTGTCAGATTACGCAGTTGGTCGAAGGTTTGGGCGGTATAGAATACGCGAACTAGATACTGTCCAGTCGCTCTTACCTGTCGCAGTTCAAAAACGAGCGTTCCACCAGGAGGGCAGAAGTCCGGTTGGTAGCCGGGGAGCAACCAGTGCGCGTCAAGCAGTCCTGCCAATCCGGCCACATAGTAATCGGAACTAACAATCACATGGATTTGTGAGTTCGTGTCCCCGAATGCCCCGGCAAGAGGCTCACCGCTTATGGCCTGAATCATGGTGCGCAAAATGTGGGAGGCAGCGCTCGAGCTCTGCACCCTGGCGAGATAGGGCTGACGCATGGCAATCTCAATTTGCAGGGTAATCAGCCGAGTCTGTTGGGAAAGCGCATCCAACGTTAATCGGCCCCAACCCACATCGTTGGTCGGGAAGTCATCCGCGTATTGCATGACAAACGGGTCGGCGGCTGCCAACGTTGCAATCAGTCCGCCCGTAGCGATTACATTTCCGGTAGCATACGGCGGTAGTGGTGGCAGTAGTGGCACACTGTTGGCCAGAGTAATGGGCACGGTGGTTGGATCAAAAGAGCCTGGTGGGGCGTTGTTTGTGGGCGATGTTCCCGGATAGAGGGGATGGGTTCCCGGTGGATAGAGCACTTTGCTGATCAGGGAAAGCTCGCCGCTGTAGGCGGACGACAGGTTGGTTCCGCTGCCGAAAACTCCTTGAACTTCGGTCAAGGCGCGCACCGGGTCAACTATCGCATTCGTTGCCAAAAGGGGATCAAAAACCGGGTCGGCGACGGCGGGGTTCGTCGGGTAGGTGTGAACCGGTATGTTTGCACCCGGGATCAACTTCGCCCCAAATTTGGCAGCGGTCATGTAGGAGCGCTCAATGACATTGGCGCGGAAATACGAGTGGGCCAGATCAGAACTGGCATCGCCCGTCAGAAGCCCTTCGTGGAGCAGATAATCGTGGAAGTAGGAGCCCATCAA
>CABDZO010000157.1_pt1 | contig 15203 bp, 16 predicted proteins | sample 3132221 | NCBI WGS metagenome assembly CABDZO01 (sample SAMEA5534340, study PRJEB31848) | metagenome | biome: tundra; feature: field; material: soil | place: USA | collected 2013-05 | depth 0.45 m | reverse complement strand
CACCGTCATCTGCGTCGCATCCGTGTAATAAGCCCATGTCCGGCCTTCCATCTCGCTCCGCGCATTGCACCACTTCACACAATCATACCAGTCCACCCTCTGCACCGGATGATTCGCCGCCTTCCCTGATCCGACATAATCAAAACTGTAGCCATGCGTGATCGCCCAGTTATAGACCTGCTGCCACAGCGTCAGCGTCACTTCATACTGGTCCATGTAAAACGCCGAAACAAACACCGTGTGCAGGGGCACTTCGTTGGTCCAGCCGACAGTGGTTCCATCACCCAGATTATCCCCCATCGTGAAGCTGCCGGCGGGAATCAAAGCCATGTCCAGAATGGGCACCGCTTGCTTGATCTGGGGCAGCACCAGGCTGGAAACGGTCAGTTGCGGAGTGCCTTGGTCGGTGCCCGTTTTCACAAAATAATTGATCAAGCTCTGCTGGTGGGTGGTGACGGCAACCTGGAGCAGGCTGCCATCGCCGCTTTCCCAGGCATAATTGCTGGGCAGCACCATTTGATAGCGATCCGGCATGAGCACTTGTTCCACGCCATTGCTTCAGCCGCAATGCGTCTTCACCACCGCGCTAAAACGCGGGCGACTCTGGCCGTCCACGTCAACGGCTGTCACGCCGACGAGTTCCGGCCCGAATTCAAAGGTGTCGGTCCGCACCGCCGCCGGGATAAAAGTGGTGGGGCTGCCCCCGACGAGCAATCCGCTGGTCACCGGGCTGGCCACCACCAAGTCAAAACTCCACCAATGGGCACTCTGCGCCACGTCGGCGGGCACGGAAAACGCATGCCGATACCGTTTAGTGCGATCCGCCTTGTCCGCTGCCGAGTAGTCGGCCCATCCGGGACACAAGGAGGAATTATCGGGCGAGTAATCATTGATGTTTTGTCCGAGCGAGTTGAAGGGCATCTGGTCAAAGAGCATGGATTGCTGCGTGCCGGGCCATATCACGCTGACGTAGTAGGGACTGAGGTATGAACTGCCGTCCGCATCCACAATTTGAAACGCCAGATAGGGATTCTGGATGTTCGTCGCCTGCCGGCTGGAGAAGTTATCCATGGGGTTTCCCTGACAGATCCACATTTTTGTCACCTTGGCTGGCGTAGCATCAAATCCAAACAATGACGGTGTGAATGCCGCATCCTGGGTGCCGGTGATGGGATCAAGCAAGGGGTTCAAATTGTTACCCAAGCCCAATGATTGACCAATGATGTAATTCGCCTCTGCCCCGGTCTTTTTTACAATTTCAAAGTGCAAATGGGCGGCACCATCGCTTCCGACACCAAGTTGACCGTTTAGCCCGGTCGTAGCAATCCAATCGCCGCGCTGGACTATCTTTTTTGGGTATATGTTCGGAGCCGGCGTCACATGCAAATAACGGGTGTAGAGGTTGTAGCCATGATAAACCACCACTGAATAAACCACCACTGAAATGGCCGTATTGGCGGCAAAAACCACCACGCCATCTGCCGCCGCATAGATGGGACGGCTCTGACCGGTGCTGATGTCAATGCCCTGATGAATGGCAGCATGCCCCGGCCATTCGCCAAATGTTCCCACAATATGGGGCGGGGTGGTAAAAGGGTTGGCGGCACTATAAACTGGATGCTGCCACTGCAATGGCGGGTGTTGGAAGGCGCTCAAGGCGGGCTTGGAGTTTAAGGTTTGCACCTGACCTGATAATGCGTTCGGTTTCGGCACCGGGCCGTTAGGTTGCTTTTTGTTCCCCGCTAGAAACACCGCCTGGCCCCCGGAACTTGAAGGGTGCCAGGCCACCCCGATGGTGGTTCCCATCAAATCGCCCGCAGTCTGGAGAATAATATTTCCTTGAGCCACCCCGTTGGTCACGGCCAGCACATTCGGCGTCAAGGTGTAGGGAAATGCAACTTCGTAGCCATTTGAATCCACAAGATACAGCGTCAAGGTGCCCTGAACTATTTGCACGGTTCCTTCCCCCATTTCGGCATAGGCCGTGATCGCAACGGATTGGTTAGTCGGCATCGGCTGCGGCAGACCGGGGGCTTCGAAATACAATTCTGCGGGAGTTGGATCGTCAGTCTCCGGCTGCGTCTGATAATCGGCCAACTGTGCGTTCGTGTCTTGAGCCAGCGCGTAAAATTGCGACGACCCGGATTGCGGCATGGCGGGCAAACTTCCCGCCAGCCCGTTGGTGGCCAGGCTCAAATAACTGACGGTGCCTTGCGAGAGCACTTTGTCCAACTGTGAATGTTGCAGGAGCAGCAAAACCCCGTTGGTGGTCGCCAACTGGTAATTCACCTGGATGTTGGTGCCCATCTGGCTCACGGTTAATACCGGCCCAAGGTTGGTGGACTGGCTATACCCCTGATTGACTATAAGCAATAGCCCAAATCCTAAAATGGCCAGAACACGTCTTTCGATGCGAGGTCGGGGACGCGCTGACTGAACAGCCAGACACAAAGAGGAGTGAGTTTTTTTCATAGCCTGCCTTTATCTAACTGATACGATCCTAACATTGCAGCACTGGCTGGTCAATTCTAAAAACGGCTTGGAAATTTTACTTTGCCTGAAAAATCAAACGTGCGTATCGTTTTTTCATCATGGGCTACAAAACGGAACTGGTTGCGCCACCACAAATCGAGCAGGCCATCCTGCTGGTTCGCGGCCAGCGCGTGATGCTCGACCGCGATCTGGCCGTGATGTATGGCGTCACCACCGGCAACCTCAACAAGGCGGTGCAGCGCAATCTGTCGCGCTTTCCCGCCGACTTCATGTTCCAACTCACGGCGGATGAAGCGGATTCTTTAAGATTCCAAATTGGAAGCTTACAGAGGGGGTTGCATTTCAAATACTTGCCCTTAGTTTTCACGCAGGAAGGCGTCGCCATGCTTTCCGGCGTGCTGCGCAGTCCGCGCGCCGAGCAGGTCAACATCGCCATCATGCGCGCTTTCGTGCGGCTGCGGGAAACACTGTCCTTGCACAAGGAACTCGCGCACAAACTTTCCGAACTGGAACGCAAAATTGAAAATCACGACGAAAATATCCGCACGCTATTTGAAGCGATTCATCAATTGATGACACCGCCGGAAACTCCGCGCCGGGAAATTGGTTTTCATGTCAAGGAAACCGGCCCGCCCTACCGTGTGAAAGTAAAACGCAAATGAAAAATTTGCGGATCCAAAAAATCTCCTCGCTCGATTTGCCCGAACTTGAACCGTATCGCACGCTCAAGCGTTCCGGCGAACACGCGGCGCTCGGCATTTTCGTGGTGGAAGGCGACAAGGTTTTGCACCGCCTGCTGGAAAGTGATTTCACCATCGTCTCCGTGCTGCTCATCGAGGACCGGCTGGCCGAGTTCGAGCCGCGGCTGCGCGCACGACCGGAAAAAGAAATCGTCATGTTCGTCTGCGACAAACCGGTGCTGGCGGAACTCGTCGGCTTTGAAATCTATCAAGGAGTATTGGCCATCGCCAAAATTCCGCCGCCGTTGTCGCTGGAAAAAATTCTCGCCGCCAGTCCCCGTCCGCGTTTTTTCGTCGCCATGGATGGATTGGCCAACGCGGAAAATGTCGGCGCGCTCATGCGCAACTGCGTGGCGTTCGGCGTGCAGGCATTGCTCGCGGGCGAAACGTGCAGCAGCCTGTTCCTGCGCCGCACCGTCCGCAACTCGATGGGCGCACTTTTCAAGCTGCCCATGCTGGAATCAACGAATCTCGCGCAGACCTTGCGCGAGTTGCGTGCGAACGGGATTCGGTGCATCGCCGCGCATCCGCGCCCGGACGGAACAGTTTTGTCGCAGGCGGATTTCTCCGGCGATTGCTGCATCGTTTTCGGCAGCGAAGGCCACGGCATTTCCGCGCCCGTGCTGGCCGCGTGCGATGAAGCCGTGATGATTCCGATGGCGAACGACGTGGATTCGCTCAACGTCAGCGCAGCGGCGGCGGTGTTTCTTTACGAAGCGAACCGGCAGCGGGGAAAGACTTGAAAAAGCGCCCTATCGGAGGACAATCGCGCTTATGAAACCCAAACAACTGGCAAACGTCCTCATTAAAATCCTCGGCCTGTCAATCTGTGTTCATGGCTTGCCTGCTTTTGTCGCCGCCGTAATCGGCGCAATCGGATATTTGATACACGCGATGCAAGACGGCCATCAAGCTGGCGCTCGATTTCCAGACTGGACTTATTCTCTGACTTATTTAATTCAATCGGTCATCGAATTTGCCGCCGGGATTTATCTCATCGTGCGCAGCCGCTGGCTGGTGGAAAAATTGTTCAAAGACGAAGCTGAATAATTTTCAGCGCGGCGAACTTGGCGGCTGGGCGGTTGAACAAATTTTCTCCGTAAAATCAATCGCCTTGCGGCAGAGCGGCTGCCAGTCGAGTTCGGCCTTCACGCGCACGGCGGATTGGGCGACGTGCGGCTGCCAGTTGGAAACCGGTTCATCAAGCCATGATAAAATTTTCTTCCCGAAATCTTCGCCATTGAATTCTGAAAATTTTACGAGCGGATCGTTTTTGAAATAGCTCTGGACGCTTTTCAGCGGCGTGCAAACGGTCGGCAGTCCGGTGGCGACGTATTCCACAATCTTCGCGACGAACGCGCAGTGCGTCCCGGCGGATTCCTCGTAAGGCACGATGCCCACGCTCGCGCTGGCAAGGTGCTTTGAAACTTCGGCGTAAGGCGTGAAACCGGTCGCTTCAAATTTGAAATTCGAAACTGCCTGCGCGCGTTGCAAAAACTTTTCCAGTCCGGCAGTGCGCTTGCCGACGAAACGGAAAATGGTTTCCGGCTTGCGCGCCGCGACAAATTTGACGGCATCAAAGGCAATCTGGCCAAGATGATGCGCGTCAAACGAACCGTGCATGACGACGACGGGCGGCTGGCCCGGCAACGGAAGTTGCTCGCGCAAAGGAAATGCCTGCGCGTCATAGCCGTAATAAATCGGGCAGATTTTTTCGCGCGGATAGCCGCGAGCCGCGAGCCGTTCGGCAAATTCGTCGGAAATCGCGCACACGCCGTCCACGCTGTAGCGGACGGGCAGCGACATTTCGTAGCGCATCAGCGCGCGGACGAGCGGCTTCGGCGCAACGTAACTCGGCCATGTTTCCATGAAGCCGGTGAGCAGGTCGGGGAAATTCATCACGACGGGAACGCTGAGTTTCTTTTTCAGTTTTCCGGCAGCAACGGCGGAAATGGCGTGTTGCGAGAACAGTAAATCAAATTTTGTTTCACGCGCGGCGGCGGCCACCATGCGTTCGAGAAAAAACGGATACGCGAGATATTTGAGGTTGCGGAACTTCGCGTAACGGCCCATCGGCCATTTGGAAAATTGATGCAGTTTGACGCCGAATTTTTTCTGGACGTTTTCCGCGTCGTCAATCTGCGGACCGAAGACGTGGACTTCGTGACCGCGTCGCGCCATTTCCGCGACGAGATAAACGGCTTCCGCCGAACCGCCGCCGGACGGCGGATAAAACGGTTCGTGCGTGAGAAACGCGATGCGAAGGCTGGTCGGCACAGACAGACGCTAGACGATTTGGGCGCGCGGGTTCAACCGATTTCGCGCGGCGAAATGTTTTGACTTGCGGCGGGGAAAATTTAGATTGTCCGCCGCTTTCGGTTGGGGTCTTAGCTCAGTTGGTAGAGCACCACAATGGCATTGTGGGGGTCAAGGGTTCGAATCCCTTAGGCTCCACCATTCCGAAAGCTTTTTTCTTTCACTGCGGTTTCATGGCGGCGATAAATGTTTCCACCACGGGCAATCGCGCGGTGCTTTTCGAAACCGCGCCGACCACGATGATGCCCGCCGCCGGCTTGAGCGGAATCAATTTCAATCGCGGCCCGGCCATGCACGCCAGGCAACTCGGCACCAGGGCCACGCCACGGCCGATTTCCACCGCCGTGATCAAACTCGTCACGCCGTCGTGTTCCTCCGCGAAGTGCGGCTTGTCTTTGATCGCCGCAAACAGCTTCGCCAGGCTTTCGTGATACTCCGGATATTCCGCGCGGCTGTAACCGATGAGCGGTTCCCGCGTGACCTGCGCCAGCGTGACCGACCGCGCGCGGGCGAACGGATGGCCCGGCGCGATCGCCACGCACATCGGGTAGCGCGCCAGTTCAGCGAACTGCAATCCGCGCAGCATCGCGCGCGGCGGGCGCACCGACAACGCCACCTGCAATTTTCCACTGCGCAACTGCGCGAGTATTTCTTCCGTGGACAGGTCGTGCAACGCCACGCGCACTTTTGGAAATTGTTCCTGAAACCGCCGCAACGCCGGCGGCAAAATCTCCACCGTCAGCGACGGCGCATAACCCACATGAATTTCGCCGCGTTCGCCGGTGGCGACGACACGCGCATTTTTGACAGCTTCCTCGGCGCGTTGCAAAACCGCGCGTGACTCAACCAGAAATATTTTTCCCGCATCAGTCAACCGCACGGATTTTGCGCTGCGTTCCAGAAGTGAAAAGCCGATTTCATCTTCGAGGTCGCGGATCTGGCGGCTCAAGCCCGGCTGCGAGACGTGCAGCTTGAGCGCCGCGCGCGAAACATTTTCCTCCTCGGCGACGGCGACGAAGTAACGGAGATGGCGTAATTCCATACGAATTTCAGTATGCCTAAAAAGCATGGTCAGGCAAGAAACATGGTATTTCCCCGATCCGTAAATCACGCGCATAGTCTGACTATGAAAATTATTCGTAAATCAAATGAACGGGGCCACGCCAGTCACGGCTGGCTGGACAGTTATCACACCTTCAGCTTCGCGGATTATTATGACCCGCAATGGATGGGCTATCGCAGCCTGCGCGTCATCAATGACGATCTCGTCATGCCCGGCATGGGTTTTGGCAAGCATCCGCATCGCGACATGGAGATCATCACCTACGTCTTGAGCGGCGCGCTTGAACACAAAGATTCGATGGGCAACGGCCGCGTCATCCGCGCGGGTGAATTTCAATACATGGCCGCCGGCACCGGTGTGCAGCACAGCGAGTTCAATCCGTCGAAGACCGATCCGTTGCGTCTGCTGCAAATCTGGATTCAGCCGGACACAAAAGGCGTCACGCCGCGCTATGCCGAAAAGAATTTCGCGACGGCACCGACGGGAAAATTGCATCTCGTCGCCAGCAAAACCGGACGTGACGGTTCCATCGCGATTCATCAGGACGCAAATCTGTCGTTCGCGAAACTGGACGACGGACAGCAGGTGGTTTATCCGCTCGCGCCGGAACGGCACGCGTGGATTCACGTTGCCGAAGGTGAAGTTTCCATCAATGGCACGAAGCTGTCCGGCGGTGACGCCGTTGGCGTGAACGATGAAAGTGTGCTAGAGATTGCCGCGACCAAACCGTCGCAGGTGCTGGTGTTCGACCTGAATTGAAACGCAAACAATTGTAGCGGCGCTCTGTGAGCGCCGTTTGAAATTCACGATTACAAAATCCGGCGGTCACAGACCGCCGCTACAAAATATAAAACGCATTCTACAACTGCTCGCCGTGCTGGTGCTGTTGGCCGCCGGGACGACCTGGCTGGCCACCGGCGCCAACCGCGGCTGGACCAAAACCAGCGTGATGGTCAAGACGCTCGATCCCGTCACCGGCATTGACGGCATTTCCTACGAGAAAAAATTTCTGCCGGGCGTGGATTTTCTCGGCGCGTCCGCGCTGGGCGCGGGACTGCTGGCCGGAGCATCACTTTTCTTTCGCAACAAAAACAAACCACAAACCATAAACTGAAACCAAACGAGTTTTTTCAAAATCCTGTAGGAGCCGAGGTGACGAGGCTCAAATCAAAACCGATCAGAGACTCCTCACGTCGTCTCCTACAATTTTGAGAGAACCACAAAACAATAACCATCACACAAACTATGAAACTGAATCATCTCATTCCACTCGTCTGTCTCGCCACCGCTGCTTATGCCGCGCCGCAAAGCTTTGACTTCAAAGATCCGAAGGGCGTGAACAACGCCGTCTTCAAGCTTGATGCTCCGCTGGAATCCATCAACGGCAGCGCCAGTGGCATCAGCGGCACCGTGAGCTTTGACCCGGAGAATCCGGCGGCGACGACCGGAAAAATTGTTGTCGCGGCCGAGTCATTGACCGTTCCCAATCCGATGCAGAAGGGACATATGCACAGCGACACGTGGCTCGACGTCGCCAAGTATCCGGAAATCACCTTTGAAGCGAAGTCGCTCAAAAATGTTAAGACTGAAGGCGACGTGACCACCGCCGATGTCACCGGCACCTTTACGTTGCATGGCGTCGGCAAGGAAATCACCGCGCCCGTGAAGCTCACTTACCTCAAGGACAAATTGAGCGCCCGCGTGCCGAATCTCAAGGGCGACCTGCTGGTCATCCGCGCGAATTTTGTCATCAACCGGAATGACTTCAACATCCAGAAAGGCCAGTTCGAAGACAAGGTGGCCGACACCATTGACCTTTCATTGAGCATCGCCGGCGCGTCCGCCAAGTGAAAAACTCACAACCAAAAATCATGAAAGCCATCCAACTCCTGTTCAAAACCAATCACAGTTACGCCCCGCTCATCGCGCGGCTCACGCTCGGCCTCGTCATGTTTCCGCACGGCGCGCAAAAAATGCTCGGCTGGTTCGGCGGCGACGGCTTCAGCGGCACGATGAACTCGTTCACGCAGCAGATGCACATTCCCGCCGCGCTGGCGTTTCTCGCCATCATGGCGGAATTCGCCGGATCGCTCGGCCTCATCACCGGACTGCTGGGACGCATCGCCGCGTTCGGCATCGCGGTGAACATGACGGTCGCCATCCTCACCGTTCACGCGGCGAACGGATTTTTCATGAACTGGTTCGGCAACCAGAAGGGCGAAGGTTTTGAATACCATCTGCTCGCCATCGGCCTCGCGCTCATCGTGATTTTTCAAGGTGCCGGCAAGGCGTCGCTCGACGCGCTAATCGCCAGGCGGCTCGCGGCGAAGTGATTTTCTGCGAAATCAAAAGGGCGTGACGCTGGCAACGGCGTCACGCCTTTTGCTTTTGCGGGCTGAAAGCCTGCTATGTGATAGCCTAGGGTGAAGCCGTAGCGCGTGCCCCAGGAAATCAACGTCACAAAAAAAATTTCTGCCCTGAATGGGAGGAACCTCCGGCGCGGAGAATGAGGCCGGGGATTGGTTCCGGCCTTGCAGACCGGAGGAATTTTTGGCGATGCGTTACCCAGACCTTCGCTCGCGTTGCTCGCAAGAGTTGGAGTTTTCATGATTTTGGTAACCGTTTCCAAGTTGCGTTTTACGATGCCAAACGGGGATACAGTCGCGCACCAATTAAAATCAGAATGATCGTGGTCAGGAGGATGACCGCATAGTCCAGACTCAACCCGAAGGTGCTTGGGCTGCCCGCCAGCATGGATGTGCGCAGGGCATCCACGACGTAAGTCAACGGATTCAGATGAGAAATCATCTTCAGCCAGCCGGGCATGATGGTGGTGGGGTAAATCGCGTTGCTCGCAAAGAACAGCGGCATGGTGAGCACCTGGCCGACGCCCATGAAACGCTCACGCGTTTTGACGATGCAAGCGATGACCAACGAAAACGTCGAGAACAGCGTCGCGGCAAGAACAACGATGACCAGCACGTTGAAGAGCCCGAGCGGACTCCAATTCAGCTTCACGCCGAGCAGCAGCGAGAGACTGTAAACGACGACCGCCTGCGACAGCGTGCGGATGCCGGCGGAAAAGCCCTTGCCGAGCACCAGTGCTGCGCGCGGCGTCGGACTGGCGAGAAATTTCTGCACGATGCCAAGGTCGCGCTCCCAGATGACGTTGATGCCGTAAAATATGGCCACGAAGAGAACGCTTTGCGCCAGGATGCCGGGAGCAATGAAGTCCAGATAGGGAATGTTACCCGTGTGCATCGCCCCGCTGCGTGCGAACACTTGCCCGAAGATGAGCAGCCAAAGCGCGGGCTGGAGGGCGCGGGTGACAAGTTCCGTGAAATCGTGGCGCAGCTTGCGCAACTCAAATTCGGTGATGATAAATGTTTTCTCGATGAAGCCGGTAAGGGGTTGGATGAACGTGGCGGTCATATAGAGCGGTTCAAATCGAGATGGACACGTTTAAGTTCAGCGTCAATCTCATGGACATTAGGCTCCCTGGATAGCGCCAGAGGACTGGCGCACTCCAAGACGCTTCGCGCAGATGAGAGCCATAGAACAACGCGCCAGCGTCTTGGACTGCGGCGGCCCTCCGCCGCTTTCCAAACGACATACAAACGATGCCTAGATTAATGGGAATTGCCATAAAGTTGGTCATCCCAGGCGCTGGGCCGTGGCGCGCTCGGCGGAGACGGCGCGGAAGTTGTTGCCAGAATCCAGCGCGCTGCCGGCATAGTGGGCAAAGACATCATTCAGCGTGTGGCCGCTGCCGAGCGAATTTTCAAGTTCTTTGCAAGTGCCGAGCGCTGCCACCTTGCCAAGGTGCATGATGGCGATGCGATCACAATGGCTCTCCGCCTCTTCCAGATAATGCGTAGTGAAAAACAGGGTCGTGCCGTAGTTGGCCCGCAGATCAACGAGATGTTTCCAGACCGCGTCGCGCGCAATCGGATCCAGCCCGACCGTCGGCTCATCAAGGAAAAGCACCTTTGGCCGATGCAGCGTGGACTGGGCGATTTCCAGGCGACGGACCATGCCGCCGGAATATTCAGCGACCAAGCGGCCGGCATCGGCAGTCAGGTTCATAAACTCCAATGCCTCCCGGATGCGCGCCTGCTGCTCGCGGTGCGGCAGGTCGTAGAGTTTGGCGAAGATGAGCAGGTTTTCGTAACCGGTGAGCGAACCGTCCACGGAAACCGCCTGCGGCACATAACCGATGGCGCGGCGCACGCCGACCGCTTGCGCGGTGATGGAAAAACCCGCCACGCGCGCCTCGCCCGACGTGGGCGGCAGCAGCGTGGTGAGCATCTTGATCGTGGTGGTCTTGCCCGCTCCGTTGGAACCGAGCAGGCCGAAGACCTCGCCGGCGTTAACCGAAAGGGTTAGAGCATCAACCGCCGTAAATGCGCCGAAGCGGCGGGTAAGATTTTTAATTTCGAGAACGATGTCGCTCATAATCCCTCTGGAAAGTATATCTTTTGGACGCGGAGAAACGAATGGGGTGAACACCCCAGAAGATTCCAGCCGGCGAATTGACGGGGCAACGCCGCTTGGCTAATCTTCCGCATGGCAAAAAAGATTTCTGGCGCGAAAACTTCTGCTGCCCCTCGCCCGCAGGAGCGGGAGAGGGTGGCGCAGCCGGGTGAGGGTTGTGGGGCTCGTCCATCCTCCCTCCTCGACACCCGCGTCGTTTATTGCGGCGACAATCTGGAACAGCTCGCCAAGCTGCCCGACGGTCCGTGCCGGACTGGCCAATTCTGGGGCTTGCCCCGTGAAATAACGCCCCGTGCAACAACTCCTCACCGCCTCCGCCGTATTTCACGGGGCGAGACCAAGGAGAAGCGCGCCTTTGAAGACCGCCACGAGAACACCAAGGCTTACATTGACTACAATTAGACAACAAGACGCGAGGGATTTGCCATGACAGCCGATGAATTTGTTAAAACTGTCCGAAAAGGTTCTGATAAACTTCGGGTTGACGAAATCATTATCAATACCGGCAGCCAAGAATTGCGCGGCAAGGGAATGCTTCGAATTAGTCGCAAGAAAATCGAAGTCGAAGTCACCATCAGCAAAGACGAAACAGACAAAGGAGACAAGCTTCCAGAAGTTCGGACTGGTATTTACACCAAGAGAGACAATTGGAAATTGGCTGGGCTTATTGAGGATACTTTGCGATTCAAATGCGAGCATATGCATCCAGTTGGAAGCAGGCAATGGCTATGGCCGGGGAACATTACAAGATGCACGGTAGAGATTCATCCGATTGATCTTATTCCGACAGGCTGGGATGCAGCCACCCGCAAGGAGCGCAAAGAACATTTGGAGCAAAATCAAATGCCGACAGCCGGCTGGGGCGTAGATAACACACTAGATAATGTGTCATTCAACGCTACGCTTCTCGAATATCCACTTAATACATCGAGCTGGGGTAAAGAAATCAAAGGTGAAACCGAATATTTTGATTTCGTTTTAACCAAATCGGAGGATACGTCTGACCTGCATGTTTCTCTTGAATCGAAAAAGGAATATACTTCCCTAGGCGAGGAAAAGGATTGGAAAAGGTTTCATGCTTTTATGAATGCACTTGCATTTGTTAATGGCACAAATGCTTGGCCGTATCGTATTCAGTATTGGCGTGCAGGACAAAAACTCATAGACCGAGTCACCGCAGCAAAACGCCTCGCGAAAACAATCCATGCTCCATTTCCTGAAACGCTGGCATTTAATGCAAGGACAGGTTCAATAAAATGGAATTTTCCAGACACCATCAAATTGATAACAAAATTCTTTGACACCGAATCTGCGTTAAGTGAGGAAGTGGCCTATCTTTTGTTTTTGTTTCGTCAGGCAGGGAGCAAAGGAGTCCATCGCGATATCACAACGATTACTCTATGCGTTCTGTTTGAAAATGTGGTGAGGCATATTTTCAAAGAGTTGAAGCTGGAAGAAAAAGCTCGAATCGAAAATCCACTTTTTAATTCTTTCGAGCAAGCAAAGAAAACTGTCCTTGAACAGATGGATCAAAAACTTTTGGCAAGTGATGACGGATATAAACGTGTTCAATCCGTGATTCGAACTTCGGAAGTATTTAATGCAGAGCGTATGTTTGAAGCGATCATCAGCCATTTTGGCCTTCAATGGAAAGATGACATGGAACTTGTTCTCAAAGCGTGGCGACGCGCACGCAATCCTTCTGTTCATCAATCAAAATATGCAACACGCTCCGAAGATGATTTGAAAGAAATGAGTCTGGCTGAATCTCGCATTGCCGGGGCAATTAACATTTTGCTGTTAAAACTTTTTGGATATTCGGGCTACATCCGCCATTCCGCTTTTGAGGATGGATAAAGACAAATTTGATTCACGTCCTCCCTCATCCCGCCGTTTGAATTTGAGAACTGGGCCGTCATCGCCCTCGGCGGCATCCCGAACAAGGTGCAGGTCGGCAACATGGGCGGTAGGACGCGCACTGCCCGCCCTACCAATCCAAAGGGGATTGAATCATCCAGCCCGGCGTTGACGCGCAGCGGCTACGCCGGGTTCACGTCCCAAAACAAATTCAACCGCAACGCGGTTGGATCACCGTTTTACATCCGGGGATACAACCCATTCAGGGTTGATAAATTCGTTGGAACGACGACCCAAGGTAGCTCCGCAACCTTGGGCTGGATGAATATCATCCCGTTGGGATGAAGCAGGAGAATCCTCCGCCACCCCTTAAAACTCTGCGCGCCGGGATTGGCCTTGATATTTCGCCCACACCGCCTGCCGCGTCAATTCCTTGTTGTGAGCCGGATGCCGTGTCCGGCAAATGGCCGGTTCAAGCCAGTAGGGTAACACCCCATGGCCTGGCAAGATTTCCCCGTCCAAAATGGAATAACTTGTTAAAAAGATCAGGCCATGCATTCCATGAAAATAAAAACAAAGGAAACTGCCCGGCTGTTTAAAGATGCGTTCGAGCAATGGAACGAAAAAGATCCGTTCCGTGAAAGCGCCGTGATTGCTTACTATGCCATATTTGCGTTGCCCGGCTTATTGGTTCTGGTCATCACGCTGGGCGGCTATTTTTTTGGAAGCGATGCGGTGATCGGTCAACTGCACGGTCAGATTAGCGGAGCCATGGGAAATGATACCGCCGACCAGGTGCAGGAAATGATGAAAAAAGCCAGCGGCAGCACACATTCCATCTGGGCCAGAATGATCGGAATTATTACCATCCTGGTTGGTGCCACCGGGGTGTTTGTTCAGTTGCAAAAATCTTTTAACATTATCTGGGAAGTGAAGGCCAGGCCTTCCAAATCCGGCATCTGGACCCTGCTTAAAGCCCGCCTCTTTTCATTCGGACTCGTCCTTACAATTGCATTCCTGCTGCTGGTTTCCTTGGTGATCACCGCCATCCTCGCAGCCATAAGCAAGTGGATGGAGGCATACTGGCCTGCCTATGTCATGTTCCTGTTCCAGATCGCCAATTGTTTGATCTCACTTTCCATTATTTCTGTTCTGTTTGCGCTGATGTTCAAAATTTTACCCGATGCAAAAATAAAATGGCGATATGTGTGGGTAGGGGCGTTCCTCACCGGTTTATTATTTGAGATCGGCAAGTTTGGATTGGGTTTGTATTTCGGAAAAGCGGAACCGGGGTCCCGATACGGGACCGCCGGGTCAGTGATCCTCATCCTGCTTTGGGTGTCTTATTCTTCCATGATCGTTTTCTATGGCGCCGAATTCACCAAAGCTTATGCCGATCACTATCACGGCACCGTAGCTGCGGGAAAAAACGCAGTAAAAGACCCCGGGCGTGAAAGCTGATGCAGCTTCAACTCGCGAACAATGAACCGCTGAACGTCAAATCCCCCAATTCCTATCCACGATTCTTTCGATGAAGAGCGCGCGCGACACAACTGATTCGGCCGTCATGGCGGGTTGCTGGTTGCTGGTCGAACGCCAGGCAGCAGGAAGGCGAACTCGGCTTGAAAAAACGCTGGTATCCCATTCAGGTAAAACAAAAAGACAAGGCCGGTCGCCCGGACATAGACGCCTTTGAAGCCATGATGATGCGCGAAGATTGCGAGAAAGGCTTCTTCGTGTCGTTCGATTATTCGTCGGATGCGTTGCCGGAGATCGAGTCGTTCTTCAAGCGCAGCCACAAAGTCATCGTCGCCCTGACGGTGCAGGAAATCCTCGACGAGCAGATTGCGAAGAAGTTGGTGTGATTTGTTTTACTGCGACTGGAGGCGGAAGAATAAATTTCCCGTGGGCGAGGTGATGGTGATGCTCTTGTTTGTGCCATCGTCGGAAATGACACCGCTGGTCGTCCAGTTCGTCGTCGCAAGATTTGAATTTTGTTGCAGCACAAAACCCGTCGAAGGCGACGGCCACGAGAAAATCACGCTGTTGCCGGAATGGGTGATGGTCAACAAGGGTGCGCCGGCTGTTTGCACCACGGCAATCAAACTCCAGAAGCCGCCACTCACCGAAAAATTGCCGCCAGACATTGCCACGCCCGCATCCGGCTGGCCGATGGTGCCGCTCACTTGATACGTGCCGCCGGTGCTCGTCCCGCCGCCACCGGCGATTTTATACCAGTC
>CABDZO010000153.1_pt1 | contig 15400 bp, 11 predicted proteins | sample 3132221 | NCBI WGS metagenome assembly CABDZO01 (sample SAMEA5534340, study PRJEB31848) | metagenome | biome: tundra; feature: field; material: soil | place: USA | collected 2013-05 | depth 0.45 m | reverse complement strand
AGGTTGAGAGCAAAAAATAATCGCTCGTGGCGTTCAGCACGGTGTCGCCGGGACGCGCGAAGTATTGCATGAGTTTGAAACCATAAAATGTGGGGTAGCGCGTGTTGGAGCCGCCGATGATGCCGAGGTCGCCATTGTTGCGCCAGCCATAGAGCAAGGAATTAAAATCGCCGGCGGTATCAGAACCGTTCCGCAGATCCCACCAGATGAACGCATTGATCTCGGTCTTCATCAACTGCGCGAGGCTGTCGGCAAGGTAGAGGCCGTTGACGATGCTGGTGGATTGCCGTCCCTGATTGCCGGCGTCGGCGTTGTTTTCCGTGCAGAGGATTTCGAGGTTCGTTCCCGCTGTGCCAAAGTAGTCGGTGATTTGCTGGCGCAGATCGGCGGCGTCGTTCGCCCAGTTGGCGGAAGCCTGAAGCAAGGTCTGGTCACTGTCATTCTGATACTCCGGATAGACGTGATGAACGAGAAAATCGGGCGTGACGCCGAGGGATTTCAAGGTCGCCAGCACCACGGGCGTCCAGCCGTAGTGCGTGGTGCCGGTGCGGGAATTGTAAATCGGATGACTGGTATAGCCGTTGGCGGAACTGTCCTCGCCGGTGGCGACCGGCAAGCCGATCTTGATCGTGGCATCGGCGGCTTTCATCTGCGCGATGTATTGCGCGGCACGGACGGCGTAGGTGTAGGGATCGTGCGGGTTGACGTTCGTGTCCGTTTCCCAAGTGCCATAACATTCGTTGCCGATTTCCCAGTTTTTGAAATTGAAATGGTTGGTGAAGTTTGCGTGGCGCACCCAGGCGGCGGCTTCCTGCGGCGTGCCAGTGCCGTAGTTGACGGTGATCATCGCCTGCACCCCGGCGTTGGTGGCGATGTGGACAAAGTTGTTAAAGGTGGTTCCCCACGCCCAAGTGTTCGTGCCCGACTTGCCGGTGGCCCAATGATATTCATCCGAAAGCGAACCGCCGGGAAAACGCAGGATAGACGTGCCGAGTTCGCTCAAGGCGTTGGAAGTGGAAGTGGTGTCGAAATAACCATCCCAGATAGCGGTGTTCAAACCGAACCAGCGCGCGTCGGCGGCGCGGAGCGTCTGGCTGGCGTTGACGTTGACGTGAATTGGCGACGGCATGGTAGCCGCGAGGTTCACGTCGTCCAGGGAAAACGCGTTGGTCTTGCCATAGGAAGTGAGCTGAAAGTTCAGCCGGTTGAGATTGGTGATGCCCGCCACGCCGAGCGTCCCAAGCGGAAGGTTGAATTGCTTCCAACTATTCGTGGCCAGCGGCGACAGTTGATAACTTGGCCCGTTGCTGGCGCCGAACTGAAGATACACCTGCAGGATCTGTCCGCCGGTGGAACCACCGTTCGCCCAGAAAGTCAGGTAGGTGTAAGGCGCAGGATTGAAATCCTGATGCCAGAACGAGATGGCTTCCCAAGTCGCGCCGTTGAAGCTGATCGCGTTCGTGCCGGAATGGACGGGTGACGTGCTGCTGAAATTATTCGCGCCCCAGCTCCAGTTCTGAAAACCGTTGTTTAACTGGTCGGAGTAAAGGGAGAAATTGGTCTGCGCTTTGACATTGATGCCCGCGGAAAACGATAGGGCAATAACATAACCCATCAGACCTTGAAACAACCGTTGAGATAACAACATAGAATATAAGATGCTTTCGTCTGAAACCGCCGCCAAGCCAAATGGAAACTGAACCGGCGGGCCTTAAAAGCAATGGTTGAATCTATCTGGCGCAATGCGCCGCCGACTCATCATTATCGCGGCGCAGTGGTGAGGGGGGCTAAATATAATAAATCCGCGTTGCCAGGACTCTGCACAACCGCCCCACCACCGCCAGCACCATGCAGAGTTAAAGGTGGACTATAAGTGCTCGGGTCTCTCCATTTATGAACTATGGAATGACCATCAGCAAATGCCAATCCACCCGCTCCACCGTGGAGGCCGGTGGGATAGTCAATGAGATAAGTGGTTGCCGCCGTTGCATTGCCCGGCACCGCGAATGATCCATCGTTGATCGAAATAGGGTTCTCGTCCATGATTACCCACGTGTCAGAAGGACCGGGGCGGGTGAATGAAGTCATCTTTCCATACGTTAGCCATGCCGTTTGGGCTTTATTGTAAGCATTCCCGGGCAACCAGCCGCCTTGAACGGGGGAGCCGATGGTAGGTGAACCGTCAAGATAAAAGGCGGACCAAGTAGTGCCGACCGCAGAATTCATTGAATAGCTGCGCACATGAGTCTGGTTCCCTGCATAGGTATCTAGGTAATTATCCGCCGGGCAATGATAAATGGATCTGCTTGGAAGGTAGGGGGAAAGCAAGGAGTTTGGATCCAACAGCTCGCTCACTCCCGTCGACTTATATTGCTGATCAGCGGCATCAACCGCCTGCTCCATGGTGCCAACCACCCAGCACTTCATTTGCGCCTGCTTCGCAGCACCGGCGCCAAAATAAGCGGTGGTGTAAGGATAATCATTGGGCGCCAAATAATCGTTGTTGTCACTGGCATATATGTTCCATGCGAGCATTATTTGCTTGGTGTTGCTCATGCAGGAAATGCTTTGCGCTTTTTGCTTGGCCTTGGTCAGCGCGGGGAGGAGCATGGCGGCCAGAATGGCGATGATCGCAATCACCACCAGCAGTTCAATGAGGGTGAAACCAGGTTGGCGTGAGCCAGCAGAGGCAACTTCCGAGGTTTGAGATTTTATCTTCATCAGCTTCTACTATTATCGGACTTGTTTATCGGACTTGACAATCAATTGTTTAGTTTTTTTGTTTGGTGAAAAAGCAGGCGCCAGTTTTGGCCGGCGCCTGCTGTGATTAGATTATTTATTTACAGGCGGCGCGGTTATGGAACCGTGATGGACGAACTGGTGGCCGGCGGGATGGCGGTGTTGCCAGTGTCCGTAGCCGTGACCGTCCAGCTTCCCGAGTCGTTGAGATATAATGTTGTGAACGTCAGCGTTCCATTGACCATGGATGCGTCATTCGGCAATATGGCGCCGGTGTCGGTGCAGGTCAAATGCACCGTATCCGAGACGTTGACGATGTGATAGGTGGCATCCACGGCATTGACCGTCACGTCAACTTCAGAGCCGGCAGGGACGGACGTCGGCGTTCCGGTCTTGCCCGTAAGGGTGTTGGGCGCGTTGGTTTCACCCGGCAACAGAACCTGAAGCTGGCTGAATTGACGTTTGATCAGACGGAAAAAGCCTTGTTGGGCAGCCGGCAGGTCGGCGTTACGCAACAATGCCAGCCGCTCGCCATTCCCCTGCAAGCGGGGGGGCGTGAGGTCATTCCATAATCCACCGCTCAATGTGCTAATGCTCTGCAGAGCAAAGCCGTTGTCCGGCAGACTCCACGCCAACCAATAAGCTGCATCGGACGGCGTCACGAACACGGCACCCCCATCAACAGCGTTGGTCGTCCAATTATTGGCGTTGACGCCGGCTCCACCTGTGAACACATCATCCAAAGGATTGGCTGTGCCGGTAATCTTGATCTCGGAAAGCACTGAAAGCTGACCAATGCCAGCCGTGTTGCCCGCCTGGCAGCCAAAGTAAGCCTTGACCGGGGAGGTGAAGAGGGCCGCCGCATCCGCCGGGATAGTGAAGTTGGTGCTTGCACCGCTCGGCGTGGTCATGGTGATGTTGTTCGCGCTGTTGAAAGTAAGTGTCCAAGTGCCAACAGGAGTGCTGTTACCGATGTTGCCGGGCACAAAGTTTGTATCATACATCATGCTGTTCGCATTGGGTTGATTGGTCTTGTAACGGAAGGTCCAAGCGGCGCCGCCAGCAGTGGTGCTTTCCAAGTCGAGCATAATGGTGTTGGCCTCAGTCCAATCCGGGCCGGATTCCGTGCCGGGGCTGGGAGCCAGGAAGATATGGTTCTGATACTGGGCACCGCCGGAACCATCGACACCTTGGGCAACTGTGAATGAATAGCTCACCGGCCCGGATTGGTTGATCCAAGATTGGTCGTTGACCGACTCAAGACTCTCGCGGTTATACGGCCCGCTCAAAGCAAACAGGTTCAAGCCTGAAACGGGCTTGGACAATCCCTTCATCGTTGGATTGAGAATGGCCGCTGCCGGATTGCCTTCCAGCGTGATATCGTCCACCCAAAAGGCGGCTACCCCGGTTTTACCGCTGCCAGTGTATTTTTTGATACCTAAAATATAGCAGGCAGTAACCCCCGGAATTGTGGGATCAACCGGAACATTGACCTTCACCCAGCCATTGCTGGCACCAGGGGGAAGGTAAAATTGTCCGAGGGTGAACCAGCTACCATTATTCGCGGTGGAACCATATAACTGAATATGGTTATCCCCACCCGAACTGTTGAAGTTGGTAATTTCAATAGTGGAAACGGACGTGTCCCATTTCACACAAAGGGAGATATTGGTCCAACCCGTTAAGTCATAAGGATTTCCGCCCCACTCCTGGCCACCAATCCAGCCAATATTAACCCACTGGTCGCCGCCGGAAAAATCATCCACACAATGCAGGGAGCCACCACTGTCGCCGGTGTGGTCTTGCGTGGCGTCATACGCGGTGCCGCCAGACTGCGAGCCCCAACTGTTTAACCACCAAGCCCCGAGGCTGCCCGAAAAGCTAAACACATTGGTGGTGCTTTGACCGGCAAAGCAAGAGGCTGCCGCCAGCAGCGCCCCGGCCATCACCGTGGAGGCGATGAATTTTTTTAGTGAATTTGGATTATTGTTGTTTTTCATATTGATTGGTTTTTGAGATTGATGTTTTTTTATTTTGGGAGGCGAGGATTTGGGGATTTGTATTTGTTTGTATGGTTGTTAAATCGTGTTTGACACAGCTTGACCTTCATTCCGGTTCCGGGAACTGCGAACTCCAGCAGAGTCCGCCGAACCCCCCAGCCAGTTGAGAGCGAACTGGTGTTTCATAAAGATATAATATCTGGGTTGACTTTTTTATCATATCACATTTATTGCGGCACGCCTGTCACCAAAACTGGGGACATGAAACAAACAGTCAGACGCACTGCCTTTGGCGCTGGTGTTATGGCGGGAAAATCGCGCTTCATAAACAATGTGTCGGTTTGAATGCTGAAATCATAGCAAAGTTGTATTTTTAGTCATGTCATCAAAACTGGGGGCAAGCCGCTTCCAAGTTGCACCGGTTTGGACCACTCCGCGTTAATCGCCCGGCACGACTGTCCACATGCCTTTGGGGGCGGCGAGGGTTCCGCTTCCAATCGTTTGTTCAATTTTGAGTCCTTCAACGTGGCCATCATTAAACACATAATTGAAGCGGTTCTTGTGCGCTTTATACAAAAGCGCCCCTTGATTCACGCCGCTATTTGAATTGGGATCCTGCGGCGCGGCGGAAGGGTCTATCTGGTAGATATCACCTAATGATTGCGGTCCTTCGCAGGCGCAGGTCCAGATGTTGCCGGCGGATTGCTGGCCGTGGGTGTTTTCACATAGTAGAATGGAACCCGCCGGGTCGCGCACAACGCTTGATTTATAGCCTGGCGCATCAAAGTTGGCAACCGGGTAACGCCCCAGAACTTGCCAGACGATGCCGACGCCCAACTTGCCAGCCAGATTCAAATCTGGCAGGCCATTTTTCGGGTCACGTTGAAAATCTCCGGTCGGACCTTGAGACGTGCCGGCGCTGACCATGGCATACGAGCGCATGGCCAAAATCGGATCGCTTCCGCCCATCCAGCTCACTTTGGGAAAACGATCGGCCGGACATTGCAGAATTTTTGGGGCATCACCTGACAAATAGCTGCCAGCGCTCAAATCCTTATCAGAGGCATTGCCGCCAATATATTTGTTGAGCAAACTATCCCATGTCACGGCAAAATTGGGTTGAGTGTAAGTTCCATCCGCCCAGCCGGCCGGCGGCAGCATATCATTGTGATCGATGACAAAAATGGGGAAGCCCAGACCGAGCTGGCGCATCTGATTCATGCACTGCATCCGCTGCGCTCTCGCCTTGGCATTTGCCAACGCCGGCAACAACATCGCCGCCAAAATGGCGATGATGGCGATGACCACCAGCAGTTCGATCAAGGTGAAGCCAGCCGGCGTTGCGTCGCGCTTGACGCGGCCTTGGGGCGTGATTTGATTTGAATTCAGGGGAAAAGTTTTCATGGGGGGAATGGGTTTGGTTAGCGGTCAACCAGTTGAATGTGCATGTTTTTGGCGATGACATATTTTTTGCCTGCGGGCGGCGGCGGAATCGCCACTCCTGCCGTCGCGGAAAAATCTTCAAAGCTGGCGGGCTTGCGCCGATTTCTCATCAGCCAGCGCAGCAGACTGCGGTCCAGTTCCTTCAAATCCGGCTCGCCATTCGGCGCGGTGGCCAAGGCCGGAGCCGCCGCCGGAGTTGGTGTGGCAACCGGCAGGTGATCGGTCTCGGCTTGCTTGACGCTCTCGGGCGAAGACGCGGGCGTTTCGGCGGCGGACTTTTTGGCCTTCCCGCAACCGGCAAAAAGCAAAACCCCGACGACGAGCGCGAGATAAACGGGCGTGCTGGATTGAAACCATGTCTGTTTGTGGCCGGGAAAAGATTTCATGTTTGCAAATGCCAATGCCGTGGTTGTGGTAAAATTGTCTGGTTGAATTATGGTTAATCTAGCCCATTCCCCGTCCGCTGCAATGTCCCGTAAAGTGAGGACAAGCCCGGCCGGACGATTTCTGGCATTTTGCACGCAACCAGCCGCCAAAAAAATGCGCCACACAATTTCCATCCACGGTTCCGCCCGCGTCATCGCCCTGCTGGCGCTGCTGTTGGTGGATGCCACACACTCCGCCAACGCCCAGACAATGTCAAATGCCGCCACCATGAAAATTCTCTGGTCCAACATCCGGCAATTCGGCGTCGAAGGCCGCGGCTGGGACGACACGAAAGATTTTTACGACCGCCTGCCCGCCAAGGCCGAGGGCAAAGTCCGCAAGCCCGTCTGGGATTTGAGCCGTAATTCCGCCGGGATGTGCGTGCGCTTTGTCACCGACGCCACGACGCTGCGCGCCCGCTGGGCTTTGATCAATTCGTGGCTCTATCTGCCCAACGAAACCGCCATCGGCAACAGCGGATTGGATTTGTATGTCAAAACGGAAAACGGCTGGCACTGGCTCGCCGTCGGCCAGCCCGCCGCGCAGACGAATGAAGTGACGCTCGTGGAAAATCTTCTGCCCGGCAAACGCGAATACCTTTTGTATCTGCCGCTCTACAATGGAACGAAATTCGTTGAACTCGGAATTCCCACCAACGCCGTCATCGAAAAAGCTACGGCATGGGGCCCGGGCGAACGCAAGCCCATCGTTTTTTACGGCACTTCGATTTTGCAGGGACTTTCCGCCTCGCGTCCCGGCATGGTTCACAGTGCGATTCTTGGTAGAAAATTCAACTGGCCGACGATCAACTTCGGTTTTTCCGGCAATGGCAAAATGGAACCCGAAATGGCCGATCTGCTCGCTGAACTCGATCCGTCCATTTACGTCCTCGACTGTCTGCCCAACCTGGTCGCGGATGAAATCAAGAAGCGCGTCGAGCCGTTCGTGAAAAAATTGCGCGCCGCGCATCCGCAGACGCCCATTGTGCTGGTCGAAGACCGCACGATGCAGGATTCTTTTCTCATCGCTGGCCGCATGGAATGGTATCACTTGAAAGACCGCGCAGAATTGAAGGCCGCTTACGAACGGCTGCAAAAAAACGGCGTGAAAAATCTTTTTTACATTCCCGGCGAACATCTTTTCGGCGATGATGGCGAAGGCAGCACGGACGGTTCACATCCGAACGATCTTGGTTTCTTGCGCCAGGCCGAAATTTTTGCCAAAGTCCTTGAACCACTTTTGCCAACTGAAAAACAAAAATGAAAAACGCAGCACTTAAATTCATCTCCACGGGAATTTTTATTTCCCTCACCACCGCCATGAGCCACAGCGCCCTGTTGTTTTCCGAACACGACAAACAAGTTGACGCGCTGCTCGCGCAGATGACGCTCGACGAAAAAATCGGCCAGATGGTGCAGGTGGATTCCAGTGCGCTGAAGGACAAGGCCGACGTGCAAAAATATTTTCTCGGCTCCGTCTTGAGCGGCGGTTCCTCTGATCCCGCCACCGGCAACACGGCGCAGGACTGGTTGAGTCTCGTCACGGGATTTCAAAACCAGGCGTTGCAAACGCGGCTGAAAATTCCTTTGATCTACGGCATTGATGCCGTGCACGGCCATAACAACATTGATGGCGCGACCATTTTTCCGCATCACATCGGCCTGGGCGCGACACATGATCCGAAGCTCGTTGAACGTGCCGAGCGCGTGACCGCCGAGGAAGTCGCCGGCACCGGCATCCGCTGGGCGTTCGCGCCGTGCATCACCGTCCCGCAGGACGCGCATTGGGGCCGCACCTACGAAGGTTACAGCGACAACACTGCGCTCGTTTCCGAACTCGGCGCCGCCGCCACGATTGGTTTTCAGGGGGGAAAACTTTCTGCCGAACCAACCTCCGTCCTCGCCTGCGCGAAACATTTCATCGGTGACGGCGGCACCACGAACGGCATTGATCAGGGCAACATGGTTTGCGACGAGGCGACGTTGCGGAAATTATTTTTGCCGCCGTATCGCGCCGCGATCAAAGCCGGCGTCGGTTCCATCATGGTTTCCTACAGCAGTTGGAACGGCGTAAAAATGCACGGCAATAAATATCTGCTCACGGACGTTTTAAAAAATGAACTCGGCTTCGCTGGTTTTCTCATCTCCGACTGGGCCGCGATTGACCAGCTTTCGCCCAACTACAAAAACGACATCGAGCAATCCATCAACGCCGGGCTGGACATGATCATGATTCCAAACGGCGCGGGCAAACCAAACAATTACATTGGATTCATTGATGATTTGAAGGCGCTCGTTGCCGCCGGAAAAGTTTCGCCGTCGCGCATTGACGATGCGGTGCGCCGGATTTTGCGGATCAAATTCCAGCTCGGACTTTTTGAAAGCACCGCGACCGACCCGCAACTCACCGCCGCCATCGGCTCGCCGGAACATCGTGCCGTCGCGCGCGAGTGCGTGCGCGAATCGCTCGTGCTGCTCAAAAACGAAAAGCATGCTTTGCCACTCTCGAAAAAAATCAAGCGCCTCGCCGTGATCGGCGTCGCGGCGGACGATCTGGGAATCCAGTGCGGCGGTTGGACGATTGACTGGCAGGGCGGACGCGGCAACGTGACGCACGGCGGCACGACCCTTCTCGCGGCGATCCGCCAAGCCGTTTCGCCGGAAACCCAAGTCACCTTTTCGCCCGATGCCAGCGATTTGAAAAATGCCGACGCCATCATTGCCGTCGTGGGCGAACTGCCTTACGCGGAAATGAAAGGCGACCGCACCGAGCTGAACTTGTCGGCGGCAGATATGGCTTTGATTGCAAAAGCCAAAACGTCCGGTGCACCCGTCGTCACGATTTTATTTTCCGGTCGTCCGCTGGTCTTGAACTCGGCCTTGACCGACAGCGATGCGTTCGTCGCGGCGTGGCTGCCCGGCACGGAAGGTTTGGGCGTGCCGGACGTTTTATTTGGCGACTTCAAATTCACCGGCAAATCCGCGCGCAACTGGCCGCGCAGCAGCGATAAATCTGCAAAGCCATTGTTTCCGTTCGGCTTCGGTCTCACCAATTGATATAATCACAATCATTCAATCGTTCAAAAATATGCACAAACCTTTTCATATCTCGCGCCGGACCTTCCTCGCCCGTTGCACCGCCACGGCGGCAGCGACTGGTCTGCCCTTGTGGTTTGTCCAAACTCAACTGGCCACAGCCGCTGACGCAGTAACCAACGCGCCCGCCCAGCCGGGCCCGAACGACCGGCCCGGCATCGCGCTCATCGGTTGTGGCGGCATGGGTCAGGGCGACGCCGGAAATGCCGCGCGCTTCGGCGACATTCTGGCCGTGTGCGATGTGGACCAACGGCACGTTGACGCCGCCGCGCAGCGTTTTACGAAAAACGGACGGACGCCCGCGAAATATGGCGACTTCAGAAAATTGCTGGAGCGCGATGACATTCACGCCATCGTGCAGGCGACGCCGGATCATTGGCACACGCTCATCAACCTGGCGGCGGCCAAGGCCAAAAAGGATGTCTATGGCGAAAAGCCGCTGACGCTCACGATTGACGAGGGCCGGCACGTCATCAAAGCCGTCCGTGAGAATAAAATTATTTTCCAGACCGGCACGCAGCAGCGCAGCAGCAAGCGTTTTCGCCTCGCGTGCGAACTGGTCCGCAACGGACGCATCGGCACTTTGAAACAGGTGAATGTGTTTGTCCCCGCCGGAATCCGTGGCGGCCCCTTCAAAAAAGTTTCCGTTCCCGCCGAATTTAATTATGACTTCTGGCTCGGCCAGGCACCGACGGCGGAATACTTCACCGAACGCTGCCACACGACGTTCCGGTGGTGGTTTGATTATTCCGGAGGTCCCGTGACGGACTGGGGCGCGCATCACAACGACATCGCGCGCTGGGGCATCGGTCTGGACGGCCCGGTCGCGGTTGAGGCCAAGGTGGTGACGCCGCCGTTGCCCAACGGCTATACCACGCCCAGCGAATTTGAAGCCACGCTCATCTGGGCAAATGGCGTGCAGCAGATCGTCAAAACCACGACCGCCGACAGCCCGTTCGGCGCGGTCATCAACGAAAACGGCCAGCGCAACGGCGTGAAATTTATCGGCACGGACGGCTGGATCTGGGTCAACCGCGATGAAATCACCGCGAGCGACAAACAACTGCTCCTCACGCCGCTGCCGGACAACGCGGTCAAGCTGGCGGTGAGCAACGACCATATGGGAAACTTTTTCGACTGCGTGCGTTCGCGCCACGATCCGATTGCCAGCGTAGAAGGCGGTCATCGTTCCGCCTGCATCGGGCACCTGATCATCATCGCATTGCGAACCGGCCGCAAACTCGCGTGGAATCCGGAAAAGGAAATTTTCACCGGCGACGGCGCAGCCGAAGCGAACGTCCACCTCGCCCGCAAAATGCGCGCGCCTTACGACTACAGTTTCGCGGGTTAAAAGCCCGGTGGCGGCGGCCGAGGTTGGTGCCTCTCTTTGACTCCGCTCGAACTTTTTTTCAAGGACAATAGCCCTCGTTGCGGCTCATTTCAGGGTATCCCCACACCTGTCCCCACGGTGGGGATAGGGTCTGATTTGCAACCGTCCTTTGTTCACCAGCGTTTTGTCGTGGTTTTTCGTTGTATGCGTGGCGGGGGGGACGACGACACCGACAACGTAAACATCAATGCAGCTTCATAAGGGAATTTTTCAAAGGGAACTTTGGTTTGTCTTCTATTGTTTGAATTTTGTATTCACTTAACTTGGTGCGAACTGGGAATTATGCGAAATCAAGTCTTTCGCATCATAAAAATTCGTCACCACATGGTTCGTATCGTTCAAATTCAGTCGAAAGGTTCAACGAGTGCCATTCCCCTAAAACGGGGATGGCCTTTCAGTTTTTTATGGAGCAGACAATTCAGCGCAGGTTGAATTAAAAAATTTTACCGATTCGGCGATTTCAGGGCTGGAGTTTTCCCAATGATATTCGTATTCGACACAAAACGCCCCGTGGAAATGTTGCCGCTTCAATTCCGCCATAAGCTCCTTGGTCTTGCCAATACCAGTTCCCCACGACACATCATGGGCGTTTGGAGTCATTTCGTTAAGGTCTTTGAAGTGGAGGCAAATGATGTGGCCATCCAGTTTTTTCAAGCATTCCACCGGATCAAGGCCGGAACGCATCCAATGACCGACGTCCGCGCACGCGCCCATCAAGGGCGTGCGGCCCTTGATCGCCGCCAAAACGAAATCAGGATTCCAGTAAATCGAATGACCTTTGGGATGGTCATGGATGGCGACCTTGATGTTGTATTCCTTGCAAAGTTTTTCCACGGTGTCCAAAGCCTTGGTTTCAGGCTCGGACACGAGCGTGTCAACACCCCATTTCTTGGCGAACTCGAATACTTTCCGGCTTTGCACCTCATTGGTCGTCAACTGGACGACTCCGATGTTGACGAAGGGCCAACTGATGCCGGCGGAAATCATCTTGGCCTTGATCGCCTCCATGTCCTTGTCGGCGAGGGTGACGGAGCCGACGGGTTTGGCATCCTTGTCAAGCAGGACGCTTCCCGAAAGGCTCATGTGTTTGATTCCCAGCGCGGCGGTTTTGTCAATGGCGTCAAAGATGGTGAACAGCCGGAACGTGTAGGAATGAACCGCGAGCTGCCAGCCGGGTTTGTCGGCGGAACTGGTGTCGGTTGACGTTTGCGCTTTGACGCCAAAAGCAAATATAGCAATAGCGGCCAGTAAAAATAATTTTTTCATGTTGGTTATATGGAAATAATTGCGGGTCAAACTTTTGGTTCCCAGCCTGGTTCATATTTGCGCCGCCATAATTTCATGGCATCGCTATCTTTCAAAATATGACCATTGGCAGGATCGCAATGCAATTCGCGTCCGACGCGCCACGCGATGTTGCCCAAGTGCAGGAGGGTGACGCTTTTGTAACCCTCCTCAATGGGACAGGTGAGTTGCTGGCCTCCGCGAACGGTCTCAATGAAATTGGTGACATGCGCTGTATCCATGCCCACGCCGCTGGCACTGATAATGTTGGTCGGATCCACCGCTTCATTGCCTTTGGCTGATTTGGTGATTTTTTTCTTCTTGTCGTAAATTGTATAGTCGTTGCCGTCGAGAAACGCGCTGCCTTCGGTTCCATAAATCATGACGCCGCGCGATTTGTTTTCGATGGGATAATCGTTGCAGCTCCGGCCTTCCCAGCTCATGGTTTTACCCTCGGCGAAATCCCAGTTGATAGTCTGGGTGTCGGGCGTTTCCCAGTCGTCTTGAAATTGATAACGTCCGCCATTGGAACTGACGCGGGTGGGCCAGTTCACGTCCAAAGCCCAGCGGCAAACATCTATTTCATGGGTGCCATTGTTGAGCGCTTCGCCGGTTCCCCAATGCCAGCGCCAATGCCAGTTATAGTGAATGAGATTGTCAACGTAATCACGGCGCGGGGCCGGGCCTTGCCAGAGTTCGTAATCCAGCCATTCCGGAACCGGAGCCGGTTTGCCATGACCGATTGATTGCCGGTTGTTCACATACCAACCACGGCCGCAATAAACTTTTCCAATGAGGCCGGCATGAATTTCCGGGACGATTTGCCGCATTTGAACGGACGAACGACGTTGAGCGCCCATCTGCACGACGCGCTGATATTTTTTTACCGCAGCGAGCAGCAGTTCGCCTTCGTAGGGATTTTGGCTGCACGGTTTCTCCACGTAAACGTGCTTGCCTGCGGCCAGAGCCATGATCGCCATCGGCGTGTGCCAGTGGTCGGGCGTCGCGATCGTCACGACATCCAGCGATTTATCTTCCAGCGCCTTGCGAAAATCCTTCAAGCCTTTGGGTTCCGTTTTTTGTTTTTTGGCAACCTCCTTGATTCCCGTGGCAATGGCACGGTCATCCACGTCGCAAATGTAAACGATCTCAACGCCCGGAATACTGCCGAGGCAACCAATATGCGCGAGGCCACGGCCGTTCGTGCCGATGACGGCGGCGAGGATCTTGTCATTCGGACCAAGCTTGCGTCCGCCCGTCGTCGCGGCTTGCGCGCTGGTGTTTGTGGATGAACCAAGGTAGCCAGCCATTCCCAGACCGATGCCGGCCACGCCCGTTTTTTTTAGAAAATCCCGACGATTAATGGAGTCATTCATAATAGACCTGGGTCGTTTTGTTTTTTTGCAACAAGGTTTAATCAATTTGCCGGACGGAATTTACGCCAATACTTGTTGTGAATGAAAGCAAGTTTCTTTAAAGTGACCCGCCAACGCCATCCCCAAAAACTAGGATGCCCGCCGGCCAGTGCGTCCGGCATAGAATTTAACGTCCAACAAATCATCTGCCATGAAAGCGTGGTTGCAAAAACACAAGCAATACCTGTTGACCGGCGTCTCCTATGTGATTCCTTTTATCGCCTGCGGCGGCATTTTAATCGCGCTGGCGCTGGCTTATGGGTTTCACTTTTTGCCGGCCGGCCCGAATAAATTGCCGGACTTCGCCAGCGCGCCGGCGTTTGTCACCGGCATGCTCACGATTGGCACGGCGGCCTTCACGCTCTTCCCGGCGGTGCTGGCGGGGTTCATCGCTTATGGCATGGCCGGCAAGCCGGGGCTGGTTCCGGGCTTCATCGGTGGATTTATTGCGGGGACCAGGCAAATGGTGGACGGCAAGGAGATGAGCGCGGGATTTCTGGGCGCGCTGGTGATCGGGTTGTTGGCCGGCCACGTCGTCAACGCCATAAAAAAAATTCCGGTGGCAAAAATTTTCCGACCGGTGATGCCCATCATCGTCATCCCGATTTTGTCCGCGTTGATCGTCGGTTTTTTGATGCTGGCGTTGAATGTGCCGCTGGCCAAAGTGATGATCGGCATGAATCATTTTTTGGAGGGCATCCAGGGCGGTTCGCAAATCGTGCTGGCCATGATCTTGGGCGCGATGATCGCCTTTGACATGGGCGGACCGGTAAACAAAGCCGCATTTTTCTTCGGGGTGGCGATGATCCAGCAGAATAATTTCTCCATCATGGGCGCGTGCGCCGCCGCGATTTGCACGCCGCCGCTCGGATTGGGACTGGCCACGCTGTTGAACCGCAAACGCTGGACTGAAGACCAGCAGGAATCCGGCCTGGCTGCGCTCGGAATGGGCATGGTGGGCATTACCGAAGGCGCGATACCATTTGCCGCCGCCGATCCGTTCCGGGTGATTCCCGCCATCATGCTCGGCTCGATGGTGGCCGCGACCATTGCGATGCTGGGCGGCGTGGGCAACCACGCGCCACACGGCGGACCGATTGTATTGCCGGTGGTGGACAACAAGCTGATGTATGCCATCGCCATTTTGACGGGGGCGCTGGTGACGGCGGTCATCATCAATTTGATCAAAAAATTCACCGAAAAACCAGCGGCATCAAGCAAGGCAAAAACATGAAAATCGTTGCCGTCACGGCCTGTCCCACGGGCATCGCGCATACTTACATGGCCGCAGAGCAACTGGAGAAGACTGCCAAAAAACTGGGCCACGCCATCAAAGTCGAAACCCAGGGCGCGATGGGAATTGAAAACGAATTGAGCCAGGCTGAAATTGATTCGGCGGACGTGTTCATCCTCGCCGCCGACATCGCGATTGAGCAGCCGGAACGGTTCGACAAAATCCGCAAAGTGGAAGTGCCGGTTCAATCGGTGATCAAAAATCCCGAGGCCATTTTCGCCAAACTTTAAGGCGCAACCTTTCGATGCCGCTCGATCATCACTTCGTCTGTCCACTAACGAACGGTGTGCATGCCCGGCCGGCCTCGGCGTTGG
>CABDZO010000132.1_pt1 | contig 16284 bp, 23 predicted proteins | sample 3132221 | NCBI WGS metagenome assembly CABDZO01 (sample SAMEA5534340, study PRJEB31848) | metagenome | biome: tundra; feature: field; material: soil | place: USA | collected 2013-05 | depth 0.45 m | reverse complement strand
CGTCAAAGTGTTCGGCCTTAAGCTGACGGCGCAGGCGCAGCATCGGTAGCCACGGCCAGCGCCAGAAATGGTATTTACCATGGAACGCCGTCCACGGCGCGATGAACGGCACCACTTCAACCGCCGGCCAGAGGCGCGGACGCAGTTCCTGGGCGAAGGGTTTGGCGAGGAGGGTGACGGTGAATTTTTCTGATGCCGCCCGGAGGAACGGCGTGGCAATGACCAGATCGCCGAGACCCCAAAGTTCGAGAACGAGCAGTTTGGGTTTCACGACGGGCGTCAGGCCGTCTGCGGCCGCGGCAGTGGTTTAAGAGTGGTGGCCGGTTCGCGTTGCGGTCCCCGGACACCCCAGTTGAGGGCGATGCTGAAGGCGGCGACCTTGGCTAATCCGCCCACGTCATTTTGAAACGCGCCGAAAATGAAGAGAAAGCTGAAAACCCCGTAGGCACTGGCCATAAACAGAAAGGTGTTGACGGTCTTGAGTTCCGGATCGCCGTATTTATAATTACGATAGGTCACCCGCACCACCGCCGCCATGAGCCAGAGCATGCCGAAGCCGCCCCAGATGCCAAAGGAGATGATCGTGGAAAACGGCCCGCTGTGGTAATCATTCGCAATCGCCAGTCCTCCTTCGCTCGCGTCCATTTGCTCCGCAAAGCCGCCTCTGGCGAACGTGCCTTGACCCATCATTTGATAATCTTCCGCCGTAAGCCCGTAACCTTTGCCCAGCAGCAGGTATTGCGGCACTTTCGGCCACAGGTCGTGCCACATTTTATACCGCCATTCCGCCGAGCCATCCGCGTCGGCTCTCGCCACCGGGTCAATGTTCAGCGGCAGGAACGACAGGGAGCGTTGGAAGGTGTAGGGCAGCTTGGTCGCGAAGGGCACGAGCAGGGCGGCGCCCAGTATTCCCACAAACGCAAATATCATGAGCAGCCGGGTGCGGTGCAATCCCTCCAGAAAGAACAAGATGCCGATGTAGGCCAGATTGCCAATGAGGCTGATACGAAAACCACCCAGGAACGAGAGGATGAAAAACAAAATGAACAGCGGCAGACGCCACAACTGGTTGCCCAGGAAAATTCCCCGCAAACCAAACCTGGCCAGCATAAAACTAAACAAAACATTCGCCGTAGTAGAAAATGCACCCAGCCGGGTGGTGCCCAGGATAAAGCTGGAATCTTCCCCGAACGCATATGTCGGCGGAAACAACCAGTTGAGGTAGTTCAGCGGGGAAGGCAGCAGGGGAAACAAATCGCCGATGAACGCCGGGGTTCCCGCCAGAAAAAACAGGCCGATATACAGGTTGCGCTTCGCCTGGGGAATACCCCGGCTGGTCAGCGCAAAATACATCGCGATGCCGCAAAACAGCGCGACGTATTTTCTGCCACCCCCTACGATGCCACCCTCTACGCCGCCGCCCAACGCATGCAGGCCGATGCCGCCGGTGAGTTTCGCCGTCAGGAGCCCCACGCCCAGAATGAACAGCAGCGGCCACGTCATGCTGGGCACGCTGATAAACCGCCGGTCGCTGTTCATCGCCCGTTCCACGATGGCGATACCCAGGCTCAAGATGACCACCACCTCCCAGAGCGGAGGGTTGCCCACCAGAAAAAACACCGTCGCCGGGCAGCCGATCCCAAACACCATGATGGGATAATGCCACTTGATAAAGATCGGGGAGAGAACCAGCGCAACCACCAGCCCCACGACCCCCAGCGTGCCATAACTCGCCGGCTCGGTGAGCAAATAGCCGACTAAAATCGCCAGCGGAATGCTGACCGCATAGGTTATCAACATTCGTATCGCGGCGGCGGGGTTGGTCATCATGTAAAAAAAAGTTGAATCAGCATAAACCACGCACGGTGCCCGCCGCAATCTGAATTCAACCCGAATTCTGAAATCGAAGACGGACGCGCTGGCGCGTTCCGGGGAGCACACGCCTCCGGGGGGTGGTTTTCGGTGTCGCGCCGAAAACCTCGTTCCGCAAACTTTTTCGCGCTGGAAATTCCCGGAATAGTGGGTTGCTTTCAAAACCCAACCCAATGCCGCGTGAGGGCACGCGGCCTACAGGAATCTGGGCCAAAATCGCATTTGCAGGCCCGCTGCCCTCAGCGGGCGGGGATTTTGAAAGAGCGTCTAGTGTGTTTGACCAAAGTTCGGGCGCGACGCCCGAACGCGCACGCGGGACGCGGGCGCTCTCCCATGTCTGCTTCGGAGTTCGGGTTCAATCTTCCCTCACAACCTAACAGCACAGCGGAAATGAGCCGGCGAGGCTGAATGATGGCATTGGATTTGATTTCGTTCATTCGACGATTGGCACCAGGCGGTTGATTGCGGATGTTTCTACGACGCGACAGCTTTGAAATCAATCAAATAGGAAATCGTTTCATAATCGCAATCTTACTCGTAATCGTAATCAGTTCAGAAAAACGATTAAGCTGACGCTGACGGTTAGGATTAAGACTTTTCCTTTTCGGCCGGCTTTCCTACGCTCTCGTCATGCCTTCATTCGACATTGTTTCGCAGGTCAACACGATGGAAATCGAAAACGCCGTCAACCAGGCCAGAAAGGAACTGGCCAACCGTTTCGATTTCAAGAACAGCCAATGGGAAATCGTGCTGGAGAAAACCGAGATCAAACTCACCGCCGCCGACCAGTTCAAAGTCACCACGCTCAACGAAATTGTCATCGGCCGGCTCGCCAAGCGCGGCATCAGCCTCAAGAGCGTGGAGCAATGCGACCCGGACATCTCGCCGCTCGGCCACGCGCGGCAGAGCATCAAGATCAAGCAAGGCATCGAGAGCGCCGTCGCCAAGGAGATCACCGGCTTCATCCGCGACGGCAAGTTCAAGGTGACGACGCAGATTCAAGGCGACGAAGTGCGCGTGAACAGCAAGAGCCGCGATGATTTGCAGGCCGTCATCGCCGCCGTGCGCGCGAAGGAATTTCCCGTGGCCGTGCAGTTTGTGAATTTCAGGGATTAGCTTAAATCTCCACACCCTGCTGGTATTCCGGCACGCTCTTAATTTCTTCGTCGCTGGAAGTTTTGTCCCAACGGGACATCTCGAAAATAGCCCGGCGTTTCAACGCCGGGAAAAACTGGTGATTGTTTTGCGACCGAGACCCGGCGTTAAAACGCCGGGCTATTGTCAGATGTCCCTGCGGAACGCTGGTGACCAAATCTCCATCACCTGCTTGTATTCGGGCACGCTCTAAATTTCTTCGCCGCCGAGAGCCTTGTCCCAACGGGACAGCTTGAAAATAGCCCGGCGTTTCAACGCCGGGAAAAACGCCGCGCCACATCAGTCCCGCAGGGACGGCTGAACGGACGGCGCCTTGTTTCCACCGTTGCCAATCATTCCGATTTGAAAACCTCAACCGTCCCTTCGGGACTTGTAATTGTCTCACGACTGACCCGGCGTTAAAACGCCGGGCTATTGTCAAATGTTCCTTCGGAACGGCCAGACGACCCCGTCAAATGCCCGCCGGGACGGCTGAAATTCATTTCCACAAATACCGTTCGTCGTATTCGATGCGATGTTTTTTCAGCAACGCCAGAAATTCCTCCTGAAACGTCATCTTGCGGTGATGTGCTTCCTGTCCCTTGAGGTATTCGATGGTTTTGTCCAGTTGCGACACGCTCACGCTGAAGGCGCCGTATTCCTCCTGCCACGCAAGCCCGCGATGTTCGGGAAACGTTTCGTGAATCCATTTTGACGAACCGCCCTTGATCAATTGCAGCGCCTTGGAAACCGCCATCGTGGACGGCAGCGAAAGCAAAATGTGGACATGATCTTCCACGCCGCCGATTTCGATGGCCTTCATCTTGTTCTGCCGCGCAATGCCGCCAAGGAACGGCCAGAGCCGTTCTTGCAATTACGGCGTGATGAGACGGCGGCGTTCCTTGGTGCTGAAAACGCAATGGAAATAGGAACTGATGTAAGACATGCAAATCATTTAGCCGTCCCTGCGGGACTTTGGCAATCCTGATTTTTTCCCTATTTTCGTTTGTCCCGTCGGGACAATGGGCGAGCAGCGAATCAAAACGAACAACCAACGCCCAACATCCAATGAGCGGCGCGCGGCTTCATTGGTTGTTCGATGTTTCCACCGTCTTAAATTTCCACCTCCGGCTGGTATTCCGGTCCGATGACCTGGGCTTTCGGTTTCATCGCGCACAACGGTTCGTGCGTGCGAGGCGTTTTTATCACTCGAGAATCTGTTTGAAGACGGCAGCCAAAGTTTCTTTGACCCGAACCAATTCGGCGGATGGAAGCACGCCCAACTTTCGCGCCACGCAAGATTTTTCAATGGTCGCCAATTTTTCGACGCGAACAGTTGAAGGCAGTTTCAGTCCCGCGCTTTTCCAATCCAAAAGAATCAAATCCGTGACAACGCGGGCGCGCTGGCTCGTGATTGGCACGACGAGCAAATCGTCGTCGCCAAAATCATGCACCACCAAAACGGGGCTGCGTTTCGCTCCCTGTCCGTCGGAAAACACCAGCCATGCCAGCAGCACTTCGCCTTGATTGTGCGCGGGCATCAGTCTTGGTCGTAGATGGCGTCTTCGGACGCGTATTGAACGGCCAACTGTTGCGCGGAAAAGCGCGCCCAGTTGCGCTGCTCCGCGTTCTCCGCCTGACGCGCGAGCAGTGAATCCACATAATGCAACGCTTCCTGCTGAAGTTCGTCGGGAAGTTTGCTTGTTTTTTCCAGAATCAATTCCGCCGTGCTCATGGCAACACAATAACACAGCCGGTTTGACGGACAAGCATCCAAAAATGAATTCAACATCGAACATCGAACATCGAACGAAACGCACGACGCACGACGCATGACGACATTCGATGTTGGGCGTTGGATGTTGGTTGTTCGATATTTCCACCGTCTTAAATTTCCACCACCGGCTGGTATTCCGGCCCGATGACCTGGGCTTTCGGTTTCATCGCGCGAAGGTTTTCGCGTGGGCGAGACATTTATCCCAACACTTGCGAGAGATCGCGCGCGCCGTGAAGGATGCGGATGATGTGCAGGTGGCGCCGCGCGGCGGTGACATGGTAGAAAATCAAGTAATTCGTGAACCGGCGCACCGGCCAGAAGCGCATACCAGTCAGTTCGGCGCGGTTGGACTGGTAGTGCGGGCCAACTTCCGGCCAGCGCGCCAGCGTGCGAAAGGTCAAACGCAGCGCATCCAGAAACCGGTCGGCGGCAGCGGGGTTGTTCATCGCGATGAACAGATGAATGTCCGCCACATCGCGAATCGCTTCCTCGGCGCGGATGATTTTAAGCGGCTTCAAGTTCTTTGAGCTTGCGGCGGGTGCGGGTGCGGATGCGGTCAAAATCGGCGGCGGTCAACGCTTTGGCCGGGCTGCGGACGCCAGCGAGAAGTTTTTTGTCCAGTTCGGGAATATCCAAGGCGGACTGTTGCTCGGTTTTTTCCAGGGCGCGCAAACCGGCGCGCACCACTTCGCTGGAATTGCCATAACGCCCGCTTTCAATCAAATCACCGACGAAGTCTTCGTAGTATTTGCTCAAGGCGACATTCATGGAACAAATTTAGGCTGGTAACAATAGTTGTCAATAGCTGTTATTCATCAAATCTTCACGGCCTGCTGGTATTCCGGCACGATGATTTCGGCATTTGGTTTCATCGCGCGCAGTGTTTCCGCGTGCGCGAGGCATTGCGTTTCTTACGCGCGCAGTTCAATCAATTGCTCGCCTTGTTCCAAGCGGCGCAAAACATCCGGCCATAACGGTTCGAGCCAGTTCATCAACGCGCGGTTTGAACAATTGCCTTTGCGAATCCACACCAGCGCGATGCCGTCGTCGTTCAACAGCCAGCGGTCGGCAAAATCTTCGTCCTTGCTGACAATGATTGTTTTCTCTTTTCGTGCGTGTTTCCAAATCACTGAATCGTCATCCGCCTCCAAACCTAATTCGGCGACGTGAATTGCATGATGGCCCTGCGCCGAAATCCAGCGCGCCAAAGCGGCGCGGAAGTTGGGAATCAACGAGGAAGTTCAAGCCGTTTGGAGCACCGCGTGGTCGGATTGGCGCGCGGCGTAGGCGAGCGCGGCCTTGATGTCATCCGGCTCAAGATAGGGATAGTCGCGAAGAATCTCCTCGTGCGACACGCCCTCGGCCAGCATTCCGAGGATGTCCGTCACGCGAACGCGCAATCCCCGGATGCACGGCCTGCCGCCGCATTTGCCGGATTCCATCGTGATGCGTTCGAGAAGTTTCACAATGGCATTGTGCCTCGTGGCGATGAAAAAATCAACTGCCCAATGAAATCAAATCTCCACGATCTGCTGGTATTCCGGCATGATGACCTGGGCTTTCGGCTTCATCGCACGCAAGGTTTCTGCGTGGGCGAGACATTGCGATTCTTCGCCGTGGATGCAGACGATTTTTTTGAGGTCGCCCGAAAGTTTCTGGACGTATTGCTTTAATTCATTTTTGTCCGCGTGGCCGGAGTAGGTGTCGAGGAAAACGACTTTCGCGCGAACTTGATACGGTTCACCAAAAATGTTGACCGGGCTTTTGCCGGCCACGATTTGTGCGCCCAACGTATTTTCCGCGCAGAAGCCGATGAACAAAATCAGATTCTTCGCATCGCCGATGTTGTTTTTCAGATGATGCCGGATGCGTCCGCCTTCGCACATGCCGGACGCGCTGATGATGGCCATCGGTTCTTTGCGGTCGTTCAGTTTTTTGGATTCTTCGACGTCGCGGATGTAGGTGAGATTGCCCATGCCGAACGGATCTTCATTGTTGCAAAGCGTGTCGCGGATCGTGTCCTTCAAACATTCCGGGTGCTTTTTGTAAATCTCCGTCGCGTTCACGCTCAACGGGCTGTCCACAAAGATCGGAATTTTGGGCAGCCGCCCCGCGCAGGTCAGTTCGTGCAGCACATAAACGATCTGCTGCGTGCGCCCGACGGAAAACGCGGGGATGATGATCCTGCCTTTTTGCGCGAGCGTCTCGCCGACGAGTTGGCCGACCAAAGCGTCCGCGTCCGGGCGTTGCTCGTGAACGCGCGCGGCGTAGGTGGATTCGATCTGCAAATAATCCACGTTTTCGACCGGACCCGGGTCGCGGAGAATTTCATCGTTGCCACGGCCAACGTCGCCGCTGAAGAGATAACGGAATTTTCGATTGCCTTCGCGCACGTCCAAAATCACCTGCGCGGAACCAAGGATGTGGCCGGCGTCGCGGAACGTCACGGTCACGCCGTCCACGGGTTGAAACGGTTTTTCGTAATCGGTGGCGACGAGCTGCCGCACGGCTTTCCCGGCGTCGGCGGTGGTGTAAAGCGGTTCGACCGGCGGCTGATGTTTCCGCGCGCGGACTTTGGAGACGAAGATCGCGTCCTGTTCCTGGATGTGCGCCGAGTCCAAGAGCATGATGCCGCAAAGGTCGCGCGTGGCGGGCGTGCAATGGATCGGGCCGTCGTAATTTTTGCACAGGCTGGGAAGTTTGCCCGCGTGATCCAGATGCGCGTGGCTCAAGACGACGGCGTCAACGGTTTTCGGATCGAACGGAAAATTTTTATTCAGTTGCTCTGATTCCTGACGATGGCCCTGGAACAATCCACATTCGAGCAGCAACTTTTTGCCGTTGACCTCAAGGAGATACATTGAGCCGGTGGTGGTGCGCGCCGCGCCGAAGAAGTGGATTTTCATGGGGATAAAATGCGCGGTTGCGCGGGACAATCAATCTTTTTGCAGCCGAAAAGCAGTGGACATTCGCGGGTGATTGGCTAAATTCACGGCACTGTTTATGAAAAATGACACAACCACAACCGTCCTGAATTTTATTCTCGCCGTCATGGTGATTCTCGGCGTCTGCTTCGCCCTGATGGCCATGATGAAAACCCGCGAACTGCGCCAGTTGACCTTCAACGCCACGATTGCCAACAACACCATCATGCGCGCGGCGAGTCTCGCCAACGACACCGCCGCCTACAACGTCCAGGCCAAAAGCCCGGAACTGACCCGCATCCTGGCGGCCCTCCAACCCAAAACCGCCGCCCACTAAAATCATCATGAACCCCGATTTGAACTCCGAAGTCTCCGCGCTGCGCAACCAGGTTTTCGCCCTGCTCATCGCGCTCATCGTCGTCAGCGGCACGCTCACCGTTTATCTTTACCGGCAGGCGAGCGTCGCGCGGAAAGACATCGCAGCCGTGAAACCGCAGGCCGAACAAGTCATCGGCGCGTTCAACCAAAATCAGGCGTTGATGAACAACTTCTTTAACGCCGTGGTCGCCTACGGCAAGGCGCATCCGGAATTTCAGCCCATCCTGATCAAGAACGGCATCGCGCCGAATCCTAACGCGCCCGCACCGGCGGCACCGGCTCCTGCCGCACCGAAGAAGTAAAAGTTTTTAAACCAGCTTCCCGCCGCAGTTCGGACAAAAGTTCGCCTGCGGCGGATTTTTTTGGCCGCAGCCCGCGCAGACCGATAACGCCGCCTTGGTGCGCCGGTGAATCACCAGATTGCGGATGTAAGGAATCCAGGTGAACGCGTAGGCGAAGATGAAAACCGAATCCTGCTGGTGCAATGAGTAGGCCAGCAGCGCCACCGATCCGATCAGGCTCAACCACCAGAACGCCTGCGGCACCACAACCTGTTTCTTTTTTTCCGTGACATACCACTGCACGAAAAAGCGCGAGAAGAAAACGGCGTTGCCCAGCCAGCCGACCTCTTTCCAGACGCTCCACTCGATGTTGAAAAGTTGTCCGTTGTGCCAGATGAAATGCAGAATGGAATCCATCCGCAAATTAAGCCGCAGCCGCGCCGCGCTGACAAATCATTTTCCCGCCTCGGTCTTGAGATAAACCGTCTGCGACGGAAATGCGAACTCGATTTTCTCCGCGTCGAAACGCTGTTTGATCTGCAAATTCAGCTCCTGTATCTCCGCGAAATGCGCCTTCGCGTCCGTGCCGCTCCAGACGTGGACGACAAAAATGTTCAGCGCCGAGTCCGCAAATTTGTTGAAGCTGATGATCAGGTCGGCGGTCTTCGGATTCGCGCGGAAAATTTCTTCGAGCAGCACCGTCGCGCGTTTCACTTTTTCCACCGGCGTGTCGTAGGTCAGGCCGAGGTTCATCTCCGTCTTGATGGTCGGACGGCGCGTGACGTTCGTGATGATGGCGTTGCCCATCAATTTATTTGGAACGGTGACGTGATGGCCGTCCAGATTGCGAATCCGCGTGCTGCGCAGGCCGATGCCTTCCACCGTCCCGTCCACGCCCTCGACCTTGATGTGGTCGCCGATGTGAAACGGCTTGTCCAAAAAGATCGCCACCGCGCCGAACAGATTGGCAATCGTGTCCTGCGCCGCCAGGCCGAGCGCGAGGCCGCCGACGGACAGGCCGGCCAGCAAACTCGTGATCTTGATGTTGAGATTATCTGCCGTGAGAATCGCGGCGGCGACAATCACGAAGGCTTTCACGACCTTGTTGATCAGCGGGAACAGATGGGCGGCAAAAGCCTTGTCCTGCGCCAAAACTGTTTTCTCACGCCACACGTCCAGCAGCAGGTCCACCACCTTCAACACCACGTAAGTCACCGAACACGCCACGACCACGATGAAGCCGCGTGACAAAAATTCCTGTGCGCGCAGCGGCCACTCGAACATGCCCAGCCCGATGTTCAAAAAAACCACGAACGCCACCACCTTCACCGGCCCGCGCAGCAGTTCCAGGATCAGGTCGTCATATTTTGTCTCCATCTTCGCCGCCCAGCGTTTGAGCCAGACGTTCACAATGAAGTCCAGCAGCTTCGCCACGAAAAACGCCAGCACGATGTAAATCAGCGAGGCGAGGTATTTCCACAGTGGCTGGCCCAGCAGCGGCGTCTCGCGCAGAAAATCAATCCGGTCCAGCCCAAAACTCTCGTAATGCGCCGACAGCTCGATTTTCAGCAAGGCGGGCGGATTCGTCATGGCGGCGGCAGCCGGCGCGCTGGTTTCCTGCGCGCCCGCCCAGACCGACCAGAACGCGATGACCAACAACACCGCCAGACCAAACCGGTAAATCCATTCAAAACGCCATTTCATGTTTAAAAAATAAAATTCTTCCGCTCAACTGCCAGCTGATTTTCAGCCGCCCGCCACGATCTTCACAATCTCCAATTTATCGCCCGCATTCAGTTGACGCTCGGAAAACTCCGACGGCGCGACCGCTTCGCCGTTGTGCTCCACCACGACGCTGCGCGGCAAAAGCTTTTGCGCGACGAGAAATTCCTCAATCGAGCACGGCAGCTTCGCCGCGACTTTTTTTCCGTTGGCGACGACTTCGTTCATGGCACAAATTTTTCTTCGCCGATTTTCAGCGTGAACTGCCCTGGAAATCCATCCACTTCCAGCACCACGCCCGCGCGGCTGATTCCACGGCAACGGATCCGCACCGTGCGGCTTCGCAGGTTGACATTCTTAAACTCGCCCGCCGCGAACGACACACCATTGATGATGGCGTGCCGGCTCTGACCGTCCAGCAACAGCCCGCTCAACTTGAGCGTCTCCGGCAACGGCGGCGGAACATTCGTGAACGCAATCACCGGCGTCCGCACCGGCGCGGCCAAGGCGGATGATTCTGTTTCCAGCGTCGCGCCCGCGCCGTTTTTCACCCAGTTCAAAATGTAGCCGACACTGTGTTCCTTTTCGAGCGCGACCAGTTTTTTGATTTCGCCGTGCGTGTAGGGATTGTCGAGAATTTTTTGCAATTGTTCCGGTTGTGAACGCGCTGCCATCAGCTTGTAAGCGGACAATTCGCAGATCGCTTCAATCGTGTCGCTGTCAATGACGTGATCGGCCGGGCGATTTTCATTGATCCACAAATGCGTGTATTCATGCGCCGCCGTCGCCGCCAGTTCATTTTGCAGACGCCCGCTCAACAACACGACCTCGTGGGTGCAATCGCCCTTCGGCGTCCGGCGCGTGCTGGCGAAGCCGAATTTATGCAGGCCATCCGAACGGCCCAGCTCCGACCAATAATCCACGTCGAACAGATTCACCGTCACATCGGGAAAATTCAGCGCGAAGCTGCGGCCGAACATTCCGACCAGTTCGCGGCGTGTGTCCGTGAAAACTTCCCGCGCCCCGACCACGTCCAGCACGGCGTTCGGCTTGTCGAACTTGCAGATGAACCGCCCGTCGCCCGTCTTGACCGAGCCATCGCCGTCGCGGATGGGCAGGCCGCAGAGCGAGCAATGATTTTCGAGCTTGTAACAACTATCGCAGACCGCGCCCCACTTGGAAATCCAGATGCGGCCCGACAATGGCCCCTTGCCGCAGACGACGCAGAAATAATTCGTCTCCCCGGCGGCAGCCACGCCGACCGCCGCGAACAAAAATAAAATGAGCGCGAGCTGGCGCACAATCATGGCTTCACGAAATCGTTTGAGGTGCTGTTGAAAATGATGTCGTCCTTGTCGCCCCAAATTTTATCTTTGCCTGCCGATGAAACAACAAAACTATTTGTTGAGGAAAAGTTGATTGCGAAAGGTGTCCCCCAGGGATCGAGATATTCTTTATCTGAATTCAATTGGTTCACCTTGATATTTAAGAATTGATATTTTTGCAGATTATCTCCACAGAGACTTTTAATTATTTCAGATTGATTTCCAGCTGGATAGTTTGCGTATTTAGATTGATAGCCATCTATTGCGTTTTTTATGTTCGCCAATTCCAAGCGACATATTGTATTTAAGGCTGGCTTGTGGTTTGGATTGCTGATTATTATTGGAAGAAAAAATACAACCACAAAAACGATGCCGGCCACCATCAAGATTCGCTTCAGAGATTTCATGGTTTCAAATTGTCAGCGCCGCGTCCCAATCTTTCCACACCGGTTCGTAACCGAGCTTGCGGATCAATTCCGCGCCGACCCCGGCGGTATGTCCGTCAAAAAGGATTTTTGATTTCGAGTCCATGCAGTTTGCGGTTGTGCTGCAAATCTTCGGAGTAAATCGTCTTGCAGCCAGCCTCCAACGCGGCGGCCACAATCAGCGAATCGTAAAACGAAAAGCCGGTTTCCGCGCGCACAATCAACGCCCGGAGGTAAAGTTCCCGGCTGGGCAGAACCGCACACATCGGCCACAAGGTTATTTCAAGAAATGCCCGCAGGTCGGCCTCGGTGAACCGCGTAGAGAATTTTTTCTGCGCCGTGTTCAAAAATTCCTGCACGACCTGGAAACTGATGATGCCCTGTTCACCAACGGCCAGGTCGCAAAGCTCCCGGCTGCGGATTCTTTTGCGTGCGTCCTGGTCCGTGAACGCATAAATCAGGACGTTCGTGTCGAGGAAGAATTCAGCGCTCATTCATCTCGTCGCGGGAAACTTTTTCGGCGGGCGCACGGACATAGCTCAAACGCTGCATCAGTTCACGATGGCGCTCGACACGGTTTTTCCGCTCGACGTATTCAGCGAGCAAACGGCGCATGATCTGGTCAATGGTCTGGTGCTCGCTGGCGGCCCGGCTCGTGGCCTCGGCCAGCAATTCATCTTCAACGGAAATGACCACGTCTCTGCTCATAATTCTGGCATAATCTGCGGCTGAAATTTTAATCCGTCAAGTTGTCAACGCCGCGTCCCAATCTTTCCAGACCGGCTCGCAGCCGGGGCGGCGGATCAGTTCCGCGACTTCTGCCGCCGGGCGTTCGTCGCTTCGCATAAAATTATTTCAGAAGCGCTTCCACCTTTTGCTGCAAGGCGGGCAGCCGGTTTTGCACCACGTCCTAGACGAGTTCTTCGTCCACGTTGTCGTAGCCGTGGACAATCCGGTTGCGCATTCCGATGATTTTTCGCAGTTCAGGAAAGTTTTCCGTCAGCGCGGGATCAGCTTCCTCCAATTTCGCAAACGCTTCCCCGATGATTCCTAGTTTGCGCTCAACGGCGGCGCGCAACATATCGTCGGCCAGATAATCGGAGAAATTTTTCCCGGTCGTAAACCGACCAACGGCGGCGCAACAATCCGCGATGTCACGCAGCCGCTTTTTAGCCTCGTTTTTCATAGACGGTCTGGCGAGTGGCTTCCACGGCGGCGCGGAAATAGGGATTGCGAATCATCCGTTCGGTGAGCAAATCCACCTTGCGCCCCAATAGTCGCTCCAACGCTTCGGCAAATTCCAGAAATGCATCCGCGTAACCGGCATAGCCCGTGCGCGTGAACTGCACGATGAAATCAAAGTCGCTCCGTTCGGGTTGAAAGTCGCCGCGCGCCGCCGAGCCAAAAAGATCAAGCCGCCGAACCTCGTGCTGTCGGCATAAGTCCGCGATGCTTGTTTTCTGTTGTTCAATCAGCGCAATCACAGTTTGATTCTAGCACAAGGAAACCATGCAGCGCAATCGGTCGGCTCACAAACCAATTACACCGTCAGCGCCGCGTCCCAATCTTTCCAGACCGGTTCGTAGCCGAGGCGGCGGATCAGTTCCGCGACTTCCGCCGCCGGGCGTTCATCGGCGATGTTGAACTGCCCGGTCGCATTCGTCGCACGGTCCAGCTGCGGCACCCATTCGCTCGCGTCGGACGAGAGTTCCACAATCCGTCCGCGCTCGGTGTGATGGATTTTTTCCTTGCCCGCGCCGGTGTAACCGCCCGGCTCGGTGTGGCTGCCCGCGCTCATCATCGTCACGCCGAGCGGCAGCAAACCGTCGCGCAGCTTCGGCGTCTCGCGCGTCGAGAGCACGATGCCAACATCAGGAAACATGAGGCGGAACGCGCAGACGAGCTGCGCGAGTTCGCGGTCGGAAATATGCGTGAGCGGCTCGAACTCGCCCGCGCACGGACGCAGGCGCGGCAGCGAAATCGTGACGGCGGACTTCCAGCAATGGCGCAACAAATAATCCGCGTGCGCCGCAACACTCAACGCCTCGTAACGCCAGTCGGCCAGTCCGTAAAGCGGGCTGATGCCGAGCCGGCGGAACCCGGCGGCGCAGGCGCGCTCCGGCGTTTCGAGCCGCCAGTCGAAATTCCGTTTCGGCCCGGCGGTGTGCATGTCCGCGTAAACTTTGCGGTCGTAAGTTTCCTGATAAACGACGAGTCCGTCCGCGCCCGCGATGACGAGCGGACGATAATCTTCTGTTTCCATCGGCCCGACTTCGAGCGAGATACCCGGCCAGTCGTTGTGCAAAGTGGTGATGCAATCGCGCAAATAATTGTTCGAGACAAATTTCGGATGTTCGCCCGCGACGAGCAAAATGTTGCGGAAGCCTTGCGACTTGAGTTCTGCCGCCTCGCGCTTCACTTCGTCCAGCGACAGTGTCACGCGCAAAATCGGATTGTCGCGTGAGAAGCCGCAGTAGGAGCAGTTGTTGACGCACTCGTTGGAAAGATACAGCGGCGCGAACATGCGGATGGTTTTGCCGAACCGTTGCTGCGTCATCGTGTGCGCCTTGCGGCCCATCGTTTCCAGCAGTTCGCCCGCCGCCGGAGAAATCAGCGTGGCGAAGTCGGCGAGGGAAATTTTAGATTTGCCGAGCGTTTCGTGCGCAGCAACGGAACCGGTGGCGACAGATTTTTTGACCAGCGCGTCCAGCGGCAGAGAATTAAATTCAGCGACAAAACTCACGAAAGCAGTTTAACCAAAATCAACGCGAAGTCGAGAAACAGCCGTTCACGGTAGTTTTTGATGGGCGAAGCGCGGCTGTGTCGCAGACCAGCCGCAGCAGTTTTAATACGGCTGCGGCTGACGCTGCGCGCGCAGCCGCGCTCCGAAGAATTGCAAATCAGAACACAGCCCCGTTCACACGTCCCGCTTTTTCCAGACGTAGCGGAACATGATCACGCGGAGCGCGGCGGCGAGCGGGATGGCAAGAATGCCGCCGAGAATGCCGCCGAGCAAAGTCGTTCCCACCATCACCGCGATGATGATGGCGAGCGGATGCAGACCCACGCGGTCGCCCATGATTTTGGGCGAGATGACGAGGCCTTCGAGCGATTGCACCACGGCGAACACGACCAGCACCAGCGCCGGATGCTGCCAGTCGCCGTATTGCACGAACGCCAGCGTCAGCGCGCTGATGCAGATCACAATCGCGCCGAGAAACGGAATCATCGTGAGGAACACCGCCGCAAAGCCAAGCAGAAACGCGTAGTTCACACCGATGATGAGAAAGCCGGCCGTGTAAAGCACCGCATCGCAAATCGCCACCAAAACTTGCCCGCGAAAAAATGCGACGAGATACTGCTTGATGGAATCGAGGACGAAAACCACTTCGTCCTTCGCCCGCGAATCCTGCAATGGCAGATAATCTTTCCAGCGCGTTTCGATGTCGCGTTTCTCCAGCAAAAAATAAAACGCATAAACGGGAATCAGCACCAGTCCCGCCAGCAGGCCGAAGCCGGAGGCGACTTTGGCGATGCGGCTCAACAGCCATGAACACATCTCCGGCAGGCTGCCCGTCAGCCAGTTGGTCGCCGAGGCCAGCGCGGAATTTTGTTGATTGCCGGCAGTATTCGAGTCCGTTGCTGTGACAGATTGCGGTTGCGGCAAAAAGTGACGGAGGAATTCCGGCGGTTGCGCCAGAAATTCGTTGATGCGCGTTTGCAAGCGCTCGGAGTATTCGGGAACTTTCGCCGCGAGCTGCTCCGTTTCCACGACCACCTGCGGAATCACGCTCGCCAGCACACCCAGCACCAGCGCGAAGGCCATGACGAAAACCAAAATGATCGCCCGCGCGCGCGGAATTTTTTTACGCTCAAAAAAATCCACGACCGGCGCGAGCAGGCACGCCACGACCGCCGCAATCGCCAGCGGCCACAGCACCGGGCTTAACAAGTCCAGAATCCGTCCGAGTCCCCAAACCGCCGCCACAATGAGCGCGATGACCGTGGCCACGGCCAGCCCGGTCAACGCGAACCAGATGACGCGCAACTGTTTTTCCGTTGGAGCTTTTAGATTCATCCTTGCCCCAGCTTCTTCGATTTCTCCGTTGCGGCGCGGACGGCGCTGATCACGGTGGCGCGCAGCTTGCCTTTTTCCAGTTCGTGCAAACCTTCAATCGTCGTGCCGCCGGGACTCGTGACCTGATCTTTGAGCGCGCCGGGATGCTGGCCGGTTTCCAAAACCATTTTTGCGCCGCCCAAAACAGTTTGCGCGGCGAGCTTCGTCGCAATGTCGCGCGGCAAACCCGCCGCCACGCCGCCATCGCTCAAGGCTTCGATGAATTGATAAACATACGCCGGGCCGCTGCCGCTCAAGCCGGTCACGGCGTCGAGCAAACTTTCTTTCACCTGAAACGCGATGCCGACGGCGGACAAAAGTTTTTTTGC
>CABDZO010000124.1_pt1 | contig 16617 bp, 14 predicted proteins | sample 3132221 | NCBI WGS metagenome assembly CABDZO01 (sample SAMEA5534340, study PRJEB31848) | metagenome | biome: tundra; feature: field; material: soil | place: USA | collected 2013-05 | depth 0.45 m | reverse complement strand
TTATTTGGGTGGATTGACCATGCCACAAACACAACCGGCGTTCCATCAAACATTTGTTCTATACCAGCCGCAACCAATCGCGCCGACCGGAAACGCCGACCGGAAAATTTTCCCTGAAAAACTTCAGCAACACTGGCCGCACCCGGCTGAATTCCCAAAAGAAAAACCGGCAACCCGCCACAACATGGGTTGTCGGTTCAACCTTGAACACCAACACCAAAATCAGAGCTGCTTCATCGCCTCATCCATCGCGGCGAGGAGCGTGGTCATCGTCGCTTCCGTTTCGTCGCCCATGTTGGAGACGCGGAAGGTCGTGCCTTTGATTTTTCCGTAGCCGCCGTCAATCAGGAAGCCGCGATCCTTGACCAGCTTCTGCAATTTCGCCACGTCCACCGTGCGGCCGCCCGGACGCGCGCCGTTGCTGACGCAGGTGAGCGTGACGGATTCAAAACCTTTTTCAGGAAATAAATTGAAGCCGTGTTTCGCCGCCCAATCGTGAACCATTTTGTTCGTCTGACGATGGCGGGCATAGCGGTTCTCCAGACCTTCCGCAAAGAAATCGTCGAGCTTGGACGACAGCGCGAAGACGTGGCCGATGCTCGGCGTGCTGGGCGTCATGCTCTGCCCGGCATTTTTCTGAAATTCAACGAAGTCGAAATAATAGCCGCGATCCTTCGCCGTCGCCGCCTTCGCGAGCGCAGCGGGCGAAGCGACGAAAACGGCCATTCCCGGTGGCAATGCAAACGCCTTCTGCGTCCCCGCGAGCAAAACATCAATGCCCAGTTCATCGAACTTCAATGGCACGGCACTCATGGAACTGACGGCGTCCACGATGAACATGACGCCGAGATATTTTTTCTTGAGCGCGGCGATTTCCGCGAGCGGACTCATCACGCCGGTGGAAGTTTCGTTGTGGATGACCGTGAGCGCGTCGAATTCGCCCGTCGCGAGCTTCTTGTCAATCGCCTCGGCGCGGATGGGCGAACCCCATTCCACTTGCAGCGCCTCGGCCGGCTTGCCGCATTTCTTTGACACGTCAAACCATTTGTCCGAGAACGCGCCGCACATGCAGTTGAGGACTTTTTTCTGAACCAGATTGCGGATGGCGCCTTCCATCACGCCCCAGGCGCTGGAGGTGGAAAGATAAACTAGTTGCTTGGTGGACAGCAGTTGCTGGAGCTGCGGCTGGATTTTCGCGTAAAGGTCTTTGAAACCCTGGCCGCGATGACCGATCATCGGCGAGCAAAACGCCTTGAAGGTTTTCTCGCTGACTTCGACCGGTCCGGGAATGTGCAGTTTGACGTGTGCCATAAAATGTTCGTGAAATTTTTCACAAGCTGGCGGACAACGCAAGTTTTTTTGCCGTGCAATCTGGAACCGCCTTCACGCCGGTAAATATTTTTTCGTTGACGGCACCGGAGCAAATTTGATTTAACCGTCGCGGTTCAAAAATGGAATGACTATGGCGGGCATGATGGCAACCACGAATGGGTTTGGGCTGTATGCGGGGTTCAATTGCAAACTCGTCTTTCCATCCGGCCAATTTCTTGGCGGTCTCTCCCGGTTTCAGGTTCACGTGGTTAATTCCTTTTACGATGTCCCCTGAGCGCCAGTTCCAGATGCGGCGAGCGAAGCTGCTTGTGCTGCAACACGCGCGACTGGTTGAGCGTCTTGCCGCGCAACATTTCGTGCCAGAGCTTTTCATTCAGGCGTTTGGGTTTGGCCGTCTGATTTTGAAACGTCTTGAAATCCACCACCCGCGCCAGCGGAGCCGTCCAGCCGCAGGACTGATACCGTTCGTCGCAATGCAGCGCAATGGCGTCCGTCTCCAGCCGGCCGGAAAGAAAATTGGACTAGCGCGTCACCCCGCGCGCCGCGATGATGACCGCCCGTTTCTCTGTCCCTCGCCCATCGGATGGGAGAGGGTGGCCGAAGGCCGGGTGAGGGTTTCAGTTTGGGAGAGGGCCGGAAGGAGGTGGCGCGTTAAATATTTTTCCCCGGAGCGCGAGTTGTCTCAACTCGCAGCGGTTGCGCCAGACATGAACGCATTGGTTTTTCCAGGCGCGCTTGACCGGCCACGCGCTGCGGATTGAGGACAATCCGCGCTCCGACCGAGCGCGGCAACGGCAGCACGCCGCCCACGCCACCCGCGACACCGCATTCGTAAAATCAAATTGAAGAAAACGCCAGGCGGTCTTCGGAAGCTGGTTCATGGCTTCTTTGAATTTTCAGCCTCCAGGTTCTTCTTCAACCGGGCGAAGGCGGATTCAAAGGCGTCGTGGTCTTTCCAGTTGGAAAAGTCGGGAATGAAATACTCGCGCACTTCCACCGCCAAATCCTTGCCGGTGTCGGCATCAAAACAAGTCCAGTCGCGCAAGGTTTCAAAATCCGTCAGCCGGATCGGCAACTGAAATGGTTGGTAGCTCTTGGTTGAGCGTTAAGAGACGGAGCAAAGCTGAAATTCAAAATTCACCCCGGCAAAAACTCGCTTCTTGTCGGCGCGGCGGCGTTTGCATAAATTGCCCCGTCTCCAAAATCATTTATGTCAAACAGACCTCTCAATGTCGGATTGGTGGGGCGCGATGCACTGTTGTGCAACATCCTCGGCGGCCACCCGATTGCGTGAACGCTGAAGTATTAAGCTGAACCCAAACTACAAATTCCGATAATACAAAACTTCTTAAAGAAAACATGAGGGTTCTGATCGTGCCGGACAAATTCAAGGGCACATTGACTGCGCAGGAGGCCGCCGAGGCCATGGCGCGAGGCTGGCAAAGCGGGCGCGGAGGCGATGCCCTGGAATTACTGCCCATGAGCGACGGTGGCGACGGTTTTGGCGTGGTGCTCAGTCGTCTGCTCGGGGCCGGGATGCGCACCACCAAAACGGTTGATGCCGCCCATCGTCCGCTGACCGCCGAATGGTGGTGGGAACCGAAAACTGCCACCGCCATCTTCGAAGCCGCGCGCATCAACGGCCTCGCACAATTGCCGCGCGGCAAATATCACCCCTTCGAGCTGGACACGTTCGGCCTCGGCGCGGTGTTGCAGGACGCGATGCACGCGGGCGCGCGGCGTTGCGTGATGGGCATCGGTGGCAGCGCGACGAACGACGGCGGGTTCGGCGTGGCCCGTGCGCTGGGTTGGAAATTTTTCAACGCCCAGCGCGCCCCCTTGGATCGCTGGACTGATTTGCACACTCTCTCGCTAATCAAAATCCCGCCGCTCGACCACTGCTTCGAGGACTTCTCCGTGGCCGTGGACGTGAATAATCCCTTGCTGGGACCCAACGGTTGCACGCGTGTTTACGGCCCGCAGAAAGGTTTGGTGGAAGCCGATTTTGATTTCGCTGAACGCTGCCTGGGTGCGCTCGCCGGCATCGCCCAGCAGGAGTTGCATTTGAACACTGTCACGGAACCGGGCGCGGGCGCGGCCGGCGGGTTGGGCTTCGGCCTGCGGACTTTTCTCGGCGCGAAACTGAAGCCGGGCTTCGAGTTGTTCGCCCAACTTTCCCAACTGACCGCCCATATTGAAAAAGCGGATTTAATCCTGACCGGCGAAGGCGCCATCGACGAACAGACCTTGATGGGCAAGGGCGTGGGCGAGTTGGCCGCGCTCTGTCACAAGATGCGCAAACGCTGCGTCGGGCTGGCCGGCATCGTCACCGACGCTCACAAGGCGCGGCAGCTTTTCACGGATGTGCATTCGATGGTCGCCGTCACGAGCGCCGACGAGGCGAAGGCCAACGCCTCCCACTGGCTCGAAGAAATTGCCCGTCGGGCTGCGCAACAAGCCGGGTAGGTTGCGGCCCCGTCCTCGATTTTTCGAGAGCGTTCGAGGACGAGGACAAGAACGGGGAGGATCGGCTAAGTCGAGTTTTCAAACAGGCTCTGTCAGAATCGTAAAATCAAGGGATAGACGTTTGGCGTGGGCGGAGCGCGGCGCTTACTTCGTGCGCTTGCCCTGGGCTGTTATCTTTTACGCCTTCAGCGCATTTGGATTGGAGAAACCTCGGGACGAATGGACAGTTTTTCCGCCTATCGCTGCCGTAGTCGCTAAGTCTTGTTGTTCTGTCAATGTGGCTTGGCAAAACTCGCTTCTTGTCGGCGCGGCGGCGTTCGTATAAATTGCCCCGTCTCCAAAATCATTTATGTCAAACAAACCTCTCAACGTCGGATTGGTGGGCGGCGGCAAAGGCGCTTTCATCGTCCATCCTCATCAACGGGCCATTCACTTTGACGGCACCCGCCGCGTCGTCGCCGGCGCGTTGTTTCCCGATCCGAAGATCGCGCTCGAAGAAGCCGCCAACTGGCCTTACCCAATCAAGGGTTACGGCTCCTACGACGACATGATCGCGGCGAACCAGACTTTGCCCGCAGATCAAAAACTGGATTACATCCTCATCGTCACGCCGAACTTCGTTCATTTCGACCCGGCGATGAAAGCGATGAAGGCCGGCATCGCGGTGTTCTGCGAAAAGCCGTTGTGCCTGAATCTCAAGGAAGCAAACGAACTCGTGAAGACCGCGCGCAAGCTGAACATCCCGTTCGGCGTGGCGCACACTTATCTTGGCCATTGGATGAGCCGCTTCAGCCGTTACATCGTGTCGAGCGGATTGCTCGGCGACGTGCGCTGGGTGGACAGCTATTACATCCAAGGCTGGCTCGCAACGAAGCTCGAAGCGACCGGCCAGCAGCAGGCGGCGTGGCGCGTGGATCCCAAACGCGCGGGCGGCTCCGGCTGCGGCGGGGACATCGGCACGCACGCGCTCATGCAACTTCGTTACGTCACGGGCTTGAACGTCACGGAAGTTTCCGCGCAGATGGAAACTTTTGTCGAAGGCCGCCAGCTCGACGACCATTTCACGATCTATTGCAAATTGAGCAATGGCGGCAGGGCGCTCGTGCGCGCGTCGCAGATTTGCATCGGCTCCAAGAACGATCTCGGTATCGTCGTCGCCGGCAGCAAAGGCACGTTGCGCTGGCGTCAGGAAGAACCGGAAAGCATCACGATCAATTTGCCGAACCAGCCCGACCGCGTGTATTGGCGCGGCGCGGTCACGGGCGGCGACGGTTTCCTGCCGAAAGATTTGCCGGCCGACCTGATGGCCGAGCCGACCATTCCGGCGGGACATCCCGAAGCCTTTCACGATGCCTTCGCGCGGCTGCATCGCTGCTTCGAAGTGGACGTGCGCAAGTGGAAGGCCGGCGAGAAGTTTTCCTGCGACGGCAGCAAATACGCCAACATCGAGGACGGCTGGACCGGCATCGCGTTTATTGAAACATCTGTGAAGTCCGCCGCGTCCAACGCGAAGTGGACGAAGCTCCCCAAACTCTAAAATCAAAATGAAAAATAAAATTATTGTTGTCACCTTGCTGGCTGCCGTGGTGTCCGCTCCGACGCTGGCTCAAACGCCAGGCACGCCGAAGAACGTCGAGGTCGTCATTGACGGCGTCGCGGGTTTTCAAGACACGCCGATGCAGCCGGACGGCAAGTGGCACGTTCACGATCCGGCGCGGCCGCAGCCGCCGGTCGTCACGCCCGGCACATTCAGCGAAAACGCAACACCGCCGGCGGATGCGATTGTGTTGTTCGACGGCAAGGACGTTTCCGAATGGACCGACAAGCAAGGCAATCCCGCGCCGTGGAAAGTCGAGGACGGCGTGATGGTTTCCGCCAAGAGCGACATCGTCAGCAAAAAGAAATTTGGCGACATTCAGCTTCACCTCGAATTTCGCGAGCCGGTGCCGGGCAAGGGCGACGGACAGGGCCGCGGCAACAGCGGCGTGTTTTTCATGGGCCAGTATGAAATCCAGGTGCTCGACTGTTACGAAAACAAAACCTACGCCGACGGCGCGACGGCGGGGCTTTACGGCCAGCATCCGCCGCTGGCGAACGTGTGCCGCCCGCCCGGCGAGTGGCAGACCTACGACTTCGTTTTCAACGTGCCGCATTTCGGCTTGAACGGCGAAGTGCTTTCGCCTGCCTACATCACGGTGATTCAAAATGGCGTCGTGGTGCAGAACCACCAGGCGTATCGCGGCGCGACCAACTGGAAGAGTCCCGGCAAATACACGCCGCACGGCCCGACCGGCCCCATCGCCTTGCAGTATCACAACAACTCCGTTTCCTTCCGTAACATCTGGGTGCGGCCGGTGCCGCTGGTCAATGAACCTTGAACGACAATTAAAAACATACAACATTAAAACAAACAAAATGAAAATCCTCTCAACACTTCTGGTGGCCTTGCTGGCGATCACTTCCCTGCAGGCCGCGCCCAAAAAAGTTCTCGTGGTCACCACCACGACCGGCTTCCGGCACACTTCCATTCCAACTTCGGAAAAAGTCCTGGAGCAGCTTGCGAAAGACAGCGGCGAATTCACCGTGGACTTTGTGCACCAGCCGCCGGACAAACCGCGCGATTTGAAACGCGATGCGACCGACGACGAAAAGGCGGCGTTCAAGGTCGCCGAGGATAAGTGGAATGAGAGCTTGAAAGCGGCTCTGCAAAAACTGTCGCCGGAGTCGTTGAAGAATTACGACGCCGTCGCGTTTGTCAGCACCACCGGCGACCTGCCGATTCCCGACAAGCAGGGCTTTCTCGACTGGATCAAGGCCGGCCATGCGTTCATTGGCATCCATGCGGCGAGCGACACGTTCCACGGCTGGCCGGATTTTGTGGCGATGCTCGGCGGCGAATTTGCGCATCACGGCCCGCAGGTGAGCGTGGAATGTCTGAACCAGGACCCGCAAAACCCGGCCACGGCGCATCTCGGCAAATCCTGGACGATTTCGCAGGAGGAGATTTACCAGTTTAAGAACTACGACGCGACGAAGGTTCACGACCTGCTCATCCTCGACAAGCATCCGGAAAACAGTTCCGCCGGACATTTCCCCGTTTCGTGGTGCAAGCCTTACGGCGACGGAAAAGTTTTCTACACCTCGCTCGGCCATCGCGAAGATGTTTGGGACACCGACCCCGCCATCAAAGACCGGAAGAATGACGCCGCCATCAGCAAGGCGTATCAGCAGCACGTCCTCGGCGGCATTGAATGGGCGCTGGGCTTGAAAACTGCGCCGGTTCGTTAAGTTTCATTTCTAAAATCATCCGCCGCCCTGCCAAGCGGGACGGCGGATTTTCTGCGCCGTTTTTCAAGGTGAGAATTTGCCCCGCCGCGTGTGTGCTGCCAAAAGGCGAAATGTCTGCGGCCTACACACCCCGGTAAAGTCTGTTTTGACGCCGCCGCCGCCGCGCTTCTCTAATCTCCGGCATGGCAAAGAAATCTTCCGCCCTCCTCGACACCCGCGTGGTTTATTGCGGCGACAATCTAGAACAGCTTGCCAAGCTGCCCGATGCCCCGCCGAGACGAATGCAGAACGAAGAAGGCAGAATGATGAAACCGGCGTGTTTGCCAATTCTTCATTCTGAATTCACCCATGACCGGCAGCTTTTATTACCATTGCGACTGGCACGCCAGCCACCACGTCAAAGTCATGCTCGACCAGATTTTCGGAGGTAAAAATTTACGGAAACTGCTGTGATGAATGAAAGCCGTCCAGTTGAGAATTTTGAGACCTGGCTACCCGACATCTTGATTTTGTAGGAGTCGAGGTGACGAGACTCATTTCAAATTCAGTTGCAGATTTTCAGTCAGAGCCTCCTCACGTCGTCTCCTACATCACGGAGAAGGAGGATCGTTCGCCGTCCCCTTGAAAATTCGCGCGATTGGATTTGCCGGACAATTATCCGCAAAACCGGGAATGTGCAATCGCTGTCCCTTCTCCTGGGGGAGAAGGTTAGGATGAGGGCGAGCTAAAAAACTAACTTTCCCACCTCATCACTCCTTCAGTTTTTTCGATGCCTTGGCCATTTCAACCACCCATTTTTTGAATTCCTCCAGTCCCTCGGCCGGAATGATGATGGTGTTGAGGCGACCATCTTTGTCCTCCACGATGCGCAGAAACCTTCCCAGCGCATTTTTCTTGAGTTGGAAGGTGAAAGATTTGCGTTCCAACTGCATCTGTCCGTTTTTGAGGATGTCGTCCACTGGTGGCGTCCATGGGTGCGCTTCCGTCCCGGCGGCGGCGGTCAAGGGTTGTTCGTTCGCAGCCTTGAGCATTTCATCCACCAGATTTTTAAATGTTTCCAGTCCGCTGGCCGGAATGATGAGGTCATTGGAGCGGCCACCAGTCGTTTCGATAATGCGCAAAAACAGCCCGCGCGGGTCCTGCTCCAGCACGAAGGTAAAGCTCTTGCGCTCGACCTGCACCTGTTCGGTTTTGAGAGTGTGCTTGGCATCGGGGCTTGCCGCTGGCGGTGGTTCGTTGGCAGCCTGGAGCATTTTGTCCAGCATCTGCTTGAAGGCTTCCAGCCCGGAGTCTGGAATGATGAGGCAACCAAAGGCATCCCCGGTCTTTTCAGTGATGCGCAAAAACCGCCCACGCGGGTTTTGCTTGAGCATGAACACAAAGCTCGTGTGCTCGATCTCCACCTGTCCGTATTTGAGAGTGTCTTCCTGAACCGGTGGTCGGGGTTGCATTGGAGGCCGGTATCCGTAAGGCGATGGTCGTTCGTTTGAAATCATAAGTGCGTTCTTAAAAAAAAAATGCAAGCCAGTGCCTGCGCCCACTATTTAAATGATTGTCGAAAAGCGTCCGCTCAATTGCAATGGAATAAATAGTCAGTGAACCAACCCGGCCAAAAGATTTGAGCCACACTCATTCCCGCCGGCATTAAAAAAGCGGCTCTCGTTTCCGAAGGCCGCCAGACTGGAACTTTAAGGGGCGATGAGGACATTACCACCGTCGCCCGCGGCGTTTTTCCATTATGCGGATGCCTTGCGATCCCATACCTTTGCCGCAGCACTGCACCCACGATGTCCTCTCCGTCCGACCACATTGCGGCAAAATCATTTCACGCTTTCGTTGGTGGCGCGGGCGGTATGGGCGGGGTGCCGCCGGTGCTGTGGTCGCCGGTGCTGTCCACGATTTACCCCGCAACTAACCGCACCCGTTATTACTCACCGAAAACAGTTAAGTATCATTGAAGCGCCATAAATCCTGTTTTTCAAGCATTTCTTGCGGCGGCGATGCCATGCTTAAGCCGGACTGTCTATTTCTTGGAATGCCAGCGTCGTTTCTCGCTCCGGCAACCCGATTGCTTGAACCGGCGAACGGATTTCTCGGACTGGCAAGTGCCTCGCTTGAACCGGCAAGTGGATTTCCCGGAACCGACTAGGCATCGCTCCAAACCGGAAGTCCATGGCTCCACTGGCCGTGTCAATTGACCTGCGGCTGAAACGGATTCTTTTTCTCTGCGCTTTGAGAAGAAATTGATTTCAGGCCAGGTTCCAGCCGGAGCGGTTCTCCCGCTTGATGAAACGCGCAGCTTCGGGCGCGTTGGTGACGCGCATCGCCGGACCGTCCCATTCGAGTTTTTTGCCGGCGCGCAACGCGACGCAGCCGAGCAGCATGATTTCCACAAGCTGCGCACCTACTTCAAAACGTGAGTAGCAAAGTTCAGGTTTATTTTGTTTGATGGCCGCGATCCATTCCTGATGATGCGCCCGATCACCACCCTTGAATGGGTTGCGCGGAATGCGTTGCGGATATTGCGCCACGGCAGGATGCTTCGAGTAATGGGTGAATTTTTTGTCGTCCGTCAGTTTCACATAAAATTGCGTTCCGTAATCGTCCGGCGAAAAAATCGTGCCCTTGCTGCCAATCAGCAGGCAACCGCTGCCGGGAACCTCGCCTTGAAACGCCTCGATGTCGCTGGTGATTTCGCGCGGCGGTTTGTTGCTGCCGTCGTGTTTGGACGGGTTGTTCGGTAACGCCTGGCCACCATCATACCACCAAAATGAAATCGGATCCTGTTTGATCGTTGAATGGCGGTGAAAAATAGTCGGGTGGGTAGCGGGAACAATGATTTTGCGGGCGGGAAATTCAAAACGAATCTTTGAGCCAATCGGATAAGTTTCCTTGTTCATCGTTCCAAACGCTTCCGCTTCAATTTCCGTCGGGTAGCCCAATTGCAAGGCGCGGAACGGCAGGTTGACTGTGTGACACGCCATGTCGCCGAGCGCACCGGTGCCAAAATCCAGCCAGCCGCGCCAGTTGAACGGATTATAGACCCCTTTTTTATATGGCCGCACCGGCGCTGGTCCGAGCCAAAGATCCCAATCCAATGAACCTGGAACCGGATCTTCGCCTTCTGGCCGGCCAATTCCCTGCGGCCAGATCGGACGGTTCGTCCAGACATGAACCTGATGCACCTGGCCGATGAGTCCATCCTGAATGCACTCGACCGCGCGGCGCAAACCGTCCTCCGCGCTGCCTTGATTGCCCATTTGGGTGACGATTTTTTTCTCACGCGCGAGGTCACGCAGATAGCGCGCCTCATAAACCGTCTGCGTCAGCGGCTTCTGACAATAAACATGCTTGCCCAGTTGCATTGCCGCCGAGGCGGCAATCGCATGAAAATGATCCGGCGTGGCCACATCCACCGCATCAATGCTCTTTCCCATTTCATCAAACATTTTGCGGAAGTCCTGATAAAACTTTGCGTCCGGATATCTTGTCAGCGGCTCGGCGCAACGTGCCGAATCCACGTCGCATAGCGCGACAATATTTTCCGTGTTGCAGCAATTTGTGTCACTTTCACCTTTGCCGCCTTTGCCAGCGCCGATGACTGCAATGTTCAACTTGCTGTTCAGGTTCTGGCCGCGCAAAAGCAGCGGCACGCCGAACGTGATGGCGCCGGTGGCCAGCGAGGCCGTCTTCAAAAAGTTGCGCCGGTTTAAGGCGGTCACGGAGAATGGAGCGGGTGATTTCATGTGCGGAAACTAACACCACGTCGAAATTTGAAAAGAAAAATTATTCCACCGGCCACGCAGGCCGGGGCAGGGCGGCGGCTAAAGTTTTATCAACCCAGCGCCGCCTTGATGAGCTTCAGCAATTCCGCGTGGGACTCGACGGCTTTGAACTGCGGGAATTCCGCCTTCACTTTTTCCGGGGCGTGGATGAGAAAACCCACGTTCGCCTCGCCCAGCATGGCGGTGTCGTTGTAGGAATCGCCGGCGGAAATGACGTGATAGTTCAAAGACTTCAGCGCGGCGACGGATTTCTGCTTCTGGTTCGGCTGGCGCAGTTCGTAGCCGGTGATGCGGTCGTTCGCAACGAGCAGCCCGTGGCAGAACAGCGTCGGCCAGTTCAACTGCTTCATCAACGGCTGCGCGAATTGTTCAAACGTGTCCGAGAGGATGATGACTTGGACAAGCGAGCGGAGTTCATCGAGAAATTCTTTTCCGCCGGGCAGCGGCTTCAGCGTGCCGATGACGTGCTGGATGTCCGACAGTTTGATGCCGTGCCGGTCGAGAATCTCGATGCGGTAACGCATGAGCTGGTCGTAATCCGGCTCCTCGCGCGTCGTGCGGCGCAACTCCGGGATTTTGGTTTTCTCGGCGACGGCGATCCAGATTTCCGGCGTCAACACGCCTTCCATGTCCAAAGTGACGATTGCTTGTTTCACGCGCGCGAAGTTTTTCAAAAATGCACCGGCGTGTCCAGCTTGACGAAACTTTGGTGAAGTCCTAGTTTGGTGGCGGCGGTGCTGCCGCACCGCCCTGCATCGCGACAGCGATGCACCCACCACATCGAAATTAAGACATCGCCGAAACTTTCACCGCAGTTCGGGATGGTCGGTGAGCAGTCGGTTCAATTGTTTTTTCGCGTCGGTGAAATCCGGTTTCAACCGCAGGGCTTCACGGTAATGCGGCGCGGCCTCGGCAAACCGGCCGAGGTTGGCGAGGGTGGCGGCGAAATTGCACTGGGCGGGCGCAAAATCAGGGCGGATTGCGATACTGTTGCTGAAACAAATCGCGGCGTTCGTCCAACTGGCGTGCTGCGTGAAATAAATTCCGAGGTCGAACTGGATGTCCGGGTCGCGCGGCTCCAGATCGGCGGCGGCCTTCAGATGTTGCAGCGCCTCGGCGGTCTCGCCAAATTCCAGCAGGCTCATCGCGAGATTGAACTGACCATGCGGATAGCGCGGTTCCAGCCGCACGGCCTCGCGGTAAAGCACCCTGGCGCGGGCTTTGTCCTTCGGATTGCCGGTTTTCTCGAAGGCCTTGCCGAGGGTGTTGGCCGCGACGTAATTATCCTGCGTCACCTCCAGCGCGTGCAGAAACAGGCCGGTGCTGCTGCGCCAGAGTGAAATTTGAATGGAAGCCGTCAGCAGACAACCGATCAACGCACTGCCTGCGCAAATAAGGTAAATGACATTTCCGCGCGGCTTGGTTGCGCAAAATTCCGCCGCGCCCCAGACCAGCGCGATGAAAAATCCGATGCTCGGAATGTAAGTGTAACGGTCCGCCATGGATTGCGCGCCGACCTGGATGAGGCCGATGGTCGGGACGAGCGTGCCGAGAAACCAAAACCAACCGAAGGCGAGAAACGGATTGCGCCGCCAGTTCCGCACGCACAGCATCGTCCAGACGGCCAGGAGCGCGGTTGCGCCAAGCGCGAGCACGAGCGACCAATGTCGCGGATGCGGATAAACAATGGCGAGGTCGGCGGGCCAGAAAGTTTTCGCGACATAACGCGCATAGGCCAGCGCCGCGTTGGCGAACCGCTCCGTCAACGGCGTCTGCGAAATCGCGCCGCCACCACTCTGCGCCAAAAGAGTGGCCGCGCAGCCGCCGATGGCGAGGAGGAAGAAGGGGATTTTTTCCAGCAGCAGGCTGTAGATTGAAGATTGAAGGCTGGGAGCCGGTGCGCCTTCGCTGGTTTCTGGATTTGAAATTTGAAATTCCCAATTTAAAATTCGTCGGAGCGGCCAGAAATCCAGCAGCAGCAAAACAAACGGCAGCGTGACGACCATCGGTTTGCTCATCAAACCGAGCGCGAAAAAAATCAGCGCAGCGGAATAAACAAACCAGTTCCGGTTTCGCGCGTAGCGGACGTAAGCCATCAGCGTGAGCAGCCAGAAAAACGTGCTCAACACGTCCTTGCGTTCGGATACCCACGCGACGGATTCAACATGGAGCGGATGCCACGCGAACAACGCCGCGACGAACGCGCTGCGCCAGACTGCGCCGGTTGCGCCGCGCAAAAAAACGAACAGCAGCAAGGTGTTTGCGACGTGGAAGAGCAGGTTGACGAGGTGGTGGCCGCCCGCGTTTAGCCCGAAGAGCGTGCAATCCAATTGATGCGAAAGCCAGGTGAGCGGATGCCAGTTGGCCGCGTGCGCGCCATCGAACGCCCAGCGAAAATTTTCCCAGCTTAATCCGCTCGTGACGTGCGCGTTGGCGGTGACGTATTCCTCGTCGTCGAAAATGATGAACGGATGACTGGTGATCGGCCAGTAAAGCGCCGTCGTTCCCAGTGCGAGGACAAGGCAGATGAGCGCAAAATAATTTTTCGGACGCGCTTCCGTCATAAATCAAAGCCAGACCGATTCGCGCTGCCGCTGGTTAAAACGGCAGGTCTCGGCGTAGCCGACGCTGCGGGCGAGCGCGATGGCCTCGGTGAAATTCAAGCCGACTTCTTCCGGCGCGTGGGCATCGGAGCCAAACGTGATCGGCACATGGTTTTCAAACGCGAACTGGAGGATTTCACGGCTCGGATAAATTTCTTTGCAGTCTTTCCGCAGCCCGGCGGTGTTGAGTTCGATGGCGCAGCCGGCCTTCGCGGCGGCGGCGAGAAATTTTTTGTAGAGCGGCGTGCAGTCCTGCGCCGGGCGGATGCCAAATTTTTTCGGCAGGTCGGAGTGGCCGATGATGTCGAACAATTTTGATTCCGTCGCGAGCGTGAGCCGCTCGAAATAAATCTGCCAGACCTCGAAGGCGTCGCGTTTTTTCCACTCGGAAAGCTTGGCGGGATTGTCAATGTCCCACGACTCGGAAACGTAATGCACACTGCCGATGAAATAATCCCACGGATGGCGCACGGCGAGTTCGCGAATCCAATCCTCGTGGCCGGGCAGGTAATCCACTTCCAGCGCGAGGCGAATGGTGAGTTGCGGAAAAGTTTTTTGCGCGAGTCGGACTTTGGCGACGTATTCATCAAGCTGGTCGGCACGCATCCGCCAGTTGTCGAAATCGTCGCGGCGCATCGGCGAGTGGTCGGAGAAACCGATTTCCGTCAGGCCGAGTTCAACGGCGCGGCGCGCGTAATCCACCGGCTCGCCGCTCGCGTGGCGGCAGAGCGGCGTGTGCATGTGATAATCGGCGGGCAGCGACATCGCCAGAGTTTCAGGTTTCAGGTTTCAAGTTTCAAGTTTCGAATACACAAGGGGTCACCCATTAGCGTGAGCGGTCAAGGGCAAAAATAGATTTCCGTCAGCCAGTTTTTTTCCTAAAAGCTGTCTTGGTCTTTTCGGGCCGTGGCGGGCGGCGGCAACGCCTGCGCTCGAAAAAAGTGGTCAACGGCAACCGATAACTCTGGGAACTCACCCTAACACCGGGTTACTTCATCCGTTTCGCTCCACCGCTCAACTCCGAAACTATAAAACTTCCACCCGCCCAACCTTCCATCTGCCCGCTGGCCGGGAGTTTTCACACGGCCTCGCGACTTGTTAGGCGGTATAGCTGTGATTCTCAAATGGCTATTGAAAAACAAGAACCCTGTAAAATCTGGCTCCCGATGTAACTCGATCCCATACTGAAGAATTCGTGCTAACGGCTGTTACAGGATTTCCAAGATTAAACCAGTTGCTGGCAGGCAGAGATGGAGACCATTGAATCTGATAAGTTTTATTGGAGATCGAACCCCAGTTAATTTCCACCGAATTATAAATGGTTGCCGCCGTAGTCAAATTAGTGGATAGCTCCGCAAAGCTTAAATCATCAAGGGTAAAATCATTACCATACGCACTCGTAAGTAAATCGTGTATTTCGACAACAGCTTGAGTCGCAGATTGGGAGTTCCATAAGGTTGTAAAACTCTGCCATGTGGCATTTGCTTGTGGGACTTCAACCGGGTTGCCTTGTTGAATGCCATTGACATAAAACACCAAGGTTCCGGGAGTTGCTTCAAAACCACCACCGCTCCAACTTGCGCTCCAGCCCGAAAGCGCGTAAGTCGTGTTGGTGGCAACATTCACCGTTTCGGACCAAATAATCTGCGCTGGGTTGTTGCCACCATTTACGACGAACATCAAACCTGTGCCGCTCGTATGATCTCCAAATGATGTAGCCAGTGAGTGGGTGAGATAGGGGTTTGATACAATGTCATAATCCCCTTCAGAAAGCATGCCCGCATGATTATGTGAATAGGTATAATCAGAGGAAAATCCCGTGTTTCCAAGTTCAAAGCTGCCATTTATAAGCAAATTGGATTGTCCTTGGGCTGATGAGGCAATAATGCAAATTAAAGCGAAACTACCTACATGAACTAAGTTTAATATTTTCATAGTTGTTATTGATTTTATTGGTTTAGAATTGTGGCTAACACTCTCTGCCGCCTAACGATGAAAGCTGAGCCACCGCCGACTCGCGACGTGAACCGCGACAGCGGAACTGAAAGCGCCAACGGCGGTTGGCTCCGGCGAGAGGCTATGTGAAAAGACCGTCATAATTTGAAACCTTTACGCCGAGGGGGGGGTCTTTTGGCCATAGGTTTTAGTAGTGTGTCAGGGGTGGTTGGTTGATAGCTGCGGTTTTCAGGAAAATCTGCGAAAAACAAGGGTTTTTGAAGGTTTTTGGCGCGTCTGAACTGCTCGAACGGGTGTCTGAACTGCTCGAACGGGTGTCTGAACTGCTCGAACGGGTGTCTGAACTGCTCGAACGGGTGTTTGGGCGATTCCGACGGGCGTTCGCGAAGCTCGGACAGAAGTCCGGGAAGCTCCGCCGGGTGTCTGAACCGCCCGGACGGGAGTTCGAGGAGCCGGTTCGGGCGGCGGAGGAACCCGGCGTCGCGTCGGAACGATTCCGATGCGCGACGACTGGCAGCCGGTTTACGGCAAAAGAATTTTCCGCATCATGGCGCGGTTGCGCGGGCAAGACTTTGATGGTTGCGAGGTTCATCATTGGGTTGAGGCAACGCAGTTAAAGAGGCAGCGCAAGCCGCGTCAATGATTTTTAACGCGAAACTTTTTTTGCGCTGCTTGTGCGGTTAAAAAGAATTCGCAAATCACTTCTGATAAACGCTGACGCGGGCGGGCGGGAGATTCAGCCAGATGATCTGCAAGGCGGGTGCAAAAGCCGAGGTCATCCAGGATTATCCCGGGGACAAGTATTCACCGAGCGGTTTGCTGCCGGGCTTTACTGCGGCTGGTTTCCGACCCAGCCGCGCTCCGTTCCAAGCAGGACACAGCCGGTCTGAACCGATTCTTGATTAGTGTCGGTCAGTCGTCTAATCTCCGCGCTTAATTTTTTATGGCATTTCTCAACGACAATTTTCTCAAACTCAAAGCGGGTTATCTCTTTCCCGAAATCGGCCGGCGCATGAAGGCGTTCTGCGACGCGAACCCTGAAGCCGCCAAGCGCCTCATCCGTTGCGGCATCGGTGACGTGACGGAACCGTTGCCGCCAGCAGCCGTCGCCGCGATGCACCAGGCCGTGGATGAAATGGCTGTGCGCGAAACTTTCAAAGGCTATGGCCCGGAACAAGGCTATGAAT
>CABDZO010000122.1_pt1 | contig 16723 bp, 17 predicted proteins | sample 3132221 | NCBI WGS metagenome assembly CABDZO01 (sample SAMEA5534340, study PRJEB31848) | metagenome | biome: tundra; feature: field; material: soil | place: USA | collected 2013-05 | depth 0.45 m | reverse complement strand
TCAACCGCTACGTCAACTACTCGAACTACTGCATTCTGTCGTGCCAGTTCTGCTCGTTCGCGCGCAAGAAACGCGACGCCGACGGCTTCCAGTTTTCCGTTGAGGAAATCGTCGGGAAGGCGCGCGAAGCCTTGAAGCTCGGCATCACAGAACTGCACATCGTCGGCGGACTGCATCCGTCGCTGCCGTTCAACTATTACACGGACATGTTGCGCGCCTTGAAAAATCTCGACGCGCGGCTGCAATTAAAATGTTTCACGGCGATTGAAATTTTGCACCTCGCCTGGCTTGCGAAAAAAACCGTCGAGCAGACGCTGATTGAATTGAAAGCCGCCGGCCTCGATTCGCTCACCGGTGGCGGCGCGGAAATTTTCCGCAAAGAAGTCCGTTCGCAGATCGCCAAGGGCAAGGAATCCGCCGAGGAATATCTGGACGTGCATCGCACCTGGCACAAGCTCGGCGGGCGCAGCACCTGCACGATGCTTTACGGCCACGTCGAGAGCCTGGCCGACCGCGTGGACCATATGCGGCAATTGCGCGCGTTGCAGGACGAGACGCACGGCTTCGTTGGCTTCGTGCCGCTCGCGTATCAGCCGGAGGACAACGACATTCCCGTCGCGCATCCGCCGACCGGTTTCGATTCGCTGCGCACCATCGCCGTCAGCCGCATCTACCTCGACAATTTTCCGCATATCACCGCGTATTGGGTCGGCCTCGGCCTGAAGCTCGCGCAAGTCGCGTTGAGCTACGGCGCGGACGACCTCCACGGCACGATCATCGAGGAACATGTCTTCCACATGGCCGGCGCGACCTCGCCGCAATTGCAGACCGAGGCGGAAATGATCAAAGTCATTCGCGAAGCCGGCCGCACGCCGGTTCAGCGGAATACTTTCTACGAACCGATCAAAATTCTTGCGGACGGCCACCAAGCCGATGGCAATGCGAATGAAAACTCCGCGCGCTCGAAAGTGTTGGAAGAAAATCTGGCGACGGCGTAAGCGGCCTTGCTTAAAATGAATTTTACTCTTAAATTGTCAGCGTTCTATGAGCGCATTGGAAGCAGCCGAAGAAATTCTCGCCAAGCTGTCGCACGCGGAAAAGGCGCAGTTGCTGCGCTGGACGGCCAGCGATTTGAGCGACGCCTTTCCCGGCATTGAAAGCCGTCCCGGCGTGTGCGGCGGCGAGCCGTGCATTGTCCGCACGCGGATTCCAGTCTGGGTTTTGGAACAAGCCCGGCGGCTCGGCGTTTCCGAAGCCGAACTTTTGCGCTCTTATCCGACCCTGCGTGCTGAAGATCTGGCCAACACTTGGGCTTATGTGCGCTCGCACCGCAACGAAATCAGCCTCCAGATTGAGGAAAACGAGGCCGGGTGATGGCGCGGCTTTATTCCAACGAAAACTTTCCGCTTCCTGCCGTTGAAAAACTCCGCGCGTTCGGCCACGACGTGCTGACCATTCAGGAAACCGGCAAAGCCGACCAAGCCATGCCGGACGCGGAAGTGTTGAAGTTTGCAACCAAGGAAACCCGCGCGGTGCTTACGTTGAATCGCCGCCACTTCATCCGCCTGCACCGGGAAAATCCGCAGCATGCCGGCATCATCGTTTGCACCGTTGACGCGGATTTTGCGGGACAGGCGGATCGGATTCACCAAGCAGTCGGCAGCCAAGCCTCGCTCGCCGGACAACTGATTCGGGTGAACCGGCCATGAACACCGGCGCGACCTCGCCGCAATTGCAGACCGAGGCGGAAATGATCAAAGCCATCCGCGAAGCCGGCAGAACGCCGGTGCAACGCAACACGTTTTACGAGCCGATAAAAGTCCTTGCGGACGGCCACCAAGCCGATAGCAATGCGAATGAAAATTCCGCGCGTTCGAAAGTGTTGGAAGAAAATCTGGCGACAGCGTGAAGCATAATTAAACGGAGACAACGAAACCGCGTTCCGTCATGTGTTAAAAATTACAAACCGAACTGGCGAAAATCTCCGAGAGCTTGTCGCCAAGGCCTTATCCAACGACCATCATTTCGCCGCTCTTCCAACAGAACATCTTTCGCGTCAAGTTGCTCCCAGCGTTGTTCTGCCTCTTTCAGCCAACTACTGACAACAGAAGGCGCTTCAGCGCCCGACAACTGTCGTTCAGCGAGTTCGAACCACGCGAGATACTGACGCCAACTCAGCCCAAGCCACGCCTTGGTTGGTTCATTCGCGAACTGCAAAAGAATCTGGGAAGCAAAAGTATTGCTGGAAGCGCCTACTCCAAGAAAATTATCAAATCCCGAACGGCGGAGTCGGGCGATGTCTGCCACCCGCATAAATGCTAAAAGACCTTGCTCAAACCAATAAGGTAGCTGTCCACCGCCACCGTCTTGCTGCTCGTCAAAACGACTGCGGGAGAACCGACGCAAGTTGAAAAACTTCCCCGAAGCGCAGTGAGAGGCACCTGCGGCTTTCATGAGCACCATGTCTGAAGAGCAGTGCGAAACAAGTGCCGGGCAACCTGATTTTTCTAGGGCCGAGACAAGAACCATCAGCGAATAAAGATTTGACGCATCTTCAATTTCTTGACGAGGAGGAGTGTTGGCTTCAATGACGAGATAACAGAGCGGAGGCTTGCGGCTGGAAACGATTGAAGCGATTCGTAATGCGTCTCTCGGTTGGGCTAAATCCTTGAGTGAAACACAAACGGTTTGGACGGGCAGCATCGAACCCGCCAACTCTTCTGACAAAATTGAAAATGCCTCAACTGAAGTGGCGTAATATTCAGGGCTATACTTGCTCGGCAACACCGCCGGTGAGCAAACCGCGTTCACGCCGAGAGCTTTGGCTTCAGCTACAAGTTTTTTTATTAGCGCTTGCCACCATTTCGATGAAGAGATGTCTGCCGTATCTATATCTTGTGGAAAATATCTGTGATAAGGTAACTGTCCGCGTTCACTCATGGGACAGTATAACTGCGCGTCTAGGACGACATCAAAGTTCCCCTTCTTGCGAAACTCCAGAATATGTTTTGCCAATTCCGCTTCAGATCGGTTAACGGGGCTCAAAATCAAACCAGCGAATCCTTCGAGACCTGGAACCCCAACCAGATTTTCGGAGTCATGTCCCATTTGTAAGTAGGTAGCCATAGTCTCTGTTATTTCTTGAGCGCAGTTAGCACGAGATCCGGGTCTGCAAAACGCAACACTGGCCACGGTTGTACCATCTGGATAACCGCTGGCAGTCCAGCCTGAATCATCGCCGTTTTGAAATCTGGTGCCGGCCCTCGTCTCTCAGACACAGCATAAACTGCCGCATTTGGATTTGCGGAGTCAACTTGATAAGGGTGGAGTCCCGTCAATAGCAGGCTCGCGATGACTCCGATGGAAAACTGGTCGCTTCGCCAATCAATCAGGGTTTTGTCGTTGGTGAGTTGCTCCGGTGATGCGAAGAACGGAGTGCCGGGGCCGCTCGGCCACCAACTGGCCGTCAACGATGTCTGGCTCAAGTCTCGAACGATACCAAAATCCACCAACACCGGCTCAGGCTGATCTTTTCGGAACATGATGTTGGCGGGTTTGATGTCGCGGTGAACCAAGTTAGGCTGAAGCTCTTTCACGGCCAGTATCAATCCAATAACAAGTTCTACCACTTCTCCCTGTGATAGGCTGCCGACCTTCAGCCGATCTTCGAGAGAACCACCGTCGAAGAATTCTTCCACGACTACGTCAAAGACGCGTTTATCCGGGGCGGAGAAAGTGGTTGTGGCGAGAACTTTCGCAACTCGAAGTGAATTGCACCGTTTCAGTGCTTCAATCTCGCGGTCGGTGCGTTCGACACTGATTTTTGTTCGATCAACAAGTTTGAGTGCGACTATGCAACCATTCCGATCTTCTGAACGGTAGGTTTCTTTGAACGACCCTTTGCCACAAAATTTGGGGTCTTTGTAACCGAGTTGGTGGGCGACCAATTCGGCAACACTTATCAGTTCAGGTTTATCGCTCATTCATTGACAAAGTGAGCGATGGCAGCTTGGGTAAGCCAAGGCAACAATGGATCGTTGCGTCGGGGCTTGATCGCTAATTTCGCTTGCTGCATACCAAGAACGATAAGTCCAACCCCATGTCTGATGAATTCGCACTCGAATTTCAATGCTGTTTTTGCGGCTTGGGCGGGTAATGCGACGTAGCAATAGTGCGCAAAGCAGGCATTCCGGCGAGCTTGGTCTAACGCCTCACGCCACTTTGAGAGTTTCGTTTCAAAAGCGTGAACGTCATCCTGTTGTCCGAGTCCCAGCATATCCGTCCGCCCTGAGGCATAATCAAATTCGTGAGCAATTTCGCGACAGGGCACAGGACTGTTCTTTTCTTTGACCACAAAGGAAAGATCCTCCAGGAGGCTCCGCTCTGTTAGGTAGCAGGCTTCTTCTGTTCGATGGTTTTTTCGCGCTGCTTTTGGATTCATGATTTAGAATACTCATACCGCAATACGAACCGACCTTGCAATACATTTACAGCCGTCGCACTGCCACAAATTCGCTCTGCCCTAGTTTATCACCTCGTCTCGCAGGGACAACCGGAAATTAGCCAGCCACAACGTGGCTGGAAACCGCGCCCACAAACCATCGCGTCCTACCGCCGTCGCGCCGTTGTTATATTTGTAGGAGTCGAGGTGACGAGACTCATTTCAATTTCGGCTTTCGGATTTTCAGTCAGAGACTCCTCACGTCGTCTCCTACAATTGCCGTCGCCAAAATCGCGGGTTTTGCCGCCCAAAACCAGCCGTTCGATGAAATGATTGCGCCGTTCGTGAATTTGACCCCTCCGCTGGCTCTTTTTGACCAGCTGTTCGTCGTTTTGATGGTTTCGTTCGTAAAATCAAAGCTTTCGTCCGTTAAAATGATGCCGCCGTTCGTCATTTTGAGACCGCCGTTCGTCGTTTCAGTCTGGCCGTTCGATGAAATGATCCCGCTGTTCGTGAAATTGACGCTTCCGTTCGTGAAATTATCCGCGCTGCTGGGAAAATGACTCGCGCCGCGTGCGTCAGCCGCGCTAACTTTCCGCAGAATGAATTCTTCCGACGAGACTAAAAAATCCCGCATCGGCTCGGTGCCTTACCTGAACGCCGTGCCGCTGACGCGCGGCATCGAAAGTGAAATCATTTTCGCCACGCCTGCCAAGCTCGCCGAAATGCTCCGGCGCGATGAACTCGACGCCGCGCTCGTCAGCATCACCGAGGTTTTGCTCAACGACCGCTACGACATCCTCGACGGCATCGCCATCGCGTCGCTCGGCGAAGTTTACAGCGTCCTGCTCGCGCACAAAAAACCACTGGAAGAAGTGACGGAAATTTTCTGTGACACCGCCTCGCTCACGAGCGTGAACCTGTTGAAAGTGCTGCTGGCCGAACGCGGACTGAGGCCGGAGTTCAAGCCGCTGGAAAATTACGAAGCGGCGCCGAAAAAAGATTTCGTTCTGCTCATCGGCGACCGCGCGATTGATTTCCAACGCGCCCCGCACGCGCACGAGATTTTCGATCTCGGATGGGCGTGGACGGGAATGACGAATCTGCCCTTTGTTTATGCGGTCTGGGCGTTGCGGCGTGGCGTGGAGAATTCAGAATTGCGCGCCGAACTGCGCAGTTCAAAGCGTTTCGGAATGGAGACGCTCAACCAGATCATCGCCACGCGCGAGGAGTTCGACGAGGATTTCCGCCGCGATTATTTTGACTGGCACATCCACTTCCAGCTCGGCGAGGATGAGAAGCGAGCCATCGCGAAATTCTCCGAACTGCTCCGCAAGCACAATCTCGGCCCGGTGTTCGAGCCGAAATTTGTGGCGTAGGACAGCGCCGGACAGGGAAATCTACGGGAACAATAAAAATCCGCCGGACGGGCTGAACGCAGTCCGACCGGCGGATCCTCTAAAAAAGTTTTACGACAGTTTTTTCTTCGCGTCGTCGGGCACTTCGACCTTGGTTTTGCCCGCGTCCTTGATCTCGACCGTTGTGGTGCGGTCAACGTCGCGGGTGTTGCCGTTGAAGTCCACCGTGCCCTGGACGTGGAATTCGTATTTGGTGAGCTGGCCGTCCTTGATCCAGAACTTCACCGAGCCTTTGGCGTTGGTGATGTCCGGGCCGCCGCCGCCGGGAGGCGGGCCGAACGAGAGGAACGATTTCGCGCCGTCTTCAGTCAGGTCGCTGGAAATCGCGTCGCCATTCTTGGTCAACTCCTTCGACTTGTCGGCGAGATCGGCGGCTTCTGCGGCCGGCGCCTTGAAATTTTGCAGCGTGCGGGCGAGGAACATGCGGGGGTTGAATCCGCCGCCGCCGTCATCCTTGGCTAGATCCGCCAGCGATTGCCAGCCGTCCGCATTTTTTGCCGCGCCTTTGCCGCCTTGCAACACCGCTTCGGTGGTGTTGGTGCCGCGCGTCATGGAGAGCCAGGTGGTTCCACCCGCCGTTTTCCCGTCGGTCGGGCCGGGACGGAATCGCGCGTTGCCGCCGGGAGGCATGGCCACCTTGGTGTTCCAACTGTAATTGTCCGCGAGCGCCTTGGCCGCGTTTTTGACGTCGTCCTTGGGGCTGGAATCCGCCGCGAACAGCGAGCCGCCCAACAAGGCGATGGTGCCGAATAGAATGGTTTTTTTCATGTGAAGCCTTTGGTTGATGGTTTGGATTTTGGTGCAATGGCAGTATCAACCAAATGTCCGGCTGAATCCACAAAAAAAATCGCGGCTCACGGAGGGTGTTTGAAGCTCGCGGCGAGAACTGTATTTGGCGGCGGTTATGCCGCTAAAACTTCGTCATTTTTTCCAACTCCCTCACGCGCCGGTCAATGTCGGCGCGCTTGATCTTCGTGATGCGTGTCAGGCCGAAGCCTTCGCAGCAGAACGACGCGGTGACGCTGCCGTAAATCATCGCGCGCCGGATGTTCGCATCAATGGAACCCTTCGCGGTGGCGAGATAACCCATCATGCCGCCAACGAACGAATCGCCCGCGCCGGTCGGGTCTTCAATCGTGTGCAGCGGATACGCGGGACAGATGAAAAATCCTTTCGGCCCGGACAAAATCGAGCCGTGCGAACCTTTTTTGATGATGACGTATTTCGGGCCGAGCGCGTGGATTTTTTTCAGCGCGGCGAAGGCATTGTCTTCTTTCGTCAACTGATGCGCCTCGCTGTCGTTCAGCACGAAGCCGTCAATGCGCGGCAGGAGTTTCAGCAAATCGGCGAGCGCGATGTTCAGCCACAAATCCATCGTGTCGGCCACGACGAATTTTGGTCGGCGCATCTGGTCGAGCACGCGGTGCTGCAACGCCGGCGCGATGTTGCCGAGCAGCACAAACGGCGTGGATTGATAGGCTTTCGGCAGTGTCGGCGAAAAAGTTTCGATCACGCCCAGTTCCGTCGCGAGCGTGCGACGGTTGTTCATGTTCAACTCATATTCACCCGACCAGTGAAAGGTTTTGCCGGGCAGAATTTGCAGGCCAGCGAGATCAATTTTGTGACGGCGATACAGCTCGATGTATTTTTTCGGAAAATCTTCGCCCACGCCGCCGACCAATTTCACCGGGCTAAAAAAGCTCGCGGCCACCGCCGCATGGCTGGCCGAGCCGCCGAGCAGACGCGGGTTTTCCGCGTTCGGAGTTTTGATAGAATCAAGTGCGGTGGTGCCGACAATGAGAACGCTCATTTTTTTAGGATTTGGAAGTTAGGAGATAAAAGTTAGAAAAATTCAGCAGCCGCCTTTGCCTTTTTGGATGAGTTCAATTTCGTAGCCTTCGGGCGCGTCAACAAAGGCGAACGTCGGGCCGCTGGAACTGGTCGTCGGGCCGTCGGAAAATTTCAGGCCGTGTTTCGCAAGATGCTTGGCAAACTCGTCGAGGCTGTCCACCTCGAACGCGAGATGCGTGAGGTCGGGCTGCACTTGCACGGATTCGCTGCCGGGTAAAAAGCAGATTTCAATCTCCTCCTTACTTTCAGACGCTTTGAGAAAGACCAGTTCCGAGCCGCGCGGCGATTTGTGCCGCTTGATTTCTTCGAGGCCGAGAACGTCGCGGTAAAATTTCACCGTGCGTTCGAGATCGTTCACGCGGTAGCGCGTGTGCAGGAGTTTTGTGACTTTGCTCATGCGCGAAGTTTTAACAAGTCCAATGTCTAAAGTCCAACGTCCAAAGTCGCGCGTAATTTTTGACTTTGGACTTTAGACATTCATTCGCAGTTTTTAATTTCCCGCCGTGGTTTTTTGAGGCATCATCTGGTTTATGGGAAAACGACGAGAAGCGCGTGAGCGCGCGGTGCAATTTCTATTTCAATACGACCTGAACCCGCCGGAAAATCTGGAGCTGGAACTGGCGACGTTCTGGAATTCCCAGCGCGCCGCCGCGATTGAAGATGAAAAAGGCCCGGCGAAATGGGGCGAAGTCACGGAACTGCCGCCGCCCACCGTCGAGGAGGCCGAGATGCGGCTGTTTTCCGAACCGCTCATTCGCGGCGTGCTCCAGCATCGCGACGCGATTGACGAACACATCAAGAAGCATGCGAAAAACTGGGATTTTCACCGCATCGCCGTGGTGGACCGCAACGTCATGCGCCTCGCGATTTATGAAATGTTGCATCGCGAAGACATCCCGCCGGTCGTCAGCATCAACGAGGCGGTGGACATCGCCAAAAAATTTTCCACCGAGGACAGCGGCAAATTCGTGAATGGCATTCTGGATAAGATTCGCGGCGAGATTCTGCGCCCGGCAAGAACCGTTAAATGAAGTTCGCCGACCTCCATCTGCACACGTTTTTTTCCGACGGCACGTTCACGCCGGAGGAACTGGTGGAACGCGCGAGCAAACTCGGTTTTGCCGCCATCGCCTTGACCGACCACGACACGGTCGAAGGTTGCGAGCGGGCCGCGACCGCGTGCGCGGCGGCACAGATGGAATTTATTTCCGGCACCGAACTCACGGCGGAACACGAGGACACCGAGGTTCACATTCTTGCTTATTTCGTGGACACGCAGAACCAGACTTTGCTCACGCGCATCGCGGGGTTCCAATCCGTCCGGCAAAACCGCATTCGCGAAATGGTGGCGGCGCTGAACAAGCTCGGCATCCCGCTCAAGGCGGAATCGGTTTTTGCGCTGGCGAATTGCAAATCACCCGGACGCCCGCACGTCGCCCGCGCACTCGTGAAGGAAAAACTCATCGGCAATCTCGACGAGGCGTTCGAGCGTTATCTTAAAAAAGGCCGGCCCGCGTGGGTTCCCAAAACAAAAATGTCCGCGCTCGAAGCCGTTGAACTCATCCACCAAGCCGGCGGTCTCGCGGTCATGGCGCATCCCGGCTTGAACCGCACGGACGAAATCATTCCCGACCTTGTGGACGCCGGTCTCGACGGCATCGAATGTTTTCACACGAAACATTCCACCACGATGGCCGAGCGTTATCTGGAAATCGCCGACAAGTTTCATCTGCTCGTCACCGGCGGCAGCGACTGCCACGGCTTCAGCAAAAACCGCCCGATCATCGGCACGGTCAAACTGCCTTACGAACACGTTGAAAAACTCAAAGCCAAAGTCGCGGAACGAAAAGCTAAAACCACGAATGGACACCAATAAACACGAAAGGACTTTGACGCGAATTTCACGAATTGACGCGAATTCAAAATTTATTCGCGCAAATTCGCGCAATTCGCGTCAGTCTTTTTTCTTGTTCGTGTTCCTCTGCGGTTAACATTTTCATGGGCTTATTTTCCAAATTCAAAGCCGGTCTGGCCAAGACGCACGCCAAGCTCACGCACGAAATCAAACGCATCGTCACGCGCTCGCCCAAGCTCACCGGCGAATCCATCGAGGAACTCGAAGCCGCGCTCATCGCCGCCGATCTCGGCATGGCGATGATGGAGCAAATCATCACCGCTGTCAAAAAAGCCTACGAAACACAAGGCGGCGCGGGACTCGATTACCTCGCCATCGCCAGCGCGGAAATCGAGAAAAGCCTTTCCGCGAACAACCCGAAACTCCGCGAAATTCCCGGCGGCATCTGTGTCGTCTCCATCGTTGGCGTCAACGGCACGGGCAAGACCACGACCAGCGCCAAGCTCGCGCATTTTTTTCAGGCGCAGAAAAAATCCGTGCTGCTCGCCGCGTGTGACACGTTTCGCGCGGCGGCGATTGAGCAGATCAAATTGTGGGGACAACGCCTCAAAGTCGAAGTCATCGCCGGCAGTTACGGCGCGGACGCGGCTTCCGTGGCGCACGACGCCGTCACCGCCGCGCAGGCGCGCAAGGCGGATTTTCTGTTCATTGACACGGCGGGACGCTTGCACACGAAGCACAATTTGATGCAGGAATTGCAGAAGCTGCATCGCGTCATCGGCAAGCAATTGCCCGGCGCGCCGCACGAAGTGTTGCTGGTGCTGGACGCGACGACCGGCATGAACGCGCTGAACCAGGCGCGCGAATTCCACAAGGCCGTGCCGCTCACCGGCCTCATCGTGACCAAGCTCGACGGCACGAGCAAAGGCGGCATGGTGGTGGCCATCCAGAAGGAACTCGGCCTGCCCATCAAATTCATCGGCCTCGGCGAGCAACCGGACGACTTGCAACCCTTCGACGCAAAACAATTCGCGCAAGCGTTGTTTGAGGAATAATTTTTTCAACGCAATGGAATAAAACTGGCGACGCGATGAATAAAAAGAATGAGCGCCAACACTACGTTTCAAAAGTTCTGCTTGAGCGATTCAGAGTTCGCAATTGCCCGCTAGAGTGTTACCAAGTTCAAACTGGGAAATGGGGACAGAGGAGTGTTAAGAAAGTGTGTTCGGCTCGTGGCTACAATCAGTTGTTGGTGTCTGGTGACGTGAACAACTCAATTGAGGATTCGTTTTCCAAAGTTGAATCTAATTTGCCGAAAACATTTGAAGCACTCGAGGGTGCTGCAAATTGCGCTTCGACCGAATTGCCGAAAGCTATTTACGAAAATCTTTGCCTCTATTGGGCGTTTCTCAAACGCACATCTTTATTTGCAAAGCCGGGTGCTGTTGTAAGTTTTTTGGCGCAGATCAATATGGAATTAGAGAAAGGGGAGTATTATTTACTGCGAGAACTCAATGTTCCAGATCAGGCAATAGCGCAATTTCGCGAGGGCTATTCTCGCGGAGGCAGAATCATAATTGAATCGGAAAATGTGTTGCAGCTCGTTTATAGGCTTCAATTTGAGCGTTTGCTTCAACTTAATTTCATAGAATTTCTCAACTGTGAATGGACAATTTCCAACTCGCCCGTTGAGCTTCCCATGTCGGACATCGGACTGGTTCAACTCCAGTTAATTGATCTCAAGGCCATTCAATATCTTTTGCCAATCGGACCAAACATTGTGCTTGATGGAATTTTTTATCACGATTTGTCGAAGAATTCACCGCGACCTGTCATTGCAGGACATAATCTTTCTGCACAAGAAGCCGAATATAGACTCGATGTAATCTGTTTGTCCGCAGTCAAGGAGATCATCTTTTCTCGTCGCAACCCAGAAGTTCTGACGAGCTTTAACCGGGCAAAAGCGAAAGGAATTACTTTCAACAAGATTATCAATCTTGAACTTGCAACTTCGGCTGGTTTGAAAAATTCTAGCGTCGGCTACCGACTTCAGATGGTTTCAACCGAAGATTATGTAAAATTCGTCCATTCCTTTGTTCAACCACCAAATCTTACGGCAAAATAAATCAGTTAGCACAATTTCGCCGAATCCCAACGGGATTCCATCCATCAGCCCAGGATTGCGCGGCACGCGCTACCCTGGGTCAACCGTCCAAATGTTTTCCTACCGCAACGCGGTTGCATCGCCGTTTCGCGCGCAACGATTCATCTCCTTCAGAGTTGAGGTCGTTTTGTGATTCACCACCCGGCGCAGTCCTCGCACCCGCCTCTGTCCGACTTCGGCGAGGCGGGTCGAGCAACGCCGGGCTTGAATGATAAAATCTCTTTGGGATATTTTTCAGGGTGTTCCGGCAAATCTGCAAAGTCGTCGCGACAGCGGCGGGCGGACAGGAACCGAGTTGCGCAGGCAGCGGGTATTTTCGCAGAACCGCCGGGGCAACTCACGGATGACGCTCAAATTCATCTCCCCGTAATCGGGGATGGTTCAAAAAACATGTTCATGCGAGCATTGTTATTCTATTTTTTGCCAAAGAAAATTAAACTTATGCTCAAACACTTGAACAGATACGGGGTGATCACATTGGTTGTGTCTGCATCCTTTTCCACGGTCAGTTTTGGAGCGAATCCCTTCATCACCAGCATTTACACGGCAGACCCGTCCGCGCATGTGTGGTCGGATGGCCGGCTGTATGTCTATCCGTCGCGCGACATTGATCCGCCGCGTGGCTGCGATCTGATGGACCAGTATCACGTTTTTTCGACGGAAGACATGGTGAACTGGCGCGATGAAGGCGAGATTCTCCGGGCAAGCCAGGTGCCGTGGGGCCGCAAGGAGGGCGGTTTTATGTGGGCGCCCGATTGCGCGTTTAAGAATGGGACTTACTATTATTATTTCCCGCACCCCAGCGAAACAAAATGGAATGATACCTGGAAAATCGGCGTGGCGACGAGCACCAAACCCGCCAGTGATTTTAAGTCGGCTGGATACATTGATGGCACCGGCGGCTTTGCGATGATTGATCCGGCTGTGTTCATTGATGACGACGGGCAGCCTTACATTTATTTTGGCGGCGGCAGCAAATGCAGCGGTGGAAAGCTCAAGGCAAACATGACGGAGTTGGACGGAGCGGTGCAGCCCATGACCGGGTTGGTGGATTTCCACGAGGCGACTTGGGTGTTCAAACGAAAAGGAATTTATTATTTGACCTATGCCGACAACAACCGGCGCGTGAACCGGCTGCAATATGCCACAAGCTCAAGTCCGTTGGGGCCGTGGACGCCCAAAGGAGTATACTTGGATCCAACCGATTGCGATACGAGCCATGGCTCCGTAGTGGAATTCAAAGGCCAATGGTATGCGTTTTATCATAACAAATCGATTTCCGGCCAAGGTAATTTAAGGTCAATATGCGTGGACAAAATGAACTTTAATGATGACGGAACCATTCAGATGGTCGTGCAAACTAAAACCGGCGTGCCATCAGTCGGCCGGGCTCCAGCTCCGAATCCCAAGCCGGTCAAATATGCAGCGGGCAAAGCGAGTTTTGGCGGTGGTGCAACCATTGAAAAAGATGGCGCAGCGGCTGGCGGCAAGAGCGGGAATCTCCAGCTCAAGGATTCTTATTTACAGTGGGATAAAGTTAACGGCGGCAATAAAGGAGGCCGTGCCACGATTGACATCTATTATGCCGCCAACGAAAAGTCCAAGCTTAAGCTGTTTGTGAACGATGTTGATTATTCATTTGTGAACACCCCATCTACTGGTGGAACGAACGATTACAGGGGCCATTCATGGTTGACCGTTCCGCTGAAGGCCAAAAAAATCAACTCCATTAAACTTGTCGGCGGTCACGGCGGGGTCAACGTGGATTACATCACAGTAAGCCCATTGCCTTAAACACTGTGGCGGTTGATATAATTTATTTGGTCACGGCAGCCACGGTTTCGCCGGCTGGTTAAAACTCATCCAAGCGGAAACTGGGAGCATGACTGAAAAATCAAAATCTGCGGTCATCCGAGGTTGCTGTTATTCCGCTACTTCCCGTTTGAGCCTGTTTTCATCAGCGGCTACGATGCGCACGATGTCTGACGCCCAATTCATGCGCCTCGCCCTCCGGCTCGCCCGGCGCGACTTCGCCGAATCCAATTGCGGCGTAGTGGCGTCTCGGCAGAGCGCCGTAAACTGAATAAATGCGGCAGTCTGCCGACGTGCCGCTACGACCATCGGAGCGCCGCACTTTTCCCGACTTTTTAGATGGCGGTTCTCTGCCGAGCAGCCGCTACGCTCCTCGCATGAAACCCGCTCCGCTTACACCGCAGCCGGAATGGCATCATCCCCCCAGTTTCCCGGCTTGTTACCACGCGATTCTCTGCTAGAATCTACGGCTCTGTGGACATAGACAAAGAAATTCAACGGCGCCGCACGTTCGCCATCATCTCGCATCCCGACGCGGGCAAGACCACGTTGACGGAAAAGCTCCTGCTTTACGGCGGCGCGGTGCAGCTCGCCGGCTCCGTCACGGCGCGGAAAAATCAGCGCGCCACCACGTCCGACTGGATGGAACTGGAAAAGAAGCGCGGCATTTCGATCAGTTCCACGGTGTTGCAGTTCGATTACGACGGCTACCGCCTCAACCTGCTCGACACGCCCGGCCACAAAGATTTTTCCGAAGACACCTATCGCGTGCTCACGGCCGTGGATTCGGTGGTGATGGTGATTGATTCCGCGAAAGGCATCGAGCCGCAGACGCGAAAACTTTTTGAAGTCTGCCGCCAGCGTGGTGTGCCGATCTTCACGTTCATGAACAAGTGCGACCGCCCGATGAAAGACCCGCTCGCGCTGCTCGACGAACTCGAGCGCGTGCTCGGCATCGGCGCGTTCCCGGTGAACTGGCCCATCGGCAGCGGTCCAGATTTTCGCGGCGTCTATGACCGGCAGACGAAGCTGATGCATCTCTTCGAACGCACGGTCGGCGGCAAATATCGCGCACCGGTTTCCGTCGGTGATCTGCACGATCCAGAGGTTCGCGGTCAGCTCGACGACACGACGTTTAACCGAACGGTCGAAGAACTCGAAATGCTCGAACACGCCGGGCACGACTGGGATGACGCCGCCGTGCTAACGGAAAAAACCACGCCGGTGTTCTTCGGCAGCGCCAGCAATAATTTCGGCGTGCAGCTTTTGCTCGATGGATTTTTGAAACATTCGCCCGCTCCGAAATCGCGCGTGATGGGCGGCATCGAAATTGCGCCGGAAAACCCGGCATTCTCCGGTTTCATTTTCAAGATTCAGGCGAACATGGATCCGCGGCACCGCGACCGCATCGCGTTCGTCCGCGTTTGCTCCGGCAAATTCGACCGCGACATGACCGTGCATCACTCGCGTTCGGCGAAGAAGGTGCGGCTCTCCAGTTCGCACAAACTGTTCGGCAATGAACGCGAGACCGTGGACGAAGCGTATCCCGGCGACGTCATCGGCCTCGTCGGCCACGACAGTTTTGGCATCGGCGACACGCTCACGACCGATCCAAAAATCCTCTACAAAGAAATCCCGCGCTTCACGCCCGAAGCGTTTTCGTATCTGCACAATCCGAACACCGGGAAATACAAACAATTCCGCCAGGGCCTCGACCAGCTTTTGCAGGAAGGCGTCATTCAGGCGCTTTACCTGCGCAATTCCTCGGTGAAAACGCCGTTGCTCGCGGCCGTCGGCCCGCTGCAATTCGAGGTCGTGCAATTCCGTCTCGAAAGCGAATACGGCGCGGAGTCGCGCCTCGAAGCCGCGCCGTGGAGCGTCGTCCGCTGGCTGCCGACCGACATCAAGGAAGATGAACTCGACGCGCTTTCGCTGCCGACCGGCGCGCGCCTCGCCTACGACATCGGCAAAAATCCCGTCGTGCTGTTCCAGAACGAGTGGTCGGCCAATTATTTCGGCGAGACGAACAAAAACACGCCTCTGTCCGCCGTGCCGGTGCAGACGGCGCGGGAATAGCGTTTCGCATTTCAAGTCTCTTGCCATGCCGGCTGCCATCGGTTCGGGCTTGAGTTCCGGCGTTAGTCGTTGGATGATTTATCTCCGAACCGATCCACCGAAACATCAACACTACTTTTAATTATGGAACCGAAGGCACTTGCCGTCCTGATCCAGGCAATCATCGCAGCGGTGGAGAAACGAATCCCGGAATATCTGGCGATTGAGGCGGACCAGAAAAACAATGACGGCAACTGCGCTCTTTGTATCCTGAATGCCGCCGGGGAAGTGCAGGGCAAAATGTTCGGCACCGACAAAATCCGGCAGCGACATTCGTTCCGCATCGCCTGGATCAAGGCGAGTCAGGTCTGGATCACCGGTTTCAAGACGGGCGAGTATGAAACATTGGTGTATGCCGGCAAGGTTGACGAGAACCAGTATGGCATCAGCAAGCCGGACCTAATCGGCTGGGAAGGCGGCCAGCCGATCGTCGTGGACGCTCAAACAAAGTTGTCCGTCGGTTTCAGCGGTTTTCGCGGCACCAGCGACCTGGAGATAGTCCAAAAGGCCGTCGCCGACGTGACCGGCCGGAAGTAAAGGCCGGCAACTGCCGAAGCTGCTGCCGACAAATCCGGAATGATTCGTTGCGCCGGGATTTGCGTGCGGAACTTCCCGCCCATCTTTCCCGGCTTGTTCCCGTCTGATTCTCTGCTATCGTCCACGTTCCTGTGAAGACGCTTTTGCGTTCTTCCGCCTGCGCTGCCCGTGCCGACGGCGAATGAATAAAACCACGGATGAATCCGAAGAGTTGAGACACGGATCACACGAATTTTCACGGATGGATTCAGAAGCCATGGCAATCAGTGGAATCCGTGTCGAGTTAGCTTTTGATCCGTGTTTATCCGTGTCCATCCGTGGTTAAAAAATATGCCCACCATCATTTCCGCCTCCGAAGTCACCGTGCGCTACAACGACCGCGCCATCCTCGACGCCACCACGCTCGGCATCCAGGAAGGCGAACGCCTCGGTCTCGTCGGACGCAACGGCGCGGGCAAGACGACGTTTCTGCGCATTCTCGCCGGCTTGCAATCGCCCGACAGCGGCGAAGTGGCGCGGCAGCGCGATCT
>CABDZO010000107.1_pt1 | contig 17741 bp, 5 predicted proteins | sample 3132221 | NCBI WGS metagenome assembly CABDZO01 (sample SAMEA5534340, study PRJEB31848) | metagenome | biome: tundra; feature: field; material: soil | place: USA | collected 2013-05 | depth 0.45 m | reverse complement strand
GGTGTAACGCCAGCCGGCGGCGAGATGCGCTTCCGCCTGGTCGAGATACTCGTGGTAAAGCGGCAGAAATTTTCCTTCGTTCGCGGGCGAGAGCAAAGTTTCCGGCAACAGTTTTGCTTCGTCCAATCGTTGCGTCGGCAGATAGCAACGGCCATTTTTCAAATCCGCCGGCAGGTCGCGCAAAATGTTCACGAGCTGCAAACCTTTGCCGAAGCGGATGCCATCCACGAGCAATTGTGTGTCATCCAATTTCACTTTCGGAAACAGATGGGCGCGGCAGATTTTCGTCCAGAATCCACCCACGCAACCGGCGACGCGATAAGTGTAATCGTCCAGTTCCACGGCAGTTTCGAGCGGGACAATGTTCTCGGCAGAAGCCTTGGCGAACCGGCGCAAATCCAATTCTTGTCCGCTGATAATTGTCGTCAGCACCTTGCGGACGAGTGGCAAATCGGCCGGCGAAAGGGTTTCCAGCAGCACCAGGCTTTCGCCGACTTTTTCCAGCAACACACGCTCGGCGGGCGAACCTTGCTGCTGGGCGAGTTCGCCAAAATTCAGCGGCGCGCTGGACGAACCCAGAATCCGCTCGCGCAATTTATGGAGCGCATCAAGGCGTTGTTCGAGCGGGACGAGTCCGGTGTCGGCGATGGTGTCGGTCGTGCGCGCGAGCAGATACGCGAGGCCGATCTGCGGACGCACGGCGGCGGGCAGCACGCGCAACGTCAGATAAAACGAGCGCGAGGTTGCCTTGAGCAGATGAGCCAGCAATTCTTTTCGCGCGTCAGACATTTTTCAGAGGGTAAATTTTTCCGGCCGCCGTGACAAACAAAGTTCTGCGCGGAGTTGACGACCTTCGGTATTCAACTTTTACGATTTGTTGCAGCGAATCGTCTATGGACTTTGAAACCAACCTCAATTAAATAGTAATTATGTTCTACGTTTCAACCAGCCGGTCCGCGAAATTGAGGTCAGGCGGCTTTGAACAGCGGCGGCTTTCGGAATCATCCGGCGCATGAAAAAAACCTACAAGGTCATTTTGCTGATCGAATCCTCCCGCGCGTCGGGGCGGAATTATCTCCAGGGGATTGCCCGCTACGCTCATCATCATGGGCCGTGGTCTTTTTACTGGGAGCCGGGAGGTTTTGATCTGACGCGGCAGACTTTGAAGACGCTGGACGCGGACGGCATCATTTTCCGCGATGTTGGCCGGCTGAAGGCGCAGGCGCTCCGGCTCGGCATTCCGGCGGTGGTGGTGGGACACGACAGCAAGGAGGTGCGCGGCATTATCAACGTGGTGACGGATTCATCCACGATTGGGCGGATGGCGGCGGAACATTTGCTGGAATGCGGGTTCAAGCGCTTTGCCTTTTGCGGGCTGGCCAGCACGTTGCTGGAACAGACGCCGTGGTCGGAACGCCGGTTTGAATCATTCAGCAAACGGATTGTGGAGGCCGGATTTGAGCCGCCATCAATTTACGTTCTCCAGCAGCCGGGTTCAGACTGGCGGACGAGCCGGCAAGGTCTGGCCGACTGGCTGGCCAAATTGCCGCGTCCGGTGGGAATCATGGCTTGCAATGACGATTGCGGCGCGCAGGTCGTGGAAGCTTGCAAGGTTGCCGGCATCGTGGTGCCGGATGCCGCCGGGATCATCAGCGTGGACAATGACGAGGTGATTTGCGGCCTTTCGGATCCGCCCCTGACCAGCATCGCGGTCAATTTTGAACGGGCCGGCTATGAGTCGGTGCAGGCGCTGGAAAAATTGATGCAGAAATCCAAGTCGGTTCCTTCCAAAATCAACGTGCTGGCCACGCACTTGATTACCCGGCGTTCGACGGACGTGGTGGCGGTGGATGATGATTGTGTGGCAAGCGCCTTGAGTTTTATCCGGAATCACGCGGGCCAGCCATTTTTTGTGAACGATGTTGCCAAGGCTGCCGGAATTTCGCGGCGGGCGCTGGAGCGGCGGTTCCGGCTTAAAATGAGCCGGTCAATTCTACAGGAAATCCGCCGCTCGCGGACGGATGAAATCGCCAGGTTGCTGCTGGAGACCAGCCGGACGGTCACGCAAATTGCCCGCTCGCTCGGGTTTGAAGATGCACAGCACTTCGCCCGCTATTTTCGCTCGGGCAAAAAAATGAGTCCGCTCGCCTTCCGAAAAACTTACGGCAGTCAGGCCTTGTCTTGACTGTCGCAAAATGGTGTTTTTTTTCCGCAAAATGGTGTTGTAGATGATTGGCTGTCCGTTAGATTTAAACATTCTATTTTGTGATGCATTTGAATCTGAAAAAGCCCGGGCGGATTGTGTTCTTTTGGGCTGGCATTCTTCGGCAGCAACCGAAGTTTCCACAAAAGCAAACCTCTGGCCACCCGCTTTTAGAATGTGATTTTCGGTTTTTCTCCACGCAGCATCCTCCGCCTTCACCAATAATTTAACGTTCCCAAAACCAACAAAGAAACCATGAAAACTCAAAACTCCCCACTGTTACAGCTGGAAGGCAATTCAACTCACAGCCGGTTGCCGGTTGAGAGACCCATCCAGCTGATTGCCAGAATCGCGGTCGTCTGGCTCGTTTTGCTCGCCAGCGTGGGGGTTTCCCGCGCGGCCAGTGGCGTGTGGATTAACGACGCCAGCAGCGTCTGGAGCGCCACGACCAACTGGTCGGGTGGCATCGTGGCCGATGGCAGTGGCAACACCGCTGACTTCACCATGAACAACACCAACGTTGACACGGTGACGATGGACGCCTCGCACAGCCTCGGCGCGCTGCTGTTTGGCAACAACGCGGGCACGACGACGAACAACAACTGGATTCTCAATGCGAGCGGCGGAAGTGTTCTGACATTGGCGGGAGGAACGCCGACGATCACGGTCAGCAACGGATTTAGCACCAACATTGTTGTTGCGGCGCTTCCGCTGGCGGGAACGGCCGGCTTGACCAAGGCGGGCAATGGCACACTGATTCTGGCTGGAGCCAACAGCTACACTGGCAACACCACGGTGAGCGCGGGAACGCTAAAGCTGACAAACGGTATTGTGGGTCTTTCCGGCACGGATCCGGTTTTGTATATGTCATTTGACAATGTTAGCGGCGCCACAGTGATCAATCAGGGCACCGGCGGCTCCGCGATGAATGGCGTGCTCCTCGGCGGTGCGGCAATTGTTCCCGGTGGCCGCTATGGCAAGGCATTAAGCATTCCTTCAAATGCGCAGCAAGGCAATTCGACGCCTTCTTGTGTGCTGATCAACAACCCGGTTATTACCATGAACATCAATGCGACCACTAGCTGGACTCTGGCGATGTGGATTCAATCCTCCACGCCAGGTGGTTGTTATTTTTATCAAGGCAATGGCGGTTGGGCCGGTCAAAATACCAAGTTCTATTTGATACAAAATACTATAGACAATGACGGTCCTGGAACGCACGCGGGCGGTGTCAGTTATGCTCGAGCTTGGGAACAGGGAACGGCGGTCGTTGCTGATGGCAACTGGCACTTTGTTGTATTTGGGTCCCAAGGCGGCACGAATATTCAATATGTGGACGGCGTAGTGGATACAATGGTTCAAAATCAGTGGAGTGGCAGTGCCGGCACAACCACCCAATGCCGGATTGGCGGAGGCCCCACCGTGAGTGACCAAGAAGTGGGACTGGGCGGTCTCATTGACGAGGTTTACATGTTCACCAACCTCTTGAGTCAGGCACAGGTGACGGCCCTCATGGCCCAATCCAGCGGCCCGACGGACGTGGCGTCTTCCATGCCCGCCACCACCACCGTTTCTGTGGCTGCACCCGGTAAATTGGACTTGAACGGGAACAGCCCCGCCATTGCCGGCTTGACCGGCATCGGAACCGTGGACAACACCCTCGGATCGCCGACGCTGACTATTAATGCCGGTTCCGATGTTGAATTTGATGGCATAATCAGCAACACCACCGGCACCGTGTCACTCACCAAGATTGGCAACGCCAAGCTGACGCTCGGCGGCACGAATATCTATAACGGTGCGACCGTGGTGAACGCCGGGACGCTCAACATAACAGGATCTTTGGAACCGGCTTCCGTCGCCAGCAGCAGCTTCATGGCCGTGAGAAGCGGCGTGGTGAATTTTTCGGGCGCGTTCCTCACGAACTATAACTTTAGCATCGGCACAACGACCAACTTGACGGGTGCGTTCTATCAGACCGCCGGAATCTTGAAACAGACTCAGGGTGGCAACAGCCTCGACTTCCAAGTCGGCGTCGGCCTCTTTGGCTACGGCTACTATTACATCGGTGCTGGAGCCACCAATTTCTGTAATGAAATCGCTGTGGGCGGTGAAGCCAACCCCTCCGGCAACGGCCAGGTGGACATTAACGGAACAGTTATTAACTCCGGCTGGATCGTCGTTGCCCGCGGAGGAAGCGCCCAAACCGCCGGCATCCCCCAAACCGGCATCCTGAATGTCTGGCCCGGCAGCTCGCTCTCCTGGGGCGGCCAGTTTGACTGTAACTGGGGTTCCGGCGGTGCCCAGACTTCCATTATCAACTTAATGGGCCCGGTGACTCTCACCAGCGCCAACAATCCGCTTAACTTGAATTACTCGGGCAATGCGGCCAATACGGCTATTTTGAATTTGAACGCCGGTGGCAGCATTCAGGCGGGTTGGATGCCTAGCAGCGCCGCTGGAACGACGCGGGTCAACTTCAACGGCGGAACGCTCGCGGCGACCGAGAACCAGACTGTTATGATGCAGGGCTTGACCGCTGCCACTGTTTATAGCGGTGGGGGGACGTTTAACAACAACGGATTTGCCGTCACCATTGGCCAGCAGTTTCTTTCTCCTGCGGGTAGCGGCGTGAACAGCATCAGTTCATTTACACCCGGCGCAGGCTACATCGCTCCGCCGATTGTCGCGGTTGTGTCGGGCGATGGGAACGGTGTTGGGGCGACGGCCGTTGCGCAGATCAACCCAGCCACCGGCACTGTCACCAACGTTTTGATTACCTGCCCGGGCGTGAATTACACCGCGACGCCGACATTTACCCTGACCGGCGGGAACCCGACAACTCCGGCCACAATCACTGGTGCGGCACCCACGCCAAACGCCACCAGCGGCGGCATGACCTTCGCCGGTTCCGGCACAACGATCTTGACAGGAGGCTACACCTATACCGGTCCCACGCTGGTGGTCGGCGGAACCTTGAACTTAGTTTCCTCGACCGTTACTCCGAGTATTGCGGCAGGTATGATCGTTAGCAACGCGACGCTGACCGTGGATTCTTCCGGCGGCACTGTTTCCTTGCCTGTGGGCAACTTGACGTTCTTGACTAACGTGACGTTGAACATTGTTTACGGCACAGTTTTAGCCAATCCGGCCAATCCGGCCATCAATGTCAGCGGCATTTTCTCCACCGCTCCCACCAACCTGATCAGTATCACCGCGTTGGGATTGAAGCCCGGCGTATTCACTTTAATCAAATACACCGGCACTCTGCCCAGCATTGCGAATATTGGTTTGAACCCGCCTCCGGGAGTGACCGCCACATTGGTGAATAACCCCTTAAATCATTCGATTGAACTCAATGTCAGCTCGGCTCCTAAACAGCTTACTTGGTATGGATCGGTCAGCACCAACTGGAACACCACCACCGTCAACTGGACGAACATCGCAGACGGAACGGCCACGGTCTATCAGCAATACACCAACAGCACCGGCGTGATTATAGGCGATGGGGTGATTTTTGATGACACGCTCTACAACGACGGAGTCAATCCGCAGCCGACCAATATCAATCTGACCAGCACGTTTTATCCGTATCCGGTCACTGTGGACAGCACGCTGCCTTATAGCTTTGCTGGCGTGGGTGGAATCACCGGCCCCGGTTATCTCATCCAAACCAATACCGGATCGCTCACGATGCTTACGAGCAACAGCTTTACCGGCGGCCTTTCCATCAATGGTGGTTCAGTGATCATCACCAATGATTCTGCCCTTGGCGCCAATGCCAGCGTGGTGACGCTCAACGGCGGTGCCTTGCAGGTGAATGGCAATACGACCAACAATGCACGTGTGTTCAGTGTGCCTGCCACTTCTTCCATTGGTGTTATCAACAACGTCACTGCCCGGTTCGGCGGTGCAGTAACTGGACCAGGTGGTTTGACGAAGATTGACAACGGCACCTTGGTTCTGGCCGGCGCGAACGGCATCACCGGCAATCTGCTGGTTCGCCAAGGCACGTTGAACACGGCCGGAGCAAACACCCTGCCTGCCGTGGTTACGGTTGGTGACACCGCCGGACTGAATGGTGTGTTGAACATTTTGGCTGGCACCTTCCGGGCCAACAACAACGGCGGCCAGTTCACCTCCAGCCTTATTGTCGGATCGGTCAGCGGTGCCGCTGGCGAAATTGCCTTGAACGGTGGTTCGCTCACCGTGGCGCAGCAACTCGGCCTTGGCACAGGTGTGGGTGGCTATGCGGGCTTTACCATGAGCGGAGGAACATTTACAAACGGCAGTTACATCGTGGTCGGTTTCAACAACGACACCGCCGTTTACAATCAGAACGGTGGAACAGCACTTGTCACCAGCAACCTGATGACCATCGCCGCCGGTGGCACTGCTGCCATCGGGCAGGCAAACATCTTCGGCGGCACCTTTACCTCCGCAGGCACCGGCGGCGGCATCATGGTCGGTGAACGCGGCACGGGAACGATGAACGTTTCCGGCGCAGCCTCCGTAATAGTCACAAACAACGGCCTCACCATCGGGCCGGTTGCCAGCCAGAGCGGCTGGAGCGGCACGCTCAACCTGCTGGGCGGAACCATCACCGCGAACAGAGTCGCCAAAGGCCTCGGCACCGGCACGGCATTCGCGAACTTCAACGGCGGCACGCTCAAAGCAAGTGTTGCAAACACCACCTTCATGACCGGCCTCAACGGCGCCACGGTTTACAACGGCGGCTTGACGGTTGACGACGGCGGTAACGCCATCACCATTCCGCAACCTTTGCTCGGTGCCGGCGGTGTTGGCGTTGGAGCGATCACACTTGCCACCGGCGGTTCGGGCTACATTGATTCGCCCATCGTGACCATCAGCGGTGGCACTGGCAGCAACACGATGGTCGTAGCACAGGTGAATCCCGTCAGCGGCACGGTGACAAATCTGGTTATCAGTTGCCCCGGCAGTGGCTATACTCTGGGAGATGGATTGTCGCTGTCATTCTCCGGCGGTGGTGTGAGCACTGTGGCTCCGACCATCGGCACGGTTTCGTTCATCAGCAACGGCACGGGTGGCCTGACCAAGAAAGGTTCCGGCACGACAATCTTGACGGGTGTGAATACATTTGGTGGTCCGATTGCTGTAATTGCCGGCACGCTGTCGCTGAACAGTGCGAGCACTTATGCCGGAACTGTGAATGTCAATGCTGGCACTTTGGCCACGACAACGGCGTCAAAATTTACTGGCTCCACGACGGTCACCAATGGCGCTACGTTTACCGCTACTCAAATCGGGAGTGCAACAAACAGCATGGGCAACTTGACCATCGGGGTGACGGCGGCACCGGGCGCTACGTTGGGGTTGGGTCTCACCGGTCTCAATCCGACGGTTCCGCTGGTGAACTGCGGCACTCTGACGTTCAACGGGACGAACACCATCAGTGTTGCTGGCTCGGTCAATGTCGGCTCCATTCCGCTCGTCAAATATGTCGGTGCCATCGCCGGTCTTGGCACCTATACAAACATCACATTGCCGCAAGGGGTCGTGGGATTCATTTCCAACAGCGCGCCCAATTCCACATTGTATGCCGTCATCACCAGCACCGGGCCGGGATTGGTCTGGACCGGTGCCAACACCAACAACTTGTGGGACATTAGCTCAACGACGAACTGGCTGCTTGGCGCGACACCAACCACCTATCAACAACCGATCATTCCGGGTGATGCTGTGACGTTCAACGACAGCGGCAGTGGCACGGTTATCCTGAACACCAACGCCGGGCCGTCGAGCTTGGTGATCAGCAATAACAGCAAGAGCTACACCTTCGGGGGTAGAGGAAATATTACCGGGCCCGGCGGACTAACGAAGCTCGGCAGCGGCACGGCCATCTTGAATCTGACCAACAACAACTACGCGGGCGACACGGTCGTCAGCAACGGCACATTGGTGGTGGGTAATGCTTCAGCCTTGTCCAGCGCGGCGAATCTGAATGTTGGCCCTAGCGGCACATTGGACCTGGCCGGTTTCTCGGAGCCAATCAACGGCCTTTCCGGCTCCGGCACCATTAATAATTCTGGTGCCACCGCCTCCGTCCTGACCATGGGCAACGCCAATGGCGGCGGCACTTGGTCTGGAACCATCGCTGCTGGCGTCGGCGGGTCCTCCTTCATCAAGGTCGGCGGTGGAAATTCCATCATCACTGGAACCAACAATCTCGCGAGTGCTGCGGCCAGCCAGGTCAATGGTGGCACGATGCTCATCACCAACGGCGGCACATTGAATTTGTCGGGTGGCGCTGAATTCTGGGTCATGCAAAATGCAGGCACTGCCAGCGTCACCGTGGACGGCGGCACGCTGCTCGTGAACAACTGGCTCGTTGTCGGACGCAATGCTGCGGGGGCCAACGGCACGCTGATCGTCAACAGCGGTCTGGTGCAAAAGACCGGTGGCGGCAACGTTGTGGTCGGTTCGCTGAATGCGACCGGCACGCTGATCGTCAATGGCGGCCAGTTGCTCAACAACAGCGAACTCTGGCTGGGTGAAAATCCAGCGGCCGTTGCCATTCTGCGTTTGAATGGCGGCTTGTTACAGGCGTCGGATATCCGTGGAAACAATCAGTCCGGTGGCTTTCCCACCACTCTTGGGGTTGCCTATTTCAACGGCGGCACGCTTCAAGCCAGCGCGTCCAGCGCCGACTTCCTTCAGGGAACCATCATCAGCATGGTGATGAGCAATGGTCTCATTTTGGATGATGGTGGGTTCACGTTGAGCATCGGCGCATCGGCACTTCAAATGGGAGATGCATTCAATGGCGGCCTCGTGAAGCAGGGCGCTGGAACTGTCTATCTCGACGCGGCCAACTATTACCATGGCACTACGCTCGTCACCAACGGCACGCTGGCCGGTATCGGGAGCATCAACAGCCCGATGATAGTCCGTCCGGCGGGCAATCTCGGCGCGGGCGATGCCGGAGCCACCGTCGGCACATTTACGGTCTATAACAACCTCACCTTGCAAGGTAATGCCACCTTGCGCATTGACAAGACCGGCGGCTCGCCGGTGCAAGATAATGTTACCGTCAGTGACAACATTACCTATGGCGGCATATTAACCGTCACCAATATCACCTCGGATGCGAATTTGCTGACGACCACAAACACATTCCAGTTGTTCAGCGTATCGGGTTCAACGTCCGGCAACTTCACCAGCATCGTGGGTTCGCCGGGAGCGGGTCTGGCCTACAGCTTCACTCCGGCCAGCGGCGTGTTGAGCGTTGTTACCGGCACCACCATCGCCAGCAACCCGACGAACATCACCTTCAGCGTCAGTGGCAGCACACTCTCGCTGTCATGGCCGGCGGATCATCTGGGCTGGATTCTCCAGTCGCAGACCAACAGCTTGAGCACCGGCATCTCACCCAATTGGTTTGACGTGCCGGGCAGCGCCTCCAGCACCTCGGCGGTCATCAACATGAACCCGGCCAACGCGACCGTGTTCTATCGCCTGCGTCATCCGTGATGAAATAAAACTGTCCTTTCAAGAACAGGGCGGCGATGGAAGTCGCCGCCCCGTTTTTTTAGGCTAATTGAACCAGTGAAATGAGGCGGTGTGTCCGCTTTCATAACCAAGAATTAAAACGCTGTGCCACCCACCCGCCGGTCTTTGAGATTTTTAGCGGGAGCGCTGCTCGCCATTGCGCTTTTTGCGTCGTTGTCCGCCCGCGCGCAATCTGCCGCCACGGTGACCATCCAGGCGGATCAGCCGGGCGCGGCCATCAGTTCCAACCTGTTTGGGATTTTTTTTGAAGAGATCAACTTCGCCGGCGAAGGCGGGATTTATGCTCAGCTGGTTCGCAACCGCTCGTTTGACAACTCGGCCAACGCGGATTATTGGACGCTCATTGCGCAAGGCACCGCCGCCGGACAGATGAGTGTGGATACATCGCAGCCGCTCAATACGAACAATCTTCGTTCGCTGAAACTGACGATGCAGTCTGGCAGCGGCAGCGTCGGGGCGGGCAACAGCGGTTTCTGGGGAATGTCGCTGCAATCCGGTGCAACTTACGATTTGAATTTTTACGCGGCCGGCTCAAATGGTTTCACCGGGCCGGTCAGCGCGCGGTTGGAAAGTTCAGATGGCAGCAGCGTTTACGCGCAGACTTCGTTCAGCGGACTGACGACGAACTGGCAGCACTTCGCCGCGTCCCTCGTATCAAGCGGCACGGACACGAATGCGCGGATCGTCTTGAGCATTTCCAACGCCGACGCCATCTGGCTGGATATGGTTTCACTGTTTCCCCGCGCCACGTTTCACAATCGCACGAACGGAATGAAGCTGGAGCTGGCGAACATGCTGGCGGCAATACACCCGTCGTTCTTGCGCTATCCCGGCGGAAACTTCATCGAAAGCTATAATGTCACCAACGCCGTTCGGTGGAAGAAGACCATCGGCGATGTTGCGTCGCGGCCCGGCCACCTGAATGACTCCTGGGGCTATTGGTCAACCGATGGTTACGGCTTGGACGAGTTCTTCCGGCAGTGCGAAGACATGGGCATGGAGCCGCTTTACGGCATCAACTGCGGCTTGATGCTTGGCTATAACGGCAGCACCAACAACACCGTTCCGCTGGCCGAAATGGGGCCGTGGGTGCAGGACGCGCTGGACTTGATTGAATACGCCAACGGTGACACTAACACCACTTGGGGCGCGCAGCGCGCGGCCAACGGTCATCCCGCGCCCTACAATCTGAAATACCTGGAGATCGGCAACGAGAACGGCGGCTCTTACTATGACGCGCGTTACACTTTGTTTTATGATGCCATCAAAGCGCAATATCCAAACATCCATTTGATTTCACCCGTCTGGGGAAGTCCCGCCAGCCCCACGAGCCGGCCGGCGGAGATCCGGGACGAACATTATTATTCCAGTCCGGCCACGTTCATTTCCTACGCGACGAAATATGACAGTTACAGCCGCAGCGGGCCGAAAGTTTTTGTCGGCGAATATGCCGTGACGTCAGGTTACGGCACCTATGGCAACCTTGCCGCCGCGCTCGGCGAAGCGGCGTTCATGACCGGCATGGAACGGAACTCCGATGTCGTCGAGCTTGCCTCCTACGCGCCGTTGTTTGCGAATGTGAACGGCATCCAGTGGCATCCCGACCTGATTTATTACGACAGCTCCCGCTGCTTCGGCACGCCGTCGTATTATGTCCAGCAACTGTTCGGGCAAAATCGCGGCGATGTGGTTCTGCCCACCATTGTGGTTATCGCGGGCACGGCCACGAACCAGAATCAGGGAGCCATCGGGCTGGGCACTTGGAACACGGCCTCTTCCTACACCAATCTCGTCGTCACCAGTAACGGCGTGACGTTTTACCGGAGTGACTTTGTCAGTTCGGGCACGAACGGCTGGAATGTTTTCAAGGGCGTCTGGAACACCAACGCTGGCGTGTATCAGCAAACCTCGGCTTCCACCACTGATTGCCGGACGTGGGCCGGCAATACCAACTGGAGCAACTACACCTATAGCTTAAGGGCGCGCAAGGACAGCGGCAGTGAAGGCTTCCTCATCATCTTTGACTGGCGCGACAGCAATAATTATTTGTGGTGGAACATCGGTGGTTGGGGTAACACCCAGCACGGCATCGAGTTTTCCGTAAACGGATCGAAGACCACCCTCACCACGGCGAGTGGGAACGTGACCAATGGCGGCTGGTATGACATCAGCATTCAGCTTAGCAGCAGCAACATTCTCTGCTACCTCAACGGCACCCTGATCCATAACATCCCCAACCCGGCAAGTTCAGCTTCCCTCCAGGTTTCTTCCGCCCTAGCCCGGTCACCCGGGCGGGTCATCGTCAAGGCCGTGAATCCTTCCAGTAGTTCTGTCGAGACCACGGTCAATATAACCGGCGTCAACTCAATCGCGCCGACCGCCACGGTCATCCAATTGACTTCTGGCAATCCCGCGAACGAAAATTCACTGGCCGCGCCGGTGAATGTTTTTCCGATTACGAACACGATTGCCAACGCGGGAACAAATTTCACGGTCACGCTCCCGGCCAATTCGCTTTCCATCTTTCGGTTGCAAGCCAGTGGCATCAACAACTATACCAACTTGCAACTACAGTTCACCTCGCCTATCAACGTCGGGCAAACGGTGGCGGTGGTGCTCTGGGGCTGGCAGTCCGGCCAGTCCAGTCCAGTCAACCTGACCACGAACGCCAATCATGCCATCACCTGCTCCTCGGCTGACACAAGTATTGCCAGAGTAGATTCCAGCGGCTATGTCTCGGGCGTGGGCGCGGGAACAACGAGTATCATTGCCACCTACGGCAGCCTCGGCCTTTCCGTTACTCAATCCGTTCAAGTAGTCTCTGTTCCGACCACGCTGGTCCATCGTTATGGCTTCAACGAGACTTCGGGGACGAACTGTGCTGACTCGGTCGGCGGTCCGGCTTGGAATGGCACGTTGCCCAGAGGCGGCACTTTCGGCAGCGGCCAACTGACATTGACCTCGAACAGCCAGCAAAATGTTCAACTGCCTGCGGGAATAATTAGTAATTACACGATTGTAACAATTGATGCGTGGGCCAGCTTTGGAATGCTCCCGGCCAACTGCTTCTTTTACGGTTTTGGGAATACGAATGGCACGGACGGAATTGATTACATTTTCTGCCAGCCCCGGAACGGACGCATTGCCATCACCGCGACCAACTACTCGAGTGAACAAAACAGTTTTCCCAATCCCTCCGGCAACTGGAGTGGTCTGGCCAGCTTGCATATAACATCGGTCTATAATCCGCCGGCCGGCTACCTCGCGCTCTATACCAACGGGGTCCTGGTGTCGCAGAACAACGCGGTGACGGTGCCGTTCACCTCGGTGAACGCCATTGTGAACTATATCGGCAGGTCGCTTTACAGTGGCGATTCCTATTTTGACGTCAGCCTTGATGAGTTTCGCATCTACAACGGCGTGTTGTCTGCGATCGAAATTGCGGCCTCGCAGGTGCTGGGCCCGGACCAGTTGTTGAGCACCAACCGCCCCGTCATCAATGTCGCCGCATCCGGCGGCAACCTGACGTTGTCATGGCCGCTGGCGTCGGCAGACTACACGCTTTTGACGCGGACGAATTTGGTCGCCGGGGCATGGACAGCCGTTCCGTCCCCGACTCCACAAATAGTCGGCGGCCAATGGCAGTTCACCATCCCCATTTCCGGCAACGCCCAGTATTACCGGTTGCAAAAATAAACTGCCGGAATGCGCCGATTTTCTTCCGATGAAAAAATGCGCAGCTTCATCAAGGCCATCGCTTCATCCGGGCAACATCGTTGCAGTTGTGTTAAAGTGGTTGTGCCGTCCATTTGATTTTATGATCAGGTTTATTTTGTTAATGCGTTTCCCGTTCAAGCGGTTGCTCGTGGTTGGTGCGGTGATTTTCCCGGGCTGCGGGCTAATTCCCCGCGTCACCCGCCGAAAATCGGTGACGACCTTGATCAAAACGACGTTCAGCCGCCCGGCTTGTCCGGTATTTTTTTCAACGTGCTTATTGCTTTCTGCGCGCAGCTTTTCATAATGCGTTAGTTTGAACCATTGAGATGAGCAACTCGACTGACACCGCGACGCCGTGGAATATTGATTCGGCGCGCAACCTCTACAACATCCAGCGCTGGGGCGCGAAGTATTTTGACATCAACGACGCTGGTCACGTCGTCGCCAAACCGTTGCAGGACGCGGGCGCAACCGTGGACATCACGGATGTGATCGAGGAGGCGAAATCGCGCGGGCTGAAATTTCCGTTGCTCATCCGGTTCCAGGATATTCTTCGCCACCGCGTCGAGGCCATCAACAAGGCGTTCCAAAATTCCATCACGGAATTTGGTTATCAGGGCAAGTATCGCGGCGTATTTCCGATCAAGGTGAACCAGCTCCGCGAAGTCGTGGAGGAAATTCTCGACGCGGGCAAGCCGTATGATTTTGGTCTGGAAGTCGGCAGCAAGCCGGAATTGTTCGCCGGCCTCGCCATGCAAAACCAGTTGGGCAGCCTCATCATCTGCAACGGTTACAAGGATGCGGAGTTCATCAAGATGGCGTTGCTCGGCATCAAGCTGGGCAAGACGGTCATCATGGTCGTCGAAAAACTGGAGGAGTTGAAACAGATCATTTCGATTTCTAAACAGCTCGGCGTGGAACCGCACATCGGCATCCGCGCGCGGCTGTTGAGCAAGGGCGCGGGCAAGTGGGCGGAGAGCGGTGGCGAAAATGCGAAGTTCGGTTTGAACACGGCGGAACTGCTGGCGGCGACGGAAATGTTGACGGCGGAAAATCTCGGTCATTGTTTGAAGCTGCTGCATTTCCACATCGGCTCGCAGGTGCCGGACATTTTGACGGTGAAAAAAGCGGTGCAGGAAGCCACGCGGTTTTACGCGAAGCTGCACAAGATGGGTTTCACCATCGAATACATGGACGTGGGCGGTGGCCTGGGCGTGGATTACGACGGTTCGCGCAGCGCGTTTGACAGCTCGACGAATTACTCGTTGCAGGAATACACGAACGACATCGTTTATTACATCGCCGACGTGTGCAACGCGGAGAAAGTTCCGCATCCCACGATTGTCAGCGAAGGTGGCCGCGCCATCGTCGCGCATCACAGCGTGTTGATCGTCGAGGTGTTTGGCGCGATTGAAAAAATCCGGCCCGGCGATTTTTTGAAATATGGCGAGAACGAACATCCGCTCGTCCGCGAACTGCTCGACATCAAAAAAAATCTTATGAAGCTCAACAAGCTCGAAGCCTGCCACGACGCGCAGGAACGCAAGGAAGATGCGCAGCAAATGTTCGCGCTCGGCCTGCTGGATCTGCCGGACAAGGCCAAGATTGAAAATCTTTATTGGGAGATCAGCCAGGCCGTCGTGACGAGTTTCAAAGGCCACGCGTATATTCCGGAGGAAATCCGCAAGCTCGATGACACGCTCGCCGATCAATACCTCTGCAATTTCTCCGTCTTTCAATCGCTGCTCGACCACTGGGCGCTCGGACAATTATTTCCCATCATGCCGGTTGGCCGGCTCAGCGAACAGCCCACGCGCGAGGCGACTTTGGTTGACATCACCTGCGATTCGGACGGCCAAGTGAACAAGTTCATTGACCTGCGCGACGTGCGCGACACGCTGCCGCTGCACCAGCTCAACACCAACGGGGACGGCAAGCTGGAGCCTTATTACCTCGGCTTTTTCCTGATGGGCGCGTATCAGGACATCATGGGCGACCTGCACAATCTTTTTGGCCGCGTCAACGAAGTCCACGTCTTCCTCGAACCCGACGAACCCGCCGGTTACTACATTGAGGAAATCATCGAAGGCGACACCGTCATCCATTCGCTCACCGCCGTGCAATACGACGAAAACGAACTCAAACGCCAGATGAAGGCGCAGATGGACGAAGCCATCAAGTCCGACCGCATGAAACCGTCCGAAGCCATGCGCCTGCTGGATGATTACGAACGCGGGTTGAAGGCTTACACTTATTTGAGTTTTTGAAATGCGGAATTTCGCATGGCGAATGACGAATAATTTTACCGCGTCGCAATTTTTATTTTCATTCGACAATCGTAATTTGTAATTCAAAATTCTCCGAATGCCCGACGCGCTGACCAATCCGCAACTGCTCCGTTCGCTCGGCAAGCTCGCGCGCGGACTTTCCGCCTTGTTCTGGGGCCTGCCCGCCGCGCTGCTTGTTTCCGCCGAAACCGCCCGCGCCGAGTGGCTCAAGCCGCTTGGTTTTTTGCCCGCGCTCGCCGTCAACGCCCTGCTCGTCTATGGCCTCTGGCAGATGGGCGATTTCCAAAAACAGGAACGGCCCTGGCGCAACGCCCTCGACCGCGCCCAACTGCTCGCGCTTGTCATCTTTGGCCTTTGCCCGTTCATCTACTGGCACAACAAAATGCCCGAACAAATTTTCTTCAGCGCCGCCGTCGCCGTGCTCGAACTTTCCGCCGTGCTGTTTTTATTCAACTTAAATCTGGTTCTCAAACGTCTCGGCGCGATGCTGCCCGACGAAACCTTGCGCAGCGAAACCCGCCAGTTCACCGCACTCAACCGCTGGCTGCTCGTCGCGCTGCTGTTCTTCGCCATCGCCTTTGTCGCGCTCATCCAACTGCCGCATCCGTCGTTGCCCGTCGGCCGGCTGCTCATCTGGCTGAACCGCGCGAGCAATCTGCTGCTCATCTTTTTCATCCTGCTCCCGCTCGCGATGACGATGGCGCTCATCTGGAAAACCAAGGAAGTCATCCTCGACGCCGTCTTCGGCTCGCGGCAGTGATTTTAATTCTTAATCATAATCGTAATCTTAATCTATTTTGCCGAACGATTAAGATTAAGAGCAAGATTACGATTACGACCGAAGACCAAACCACAGCTTGCCCGCAGTTCACAATTTTTGCTACCGTCCCCGTCCTTTTCACATGAAACAAAACGCCCTGTCCGCCCTGGGTCGCCGCACTGCGCCGCCCGCCATCTCGTGGCTGATGAAAACCGCGCTCGCGCGGCCCAAGCTAATTTCGCTCGCCGCCGGATTCACGGACAACTCAACTTTGCCCGTCGAGATTTCGCGCAAGCTCCTCAATGACATTTTGCGTTCACCCAAGACCGGCCAGCCCGCGCTGCAATACGGCTTCACCGCCGGCGAAAATAATCTGCGCCAGCTTACCGCGAAGCATCTGCAAAAACTCGACGGCGGCCACGACCGCGCCCATTCGCCCGAACGCGTTATCATCACCGGCGGCTCGCAGCAGTTGCTTTACATGACGCTCGAGGCGCTCTGCGACGAAGGCGACATCATCCTCGTCGAAAACCCGACCTATTTTGTTTTCTTGAGCATCCTTCAAAGTCGCGGCCTCAAGGCGCGCGGCGTGAAGCTCGAACGTGATGGCATTGATCTGGTTCATCTTGAAAAAGTTTTAGAGCGGCTGAAAAAAACCGGCGAACTCCGCCGCGTGAAGGCGCTTTACCTCATCACCTATTTTCAAAACCCGACCGGCGCGACCACCAGCCTCGCGAAAAAATCCGCCGCGCTCGCGCTCCTGAAAAAATTCGAGCGCGCCGCCGGACATCCGATTTATCTGCTCGAAGACGCCGCGTATCGCGAACTGTCTTTTCCTGGTAGGGCTGACCTGCCGGTCAGCCAGGAGCAGCGCATCCCTACCATTCCACCGACCGCGCTCACGCTGCCTGGCGCGGCGGAACGCGTTATTTACACCGGCACTTACAGCAAGCCGTTCGCGCCCGGCGCGCGCCTCGGCTTCGGCATTTTGCCCGAACCGCTCTTCACGGCCGTCCAGCGCATCAAGGGCAATCACGATTTCGGCACGGCGAACCTGCTGCAACAACTTCTGGCTGGCGCGTTGTCGTCGGGACTTTACGACCAGCATGTCGCGAAGGTGCAAAAAAATTACGCCCGCAAGGCGCGCGTAATGAAGCAGGCGCTCGCGGAACATTTTCCGGCGAACGTGGAGATCTGGGAATCCGGCGGCGGACTTTATTTC
>CABDZO010000105.1_pt1 | contig 17741 bp, 15 predicted proteins | sample 3132221 | NCBI WGS metagenome assembly CABDZO01 (sample SAMEA5534340, study PRJEB31848) | metagenome | biome: tundra; feature: field; material: soil | place: USA | collected 2013-05 | depth 0.45 m | reverse complement strand
CGAGCGCATCGGTCACGTGCTGGCACAGGAGCGACTGCTGGCGTTCGAGCAGGAACTGCTGGTCGCGCAACGAGCGCACGGCCAGCCATGCGAGCACGAGGCTCGGCAGCAGGACAGCGATCACAAAAACCAGCGCGACTTTTTTCATTTGGCTGCTTGTTGAAATACTCCAATTGCGCCTTCATAACCAAGCTCATTTTGAGTTGCGGCTGTTGTAGGACTGCGATTGCATCATCTTGCGCGAGCCGGAACCATACTGGCCGCTTTCAAACTGGTTGGTGAAGTTGCTGATGTTGTCCAGTTCGCCACGAAGCTGAATCTGAACCGTGGCGGGAGCGTTGGCATAGGCACGGTTGAGCGCGCCTCCTTGTGCGGCGAGTATTTGCGCCGCCTGCTTGTAATTTCCCGCATCCGCCTGCGCCATCGCCGCGTCCTTGGCGACGGCGGTGAGCATGATTTCTTTTTGGGCGACCACCGCGCCGTTCACCGATTTGTCAGCGGCGTCCCGGTCCTCGGTGAAACGGATTTTCACCACGTCATCCGCGACTTCCACCGTCCCGCCATTGAGTTCGTCGGTGTAATTGACTTTGACGCGCGCGACTTCGGGCTTGCTGCCGTTCACAAGACAGCGCAGAAAAAGATAGCGGTTCTGTCCCGTCGTGAACTGGCTCAAGTTCACACTGGCCTTCTGACTTTCAAATTTCTCCGCGCGCCCGATGAAGCCGAGCGGCTGCACCCCGTCGGGACAAATGATTTCAATCCGCACATCGCGGGCGGCAACTGAAAGCATCTCGCCGAGTTCCTTCGCAAAGATTTCCGGCGGTTTTTCCGTGTCCTTGACGTAATAATAATTCGCGTCGCTCGCCTCGGCCAGCGCCGCCATCAAGTCCTCGTTGTAATCATCGCCCACGCCAATCGTCGTGACGGAAATGCCGCGTTCGGCCAACTGGCTGCCGAGCCGGCGCAGTTCGCGCGGTGAACTCGGCCCGACGTTCGCCAGCCCGTCCGAAAGCAGGATGACGCGGTTGATGCGCTTGCTCGAAAGGTATTCTTCAATCTGGCCAGCGCCCATCTTCACGCCCGAATAAAGCGCCGTGCTGCCGTCGGCCCGGATGCTTTGAATCTTTTCCTTCAACGCATCCTTGTTCTCGACCTTTTGCGCGGACACCAGCACCTCGGCGTGGTCGCTAAAAATGACCAGCGAAAAAATGTCGTTCGGCGCGAGGCGATCCACCAGTTGCATCGCCGCCTGCTTGGTTTTTTCCAGCTTCGCGCCGGTCATCGAACCAGACTTGTCCAATACGACGGCGAGATTCAACGGCGTGCGCCGCGTTTTTTTCTTTCCGGCGATGGCCGAGAGGTCAATCTTCACGACGACCTCCTGCGGCGAGCCTTTCAGCACGACCTCACGGTCGGACATGAGTTTCAGTTGCAAGGTTTCTCCGGCGAACAGGTTTGCCAGGCAAGCCGTCGCCAGACCAATGGTGAGCATGATTTTTTTCATGCCTCCACCTTGCCCCATGGCGCGAAGAAGTTGTCAGGCGCACGTGAAAGGTTTGTAAAAAAATTGTGAGAACCGGAGGAAAACAGTTTTGCAATTTCCGCCGCCACCAGCCAACCTTCGCGCATGACGCAACCGATCGCGATTGTCTTTTACGAACGCCTCATGCCCGGCAGCCAGTTGGTGAACCGGCTGCAGGATTTGAATTATCGCGTGCTGGCCGTCAATAATGCCGCCCTGCTCGCGGCTTCCGCCGAGCGCGAAACGCCCCTGCTCCTGTTCGTTGACCTCGCCACGCCCGGCGATGTCTGCGGGGCCATTGCCCGGCTGAAATCCGAACCGGCCACCAGCCATCTGCCGGTGATCGCCTTTGCTCCTGACAGCGAACCGGCGTTGCTCGACGCCGCGCAAAAGGCCGGCGCCAATTTTGCCGTCACTGAGACCGCCGTCATCAGCCACCTGCCGCAACTGCTCGAACAGGCGTTGCATCTGGACTGATAAAAACTTCCGCTTACCAGCCTTGAAGCTCGTTTTTTATGGCGAACCCAGCCGCGATCCGCGTCACCAGCCTTTACGTTCACGTCCCGTTCTGCGCGCAGAAATGCGCGTATTGCGCCTTTTATTCCGAAGCTTCCAGCGGCGAACTCATCAACCGCTACACCGCCGCGCTCGTCCGCGAACTGGAAATGATCGCGCCTGATCTCAAGCCAAAAACCGTTTTCTGCGGCGGCGGAACCCCTTCACTTTTGAATTTGCGCCAATGGGAAACCATTCTGCGTGCAATGGAAAAATTGAATCTGCTCGGCGCGGAAGAATTCACCGTCGAATGCAATCCCGCCACCGTCTCGGCGGACAAGGCGAAACTGTTCCGCGATTTCGGCATCAACCGCATTTCCATGGGCGTGCAGTCGCTTGATGAAAAACTGCTCGACCGCCTAGGCCGCATCCACTCGTGCGAAATGGTTTTCAAGTCGTTCGACATCTTGCGCGCCGCCGGTTTTGAAAACATCAACCTCGACCTGATGTTCGCCATTCCCAGCCAGACCATGGAAATCTGGCGCGCGACTTTGCACGAAGCGATGGCGATGCAGAGCGAACATCTTTCGAGTTACGAAGTCATCTACGAAGACGACACGCCGCTCTACGAACAGCTCAAGGCCGGCGAATTTTCCGTGGATGAAAATCTCGCCTGCGAGATGTATGAGGAATTGATTTCGCACGCGACAGGTGCCGGTTTTCACCAATACGAAATCGCCAACTTCGCCCGCGACGCAAAATCCCTCAATCCATCAATCCATCAATCCATTCCGTCACTGGCCTGCAAACACAACGTGAACTACTGGCGCGGCGGCTCGTTTTACGGACTCGGCCCCAGTGCGACCGGCTACGTTCGCAGCGTGCGGACGAAGAATTGGTCGAACACGCAGCTCTACTGTGACCAGTTGGAAAAAGGGAAACGCGCGATTGAATCCAGCGAGGAACTACCGCCGTTGCGCCGCGCCGGAGAAATCGCTGCGTTCGGTTTACGGATGAACGCGGGCTGGCCGTTCGCAGAATTTGAGCGCACGACCAGCTTCGATTTGCGCAATGAATGGGCGGCGGAAATGAACCAGTTGGCCGAGCGCGGCTGGGCGGCGCGCGACACGGATCGTTTTCAACTCACACCGCAGGGATTGCGCTTCGCTGATTCGGCGGCGGAATTGTTCCTGCGTTAAATCAATTCGCCGCGTCGGGAACTTTCACGACGACGGTCTCAATTCCCCTGCCCAACCGCTGCACCGCCAGCGCGCCGGCCAGAATGGAAATGCCGCCGCAAATCACATACGGCAGCAGCGGCACATGGACGTAAAGCATCGCGGCGAACAGCGGGCCGACGATGCGCGCCAAGGCGCCGGCGCTTTGCGCCACGCCGAGGGTCGCACCCTGCTCGTTTGCGGGCGTGAGGTTCGAGAGCAGGCCAAACAGCGGCGCACGCGTGAGGCTGGAACCGACGGACAGCAGTGCGAGCGCCAGCAGCATCTTGATCCACGGCCAGTCGGCGGCGTGCAAAACCGCCGACCATTTTAACGGGCCGTCGCCTTTCATGAACGGCAGCAGCGCGAGGCTCACGCCGGTCAGGAGCAGGCTGAACGCAATCAACTTTGGTTCGCCGAATTTTTTCACCAGTCGGCCAATCAAGCCGCCTTGGATGAACGCGCCGATCACGCCGCAGAAAACAAACAGTGAAATGACGGTCATGGCCGGTTTGGTTTCGTCCATGGTTAAGCCGAGCTTGAAATTGTCGCTGACGAGCAGCGGCAGCGTGCTTTCAAAGCAACTGAACGCGAACGTCGCCAGGAAAAAAATCAGGATGAGCAGGCCGATTTTCGGCTGCGCGAGCGTGTGACCCCATTGGGCGAAACGCGGACGGTTGGCCGCGTGGCCGGAATCCGGTTTCAAACTTTCGGCGAGGATGAAATACGCGAGGGAAAAGTTCAGCGCGCACAACACCGCCGCCGTCCAGCCGGGCGCGGTGACTCCGCCAAATTTCAGCGCCACGCCGCTGATGGCCGGGCCGAAAATGAAGCCGAGACCAAACGCCATGCCGATCAACCCCATCCGTTTCGAGCGGTTTTCCGGCGGCGTGATGTCGGCGATGTAGGCCTGGGCGACGGTGATGTTGCCGCCGCACGCGCCCGCGAACATGCGCGAGACGAGCAGCGCCCAGAGCGCCAGGGTATGATTTTCAAACCCAGATCCGAGGGCGAACAAAACATACGACAACGCCGCGCCAGCGGTGCTGATGAGCAGGATCGGACGGCGGCCATGGCGGTCGGAGAGTTTTCCCCAGATGGGCGAAAAGATGAACTGCATCGCCGAGAACGAGGCGATGATGGCACCGATGACGAAGCCGCTCGCGCCATAATGCCGGCTGAACAGCGGCACCAGCGGCACGACGATGCCAAAGCCGATGAGGTCAATGAAGACCGTGAGAAAGACGACGAGCATGGACGGTTTGCGATTCATGTTACGACCGGCGAAGTCTAATTGCGGCGGCCAGAATTGACAGGATTTTTCAGGATTAAAAATCCGGTGGGAATAACTTTGGAACAAAAATAACAACTTTGGCTTGCTGCAAAATTTCCAGCAACGATCCTAGTCGCATGGTGAATTTCAAAGAATCAGCCAATGCCAGCCCATTTCGACCGTTTGAAGGTTTATGGATCACAACCAAATCACCGGGAGACTTGGCTTGTGCAAAAACAGTAAATGGAAAACTGCTCATTCCCTATTCTCGCGACGGCTCAGCAAAACCAATCGGTCATTATTATGATTGCATAGCAATTGAAAAAACTCTGTATTGTCGTTTTGAACATTTTGATTCTGCGTTTGCTGGATTTTTGTTCCTCGCGATTGGACCGAACGAAACATTAAAAGGCGGTCAGTGGAGAAACAACCAGATTTCCGAGACCGCACGTCAGAATATTTCCTGCTGGTCAGAGTCATTGCCCGGCATGCAACCCATCGTATGGATTCGTGTTCTTAATCGGGAAACGCCAGTATGGGCGGAAAAATATTTTGAGCAGGATTGGCCAAACAAGCTCTGACCGAGTTTTTAAATCCAAGATAAAATTTCAGTGATTTTTTATGATTGATACCATTTTCGAACCTACAGGCACCGGACCTGATTTGAAGAAGAGCCGCCGCCAGAAAGGTGACCGGCGTTCGCCAGCAACATTGGATCGGCTGCCGCCACACGACTTCCAGATGGAGATGGGGGTGCTGGGCTGCGCGTTATTGGATCCAAACCAATGCATCGGCGAGTGCATCGAAAAACTCAAGGACAATGGCAAGGAGGCATTTTACGACCTGCGGCACCAGACGATTTACGAGACGTTGTCGGAGATGTTCAACACGCGCCTGCCGATTGATCTCATCACGGTGCAGCAACATTTGAAGGACCGGCAGTTGCTGGAACAGGTCGGCGGCATCGCGTATTTGAGCCAGTTGCAGGATGCGGTCCCAAGTGCGGCAAATCTCTCGTATTATCTCGAAAAAATCCAAGAAAAATTTTTGCTGCGGAAATTGATCCAGACTTGCAGTGGAGTGGTCGGGCGCATTTATGATTACGAGGGCGAGGTGGAGGCGCTGCTGGATGATGTGGAGAAGGAAATTTTGCGAGTGAATGAATCGCGGGCGCAGGGCAACCTCGTCGGCGTGAAGGAGCTGGTGACGCAGTCGCTCGGCCAGATTGAAAATTATTTCAGCCGTAAGGGTCAGTTGAGCGGGCTGGCGACGGGTTTCCCGGATCTGGACAGGCTGACGGACGGGTTGCACGGCGGGGAGATGATCATCATCGCGGCGCGGCCTTCGATGGGCAAAACGTCGCTGGCGATGAACATCGCGGAACACGTCGCGCTGGAATTGCAGCAGCCGGTGGGCGTGTTCAGCCTGGAAATGAGCGCGGCGGCGCTGGTGCTGCGCATGTTGTGCTCGGTGGCGCGCGTGAACCTGCGGAGCATCCGCGACGGGTTCATGAGCGAGTCGGATTTTCCGAAATTGATGTCGGCGTCAGGCCGGCTGGCGGGGTCGAAACTGTTCATTGACGACACGGCGGGGCTTTCGATTTTGCAGTTGCGGGCGCGGGCGCGGCGCATGGCGCAGCAGCATGGAATCAAGTTGTTTATCATTGACTATTTGCAGCTTCTAAACTCTACTGCGCGGCGGGCGCAAGAAAACCGGCAGCAGGAAATTGCCGATATTTCCAGCGGCGTGAAAGCGCTGGCGAAGGAATTGAACGTGCCGATCATTATTTTGAGCCAGTTGAACCGTGAACTGGAAAAAGACAAGAGCCGGAAACCGCGGTTGAGCGATTTGCGCGAGTCGGGTTCCCTCGAGCAGGACGCGGATCTGGTCGGGCTGCTTTACAAGCCGAACGCGGGCGATGATGAAGACGGCGCACCGCCCGAGGAAAGCGACGGCGTGCCGGTGAATTTTCTGATCGCCAAGCAGCGCAACGGGCCGACGGGCGATGTTAATTTGACTTTCTTGAAAACATATACGCGCTTTGAAAGCGCAGCAAAGTTTAGCGACGAAGACGTGCCATCTGGCAGATAAAAAAATGAAATCCATCATTAGACCCCTGGGTGTTTCCATGTTGTTAGGCTGCGCGACCGCTGGGTGGGCGCAGAGCACGGGACCAAAAATTGACCGCGTGGACGTGAAGTTCGTCGGCCCCGCCTCGGTCAGCGAACAGTTCATTCGCTCCAACATCAAGACTAAGTCCGGCGCGAGCTATCAGATGGGGCTGACGCAGGATGATGTGCATCTGCTTTATGGGACGGGACAATTTTACAACATCCGCGTCTCGGTGGATCAGGCTGATGACGGCGGCGTGGTGCTGACCTACATCATCCAGGTGCGTCCGCGCATCACCGACATCAAGCTCGAAGGCAACCAGAAGTTGAGCGACTCGAAGCTGAAGAAAAAAATCACCGCGAAAGTCGGCGAACCATTGGACGAACAAAAGCTGTTCGTTGACGTGCAGGAGATGAAGAAGCTGTATGAAAAAAACGGCCTGTCCGACACACACGTGAAATATGTCCTGAACATCGAGGAGGCGACCGGCCACGGCTCGGTCACCTTTCACATCGAGGAAAGTCCCAAGGTCAAGATCACGAATGTGGAATTTCCCGGCGCGACGGCGTTTCCACAAAAGCAGTTGCGCAAGGAACTCAAGACGATCCGGCGCTGGTCGTTTTCGTGGCTCACCGGCAGCGGCTACTTCAAGCAGGATGAATTTGACGGCGACCGCGACCGGCTGAACAATTTTTACCGCAACCACGGCTATCTGGATTTTGAGATCAAGGACGTGAAGTTTGAGCGGGCGACGACCAACCAGTTGAACGTAAAATATTACGTTTATGAAGGCCGCCAATACAAGGTCGGCCAGGTAAAAATGTCGGGCAATAAAATTTTTACCGACGCGGAAATTACCAGCGGACTCCGAACCACGCATGATTTCCAACATTTGAAGGGCAAGCTCGGCACGCATGGTTTGCCCATGGATTCAGGCGATACGTTCACCCCCGACGGCCTCACCAAGGACACCGAGGCGGTCCAGGATTTTTACGGCAGCAAAGGCTACGTCGAAATTTCGCAAGGCCAGGCGTTGCGCATTTTGCGCGTGCCGAACGTCGAGAACGGCACGATGGATCTGGAATTTCAGATGGACGACTCGCAGAAATCCTACGTCCAAAAAATCGAGATTCGCGGCAACCTCAAGACCAAGGACAAGGTCATCCGCCGCGAACTGGCGATCTCCCCCGGCGACACGCTCGACATGGTGCGCGTCAAGATCAGCAAGCAGCGCCTCGAAGGTCTGCAGTATTTCAGCAAGGTGGATTTGCGTCCCGAAGCCACGGAACCGCCCATCGCCGGCCGCAAAAATCTCATCGTCAACGTCGAGGAACAAAACACCGGCAACTTCACCATCGGCGCCGGGTTCAGCTCCGTGGATTCGCTCGTCGGTTACGCCGAAGTTTCGCAGGGCAACTTTGATTTGTTCCACCCGCCCTACTTCACCGGCGGCGGCCAGAAAATCCGCCTGCGCGTCCAGCTCGGCACGCTGCGTCAGGACTATGAACTTTCCTTCACGGAACCCTGGTTCCTCAACCGCAAGCTGTCACTGGGCGTTGACCTCTACCGCCACCAGCTTAATTTTGAAAGCCCTAACAACATTTACGACGAGACCCGCACCGGGGCGAAGATAAGCCTCACTCGCGCCCTCGGCAGCGATTTTCTCATCGGCAGTGTCAGCTACACCGCTGAAGATATCGGCGTTTCGCTGAATAACGGCTTTCAGGGACCTTCGAATTTTGCAAAAGTGCCGCAAGACATTCTGAAGGAGACCGGCGACCATCTTTACCAGCGCCTCGGCGGCTCACTGGCTTACGACACGCGCAACAGCACCCAACTCCCCAATCACGGCCAGCGCAGCGAACTGTCATCTGAATTCAGCACTGGAGACAAAACATTTTACAAGGTGGAACTCCACACCGCCTGGTATTTCCCCGGTTTCTTCAAGGGCCACGTCCTTGAGGTCATCGGCCGCGCTGGCGTCGCCGACAGCCTCGAAGGCGGCGATGTGCCTTTCTACGACCGCTATTACTTGGGTGGTCTTTACTCGCTGCGCGGTTTCAAATTCCGCAACATTGCTCCGCGTGATCCAAACTATGTGCCGGGCGGGTCTATGCCGAATGAACCCATCGGCGGCGACAGTTATTGGTTTGGCTCACTCGAATACAGCGTGCCAATTTTTGAAAAGGACGGCGGCGTGAGCCTGCGCTTCGCGCTGTTTTACGACATCGGCGCGGTGGGCGCCGCGTCTTATTCCTTCTCCAGTTCTTACAATGACAACTGGGGTCTGGGCATGCGCCTGAATATCCCGCACCTTGGCCCGTTGCGGCTGGACTACGGCATTCCCATCACCCACGACAATTTCAACGGCAGCAGCGGCCAGTTCCAGTTCGGCGTCGGCTACACGCGGGAATTTTAAGATGAAACGCCGCCGCCGGTAATTTTGAACTGATTTTGGTTGGCCTTGTCAGTAAATTCTGATTCTCTATGCACTTTATGAAAAACATCCGAAACATTGTTTTGACCATTTCCCTGCTGGCATTTTTAAGCGTGCCGGCCTTCGCGCAGACCAAGACGGCCAGCGTGGACATGAAGAAGCTTTTCAACGGCTATTGGAAAACCAAATCCGCCCAGACCTTGCTGGAAAAAAGCAAGGCCGACCTCCGCAAGGATCTCAAGGACATGGCGGACAACCTTGAAAAGTCCCAGGCCGATTACAAACAGCTTCTGGAACAGGCCAACGACCCGGCCATTTCTGCGGGCGAACGCGACAAGCGCAAACTGGCCATCGCCGACAAGTCCAAGGAGATCAACAACTCCAAGGTCGCGTTTGAACAATACCAGCGGCAGGCCGAATCGAATCTGGCTGAAAAAAGCCAGCGCATGAGCGGCAATCTCGTCGCCGACATCCAGAAGTTCGTCGCCGACAAGGCCAAGGCCGGCAATTACACGCTCGTCCTGAATTCCGCCGCCACCGAAGTCGTGGTTTACAGCGACACCGGCGCCGACATCACCGATTCCGTTCTCAAGCAACTCAACGAGGGCGCGCCCATTGATGTGACCAAGCCGGCCGGCGGAATGCCGTTCAACATCAGCACGAACCTGCCCTGAACGGAACGGACAATCGTTTCAAAATAATTTCACGCTTGCTTCGGGTGGCGCGGACAGGTAGATTTCGCGCTCTTTTTTATCACTAATTGAATTTATGCGACGCCCCAAAGGTATTAAGACCAGAAAATCCGTAGCCAAGCGGTTTAAAATCACCGGCACCGGCAAAGTCATGCGCTCACGCGCCGGCCGCCGCCACTTGGCCCAAACCAAAAACGCCAAGCGCCTCCGCCGTCTCGGCAAGATGGCGGTGGTTGACAAAACTGATGTCTACCGCATCACCCAAAATCTCCCGTTCAGTCATTGAACGATTAACCATTTCAACCATTTAACGAATAACGAACCATGCGTGTTACCAACTCTCCCGCTTCCCGCAAACGTCGCAAACGGATGCTGACCGCCGCCAAAGGCTTCCGTCTTAAACGTTCCAAACTTTACCGCTACGCGTCCGACGCCGTTGACCACGGCCGGCAATACGCCTACCGCGATCGTCGCGTCAAAAAGCGCACTTTCCGCTATCTTTGGCAGATTCGCATCAACGCCGCCGCCCGCGCCGCCGGTCTGACTTACAGCCGCTTCATGGAAGGTCTCAAGGCCGCCAAGTGCGCGCTCGACCGCAAGGTCATCGCCGACCTCGCCGCGACCGACGCCGCCGCGTTTGGCGAACTGGTGACCCTCGCCAAGAATGCGCTGAAAAACAAGCCCGCCGCCACATTGGCGAAGGCTTAAGCGGTTTCAAATCTTAAATTTCAAATTTGAAATGAACGGGCGACCAACAATGGCTCGCCCGTTTTGCTTTTCTAAAGCAGCCATCGCCATTAAACTTGCAAAAATATGAATCAGGAACAATGGGCCGCCGTTGATCATTACATCACGGAACTTTTAGTTTCGCCGGATCAGGTTTTGGAAGCTGCGCTGCAAACCAGTGCGGCGGCCGGTTTGCCACCGATCAATGTCGCTCCCAATCAAGGCAAACTATTGCAACTGCTGGCCACCATGCAGGGCGCGAAAAACATCCTGGAAATTGGCACGTTGGGTGGTTACAGCACCATCTGGCTCGCGCGCGCATTGCCGCCCGATGGACACCTCGTCACCTTGGAAGCTGAACCGCTTCATGCCAGCGTCGCGCAAAAAAATATTTCCCGGGCGGGATTGGAAAAAATCGTTGATTTGCGTCTTGGACCGGCTCTTGCCACCTTGAAACAACTTGCAGCCGAACGACGCGAACCCTTCGATTTTATTTTCATTGATGCCGACAAAGAAAGTTATCCCGATTATTTTATCTGGTCACTCAAGCTTTCCCGGCGCGGCACTTGCATCATCGCGGACAACGTCGTTCGCAATGGCGCGGTGATTGATCCAGCCCACGCAGATCCGCGCGTGCAAGGCGTGCGCCGATTTAACGAACTGCTCGCCGCCGAACCGCGCATAACCGCAACCACCGTCCAGACCGTCGGCAGCAAAGGCTACGACGGCTTCACCATCGCCATTGTGACGGCTGACCCTTGATGCGATTCACCTGTCAATCGGGACTGAATTCATGAATTCGCTTTCTGCTGCGCCTGCTTCCGAATAAACTTCCGCGAAATTCGTATGGCATTTCTTGACGACATCGAACCGCTGAAACAAACCGCCATCGCGGAACTCAAAGCCGCGCCCGACCTCGCCGCGCTCGAACAAACCAAGGGCGCGTGGCTCGGCGCGAACGGCAAGTTCACCGCGCTGATGAAACAACTCGGCACGTTGCCGAAAGAAGAAAAGCCCGCCGCCGGCAAACTCATCAACGTCGCCAAAGTCGAACTTGAGGCCACGCTCGCCGCCCGTCGTGAGGAACTTGAACTCGCCGCCGCGTTGCCGAAGGAGCCGACCGATTTCACATTGCCCGGACGCCGCCGCGCGCTCGGCAAATTGCATCCGCTCACGCAGGTCACCGAAGACATCGTGCGCGCGTTCCGCAAGCTTGGTTTCGCCGTCGCCGACGGGCCGGAGATCGAGGACGAGTATCATTGCTTCGACGCGCTCAACACGCCCGCCGACCATCCCGCCCGCGACGCCCAGGACACGTTTTATTTGGCAATGAACGGCGTTGACACAGCGCCGCTACAAAACACACCCGCTGTAGCGGCGGTCTGTGACCGCCGACTTCTCCGCACGCACACCTCCTCTGTCCAAATCCGCGTGATGAAATCGCAGCCGCCGCCTGTGCGCATCATCGTGCCGGGCCGCGTTTATCGCCGCGACAACGCCGACGCCACGCACAACCCGACCTTCCAGCAGATCGAAGGACTTTATGTGGACAAAGGCGTCACCGTCGGCGACCTCAAGGGCACGGTCGAATTCGTCTTCAAGGAACTGCTCGGCAGCGACGTGAAAATCCGTTTCCGGCCGCACTATTTCAGTTACACCGAACCGAGTTTTGAAATTGATTTCAGCAGCGCGCTCGTGAAAAAGATGGGCAAGGACTGGCTGGAGATCGCCGGCTGCGGCATGGTGCATCCGCAGGTGTTCGAGAACGTCGGCTACGATCCCGCCGTCTGGAGCGGCTGGGCGTTCGGCTTCGGCATCGAACGCATCGCGATGATCCATTACGGCATCAACGACATCCGGCTCTTCTACGAAAACGACGTGCGGTTCTTGAAACAGTTTTAAGAAATTTGCGCGTCCGCGTCGGTTTGGGAGCGCGACCTTCAGGTCGCTTCAACGTGCGAGGTTGTGAGCGGTGGAAAAATTCAGGGGCATGTTCTGCTGCGAACGGTGAAGCGGTGTGAACGTGACGCTTCGGGAAAAGCGGCGGCGGGCCGCCGCAGTCCAGGACGCTGGCGCGAATTCCACAACTCCCGACCACGCGTAGCGTCTTGGAGTGCGCCAGCCCACTGGCGCTTTCGGGAGGTCAGGCAACCCCGCCGGTAGAATAAGGATTGAATTCAATCCTTTCAGGGTTGATGATTTTTTGGTCGGGTGACTTGACAGGATTTTTTACGGCTTGGCCGGCGGAGAATTTGTGCCGGGCTTGGTTTCAGGCTTCGCGTCGGACTTCGCGTCGGTTTCCGTCACGCGCTTGGCGACAAAATCTTCCTCGGCAAAATCGCCCACCTTGCGATGAAACTTGATTTCGTCGCCCTTGATTTTGCCCGTGTATTCGATGCGAATATCGTTGTCCTGAAATTTCAGCGGCTCAATGAAAGAAATTTCGTCCTTGTTGATCTTGCCTTCCGTGATCGCCACTTCGTTCGTTCCCGTTGGTTTTTCCCCGACGGCTTTGCCGGTGACATTCGTTCCGTCGAGCTTGAAATCGTAGGTATATTTCTGCACGCCGATTTGAGAATCGAATTCCCCCTTCCATTTTCCCGCAACCGATTCTTCCGCGCTGCACATGGACGTGACCGACGCCAGCGTCAGCGACGCGAGCGCGATTGATTTGAAATAATTTTTCATAGATTGATTTGGGTTGAATTGACTGCGAATAGAGAATCAGAAACCTGCGAGGTGGCAAAGAAAATATTCTCCCCATATTTCGCCGCCCGCTTCAACGGGCGATAGCGGAAGCCGTGGAAAAATTTCAACGTGTGTTCGATGCGAATCGTGAAGCGGCGTGAACGCCGCGCCCCGTAGCGGCTTTCGGGAGAAAGCCGCCATTTGAAAAATATAATGAAGGGGAAGAATGCGGCGCTCTGCCGAGACGCCGCTACGGTTAAATGGCTGCTGAATCCATGCGCGAGGGAACGGGGAGGCAACCCCGTTGGGGTTGGAAATGATTTTGGACGGGTGTCCCAGGGTAGCTCCTCGCCAGTCCGGCTCGGATCAACTCTGGGCTGAGGGATGGAAGACCGGTGGGATTTGGGCGCTAGTTCAGATTGCTATTTCGCTTGCGTCTGAAATGCATGCTGCGATGAAGCATTTTCCAAAGGCTGTCATTCTCATATATTCATCCCGCGCAGGAACAGAAATACTTGTGTTTTTACTCTCTGCCGAACTATGTAGTCGTCTTCCAAAAAATGGGTTTTCTTTCTCTTTTCCAGAAAAATCATAACCGAGTTCTACAATGCGGAGCCGAAGTAAATTATCAATATAAACTCGTGAATCACCGGATTTTTTTAAGCTCAATGTCTCGCAATGGTTTTGATACATATCAAAAATCGTTTTGTAAGATTCTTTGTGCCTTTGCATCATCCAGAAGTAATCAATTGCCATTCTTCCCTCTTGTTCATATTCCGCGGTTAGATGGTTTGTAAAAAGAATAGGATAGGTATTCAATTTTAAGAAAGAATTCAAAATGATTGCTTCATCAGAGGACATTTGTTTTATGATTCCAACGTAACCCGGATGAAGGACTTCCTTAAAACCTGGATCTGTGCTGTTGGCAATCAATCTTGCCCAAACGTTTTGTAAAGCGTCGTCGTCTTCCAAGGCCGCTGAATCGAGCATCGGAATGGCATTTCGCAAGGGTATTGGAATTATTCTACCTTCAATTCGCCGTTGAGCGTGAATTGCTTCAACTTTGTCTGCGATTCTTAATAAATTTTTTAGGCGATAAAATTTGGCAGAGTCCTCCAACATGCCACCAATCTGGGAGCTGGCACCGCCAACAATTTTTGAAATAAAGCTTCCTGCCTTTTGAGCCGTGTCAATAAGTTGTCCGCTCGTCTTGGCGACTTCTTGAACTGCCTTTGATTGCTCGTCGGTCATAAAACTTTACAACTTCAAATCATCATCGGTCACCGCGCCGAGCGAGGCGCTCGTGACGTGGGCGGCGTATTTCGCCAGCACGCCGCGCGTGTAGCGGGGCGCGGGTTTCTTCCACGCCTGACGGCGGGCGGCCAGTTCCTTCGCGGGAATGGCCAGCGTCAGTTCCCGTTTCTCGGCGTCAATCGTGATCGTGTCGTCGTTCTTCACGAGCGCAATCGTCCCGCCCATATAAGCCTCCGGCGTGATGTGGCCGACGACGAAGCCGTGACTGCCGCCGGAAAACCGTCCGTCGGTGATGAGCGCCACGTCCTTGCCGAGGCCCTTGCCCATGATGGCTGCGGTCGGCGACAGCATTTCCCTCATGCCGGGGCCACCCTTCGGTCCTTCGTAGCGGATGACGATGACGTGGCCTTTCTTGACCGTGCCGTTGAGGATGGCCTTCATCGCCTTCTCTTCGGATTCAAACACAATCGCCTTGCCGCTGAACTGCAAACCTTCCTTGCCGGAAATTTTTGCGACCGCGCCGTCCACCGCCAGATTGCCGCGCAGGATAACGATATGACTGTTCTTTTTAATCGGCTGATCGAACGGCTGGATGATGGTCTGCCACGCGGGATACGGTTTCACATCGCGCAACGTCTCGGCCATCGTCTCGCCGGTGACGGTGAGCGCGTCGCCGTGGAGCAATTTTTTATCGAGCAACATTTTCATCAATGGCCGGATGCCGCCGATGGCGATGAGTTCGGACATGAGATGTTTGCCGCTCGGCTTCAAGTCGGCGAGGACAGGCACGCATTTGCCGATGCGCGTGAAGTCGTCAATGGTCAGCTTCACCTTCGCGGCGTGCGCGATGGCGAGCAGATGCAGCACGGCATTCGTGGAACCGCCGAGCGCGATGACCACGGTGATGGCGTTTTCAAAGGCTTTCTTCGTAAGAATGTCGAGCGGCTTGATGCCGCGACGAAGCATTTCCACGACGGCGGCACCGGCGCGGCGGCAGTCGTCGAGCTTCGCGGGCGAAATGGCATTTTGCGCGGAGCTGTTCGGCAGACTCATGCCGAGCGCTTCGATGGCGGAGGCCATCGTGTTGGCGGTATACATTCCGCCGCAGGCACCGGCGCCGGGAATGGCGCATTGTTCGACGGCGAGAAATTCAGCGTCGGAAATTTTTTTGTTCGCGTGCGCGCCGATGGCTTCAAAAACGGAAACCACGTCGAGCTTGCGCGGGTCGCCGGTGATGCAGCCGGGCAGAATCGTGCCGCCATAAACGAACACGGCAGGCCGGTTCATGCGCGCGATGGCGATGAGCGAGCCGGGCATGTTTTTATCGCAACCGCCGATGGCGACATAGCCGTCCATGCCCGCACAGCCGACGACGGTTTCAATCGAGTCGGCGATGACTTCGCGCGAGACGAGCGAATACTTCATGCCTTCCGTGCCCATCGAGATGCCGTCGGAAATTGTAATCGTGTTAAAAATGATGGCCTTGCCACCGCCGGCGTTCACGCCTTTCTCGGATTCGCGCGCGAGCTTGTCGAGGTGCATGTTGCACGGCGTGACATCGCTCCACGTCGAGGCGACGCCGATGAGCGGCTTCTTGAAATCTTCGGCCTTGAAGCCGACGGGATAAAGCATGGCGCGGGCGGCGGCGCGTTCGTCACCGTCAAAAAGAATGCTGGAAAAGGGACGCAACGGATCGGCGGACTTGTTTTTTTTCATCGCGGAATGTTGCCGGAAAAACGGAGCGGCGGCAAGTCGCGGGAGTTTTGAATTGAAAAGCGCGACGCGTTCGGCCACATTGACGCTTCGGTGGAGAGATGGCTGAGTGGTTTAAGGCACACGCCTGGAAAGCGTGCGTAGGTAACACTACCGTGAGTTCAAATCTCACTCTCTCCGCCACTTTTTTCAGAGTGGTTTCTTCGCCAGTATTTCCATGATCCGCGCCGGGGCTTCGTCGTTTTGCAAAAGCTGCGCCATCGTTTTCATGTGCGGATCAATGTGGTTGAAAAACTTTTTGTAGGCGGCGCAGAGATAATTTAATCCGTCCTCGCCGTCCGGCGTCTGGATGAAACGATGCTTCGGACACTCGCCATTGCAGGCGAAACGCACCTCGCACTCGCGGCAAAATTTCGGGAGCGAATCGAATTTGTCGTCGCCGAATTTTATTTGCGGCGGCGAGTTCACCATTGCGCCGAGGCTTTGGTTCATCACGTTGCCTAGCTTGTGACGCGGATAAACGTAATGATCGCAACTGTAAAGGTCGCCGTTGTGTTCGATGGCGAGCGCCGCGCCGCATTTTTCGGCGAAGACGCAGAGCGACGAGCCAAGCCCCATCCAGTTGCCAAGCGCCACGTCAAACAACTGCACAAACGTTTTGCCTACATCCTTGCGAACCCACTCGTCAAAAATCGCGCAGAGAAAAATTCCGTATTGTTCCGACTCGACGCTCCACGGCGTGACGATTGATGAATTTTCCTTTTCACCCGGCAACGGCGGCGCGGCAAAATCGTAACCGGCCGTTTTCATTTCCGCCGGAGCCGCACGTTCGACGAGCGGGATGAACTGCAAAAACTGGCTGCCGATGCTTTTGAGAAAGCGATAAACTTCCAGCGGCTGCTGCGAATTCGCGCGGTTGACGACGGTGAGCGTGTTAAACTCGACGCCGTGCTTCTTGAGCAACTCCAGTCCGCGCATCACTTTTTCGAACGTCGGCTGCTGCCGTTTGTCCACGCGATATTTGTCATGCAACTCCGCCGGGCCATCAATGGAAAGCCCGACGAGAAATTTATTCACCGCGAGAAATTCACACCATTCGTCATCGAGCAACGTGCCGTTCGTCTGGATGGCGTTGAAAATTGTTTTGCCACCGGCGAATTGTTTCTGCAATGCGACGGATTTGCGGAAGAATTCCACGCCGAGCAGCGTCGGTTCGCCGCCCTGCCACGCGAAGTGGATTTCCGGCGACGGCTGGCTCTGGATGTATTGCCGGACGTATTCCGTGAGCACGGCGTCGTCCATGCGCCACTCTTTTTCGCCGGGATACAATTTTTCCTTTTCGAGATAGAAACAGTATTTGCAATCGAGATTGCAAATCGGGCCGACGGGTTTCGTCAAAAGATGAAACCCGTGTCCGGCATCAGTGATGGGCGGCTGGCTCACGCGCGCAAAGGTTAATTTTATTTTCCGCCGACAGCAACCGTCGTTGCATCCACAGAAATAGTGATGGTGATAGTCTTGCCATCATCGCCGGCGTTGTTAAATTTTCACGCATGAATACCCCGAACGAGAATGGCTGGACGCGCCGCGAATTTTTGGGGACGGTTGCCGC
>CABDZO010000096.1_pt1 | contig 18132 bp, 14 predicted proteins | sample 3132221 | NCBI WGS metagenome assembly CABDZO01 (sample SAMEA5534340, study PRJEB31848) | metagenome | biome: tundra; feature: field; material: soil | place: USA | collected 2013-05 | depth 0.45 m | reverse complement strand
AAAAAACTGGGGGTTCAGGTGCCAATCATGCCCGGCATCATCGCCATTGTGAGTGCGACGCAAATCACCCGGTTCACCCAGCTTTGCGGCTCAAAAATTCCGTCCGCACTCCGCGCCAAACTGGATCAACTTGGCACCGATGATGAAGCGGCGATGAAGTTCGGCATTGAATATGCCACGCAGCAATGCGAGGAACTCCTGCGCGCGGGTGTGCCGGGACTGCATTTCTACACGCTCAACAAGGCGCATTCGACGGTGCAGGTCTTGAAAAATCTCGGGCTGGCCTGAAGATTTGCGATTTACGATTTACGAGTCGCCCTCAATTTTCCTGCCGCGCGTAAATTCGTATATCGCAAATCGTAAATTCTCAAAAGAGGTTGTTCGCCATCTCCACGTCGCCCAAGTGAAATTCCGCGCGCCGCAGCGATGCACCGCCGAGGCGGCCAAACCCTTGAACGGAATTGGTTCTCCGGCCTTTTTATGATGCGGGCATTTGTTCACGCTGTTCAAATCCAGCCTGCCGGTTTTGGAAACTGGTGACACGCGGGATTTCGTCTGGAAAAAATTATGTGCGGAAACCCCCAATGTTTAGGGCATAACGGCACGGGCATCCCGTTGGGAACTGGCGCTGGCAAGGCTCCTGCTAAATCACCGCTGAACGCCCCTGACAGGCATCTGGGGGGACAAATAAAAACAAAACTGATAAAAGAATCCCATGAAAAAAATCAATCATCTCAATCCATGGACGGCGGGTTTGGCTGTGCTAGGTGTCATCAGCATGACTTCCGTTTTGCACGCCGATGAAAATACCCCGGCAGCCCCAGTCAACACCACTCAAACCCAGGAGGCAGCCCCGCCGCCTGCCGCCGCGCCCGCGCCGGGGTTGTTGATGACGGGTTTGGGCAAGGCGGGATTGGCGGAACCTTTGAACAAGGCCGGGATCAACATCTACGGCTATATCGAAGGCGGCTACATGCGGGACTTCTCCGCGCCGAGCATTCACGATGGCCCGACTTTCATGGGTTTTAACAACTACAAAAACACGGCCATCCTCGACAAGATCAGTTTGAATGTCGAACGCACGGTGGACCCGGCCAAGAAGGAGTTTGACTTGGGCTTCCGTCTGGAAGGCATCTACGGTGCGGATGCGGCACCGTGGATTCACTCGTATGGGCTGGCGGACACGCAGACGGGCCGCAACCAACTGGATCCGCTCCAGGCCTATGTGGACGTGGCCATTCCCGGCGTGCCGATGAAGCTGCGCGTCGGCAAATGGATTGAGCTGGCCGGCTTCGAGCAATTCAGCGCCAACATCTACGGTGCCTTCGGCGATCCGATGCGCGGGCTTTATTCTTACAGCTACCAGTTTCTCTACGCCGAGCCTGGCACCCAGACGGGCGCTTATCTCACCTATGTGTTCAACCCCAAATTGACGGTGGACGCCGGCATCACGCGCGGCTGGAACGCCTCGGTGAAGGACCAGAACAGTTCCATTGATTTCCTGGGCCGCGTCACCTACACGCCCAGCGACAAGACGACCGTCATTTTCGTGATGACGGAAGGCCCGGAGTATCCGATTGGGGCCGGAGTGGGTCTCCCGCCGGGCGACAACAGCGATTATTGGACCGCCTTGGACCTGGTTCTCACCCAAAAGATCACTGACAAATTGAGCCTCGGCCTGGGTTTTGACTACGTCACCACGCCGCACATCCCCGGCAATAAGGGCAGCGACCTCCAATGGGGCGGTGTGGCCCAATACGTCAGCTACGCGTTTGATCCACACTTCACGCTGAACACCCGGCTGGAATGGTATAGTGACGCCGCCAACGGCTTCTCCACCGGTGCGGCCACCAGTGCCGACTACTACGCGGCCACCGCCGGCGTGGCCATCAAGCCGTTCCCGAACGACAAAGTCTTCTCAAACTTGATTATCCGGCCGGAAATCCGCTACGACTACTCTGACAAACCGGTTTTCGCCACCGGCGAGCACAATCAGTTGACTTTCAACGTGGACGCCATCTTTACCTTTTAGCCGCCGGGGTGTTTGCTGACACCCTGGATTGTTAAAATTCTGAGCGTCTTCCTCCGATGCCAGGGGGCAGCCGGCGGCTGGGTGGAAACACCCGGTTCGTCGGCTGCTTTTTGAATCTCCGCTCCGGCGCTCCGGGACTGCATTTTTACACGCTCAACAAGGCGCATTCGACGGTGCAGGTTTTGAAGAATCTCGGACTCGTGTAATTTTTGGGGAGCGCAGCCGCCCCGGCTGCAATTTGGCGCACCCTCGCGCCAAATCCTTACGGTCCGACGCACCCGTAAAATTCGGCATCTTGCTCTGCGTCCGGCCAACGACGAGGCCGTCGCTGGCTGCGCCCGAGGCGGGCGCGCTCCTCGTTTACAATCCAAACTGGCTCATCATGGTGCCGATGACGCTTAATGGCCCGGTGTCTTCCAGGCTGTCCGCCGCCTTGTCGAGTTTTTGCATCGAGAGTTTGGCGTTCTTGTAAAAATCCTGATCGTTCACCAGTTTGCCAATGGTGCCCTGACCCTGGTTCACCTTCTGCAAAATCTGGTTCAAATTGGTCATCGAGGAAGTCGTCGCGTGATAAAGCGTTTCGTCCGTGATCAATTTTCCCAGCGTGCCTTGGCCGGCACTGACATTGCTCATCACCAGTTTGGCGGACGAAAGAACATCTTTGGCCGACGCCGCCGTGTCCTGCAGATTGCTCACCGTCGTCATCGCGGAGGCATAAAGGGCATCATCATAAATCAATTTACCGATGGTGCCCTGCCCGGCGGCAATCTCGCTGGAGATGTTTTTCACGTTCGCAATCGTCGCGGCAATGGGCGCGCTGTTTTGTTTGAAAAAATCGGTGAGCGGGCCGAGGATATTGTCAATCTTGTCGCCGGAGAAAACCTTGGTGATGTTTTGAATGCCGGCGGCGGCGTTGTCCAGCTTGGCCATGATCGCGTTCAAATCGGCCTGCTCCGCTGTTTCCAGGACCATGCCTTCCTCGGCCTTGTTCGCGCCGGGCGAACCGAAGCTGATGGCCACGAAATTTTGTCCCATCAGGCCGGTGAATTTGATGACCGCCTTGCTGTCGGTTTTCACCACGGCGTCGCCGTGCAATTTCATGGCCACGCTGGCCTTGTTTTCGGCGAGCGCAATTTTTTCGACGCGGCCGATTTCGACGCCGGCCATTTTCACGCGGTCGCCGACCTTCAAGTCCTGCGCGGAATCAAACCGCGCGCTGACGTGAAAGCCGTGGCGAAAAAAATCGGCGCTGCCGAGCGTTTCGATGATGGCCCAAGCGGCGAACACCGCGAGGATGACGAAAATTCCGAGTTTGGTTTCGAGTGAGTTTTTCATAGGCGGTATGGTTTATTTGGCGCGTTTGAAATCGGCGTTCAAAAAGTTTTGGACCAGCGGGTCGTTGATTTTTTTCACCTCGTCCGGCGTGCCGCTGGTCACAATGCGGCCTTCGACCATGACAGCGATGCGGTCGGCAATCCCAAAAGCCAGGTCGCGGTCATGCGACACGACCAGCGAGGTGACGTGGGTGCGCTGCTTAAGCTCCAAAATTTCGTTGCCGATGTTGACGGACGAAATCGGATCAAGTTCGCTCGTCGGTTCATCGTAAAGAATCAACTGCGGTTCGATGACCAGCGCGCGGGCGATGGCGACGCGTTTTATCATGCCGCCGGAAAGGTCGGCGGGCATTTTATCAATTGCGTCCTTGAGGCCGACATCTTCCAATTTTTCGGCGACGATTTTTTCAATCTCTTCCGTTGATTTGAGCCGGTGTTCGGTCAGATAAAGGCCGACGTTTTCGCCGACGGTCAAAGAATTCAACAGCGCGCCGGATTGAAAGACCAACGCCATGCGGTATTTCGCCGCGATCTCGGAGGTCGCGATCGGCTCGCCGTTGATGAGGATTTCGCCGGCATCCGGTTCTTCCAGGCCGATCAAGTGTTTTAGCAAAACGGTTTTGCCGCTGCCGCTGGGCCCCATAATGACGAAAATTTCGCCGGGCCGGACCTCAAAATCCACGCCGCGCAACACTTCCTGTCCGCCAAAACTTTTGCGCAGGCCGCTCACTTTGACGCCGATGCCGGAAGAATTGTTGTTGTTCGGGCGGTTCATTTCAACAGGAAGCGGGTGAGGATATAGTCAAAAATCACGATGAACACGATGGAGTTGACCACGGCCTTGGTGACGGAACGGCCGATGCCACGCGGGCCGCCGATGGTGGCCAAACCCTGGTGGCAGGAAACGGAGCCGATGATGAGCGCAAAGCAAAAACTCTTAAACACGCCGTTGGCCACGTCCTTCACTTCCACGATGGTTTGCAGGTCGGAGAAAAATGCGCGGAAGGGAATTTCCATCTGATGATTCAGGTCGGCCACGACCGCGCCGCCGAACCAGCCGACCAGAATTGAAAAAATCACCAGCAGCGGCAGCGCGAACGCGATGGCGATCATGCGCGGCAAAACGAGATAATGGATCGGATTGATGTTCATCGTGCGTAGCGCGTCAATTTCCTGATAGACGCGCATCGAGCCGATTTCCGCCGCCATGGCGGAACCGATGCGCCCCGCGATCAGAATGGCCATCATCACCGGCGCGAGTTCTTTGGCAATGGCAATGCCCACGACACCACCAACCGCACTGGCCAGGCTGCGTTCCACCAGCACCGGCCCGGTCTGGAGCGCGATGACGGCGCCGATGAAAAATGACAGCACGCAGACCATCAGCAGGCTCGCGTTGCCGATCTCGAAGAACTGTTCATACACCTTTTGCCGCTGCCGCCACGTCTGCGGCAAGGCCAGCAGCGTGCGCCAGAACAAAAGGACAATTTCACCGATGTTTTCAAACATAGTTTATTTCGCAGCCGGCGACGTTTTGGAAACCGTGAAGTAAAACAGTCGCGTCTGCCGGGCTTCCCCGTCAGATTGATACTGGAAAAGCCCGAACAGGAGCGAGACTTTTTTATGCGCCGGGGCCGTTTCGCCGCGATACAAATTCCACAGCCATGAACGGCTGGCGGCGCCGGTTCTCGCATTGTCCTCCGCGCGCCAGAGCGACCAGAGCGGCGACCAGTTGCGTTCGATGCCGCGATTATTCGGCAGGACCGGCTCAAGCGGTGCAAGCACTTGCAGCCGTTCGTTGCCGTTGAAGTCACGGTGCCAGGTGAAAAGCGGCCACATGTCCAGCCGCCGCTTTTCCGCGCCGGTCTGGGTGTTTTTTTCCGTCGTCTTGGAATAAAGATAAAACAAAACGCGGGTTTTTTTTTGGTCGAGCGGATCGGCATGCGCCCGATGATAAACATACAACGGCCAGAGATACGAGTCGCTCCCCTTGACGGCATTGCGCGACCGGCTGAACAACGGAAAGACACGCGAGGTGGTCTTGCCTTCGCCGCGCGTGAAAATCACGAACGGCCACGGCCCCTGCCATTCGTGATATTTTTTCCCGCGCTCGTCAATCCAGGTGAAGAGCGGCCACAGCACGGAAGTTGAATCGCGCTGCGGCGAGCGGGTGGAGGCATAGAACGGAATGGAAGCGCGGAATTTTTCCAGATTTTCCGTGCCGATGCCGGTGTCCTGCTTGAGCCGCAGCGGCCAGAGGAAAAATGATTTGTCATGGCCGGCGACGACGCTGACATCGCCAAAACCGTTGGTGCTGGTGGTCACGTCCTTGTGTTCGCGACCGGCAATCGGCCAGATTTGCCAGCCGCTCAATCCGTCGCCATGGCGGATGTGGCCAAACGGATAGAGATAATTTTCGGTGATGACATCGCGTTTGCGCGTTTCGCCGTAAATCGGAAACATCACAAAAAACATTTGGTCGCGGAACAGCCGGTTTTTGAGATGTCCGTAAATCGGGAAATACGCCGTGTAGTTCAGATTCGTGTCCGGGGATCGCTGCTGAAAATAGAAAGGGAAAATGGTAAAACGTTTTTTGTCGTCAACTTGCTGTTCCTGCCCGCTGGAAAAACTCAAGAGCTGCACAATCTGCCAGCGCTGTTCCTGGCCGTAACGGATATGGGTGAACAGCGGATAAAGAAAATCCTCCTCTTGTGATTCAGTGGCAGAATCACGATGGCCTGAAAAAAATGGCGGGATGGCCCGGGTTCTCTCTGAATCTTTTGTTTCAGAATAAAAAAACGGACCGGCCGCTTCGGTTCGATAACCAGTTTCAAGCGTCAGGTTGAAGCGATCTAGAACGGGTCCGATCCCGGAAGTTTCCGCTGCGTGAGCAGAATTAAAATGAGCAACGATTTCTGCCGTAATTACAAAGAAGCAACACAACACAAAGAAGCCGAGCGGCTTTTTGAGTTTTGACTTTATCGTTATTGCATGTTCTTCCATCTTCTTTGTCGCCTCTATTTTACCGTTTTTAACATGGTCGTTGACTTTAATCGCTTTTTAGTTTAAACTGCGCGGCAGTTGAGGTTTTTTACCTCGGTTCCTCCTGACCCGGTGTTGGCATTGTCCTGCTGACACTGGGTTTTTCTATTAACGGGTGCCGTCGGCCGATTAAATTCAGCAGTGCCGGCAAAAAAGTCAGCCCCGCCAGCATACACGTCGCGATGCCCACCGACATGATAAATCCGAGGCTGTGAATACCGCGATGTTGCGCGAGAATCAGACTGCCGAATCCGGCGATGGCCGTCAACCCCGACACCAGCACCGCCTTGCCGGTGCTGCGCGCGAGGATTCCCGGGGTGCGCTCTTCCGCAAACCGGTTCAAAATATGGATGCCGTTTGTGACGCCGATGCCGATGACCAGCGGCAGCGTCATGATGTTCGCCGGATTGAACGGCACACCCTGCCAGCCCATCAGCCCGGTCAACCACAGCGTTCCGATGCCGACCGGAATCAGCGCCAGAATCACCGCCACCAGGCTGCGAAAATGGAAAAACACCATGATCGCAATCGCGATCAGCGAATACCATGCCGCCGTGATATAGCTGTCTTTGAGCAATGTCGTGTATTCAAACAACTGCACCGGCGTGCCGGTGATGACCGGATGATTTTTCCCCTGCGGATCGAGCGCCACGCGCAGGATGTCAATAAATTCTTTTTGATTATCACGCTGCCAGACATCTTTCTTCGGGTAAACCTGCAACAAAAATTTCCCATGCACCCCCACGAAACGGTTGCGCAACGCCGGCGGCAGATCTTCAATCCGCAGCGCCGCGCGGTCATCCTGCTGCTGCAACGTCCCGAAGGCTCCGCGAAAATCGTCGAACAACGCCCGTTGAAATTGTCCCAGCGTATCCGCATGTTCCGCCAGCGCCACGCGGTCGCCCGCCAGCATCGCCTTGCGAAAATCCTGGCTGGTGTTTTGCAGCGACGCGAACTGCTTCACCAGCTCCGGTTCGCTGCCACGAACCGCGTCGTCGTTGCCCGCCTGACCGAGATAGCCATTGAACGAATAGAGCGTCCGGCTCAACGCATCCACGTCCACCGGGCGCAGATCCGGCACGTTGAATTGCAGCGGCGCGACCAGGCCCTTGATTTCTGAAATCAGCTTCAGTTTGGTGTCCTGTTCCTGATGCAAAAAGCCCGCGATGGAATCCACGTCCGCCACCACGTTTGTCAGCGTGCGGATCTGTTTTTCCAGCCGCACGGCCTCGTCGAGATTATCGGCCACCACCGCACCAAACAGCACGGATTTGTCCGCCGAAACAATCAGCTTTTGTTCATACACCACCGCCGGCAAACCCGCGCTCTGCATGTTCAACAAATTGTAATCGAACTTCACCTTGCGCAGTTGCGACGCCGCCAGCCCGCACGTCACGACGATGATGGCCGTCACCAAAACCGGGCGGGAGAGCCAGATATTTTCAATCCGCGCCCGCTTTTCATCCTCGTGAATTTTATGGTCAATCACGTTCTGCCGCCCGCGCAACAGCAGCACTGGCAGCAACGTCAACATTGGCACCAGACATACCATCAGCCCACCGCCGCAGATGATGCCCATTTCGCGGATGCCTTTGAAATCCGTGAAGGCCATCGCCGCAAACGCGCCCGCCGTGGTCAGCGCGCCGGTAAAAATTCCCTGGCCCGTGAACACCATCGCTTTGGTCAGCGCTGCCTCCGCCGTTTTGCCGTGGCGCAATTCCTCCTCGTAACGCGTGATCAAATGCACGCCAAAATCAATCGCCAGCCCGATCAACATCGGCAGAAACGTGATCGTCAAAATGTTCAGATGCCCGACCGTCAGCGTCGCAAACGCAAAAGTGTAGGCCAGCCCGGCCAGCAGACAAATGATCGCCTTGATCGGCCGGCCGGTTTCGTTGTAGCCGTAAATAAAAATGATGGCGCACAAAATCAGCGACACCACGCCCGCCACCGTCGTGTCTTTTTGCGACTGCGCCATCTCGTCGTGTTCCAAAACCGGTTCGCCCGTCAGGCCTGCGTTCACGCCGACGACTTCCTTTTTTGTTTCGCCGACCAATTGCCGGATGCGCTCGACCGCGTCATTGTTCAAGCCGTCGCTCGGGGCGTGCGCGGTGACGAGAAAAATTTTTCCTTTGTTGAACGTGATGTAGCTTTCCGACGCCGCTTCTTCGCCCGCATTGAACAGCGCCGTGACGCCCGGCGACGGCGGCGTGCCGGAGCGGGCCAGGCTTTCGCGCGCCTGCCGCAAAATTCGTTCCAGCGCTGGCAGCGATTTCACGAGCGAATCTGTCTGCGCATTCTGCTCGCGCGGCGCGGTGCGGAACTGCCGGTTCACCAGTTCAAAAAGCGAAACGAGGTTCGTCGTCTGCGAAAATTTCTGGATGAACGGCAGATCTTCCTTCAACGTGTCGCGCAGGCTGGCAAGATCATTTTCCGGCACGAACAACAACGCCTTCGCGCCCATCATCGTCAGGTCGCCCTTGTAAAAAACGTCCTTGAACAGATTGGTCTCCGCCTCCAGCCGCACGCCGAGCCGCTCGACGAACTGCCGGTTTTTCTCGGTGTTTTCACTTTCCACGACGACGACCAGATCTTCCTGCTGCGGAAATTCCTTTTGAAATTCGAGGTAGTTGTGGTGGTAAAGCTGGTTCCCGCCGACCAGATTATTTCGGTCCGTGTCGAACTGCAAAAACGCCACCGTGACCGCAATGCTCGCGATGAACAAAACGATTTGCGGATAAACAAACCAGCGCGGGTGACGGCACACCGCCACCGCCAGTCTGCCCAGCAGCCGTGCGAGAAAACTGTCTGCGCTCAACGCCTTCATCGCTGGCTCAATTTATTTTCTCCACGAAAACCGCCGTGCCGTAGCACAACACTTCGGTAATGCCCGGGGCGATCTCCGTCGCGTCGTAACGCACGCCGATGACGGCGTTCGCGCCGAGTTCGCCCGCGTGGGTGAGCATCTGGTTGAACGTGTCCTCGCGGGCGCGCTCGCAGAGGCTCGTGTAGAGCGTGATATTGCCGCCGAAAACGCTTTGGATGCTCGCCCCGATGTTGCCGACGATGGAGCGCGAACGAACGATGATGCCGCGCACGACGCCGAACGATTTGGTCGTGCGATAACCGGGCAGTTCAAACGCGGTGGTCGTCAGAGGATGTGTCTGGCTCATAGAACTCTGATTGAACACGACGACGTGCGCCCGCAAAAGCGAAATCTCACGGCGAAAGAAACGCGAACGCCGGCAGATTACGCAGCACGGTGAAAACCAACGTGACCGCCAGTAACGGCCAGAGGAGTTTTGCCGGGAAAAAATCTCCGTTCGGGCGGCCACGAAACCGTTTCACAGCGAACCACGCGTCACGAATCGCCAATGCTGCCAGCGCAAAAACGAACAGCGCATTGTCGCGCAGTGCGGTGGAAAATTGTCCGTGCAGCAAGGCATAAGCCGCCCGCGTCATGCCGCAGCCGGGACAGTTCAGCCCGGTCATTTTGTGGAAGGTGCAGCCGGGATAAAATTTTTGCGCCGCCGGGTTGAAGAAAAAAATTGTGGCCGCAACGCCCAGCGCCGTCACCGCCAGAACAATTCCCGCGACCCATCCGGGCGCCGGCGGCGAAGAAATTTTTGGCGGCGCGGAATCCATTCAAAACTGGTTGAGGTGCCACATGATATTATGCGGTCTCAAGGCGAGATCAACGATGCCAAGGCCCATGCTCAACAACAAACTCACGGCGGAACAAATCAGCCCGGCGATGGCGAGCCCGCGTCCTTCCTGCTTTTCGACTGCGGAGCCGATTTGCACCAGCGCGACGATGGAAAAAATGAGGCCGAGTATGTTGAACGGACAGCCGCAGCAACACACCCAGGAAAGGAGGCCGCAGACGAAACCCGCCGTGGCAAAGCCGTTGTTTTTTTGAACCGCGCCGGGCTTGAGCGACGCGATGACCGGCGGCGAGCCGGATTTTTCTTTGGCAAACTCCGGCAGCAGGCCGATGAACGTCCACTCGCTCGCGCCGTCCAAAAAAACCGCCGTGCGGCTGTCCACGCGACCTTGCGCGAGCCACTGGCGGATTTGTTCTGCGCTGGCCGGGCCGTAGGTTTTGCCGTCGGTGCCGATGATTTTATAGTTCATTTTTTTCCTCTTCGTTGTCGCGGGCGGACACGCCGGGGTCGGAACACACCCCGCGTTTTGCCGCCGCCACAAATTCTAACATGATTTTCGCGCTGGGGCTGGTGAATTTTTCCTGCGCCCCGACGACGGCAGTGCGAAAAATTTTTCCGCCGCGAAACAGAAATTTATAAAGCTGTTTCAATTCCAGCCGTTGTTCTGCTGAAAATCCCGCGCGCCGCAGGCCGATGATGTTCAGCCCACAAATCGTGTTGACGCCGGTCGCGATGGTGAACGGCGGCAAATCCTGGCTGATGGCCGCCCCACCTTGCATCATCGTCAACGTGCCGATGCGCGTGAACTGGTGGACGAGGCAGTTGCCGGAAATGAACGCACGATCCTGCACCGTGACATGACCCGCGAGCAACACGCCATTCGCCATGATGATGTGATTCCCGAGTTCGCAGTTGTGGCCGACGTGGCCGTTCGCCATCAAAAAATTTTGCGAGCCGATGACGGTGGTTCCGTCCGGCCTGGTGGAACGGTTCACCGTAAAATGTTCGCGGAAAACATTGTGGTCGCCGATGCGGAGATTCGTCGGCTCGTCCTGGTATTTCAAATCCTGCGGCGCATCGCCGATGACGCAGCCCGCGTGGAATTTATTGCCCGCGCCGATCTTCGTTTCGCCCGTCAGATAAACGTGCGGCCCGACCACGCAATCCGCGCCGAGTTCCACGCCCGCATCAATCACGGCAAACGGCCCGACGTGAACCGAGGAATCCAGTTTCGCTTTCGGATGAATGATGGCGGTGGAATGAATCATTTTTCAGCCACAGATAAACACTATTGAGCGTGTGATTTACAAAACAAGTAAATCACATTATGATAAACAACGAAGCAATAGTGAAATCGAAAACTCATGCCATCAGCTATATCCGGTTCTCGTCGGCAAAGCAAGGTGCTGAATCAGGCGGGGATTCCTACCGCCGGCAATTGGAGCGAACGCAAGAATACTGCACGGAACACGAACTGATTCTTAACGAGACACGGTATGCGGATTTGGGCGTGTCCGGGTGGACAGGAAAGAACATCGAAAGCGGGGCGATGGGCGACTTCATGGCGGCGCTCAAGGCGGACAAGATACCCAACAAAGAGAAAACCCTGCTCATTGTCGAAAATTTCGACCGGTTTTCCCGCTTAAAACCCCGGCTCGTTTACAACAAGCTGGCCGAAATCATCGAGGCCGGCATGGATGTCGTCACGCTGGAGGACGGAAAAATCCACACGAAGGAAACACTGGACGATTTTGCCAACCTGATTTCATCGCTGGCAATCATGCAGCGGGCGAACGAGGAAAGCACTCGCAAAAGCGGCATGATCCGCCGGAAAAAGGCGGAACAGCGCAAGCAGGCGATGGCGGGCAATGGAATCATCACCTCGAACTGTCCGGCATGGCTGCGGGTGAAAGCCGACAAGTCGGGATTTGAAGTCATACCGGAGCGGGTGAAAATCGTGAAGCGGATCATCCAGTGGGTCAAGGCGGGCAAGGGCAAGCGTGAGATTGCGCGGATGCTGGACGCAGAAAACATCCCGACATGGTCGAGCATGAAAAACTGGAAAACGAAGGAAACCAAGAAGTGGGCGAAACATTGGCGGGACAATTATGTGCTTGAGCTAATCCGCTCGCGGACGTTGCTGGGGGAATTGCAACCGTTGAAAAAAAAGAATCCGCACGGCGAGCCGATCAGAAATTATTATCCCGCTATAATTAATGAAGCGACCTGGGTGGAAATTCAGCCGAAAAGAACAAAGGGGTTCAACGCCGGGCCACAAACCGACGCCAACAATTTATTTTCGGGGCTGCTGTTTGACGGCTATAACCCCGACTACCGCATGAAATTTTTCCTGACGAACAAGGAAAAAAATTACATCTATCTGACGAGCGATTTCGCGAGCGTTGATCCGCTTTATCTCGAACGGGAGCAGGCAATCGCAAAGGGCAAAAAGCCCGGCCCGCGTCCCCTGTCGGGAATGTCCATCAAGTATCAGGAATTTGAACAGCACTTTCTGGCAAACTTTCAAGATATTGATTTTCGCAACCTGCTTCCCGCCAAGTCGGATGCGGAAGCAACGCGGCTGACGCTGCTGGAAAAGGAGAAAAAGGAGAACGACAAGGCGCTGGCCAATTTGCTCAAAGCATTGGAAGCCGGTGAACCTTCGGCGCTGGTCATGGCGCAAATTCACAAGCGCGAAGATACGGAGCGGCGACTGGCAAAGGAAATCGAAGCGGCAACGCGCAACGAACGACGCGAACGCTACGCGGCAGATAGTTTCGAGGCGGAGCAAGAGCGCATGGAAGAATTGTATGGGGCGCAAACGCCGGAAGTGCGGCTGGCGTTGCGCGCACTCCTGCATCGCATCATTGAACGCATTGACATTTACACGGAAGGACTGCTGGACGAGGTGCCGGATCACCTGAAAACGATGGTCTATCCTGACCGCTGCGGAATGATGTGTTACAGCGTCAAGCTGGTTGGCGGTTACAAAATATGGTTCTGGTGGGACGGCAGCAATTATTGGGAGCAAGGCGACGCCAAGACACCCAGCCTGATTCACTCAATGGAGATCAGCCGAGGCCCCGTGGTAAAAATGAAATCAAAAATTCCGAAAGACCTCCTGCCGCGCGGCCATCGGCGACAAAGCGCCGAGCGCAAGCCGAAGCTGGCGCACTAACTTGGTCTGGCCGGCGACACACTCGGAAAACTTCGCGGCGAACATTTCGCAAATGCTCTCGTCGCGCTCCTGCGCTACACGAAAGCGATGCTTCGCGCTCGCCTCGGTGAAGTCAGCGAAACGCACCGTCACGCCCAACCATTCAGCGAAAACTAAAACCGTGACAGTGGCGAAGTGGGGGAAGTGGCGACGCTGGCGCGGTTTTTGATCTCGCTCCCAAATTTCGGCTCGGTGTCGGACCAGTGAGCAGCAAATGGTGGGGTGACGGCGGGCGTAAAAAAGGCGAAGACAAACAACCATCATTACAACCCATCGTGTTTTTAATCCTGCCCGGAGTCTGCGGAAACTTGCCACGGTCGGGACGCCGTGAATTTTTCCCGGCAGTGGCAACTTTACGCAGTCTCCGGCCAATATCGGGGCGATGTGAGGGCGGGCTGGCGCGGTAAATGGCAGCATCAGCATTTTACCGTGCCAGTCTGCGCTCACACCGCAGGGCCAAGCCTGTCTCTGGTGATTCAGTTGCGTGGAACGGAACGGCGGCGAAAGCAATCAGCGAGCGGGCAAGGATCGTGAGCGATTGCGCAGCGCAGTGGAGTGGAACGTGGCTGAAACGCCGGAGTCAGGCACTCCTCGGCGGCGGCAGTCGGTAAGTTTTCAGCGAACGCAGCGCGGCAGCAGAAAAGTTGGCGTCGGTCGCCGGATGTGGCATGAAACCAGGACAAATTAATTTGCAAAAAACTGCTTGGCAATTTCCGGGAAAGGCGTAAAACGGAGATGTTGGAATAGAACCCATGCGCCGCGCCTTCCGCTTTTATGAAAACAATCATCGTCAAATTGGTGAGACAGTATCAGCAGCGGGCACCACGGCGGTTGCGGGAGGCGTGCCGGTTTGAGCCGAGTTGTTCCTGCTACCTGATGTAGGAGTCGAGGTGACGAGACTCTGATTGAAAATGAACCGAAAATTATTCAGAGACTCCTTACGTCGTCTCCTACGGAAAACCGGCGCGGCTTGGCGTGCTTCTTGTGAAAGGCGCTTCGCGGTGCCTCTGATGAGGGTGCGTCAGGTCCGCGCCCTTTCAATTTTGAGATAGGCAATCGAAATAAATCTGAAAAAGCATGAAGATAAAACTAAGAACATTTTTTGTTCTGGTGGCAATGGCGATGACGTTTCTGTCACGGGCCGAGGCGCAAAACAATAATTACACTCCAGGAACGGTTGCTGGCTGGGGCGATCAAGTGTTTTGCTATGTCACACCAGGAACCACCTTCAAAAACATTGCCGCAGGATGGGACCATGATTTAGCCCTGAAACAGGACGGCACAGTTGTGGCGTGGGGATTCAATGACTTTGGAGAAGCTGTTCCACCCAACGGACTGAGCGGTGTGGTATCTATTGCTGCAGGAGAACTCCACTCTTTAGTCCTGAAACAGGATGGAACCGTCGTCGCATGGGGGAATGGACAAACCAACTCTCCACAAAATGATTATAATAACTTTGGCCAATCCATAGTGCCGACTGGTTTGAGCAACGTGATAGCCATTGCTGCTGGATATGACAACAGCCTGGCGCTCAAAAAAGACGGGACTGTAATCGCTTGGGGTGCTGGAACTAACAATACTGGGTCTTGGCCGAATTTTGGACAATCTATTGTTCCCCCTTCGTTAAGTAACGTGATAGCGATTGCAGGAGGGGACATAATTAGTCTCGCATTAAAAAATGACGGCACAGTAGTTGCCTGGGGAGATAACTCAGTTGGTGAAACAAATGTGCCTGGAGGACTGAACGGTGTCATTGCCATCGCCGCAGGTCACTCACATTGTTTGGCACTGAAGAGCAGCGGAACGGTCGTTGCGTGGGGATGGAATGGTTCCGGTCAAGCCAGCGTGCCTAACGGACTGAATGGGGTGGTCGCGATCGCTGCGGGGCAATATAATAGTTTGGCCCTCAAAAGCAACGGCACTGTCGTAGTGTGGGGCGCAAGTAGTATCGGTGATGTCAGCATGCAAGTCCCAACGGGTTTGAGTGGCGTTATTCGCATTGCGGCCAAAGGATTTCAGTGCCTCGCTATTAAACAGGACGGAACCATTGTTGCGTGGGGGCTAATACAACGTGATGGATTTGGCTTTTATTCACAGAATGTGACTGTGCCGGATGGTATCAATGGAGCAATCGCGGTCGCGGGGGGAATTTATTCTAGTCTCGCGCTTAAGCAAGACGGAACCGTCGTTGGTTGGGACGGTTCATTGGGCGGTTTAAATCAAGGGGGGACTCCCCCAAGCGGATTAAGCAATGTAATTGCAATTGCAGCAAACGGTGAACACACTTTGGCGCTTAAAAATGATGGAACCGTAACTGCTTGGGGTCAAATATTTGACGGTTCATCTAATTACACAGAAACTATACCAACAGGGTTGGGAGATGTTGCAGCAATTGCCGCAGGAGAAAACCATAGCTTGGCGCTAAAGCATGATGGAACTATCGTCGCATGGGGGGGGAACATGGAACGGCTCGTCCTATGTTCCAGTAACTGTGCCCAGCGGTTTGAATAGTGTCATAAGCATCGCGGCTGGTGGGGCAAATAGTATGGCTCTTAAGAGCAATGGAATGGTCGTTGCGTGGGGTTGGAATGGATACGGTCAGACAAATGTCCCAAGCGGTTTGAATGGTGTCAAAGCTATTGCTGCTGGTGGAGCTCATAGTTTAGCACTGAAGCAGGACGGGACAGTTGTAGCTTGGGGATATAATAATTATGGCCAGACTAACGTGCCAAAAGGTCTAAACGGAGTAGTTATGGTTGCGGCCGGCTATTTCTATAGTGTGGCTCTTAGGAGCGATGGTTCGGTTGTTGCGTGGGGGGACAATTCTTATGGGCAAACGAATGTTCCTAGTGGGCTTAATAGCGTGATTTCAATTGCTGCGGGAGCTTGGCATATTCTGGCGCTCGTCGCGCCATCCAACCACAGTCCGGCCATTGTCGCCCAGCCATCCAGTCAAACGGTTCAGGCGGGCAACAATGTCAGTTTCACGGTCAATGCCACAGGTTATCCTTCGCCAAATTATCAATGGCAATTCAATGGCCAAAACATTGCCGGCCAGACAGCGACGAGCCTGTCCCTCACCAATGTTCAATTCGCCAATGCCGGCGGCTATTCGGTAGTTGTCACCAATGCCTACGGTTCCGTGACCAGCGCCGTCGCGCAGTTGACCGTTTTCACAAACCTGGTTCTTATCCAAACCAATCGCACGCCAACAACCAACGAAATCGGCCAACCAACCATTCCCACCGACCCGAACCATTTCAAAGTTTATACAAATGGAAATTTTCAGAGCGGCATCGCTCTCAATCCAAACAAAATGACGGTGGTCTTGACGCACGGATGGAACGGCAGTCCGGGCGATTGGGCGGCATACACGGCGCAAATTATCCAGCGCAGGATTGGCGTCAACGCAGTGAACATCGTGGCATGGGATTGGTCGGGAGAAGATCAATCAGATTGGCAACATCTAACCGACATCGCCGCGAAGACACCCGGCCAAGGAATTGCGCTTGGAACCAACCTGATCGCCGCAGTTGGTGCGAATTACACGCAGCGGATTCACTTTGTCGGTCACAGTTTGGGGACGCTGGTGAATGCCGCCGCCGCGAATTATGTGCATGGTCATGGATTTTCCTGGGCCAACACGCAAATGACCCTGTGTGATGAGGCGGAAATCGCCTGGGGAATAGGGGCAAATGGTGGGTGGCAATTCACAACCACCTTGCCAGAAACGTTTGTAAGGTTATTTCAGAACTCTTCGACCACGCAGCCGTATTGGGGGCAGGCGCTTCCCAATCAGTTTGGGTGGGCGGACAACTATGTTAGTGCTTGTGGCTTATTGCACACGAACGCAGCAAACGCAATTTTGAGCTATGAATATCCTGCCCCAATTCAAGATTTAGGCACTTTAGGCCTAGAGTTTTCCAATTTCCACGACTACGCCCACTATTTTTACGAAGACACGATTGAACCGAGCATTTACAACACCGGCGGCCAGACCAATGCCACCTATTTGGGATTTATCAGCTCTTTTGAAGGCGGTGGTTTTGCCAGCAGGCAGGCCACAAATACTTATTTCTATCAAGACAACAACGGTCTGGAATTGCACCTCGTCCAGACAAACTTTGCGTCGGCAACGACAATTCTTAACGCCAGACTGGCTAATTTTTTGGGAACACTCGGATCATCCGAGGTAAATCTGGCTTTGAATAATCCTGGAGAGGTGGTAGGGCAAGTGACCGGTTTATTTCAATCCACGGCCGGAATGATTCTCAACTTTTTCACAGGTAGCGGCAGCAGTTCGCAAATTCAAAGCCTTGCCATGCGTCCGATGGGCGGCCCGGTTCCAAAAGGCGGAAGCGCAAATACTCCAGCTTACGCTTGGATACCTTTGACCGTGCCGTCAAATGCGGTTTCGATGTCGTTTGATTTCATCCTTCAAGGCAACGGCAATAATGATTCATTCCAAGCAGCATTGAACGGCACGAATATCTTGTCGCTGGAAACCAGCCTCATTCAAACCAATGCCACTTTGAACAGCGGATTGATTGGTGTGTCGCAATACGCCGGGCAGCAGGTGGAGCTTTTCCTCGGCATTGTCGGCGGCACTTCAACGAACGCGGCGCTCACGGTGAGCAACTTCCAATTTTACGTCACCTTGCCACCGTCGTTGCAAATCCAGTTGTCGGGAACCAATGTTGTGCTGACCTGGCCGTTGTCGGGAGCCGGTTATGTTTTGCAGTCCGCCAACAGGCTCACCCCGCCCATTTCGTGGACGACCGTTACCAATGTTCCGGTCATCGTGAATTTTCAATACACCGTCACGAATCAGATTGCCAGCGG
>CABDZO010000085.1_pt1 | contig 18797 bp, 16 predicted proteins | sample 3132221 | NCBI WGS metagenome assembly CABDZO01 (sample SAMEA5534340, study PRJEB31848) | metagenome | biome: tundra; feature: field; material: soil | place: USA | collected 2013-05 | depth 0.45 m | reverse complement strand
AACCGGACGCGGCTCCACAGCGCGCTCGGCTTCAAATCCCCTGTGAACTTCGAAAACCAAATCAACTAAACCATGCCTCATGCGTCACCCCAACGCTGTCCACCAAATCGATGCAAGGCCACACGCAAAATACACGAACGGTTTGAGGAAGCCCGTCAGGGCTGGCATATTTGTAGCATCGGCAACCATCTGTTTTTCCAAGCTCCGTTCAGCAACGACATCATCGGAACATTTCGCCATTAAATGTAAAATTGTCCAGAAACCAACAACTGATTGTAGCCAGCCGCAGAGCATACGTTTCTTTCGTTTCTCTCTTCCCACTCTCCGGTTTGGACTTGATAGCAATGTAATGGATTCCCAGGAATTTTAAGTCTTTTGAGCAAAACCTGGGAAACGCAGTGGTCATTTTGATTTGGTTTGTTCATCGCGTTAATTATTTTGTTCTTTTCACGTTTTTTCGTGGATTGACCCGGCACGGAAACGACCACGGACGATTCATCACCAGGGGGAAGGCGTGTTCATGGTTGCTGGCCGGACAATCCATCTGCCTTCCCCAAAAACGTCGCTCGCCGGATGATAAGTAATTGTGCGAACAGCGCAGGCTCAAGCCAGCTTCACCACCATCTTGCCAACATTTTTCCCTTCGAAGAGCCCAATGAACGCGCCCACCGTCTGGCCGGTTCCTGCCACCACTGTTTATCACGGATTTGCACATTCAACAAATCTGAATGCGAATATCGCGCAGAACCGCGAAAACGTGAAACGGTGAAATCAGTCGCGCCACCGGAGAGGCGCGTGGCGGCTATTTATTTTTCGGCTTAAAATCAAGACAGGCCAGATTCATATTGCCTTCGGTGACGATGTGAAGGGTCAAGACGCTCACCCCTTTGGGCAGCTTCACTTCGGCCATGTTTGTCATCACATTCCAGTGGTGCCATTGACGCCAGGCAATGGGATCCTTGTCAGTGCTGGTTGAAATAATATTGATCGAAGAAACCAAAGGCTTGCCGTTTAGATCCAGAGAAACCGCCCCGCCTTTGTTCGAGGTATATAAGAGATCAACGGTATAAACACCGGCGTGTTCAACCGCCACGGTCATATTGAACCATTCGCCGGGTGACGTCCAACCGACGTAGAGCTGTCCCTCGGGCGGTTGCACCAGGTCGTATGGATTATTGTCAATCGCAGTCTCGCTGTGGAATTTCGTGTAGGACGTGCTAATGCCCTCTTTCATCCGAAACTCGTTGAGATACGTCCCGTTCGCGGGATTCAGTTCGCCGCTGCCGTGGTTCTTTGTGTCTTGGTTGTGATAGGCGACGCCTTCTCCGCCTAAATCATAGTAGGCGCACTGCACGCGTCCGGGAATTTTCTGCGGCCCGCCAGGATACGCGCTGTCGTGAAATGGCGTTCCTGAATAATTTTTCAAATCGGCAGTTGCGCAGCCGCAAAGATAAAAACCGGCGGTGAGAATCAAGCACGCTTGGAGAAAAAAACGAGATTTTGTTTTCATGTAAGGATTGTAGCAAGTTAGGGTGTCACTTCAAGCAATTCGATGCCGCTGGCATTCGGGTCCAAATTTTTCGAGTATTGTTTAGCCGTGGAATTGTTCCAATGGTCGGCAACGCCTGCGCCGGCATTGGCCGCGTTATTAATGTAGCCTGTTCCGCCGGATTGTCCCGAAATTGCGCTCCAGAAGTCGTAGGAAACGCGTTCTTCGGCGGCAGTGAAATCCACTTCGCGCGTGATGGTTTCCAGGACTCGGTTGGCGCTGCCGCGCTGCTGCACGGCAAGATCGAAGAAGGTCGGTTGGTTTTCGCGTTTGGGTTGCATGACTCTTCTGATCCGTTTACTCCAACGCTTGTTCAATTACTTTTGCAGAGATTTCTTTCCGGGTTGATGAACTTCTTGGGGCATCAACACAGTGTAGCTCGTCCCTCGCAACCCTGGGCTGAATGATTTCAATCCTTACAGGATTGGCAACAACGGTGGCAGAGACTTTTTCCGGGGACTCCGCTTTTAACTCCACTCAGGAAATTGAGTGGTATTTAAATCCAACGTGGAAATGGAGGCCATGTCGGAATCTTCAAGGCTAAAATCAAAGATATTCAAGTTTTCCGCGATATGCGCTTTCTGGGAGGATCTGGGGATGGCAATAATTCCTCTTTGGTAATGCCATCTCAGGCTCACCTGCGCAATCGTCTTATTGTATTTCTTTCCGACGGTTGCCAGCGTGGCATTGGTGAAAAGCCCATGACGGCCTTCCGCAAAAGGTGCCCAGGCTTCCATTTGCACGCCATGTTGCTTTAAGTATTCCAGCGACTTGCCTTCCTGGAAAAACGCATGTGTTTCGATTTGATGGATTGCAGGTTTGACGTCGCTATTGGCAATCAAGTCGTCGAGTTGCGCGGGTTCGAAATTGCTCACGCCGATGGCCTTGATTCTGCCCTGATGATAGAGTTCCTCCATGGCCTTCCAGGAGCCTTTCACATCGCCAGAAGGCCTATGAATCAGGTATAGGTCCAAATAATCCGTGCCCAACTTATTGATAGAAGTTTGAAATCCTTTCTTTGCCTGTTCGTAGCCCATATCGGCCTTCCACAGTTTTGAGGTGATAAAGAGTTCTTCACGTTTGATTCCACTCTGTTTGATCCCGGCGCCTACTGACGCCTCAGTGCCGTAGATCATGGCGGTATCAATAAGACGATAGCCCAGAGCGATGGCATCGGCCACGCACCTTATTCCGACGTCGCCGTTGAGTGTCATGGTGCCCAATCCAAGACGTGGCATTTGCAGGCCGTTATTGAGAGTCGCGAGCGGGACCAGATTTTTCTGGGTGCTGGTGTTTGGCGCGGCCAAAGACTGCGCGCTGCCGAGGCCCAGGAACATGGCCGAGGCGGCACATCCCGCGCTGGTCTGCAAGAATTGGCGGCGGCTCATTCCGTTGGAGTTGCGTTCTTTATTCATAATGGTTTATTTCCCATGTGGTTTCCAACCCACGACCAGCGTGGGGGTTTTTTGTGATTCTCTGCCTGCTCCACAGATTGGCAAGGCTTTTTTGGCTCGCATGCCCTGTTTCTCCCGGATGCGAAGACACCTCCTCCGTGGTTTCCAGTATTCCCCTGCGATGGTTAAGTCTCTTCCTTCATCCTAACATCACGGTTGCCAATCTCAGCCGCCCAATCCTTTCCAGAATGGCCCGGAACAACTCGCGCGGCACCGCCACCTCCGCCCATGATTTGATGGCGCCGGCATTTGAAATGGATTCAAAGCCGGTGCCCTTTTCAAATGATGGTTCTTGTCGCCGTCGCCTGGTTAGTTATTGGTGCTGCTCAAGATGTAGAACTGTTGCACCTCGTTGGGAGACACCGCGTTGGTGCCGATGAACGTGAAGTTGCCCGACCCCGCCACGTTGGTCGCCACCACCTGCCACTGGTTGAGCGGCTTTGCCACGTTGGTGCTGGTCAGCAGGTAATACGTCGCCCCGGCATCCCCGTTGGTTCCGTTAATGACCACGTTTTTGCCGCCCGCGCCGTTGCTCACCAGTCTGAAACTGGTGATGCCAGGCGGATTCGTCGGCGCAGTCACCACCGCCGCAGCAGTAGCGGGCACGAGCATAAAATACTCCATATTCAAGCCTGAACCTGCCGTTGCCTTGAATGTTGTTGCCTGCCCAGTCAGGGTAACGAAAACATTATTGTTATTGGCGTCTTGGAGGGTAATCCATTGCCAGGCTTGCCAGCCTATGCCATTGGTGCCATTGAACGTGCCCAAAGCCGTGACTGTCTGATTCGTGGTGCCTAGGCCGGCGGTGACCTGGCCTAAAGAGAGGCTGTAAGCGCCAGCGTTGCCGGAAGCCAGACGGCCCAAGACATTGTAGGAGCCAGCCGGGTAGTGGCGCGTGTAATTGAACCAATTGCCGGCGGCGATATAACCAACGTTATACAACCCGATGTTTTTGTCGTTGAAGGTCGTTTGCGCGGCCGTGAATTTGGTGCGCACAGTGTCAGAACACGTCTGGTTGCCCACATTGTCTCCGACCCGGTATAAGAATTGACCAGCGCCCTGGCCATTGGCGGTGACGTTAATATCAACTCCCTGCAGGGCAATGGCCCCAGCACCGAAGGGATCATTTGCAGCCAAGAAGCCCGTGGGCTGATCAAAGTAACTGTTCAATTCCAACTCTCCCACAGGCCCAGTGACTGTCGTTGAATTTATATCGGCTGTTGGCACGGGATTATCAATGAACAGGCCACCGAACCAGCCGGGTGTCCCGATAATCGTTTGGCCTGGTGATCCCGTGCCAGTTGTCACATAGTTGTTGTTTGTGCTGAAGTCATAGTCAACCGCTTCCCATTGATAAAAATTGGGATTAAAGGTGTCAAAATTGTAGGGGAGGGTGACGGATGTTCCGACGCTGTTGGTAATGCTGATCACGGCAGTATAGACCGTATTAGTCTGGAGGGGATAACTGACTTTCCAAGTGTTTCCCGCCGCCGGGGTGATTGTGAGTCCCGCTGAAACATCAACCCCGTTCAAAACCAGGTCAATGCCACTGGTGAGGACGTTGGGGCCATTATTTGGGGTAACGGTGAAGCTGAATACATTGGTCGCCGAGAACGGCTGGCCACTTGGATAAATGTATGACAAACCAGGATTCAGGTTCGGAACCGCAGGCGTCAGCATCATAAAGGCCACGTTGGGATTGGCACCAGGCCCCAACTGGAGTTGAAGCGTCTTTGCGCCGCTAAGGGTTGTGGATACAATGTTTCCATACTGATCCGTCAAGGGCACATACTCAAATCCATTCCAGTCACTCTCCGCGAAGGTTGCAGTGCCGAATTGACCAAGCTGGGTCAACGTTTGACTTGCCGCTGGAGTAGCGGGGTTGGGAACCGAGGAGAGGCTGGCCTGTTGTCCGCCTGATGCGCCTTCGGCCAGATAGAGCCAAACATCATACGTGCCGTTGGTCGCCGAATCAGTAGGATAGCCACTGGAGCCGAATGTCCTCGTATAATTCCACCAATCACCGGGGGTGGCGTAGCCAATTGCCAGCATCGGAAAATCATTGACCCCGATTGTGGTTCCCGTAGTTGCAACTCTGTTCTTTTGCTGGCTGAACGTGTCCGCGTTGGCCGGGTTTACGTAAGGAGCATTCCCGGGAGGCGTGGTCCCGAGTCCGGCATCCCGGTAGCCTATAACGGCACCACCAAATATTGCCTGGGCGGGGCCTTCGCCGGCGCTCTTATTGAAGTCAGTGCCCTGAACAGCAAGAGTCGGTTGATTATAGTCAAGCCACACACCGCCGTTGGCCGGCGTCTCCATGTGCGAGCCACCGCCGAAGTTGTATTCGGAGGTATCAATGACCAGGGCGGACGCGAAGGTGTCGAAGGCCATGGTCGTCACGAGAGGAGTGCCCAAAGCAGGCACCGCCGTGATATGAACGTTGTATTTTAAATTCGACGACAGCGGGATCTTGAGGGTTGCCGGTGACGAGCCGAGGCCGGCGACGACTGCGCCGGAGGCATAAGTGCCGTTCGTCGTATAAACATTGGTGACGCTGGTCGTCACGGTTGAACCGAGCGCTGATGTTGCAACCACGTTTGTGATCGTGCTAAAGGTGGTGGTGGGGACTCCGCCTATAGTGGTGGATGAGGCCGTGATGGTCACACTGGTGTTGGTGCAAAGCGTCAGGCCATTCAAAGAGCCGGATGAGGTTATGTTTGCAGGCACGACGCTAACGATACCTTCTATTAGTTGGAATCCATTTAAGTCATTTTCGGCAATACCGTTGCCAAAGTTTATGGTAATATTCCCGTTGACGTCAGCCGTGGCGCCAATCTGAAGATAGTCAACTCCACTGACGAGAGTGGTGGTAAGATTATCGTAAGTGGAAGAATTGGTAGGTCCATTATTGATCCAGAACGAACTGATTCTGCCAGCCGCATTGCCTGCGCTATAAACGAAGAGAGTGTAATTTGCGTTAGCTGTAAGATTGCTGAGCGTCACGGATGCGGGGGCAGTGGTGTATATAGGAGAGGACATCAAGACTGCATAAGGGCTATTTGGGTAGCCAATACCATTGTCCATGTTAGCCGCCGAGGTCCATGAAAACCGGCTGAAAGTGCCATAACCCGGGCAATTTTCACCAAATGAGCCACCGCCGACGGTAGATACAAAACTCAGTGTAACCGGCGAAGGGCTGCCATCTGCATTAACAAAAGGACCAGCGGTGTTGTAGGCAGCGGCGCCGAGGGTGTTCACGCCATTCCAAATGTCTCCGGATGAACCAATCACCGCAGGGCCAGACGCCGCCGTAAGCGCAGGGTTCACACCATTGCCGCCGTTGATGCCGGCGCCAGCAAGGGCAAAATTAACATTGAGCAACAATGGAATGCTCACGACGGGCGACGAAGCAGGACTTGGGCCGCCGGTGCCAACCGACACCACCTCGTAGTAATCGCCCACGACACCGCTCGCGTCAAGATAGCTTGTGCCGGACAGTCCTGTGGCAATCTGGGTATATGTGCCGGCCAAGCTGGTGGCACGCAGGACATTGAAAGTTGTTGCCGATAGAACGGGAGTCCAAGTCACATTCACGCCGCCGCCGCCGGCGACTACGTCAGCGTAGATATGGGCTGGTGGGGCGGGCACAGCTGCCGGCGTGGCGGCCACGGGCTGGGAATACGCGCTCGTCGTGAGATCGCCGGATGCATCCACGGCCGTAACTTCATAGTAGTAAGTAGTTCCGTTGACCGCCGTTGAATCCACGAAGGAGGGCGAGGTCAAACCTGTTCCACCACTCGGCGAGGTGTTGAACGGGCCAGCGGGGCTGGTGGAACGGTAGACGGTATAGGAGGCCGCGCCAGTCAAGTTCGTAAAAGTCAGGCTCACTTGATTATAGCCGGACGCGGCGGTTACTATGGGCGCGAGGGAGGACCATCGGATGTCCTCCACCAAACTCGCCGATGCCGCGCCGCTGTAAAAGCGTAAATCGTTGATCCCACCTGCAAAGGGGCGGGCTTGGGTTTTGTAATTGCCGACCATCAAGACGCTGCCGTTGACATTGTTCAGAGTAATGCTTCCACTCGCCACGGCCTGTGAAGCCACCGACGTGACACCAGCACCGCTATCAGTTCCTTGGTAGATCGTCGCCGTCGTGCCATCGTAGGTAACGGCGATGAAATACCATTGACCGATGGCAAAGGCCCCGGGCTGGGCCGCCCCAGTAACTGTAGTCGTGTCGAAGGCGCACGCTATTGTAGTGGTGTTATTATAAAAGACTCCAAGGCTGTTGGCCGACGACTTGTCCGTAATGCCGTTGGCGCCGAGAATAAATATCCGAGGGTAGTGGCTGCCGCTGAGGTTCCCCACAGTATTGGGCTTGAACCAAATGGTGGCCGTGTAGGTTGGCACCACGCCGAAATTCAGGGCGGTGCTGGCGGTGTTGATAGCAACCGGGCCGAGGAGTAAGTCAAGGTTGGCCGAGAAGTCCAAGGCGACACCGAGTCCCGAAACGCCGCCGCCGGGTATGCCGTGAAAATCAGTCGCCACGCCTGCGTTGTTGAGCAGATTCACAACAACATTGGAGCCGCCCGTGCTGGTGTCGCTTTGGGCGGTGGTGCCGGGGCCGGTGTCAGTGAATGGCATTCTCAACAGGAGGGTTTGGGCCTGCGAAACGCAGACGGACGTGGCAAGCGCGAGGGCGGCCAATAGAACGATTTTGGATGTTTTCATATTTTTTGGTTATTGGGATCAGGGTTCGGTATTAACTGGATTTGAGACAAGGTATCATGAGTTCGGTATGTTGCATAGTCGGCAAAACTGCCGATGTCGCATCAAGGTTCAATTATTGTTAGGCCATTGAAGAGCATTGACTTGCGTAGCTGTAAACGGGGTCAGCGCGACGTCGCTCAGTTGTTGAAAAAACCAAAACTTGTTGGCAGCAGTCCAAGACGTAAACTGGGACATAGTCTCAATTTTACACCATTGGGCTGAACCATCCGCAAACACTTCATTTCCGCCATCGGGATACTGGGCACCCCCTCTTTTATGAGGCGGCCAGAATTTGTAGGACGCGAGGATGGTTGGCTCAGTGACAAGAGTCTCGGAACCGCCCCAAGTGCCGTTGATTTTGGCAACCAGATCCGCCGCCAGGCACCAATACGGCTTGGACTGGCTGAGCTTGACCGGACTGTGGGTTCCCGTGAGAGCCGTGATAGAGCCGACAAGGGCGTTGGGCGACCATGCGACGAACCCCCCAAAATATTGGTAGCCAATGATCCATTGCGGGTAATTAACGGTATCAGGGAAGGGCAACCCTGGAATTTCGGGACACGACCAAACAGAGGGAGCATTAGTAGCAAAAGGGATACCCACGCCTTGGACCGAAGGGGAGTAAGTCGTGCTGATGCAGTATTGCACGAACGGCGGTGTGTTTAAATTATCACTACCCAAATCTTTGGCAGGTATTACATAATCATTGTAATCGCCGGCATAAATCGTAATGCCGATCCCAAGTTGGCGCAAATTGCTCAGGCACATGGCACGTTTCGCGTGTTCCTTGGCTCTCGCGAGCGCCGGCAACAGCAACGCTGCGAGAATGGCAATGATGGCGATTACCACGAGCAATTCAATCAAGGTGAACGCGCTCTTGCAGGAATACCCGCGACGTTGGAGACAATGGAGTTGTTTTTTTTGCATAGAGAACATATAATATAATCTTTAGCACTGTCTGCCGGAATCCACAATCGGCAAATGCAACTGGAGGGTTTGCGCGAAGGCCGTCTCCAGCAGCATGGAACTGGCAAGCATCGCCAAGATCGCCAAAAGCCGGAGGGTTGAGATTAAATGTATTGTCCGAAACTTGAGGGTTTGATAGTATTTGGGCTTCATAATTTAAGTTTTGAGTGGCAATTTCTAAAACTATACACATTTGATTTGATTCCAACCACCCCCTCTTTAGAGGGGGGCAGGTCGGAACGGCAAAATTGTTTGGTATTTGCTTGGACCACCAATAATCACTCATCATGACGATCAAAACGATGCGGCAAAGAAGGAAGCCTTTCGCTTCATGGTCGTTTGTCTTTTTTCTTTTCGTTTGTGGAGATTTGCCGGCGGTTGCGCGTGTAAATGACGCACTGACAAATGCCTCCGATGTGTTGGCGCTCCCGGCCAAGGAGGCGTCGTTGGGCGTCCCGATTTTTGTGAAGGGGGTTGTCACCGCCGCCGAAACCAATTGGGATGGAAGGTTTTTCGTGCAGGATTCAAGCGGCGGTGTTTTTGTGGAGCATATCAGCAGCCAGCAGCCCATTCCCGGCGATTTGGTGGAAGTATCCGGTATAAGTCATCCGGGCGGATATGCCCCCATCATCACAAAGCCACATTGGAAAAAACTCGGCACCGCACCGCTGCCGGAAGCCAAGCCGGTTACCATCGAACAGTTAATGTCCGGAGTCGAAGACAGCCAGCGCATCGAGATTTCAGGCATCGTGAGAACCGCGCAATTGAGTGGGAACCGGATTGGAATTGAACTGGTCTCCGGCGGATACCGTTTTCGCGCCTATTTTCCCATCGCACCAAAGGTTGAACCGCAATCATTGGTCGGTGCGAAAGTTTTATTGCGAGGCACTGCGGCCGCGGCTTTCAATGGTTCCTTGCGGCATTTTTTAACGGTCACTTTGTTCATCCCGCAACTGGCTGATTTTATCATTGAAGAACCCGCGCCAGCCAATCCGTTTGATGATCCGCCGGTTCCTCTGAACAGCATCGCTCAATATCGCAAGGATCGTTCGCCCGGCAATCAGGTTCACGTCAAAGGGGTTGTCACTTATCAAAGGAAAGGTGAAGACTTGTTCCTTCAAGATGCGACCGGCGGATTGCAGGTCAAAAGCAAATTGGCCCAAGCCGTGGTTCCGGGTGAAGTGGTCGAAGCTGTGGGGTTTCCCGCCGTCGAAAATTTTCTGCCGGTTCTGGAAGACGCGATTTTTCGCAAGACGGCGGAACCACGAACCAATTTAAAACCGAAGACGGCAACCGTGGGTGAATTACAGAAGGGACTGCACCACGCCGATTTTGTCACCCTTCGAGGCCGGCTCATAGAGCGTTTGGTGAGAGGAATCGGACAAGGTTCGGAAAAGCTGGACACTCAAACCACATTGGTGTTGCAAGCCACCAATTTCATTTTTGTCGCCGAGAAAGACACGTCCGAGCAGAACTGGTTTCTGACCGCGATACCCATCGGCAGTCTGGTCGAGGTCAGCGGCATTTGCCTTCTTGAAAGCAGCGATGACGGGAAAATCAAATCGTTCCGCCTGCTGCTGCCCACTTCGCACGATGTCCGGATCATTGAAAAACCAAGCTGGCTGACGCCGCAGCATCTGCTGGCAAGCATGGCGGTTGTTTTTGTCGTTCTGCTTGCGGCAATCGGCTGGATCGTCATGGTCGCAAAGAAAAATTTCATTTTGAAGTCGTTGGTGCAGGAAAAGGAAACCACCCAACGCGAACTGCAACAAACCCACGATCAGCTTGAGGAACGGGTCAAAGAGCGGACGGCACAACTGAAAGTCGAAATGACCGCGCGCAAAGAGACCGAGCTTCAATTCCGTGCCGTCTTGACGGAACGAACGCGTCTGGCTCAGGAATTGCACGATACTTTGGAGCAGACCATGACCGGAATCGCCTTGCAACAGGATCTGGTGGCAAATCAGTTTGAAAAAAATCCTGACAGTGCCTCCCACCACTTGAAACTTGCGCGGAGCTTGATGCGGCAAAGCCAGGTGGACTTGCGTCGTTCGGTCTGGAGCTTGCGAAGCCGGGCTGAGGAACAGTTCAACCTGACCAATGCGCTGATCACCAGCGGCCGGCAAATTACCGGCGACACCGGCATCCGCATCGAAGTTGAAACGGTTGGCGAGGCCAATCCTTTGTCCGAAGTCGTCGAGGAAAACCTGCTGCGTATCGGCCAGGAAACCATCACCAATGTCGTCAAACATTCCGGCGCGGTTCTGGTAAAAATTGAATTGCAGTTCAGCCCGCAAAAAGTCGTCTTGCAGATCAGGGACGATGGCAAAGGTTTTAACCCGGAAGCCTGTGCCGGTCCAAAAGACGGACATTTTGGATTGTTGGGCATCAGGGAAAGAGCAGAACGACTGGGCGGCCAGATTCTGATCACCAGCTCGCCGGGCATGGGCACGTCTGTTCGGGTCGAAATTCCGACCAACTCATCAAACGGCAACCAGCCATTGCAACCGCTGGTCGAAGATCATGAAGAAGGAGTCTAAAATCCGAATCCTCGTCGCGGATGACCATTACGTCGTTCGCATGGGAGTCATTGCCATCATCAACAACGAGCCGGATATGGAAGTTGTGGCAGAAGCGGCCAATGGCGCTCAAGCCATCGAACTGTTCAACAAACACAAACCCGACCTCCTTTTGCTGGATTCGCGGATGCCGCTCAAAAGTGGTGTTCAAGCGGCGAAGGAAATACGGAACCAACATGGCGCGGCCCGCATCCTGATGCTGACGGCGTTTGATGGCGATGAAGACATTCACAAAGCCCTCGCCGCCGGGGCGCAGGGATATGTTTTGAAAAGTTCCACGTGCGAACAACTCGTTCCGGCCCTGCGCGCCGTGGCTGCGGGCAAAAACTGGATTCCCGCAGAAGTGGCCGAACGCCTCGCCAAACGCAAAGAGTTTGAACCGCTGACGCCACGGGAGTTGGAGGTGTTGCATGAACTGGCCAAAGGATTGGCCAACAAACAAATCGCCGAGGTCATGAACATTTCAACACACACGACCAAGGGATATTTGAAAGACATCCTTACCAAGCTTCATGTGGCCGACCGGACGGAAGCAGTGACGGTGGCGATTCAACGCGGCCTGATTCACTTGTGAGCGGCGGCGGAAATTTCAAACCGCAAAATTTCCGGGCAGCCAGCCGCGTTCCACACAATAACGGAAGTTCCATTCGGAAGCGTGCTGGAGCTTGTAACTCCAGAAAAACCAGCCGCGGGTTCCCTCGTAATTCAAAAGTTGCGTGTCAGCGTAGGCACGTTTGACTGATGCAATCTGGAGCGGCGACAGCCCACGCATCGCTTGTTCCGGCAATGCCAGCGACCATTCGCCGACAATCGCAGGCAATTCCTCGCGTTGCATCTCGTCGAGCGCCTCCTTGCGATTGATGGCAAACTCAAGCTGTTCCTGCGCCGTGCGGGTTTTGTCTTTTTCGCTGAAGCATTGATAGAGGTGTGTGTCCAAAATCACGTTGGTGAACGCCGGTTCCTGCATGAATTTTTTCCAGGCCAGCGGGCGGAACGAATCGTGAAAGACAATGGCGACATCCGGATCAAGATGTTTGCGCAGACGCGCGTAAGCATCCTGATAAAATTGCTGGAGGATTTCCAGCGGCACGACATCGCGTGGTTCATTCAACAATTCAATCCCGAACAGCGCCGGGTGTTTTCCATATTTTTGCGCGAAACTTTCGAGGATGCGCAAGGTCTCCTGGATGTTTTTGGGATCCTTCGGCCAGTTAATCGGGCCGCTTCGCCCGCTGTGATCCCAGCCGTTCTGGCTGCCGGGCGCGCCATGCAAATCCAGAAGCAGCTTCAAACCGTTTTTGTGGGACTGATCCAGCGCAAAATCTATGAAGCTGGAAGATTCGACAAATGGTTTCGGTGCTTCCAACGCCCAATAGCCCACTGGCAAGCGGACGGCATTAAGGCCGCAATCCTTGATCCATAGAAAATCCTCGGCCGTGATAAAGGTCTTGCGATGACGGTCCAGTCGGCTCTTGGCCTGGTCGCCCAAGGCAAGACAAAGGCTGTATTCATCCGGCGCATCCGTGCCGCGAAAAATGTCCGGCACCATCCACTTTTCAAGGACAAGCCAGCCGCCGAGATTGACGCCGCGAATTTTGCCGGGCACGTTTACTTTTACAGATTCTCCGGCGTAAGTCACCATGCTTTTCCCTTCGAGCAACAAAACCGTCCCGGCCATTGCCGTGGTTTTTAAGAAATCGCGTCTATCAAATTCTTTCATATTTTTTAGCTGTCGCGTCATTTTGTCAGAAGCAAACGATAAAACGCCGACCCGGTGTTACCCAAACGTTGCTTGGAACCGTGAACGGCAACAGCAGGTTCCTCAGAGAGGAGGAACTCTATCATTTCCCAGAGCGTTTAATACCCCTCTTTCGGGGGGGGCACAGCCTGATGCTGTGAATCCCGCTACACCCGTTAATCAATCCCGCTTCCCAGCAGAGTTTAGCCGCTGCACTAAGGCAATCCGCAGTAGCCCACTTTTTCGAGACAAGCCCAGTTTTGCAGTGCTGTTTGAAGCGCCAAACCAATTTCCGGTTGCAGATTTGTCGGTTCGCAGCTATGATTAGAAAAACAACGAACTGCCCTCAGCCCAGACCCGCCACATTGTGGCGGGCTACCGTGCAAACTTGGCTCCGCTTGCAGGGATTGATCAATGTCTACCAAAATCAGAAACCAAATGTGTCCGCCACTTTTTCAAAAATTTGGTCTCATAATTAACTGGGGCACACAGAAAAGGACTAAAACACCAAAATTGGTGATTTTGACGCTCTGTATCGGGTATCTGTTGACGGCACGACATTTACTAGCCAGTCAGGCAACCAATGCACTTGAGATTCAGTCGGTAACAGTGAATGGTAATTCTGTGCGGTTGCTTCGCAACGGGAACTTGAGTTTAGGATCGTTTCCAAAGAATATTGTGTTTGGTTTCGGGCCCGGTTCTAATTCCATGGAGGCCCCTCTTCGGATCCGCCACAAGTTGGAAGGATATGACAACAACTGGCAGGATGAGAATGGTGTAATGTTTCTAGCCATTCGTTTTTTTGATGATTCAGGAGATTTATTAAGTCAAAAAAACTGGCAAGTTAGTGGTGAGAGTGCGGGTTGGAATGGATCCCTGATTAGTTCCGCTCTTACTCATCGTCGGGAAATGCTCACTGTGCCGTCACATGTCTCCAGATTAATGGTCGTTATCTCCTCTGCCGGGCCGCCGTCCACAGTGGGCATTTATGTGGTGGATAATTTAGTGGTGTCAAAGTCTTCTGATAGTCTGCCATCTGTGGTGTTGATTCAGTCTCCATTTAAGGAACAACCTTATCATGACGTTACGAATCAACCCTCGGGAGGCTGGATGCGAGACGGCGTCCACCCGAGCATGGCAAGGATCGTAAAATTTGGCCAGCATCCCGAGCAGGAGGCATTTGCGATCATGGATGACGATCGAATTGGCCACGCCGAATGGCACAACCCGTTGGACGTCGCGCCCAAGGTTACTCCGGGCGACCGTCTGGTGGTCGAATGGAACGAAATGTATAGCATCGGCGGCGGGGGCGGCACTTTGGTTGAATATTATAATTTGCCGCCGGGAAATTATCAATTTCATGTTGAGGGGGTGGATATCATGGGAATTCCAACCGGTGTTGAAACTTCACTGAACGTTTTTGTGCCGCAGCCCTATTGGAGAATGCCCTGGTTTTGGGGCGCGGTTTTCATCGTAATCGTCACTGCTGCATTGGGGGCCAATCGCTATTTGGTCTGGCATCGAATGCGGCGTGTGATGTTGCAACTCAAAAATCAGCAGGAGTTGGAGCGGGAACGGCTGCGCATCGCTCATGACATTCATGACGATCTGGGAGCGCGGGTGACCCAAATATCCCTGTTGAGCGCGATGTCTCAGGATAATCCGAACTTTCCAGAAAAGGCACGTGCCGATTTCGATCAGATTTCCCAGATGTCCCGGGAATTGGTTTCTGCACTCTACCAAACAGTCTGGGCGGTTAATCCCGAAAACGACAACTTGGACGCCTTGGGAAACTATTTGTGCCAAACGGTGAACCAAATGTGTGAGCGGACGCAAATTCGGTGCCGGTTTCACATGCTGGATTTGTCGCGTGAAGTTCCTGTTTCCAGCCAAACGCGTCATAACATCAGCATGGCTGTGAAGGAGGCGGTTCATAACGTGATCAAGCATGCCAAAGCTTCTGAAGTCTCCATTAATGTGACGTTTGATGAGAATTTGCTAACTGTTTCGGTTCAGGATAATGGGTGTGGTTTCCAGCCAAGCGGCAGTTTCACCGGCAACGGGTTGACCAACATGAAGCGGCGGCTGGAAGACCTCGGCGGCAGTTGTATTATCGAGAGCCAACCTGGACATGGAACAACGGTTCGTATGCGTTTGATTTTCAGTCCCTCTACAAAAATTACATAAAATTGCCACTGGCAAATTAATGACAGAGTAAGTAGAATCAAAAGATTGATTTGTCTGCAGTTTATGAAAAAGACAGTTATTGTTGTGGAGGATAATCGAGGATTACGAGAGCAACTCGTTCAGATTCTTGAAACGGCAACGGATATAACATGCCTCGGGGCGTTTGCATCCGCAGAGGATGCCTTGCCGCAGATTTTGGAAAGAAAACCAGACGTTGTTCTCATGGACATCAAGCTGCCGGGCATGTCCGGTATTCAATGTGTGGCCAAAATTAAGAAAATTATCCCGGCCATGCAAATCATTATGGTCACGGTCTATGAAGACAGTGAAAGAATTTTCTGCGCTCTAAAAGCTGGCGCCAATGGTTACCTGATCAAGTCCAGCCGACCGGATCAGTTGCTTGAATCCATTCGAGACGTTTATAAGGGGGGCGCACCAATCTCCAGCCACATTGCGCGCAAGGTGATACAACATTTTCACCTGATAGGTCCTTCTTTTGAAGAAGCCGACAACTTATCGCCCCGCGAACAGCAAGTGCTCGACTTGTTGGCTATGGGGTTTGTTTACAAGGAAATTGGAGGCAAGCTGGATATCGGGGCGGAAACGGTGCGGACCCACGTCAAAAACATTTGTCAGAAAATGCATGTGCGCAGTCGGATCGAAGCTGTAGCCAAGCATCGTCCGAAATTCTAATAAAATCAAAACCGTGTGACAAACCATCCAGTCCATTACGGCGGCCTCGGAAACTCGCGATAACTAAGGAGCCCCGGCCCCACTCCTTTTATAGGGAGCATCGTTGAACATTTCCAGCTTGAAATGGCCGTTGGACTGCTCTTCGACCATCCAAATTCCCGTATTTACAATCGCCGAAGTATCCTCCAACTGATCGTTGGTGAGCATTTTAAGGAGGTCTTTGCCGTTGTTACCGTGCCCCACCAGAAGGATCGCCTTTGCCGTCGTTGTTCGAGTATTTCCATTTGCCGTTCGATGCCGAGCCGCCGCCTGAATGACCGCTGCGATGTTACTGCGCGAAATACGTCACCAAGTAGGGCGCGTGGTGGAATGTAAAGCTGATTGGGCAACGGCACCCGGCGTTCAAGGATTTCAAACTTTCCAACGAATAAGATGGCCGATGACAAACAACTTCGTGGCATCCGGCTGGAGGATGTGCTGGAAAAGCGCCGGTTGGATCAGGCGTTGAACGCCAAGGAATTTGCCGTGCTTGCGGGAATCCCTTACTCGACCGCGCGCGAATGGTTTCATCTTTCCGGCTTTCCAGTTTTTCGCGGGGTGATTTTCTGGCAAGATTTCGTCCAGTGGCGCACGGGCCGGAATCATTTCAAGGGCGAATTTTTTTTGTCACCGAATGATGGCAAAGCGGTTTCCAACCTGCCGCCACGCGTTGAACAAATTCTGCGGGAAGCATGAAACCACCGGCTGCGGAGATGGGCAGAAAAATAATTCAAACGAGATAACTTTACTGCACTTTTACTGCGCGCATTCATAAGTTGTTGATTATGATTGGAGCGGGTGAAGGGAATCGAACCCTCGTTTCGATGCACCTTTTTCTTCTAATTGATAATCAACGATTTGCGGTTTCGGAAAATGCTATTTCTTGCATTTTTTATTCTCACTTTTATTCTCACCTGTATGGCGAGCGTTGTCAGGCGGAAAAAATCAAAATACTGGACGGCCTGTTTTACCGACCGTGACGGGCGGCAATTGAAGCGATCCACGAAGTCAACCGACCGCAACTCGGCGCAGCAGGTTGCCGTCGAACTGGAGCGCATTGAGCGGCAGGCCAAACAAGGGCCGCTGACCACCACCCAACTGCGAAAAGTTCTTAATGATTTTTCGGAAAAGGTCAACGGCGACGGTTTGATTGCGCCAACGGTCGCGGATTATTTCAACGATTGGCTGAAAGGAATTGAGGCGCGAAATGCCCCGGCGACACTGGAACGCTATCGCAACGCGGTAAAATGGTTTTTGGAAAATCTGCAAGGCAAGGCGCAAAAGCCGGTGTCGTCGGTCACGCCGCAAGACATTGAGAATTATCTCACCTGGCGTTTGAAATCCGGGGTCGCCAACAAAACCGCGATTGTTGATATTAAAATCATCAAGATCGCGTTCCGGCGCGCTGAAAATTACGGCACCATTTTGAAAAATCCCGTGGCTGCCGTGCGCCTGCCGAAAGAGGACAGTTCGGAACGCGAAGTGTTCACGCATGACGAAATTCAAAAAATACTCAACGCAACGCCGACGTTGGAATGGCAGACTTTGATTCTGCTCGGTTATTTCATCGGGGCGCGGCTCAGCGATTGTGTGCAAATGAAATGGGAAAATGTTTTCCCCGAAGAGGGTGTTATCAGCTATCAGCAGCAAAAAACCGGCAAGAAAGTCGTCGTGCCAATGCACTTCCATGTCATCGAACACCTCAAATACATGGCCACCTTTGGAACGGCCGGTTTTTTGTGCCCCAAACTGGCGGCAAAAGGTTCGGGCGGCAAACACGGACTGTCCGAGAGTTTCAAGCGAATCGTGCTCAAGGCCGGCCTCGACCCGATGACGGTTCAAGGAAAAGGCGTGCGGAAATTTTCCCGCCGGACCTTCCATTCGCTCCGGCACAGTTTTAATTCAGTGATGGCGAACGCCGGTGTCTCCGATGAAATTCGGATGAAGTTGACGGGACACAAATCGCCAAAAATGAATGAGCGTTATACCCACTTGCAATTAGCCGTTCTGAAAAAGGCCGTGAAGTCCATGCTCATGTTCGGGGCAAAAAAGCAGCATCAAACCTGATTCACCCATCTTTTTTCTTTCTCATCATGTTCGTAAGGTCAGCGAGCAATTTTCGTTCTTCCTCTTCACGATTGGCAATGGCCTCTGGCGATGCGCCAAAATCAAAATCTTGTTTTTTGGGTTTTCCTTTTTCTATTATACCGCCTTCGGGATCGTCCGCCGCCCAGGTAAAAAGTTTGGCGAAGAATTCCTTGGGCGTGTAAAATCCGACTTTTGAAGCGTCTTTGTTACTGCTCTGCTTCAAATAGGCCGCTTGAATCAGGTTGAGTTTCCGACGGTTTGCGGAAATGACGGCGACATGCTGGAATCCAGCTTTCAAACGCAAGCGGATATGGTCAGCCTCCTTTTCCGGTGGCGTCGTCACGCTGATTTCGCACGCGATGGATTTTCCACCTCTGGTCAGGATGAGGTCAATCCGCCCGTGTTGTGGAATGCTTATTTCAGGCGATACCGTGAAATCCAGGCTTTCGGCCTCCGCTCGAATTTGATTTTTTAGCGACTCATGCTGGCTCACATCATCGGCACCCGCAACTTCGGTCTGATTTATGTTCGGAACTTCGGCATTTGGTGAAGTGACAGGTGGTGAAACCTCCGTTGCCACTGCCGGGGATGCGGGTTGGGCGGCTGGCGCATCTTTCATTTCCGAACCAGTGGATTCGGTGGCTTCAACTATTGGTGACGCTGGGGTTTTCCGAATTTCCGCAGACGGTGATGGGGAAGTTTCTTTCGGAATGGCTGGCGGTTGGTTGGCAGAC
>CABDZO010000083.1_pt1 | contig 18968 bp, 16 predicted proteins | sample 3132221 | NCBI WGS metagenome assembly CABDZO01 (sample SAMEA5534340, study PRJEB31848) | metagenome | biome: tundra; feature: field; material: soil | place: USA | collected 2013-05 | depth 0.45 m | reverse complement strand
AAAATTTCGTCGGCACTGTAATCATTGCACACGGCGGTCATGAACTCGCCGTTGGCCGTGAGCGAGATGGCGGGATAAGGCCGGCGGTCTTCGCGGAAGCGGCAGAGAAATTCCGTGGCGAGATGCGTGGCGTCCGACGCGCTGCCGCCGTTGCCGCAGACGAGCAGCTTGTGGCCGCCGGTCAGACTGCGCAAAACCAGTTGCGCCGCGCGGTTCAGCGGTTCTTCCAGCGCGGCCAAACTGCGCAGCGTGGCGATGGATTCCTCAATGGCTCGTTGCAAATGACTCATGCGAACAGCGTAAATGTTGGCCATTGAAAGAAAAGGCGAAATGGATTATTGATTAAGCATGTTTCAGCGTCTTAAGGATAAAAACTCCGCTTTTACCTTGGTAGAACTGTTGGTTGTCATAGGTATTATTGCGATTCTCGCTGCGCTTTTACTTCCCGCACTTTCTCATGCCCGAGCCAAGGCGCAAAAAATTCAGTGTGTCAATAACTTACATCAACTCGGCATCGGCCTTGGTATAATCCTTGTAAATGATCACGCTTATCCTCCATTCGTGCTGTGGGGAAAAATCCCAGTTGATGATTTTTACAAAAAATGGTGGTTTAACCAATTGGAAGTCGAAGGGCTTGGAGTTTCCAAGCCGCCAACAAATTTTTGGTTGACCGGTATATGGCGCTGTCCGACAGCCCAATGGCCTTATACTCCAAGCAGTGACCAAGCTGACCGGTTTTCCTACGGCTACAACGCCTTCGGTGATAGCACACACGGACTTCAGGAAAATCTTGGACTTGGCGGACACCACTCCGACACCATTCCAGGCGAGTTCGTTGCGATTGGCGAATCCGAAGTGGTAAATCCCAGCGACATGATGGCCATAGGTGACAGCTCTGAACTCACGTCCAATAGTTTTAATGACATGATTGAACTCAGGCGTGCAGATTGGTCGAGCAAAAACATTACAAATTCGTTCGCAGCTTCCCGTCATCAAGGCCGCGCCAACGTGGTCTTTTGCGACGGCCATGTTGAATCACCGACGTTGAACTTTCTTTTTGCCGACATCAGCGATGCCGCCTTGAGCCGCTGGAACCGCGACCATTTGCCGCATCGCGAAAAACTCGCGCCTTGAGATTTTTGCCGCGCCGATTATTTTGCCCCATGCCGATTTACGAATTCCATTGCGCCCGGTGCGAACACGATTCCGAAATCCTCGTCCGCTCGTCGGATTGGAAGGGGACGAAATGCCCGCATTGCGGCTCGTCCAAAATCTCGAAGAAATTTTCCACGTTCGCCATATCCGGCGCGGGCGAAGCGTCATCCGGCAAAAAAGGCGGCATGGGCGGCGGCCACTGTTGCGGTGGTGGTTGCCACTCGCATTGAATTGTTTTCGTAGCAGCCGACGTGAGCCGGCTCTAAATTTGAAATGAGCGAACTCATGTCCGCTGCTACATTCATCAGCGGCAAATTTCCCGCGCGCTGATCTGCGTCAAATCTTCCACCGTCCAATCGGCGGCGGACGGTTTTAATTCTTCCAGCTTCGCGCCGCCCGTCGCCACCGCCAGCGTTTTTGCGCCGATGAATTTTCCGCAGCGCACGTCAAACGGCGTGTCGCCAATGACCACGATTTCCTGCGGCTGCAAATCTTTTCCCAGCACGCGCCGCCCACGTTCGAGCGCGGCGAGGGCGATGTGATTGCGGTCTTCGTGGTCGTCGGCAAAGCCGCCGAATTGAAAAATCTCCCACAGGCCGAAGTGGCGCAGTTTGATTTCCGCGCCGAGCCGGATGTTGCCGGTGAGCAGGCCGAGCATGGGCGGATTCGGCAACGCCTGCAGGTCGCGGATGAATTCGCGAATGCCGCGACAGGTTTCGCCGCCGTTTTGTTCAAGGATGTGGTGGAGCCAGAAAACGTAATGCTCGAAGAACTGCTCGAAATTTCCCGGCGACTCGGCGAGGCCGTGGATGCGGAAAAATTCGCGGATGAGGCTGACATCGGTGCGCCCGGCGAACTTCATTTTTTCGGTGCCATGGTGGAGGTTGAACTGCCTGGCAAAAGTTTTGGTGAACGCCGCCGTGCCCGCGCCGCCCGTGTGAACGAGCGTGCCGTCAATGTCGAAGAGAACGAGCCGGATCATGCGGCGCGAAATTTAATGGCTGCGGCGGGCGGAGGCAACGCTGTTCACGGCACGCGATAGATGCGGAAGAATTTTATCCGGTCGCGGACGTTGTTGCTCGTGAAAGCGTAGGTGGCATTGGTGGTCGTGGTCGCAAGGTTCGTGGCGAACAGAGTCCACGCGACGAGATCCGTCGAGGCTTCGATGCTGTAATTCCGGTTGTTCTGCGATTCCCATTTGAGCGTGACGTTTTGGTTTGTCCGCGCGATGGACAATAATTTGAACGGCGTGTCGAAGGGATTGGCGAAAGTCATCAGCACGGGCAGATGGTCGGAGGCGGTTTTGTCGTCGTTGCTGAAAAGGTTCGCCGGAAAATTCGTGAGCAAATCGGTGCGGAAAACCTGGCCGCCGATGATATTCGAAACCAGCAGCGCGCTGGGAAAAATAAAATCAATCCGTTCCGAGACGCTGCCTTGGATGGAATAGGTGTTGATGCTGCCGGTGAACGGGTTGGTGGGATTGGTCAGGCGCAGGGTGGTTGGCGCGCTGATCAACCGCTGGATGGCGAGCATATTGGTATCCGAGTCGTTCAGGTCGCCGGACAAGGTGAACGGATGCGCCGGGGAGAGCACAAAAAAATTGGTCGCAAAAAAATTTGTGATGGCCGCCGCCTCGGCGGCGCGTTTGGCGGCGGCATCGGCGTAAGTGGTGCCAGAATCGGATTTCAAATGCGTGGTGAAAACGTGCAGCGGCAGCGGCCAGTTCGGCACGTTGATTTCCGCTTCGAACAGGTCGCGGGTGAAATTGTCCGCGTTCTGGCTCGAATTGTTTGTGTAGCCGAACGGATTCAAATTCGCGTGCGACAGCCAGCTTTGCGAACGGTTGATCGGAAACCGGCTGGCGATGACGCTGCGGATGAATCCGTCCGTGCCGGAATTGGTCGCCAGAAAATAGCCCGGCAGAAACGCCGTCACCCAGTTGGCCATTTGCCAGGTGTTGGTGTAGGGAATTTCGTTGAACGTGATGATATCCGGCTTAAGATAAACCAGTTCGCGCCCGATGGCCTGCACCTGCGCGGTGTTGGTGCTCCAGTCGGCCACGCCGTTGCCCTTCACATTGTAAGTCATCAGGGTGATGGTGCTGTTTGTCGAAAAGGAAACCGGCGGCGGATTGGTGTCCATTGACGAGCTGTTGGTGGATTGAAAACTGACGGTCAGGTTGTCAATCGCCATGCCCGCGTCGCTGCCACTATCATCGGTGTCGCGCCAACGGAGAAAAATTTCCTGCCCCGGCTGAACCACCGTCCCGCTCAAAACAATGTTCGTGAAAATCTGCCGGTTTGCGGTGGCGTTGCCGTCCAATGCCGTTCCGCTGCCGCCTGTGTTCACAACCGGTGAATTGAAATCCAACGCGCTGGACGCCGTCCACGTTTGCAAATTAGCCGCATCCGCATTGGTGAGCGGAGCGCTGGCAACTTGAAATGAAAACGCCAGTATGTTTGTTACCGCGCCGGCACCATTGGCGTTGCGCCACTGCTCGCCGGTGTAGGAAATAGTGATGTTGGTCTGTGTCAACGCCGTGTCATTGGTGAACCGGACGCCGTAGGTATATGCGGTTGACGAGGAAGCAATCGAACCCAGAGCGCGATCCGAAACCGGATTCACTCCATTGGTTCCAAAACTGTAAATGCCACCCATCGAACCTGTGCCGGTGCTGGCGATGCAAGTCGTGGCGTCTGCACTGCCTTTCGCAGCATACCAGCCCCGCAACGTTACGTTATTTGTCCAGTTCACCGTGCCGCTGCTCGCCAGCGCATCAAAATTTTGCGCATACGTCCCGCCGCTCATCAAAATCTGGCCGGAGACCGGACCCGCCAAAAAAACGGCGGCTGTGATCAGGCCCGCCGCGCAAAACCGGAAGATCTTTTGGGTGCATCGCGTCAAAATGATGCCGGAAAATAGCGCACCATTCCGGTTCGCGCTACCGTTTTTGATTGTAACCATGCTGTGAATATTTTTGACGAGTCAATTCGTCCGCCCGTGCGGCCAGCCCGGCGTCCGGCGTGAATTTGCTCCACGCGACGTGGAATTGAATCCGCGCCACTTCGCCCATTGCGTTTTCCCAGTCCGTCCGCGCCAAAAAAATTGGCGGCGGCTGCACCGAACCTTGAATCAGCAGGCCCAGCTTGTTCCGCCGCTGCGCCGCGCCGGCGATTTTTTTGCCGCGCCACAACAGATCAGATTTTTCATAACCAATGAAACACGCGCTTGGGATTTTTGCTTTCGGCTTTCCGCTTTCGGCTTTCCGGCAGCACGGCGCGAGTTCCGTTTCAATTTTCAATTCCGCGAACGCCAGCCGCAGCCAGTCGTGGATGCGACGATAACTTTCCTCGGCTTTGAGCGAATGCCATTCGTGGCCGGGCGGAAAAACGACACTGTAAGTCCAGTCCGCATCGTGCGGCACGATGCCGCCGCCGGTCGGACGGCGGATGAGCGGACGCAAATGCGTGGCGCGTTCCACCTCGGAAATTTTTTGGAAATAGCCGAACGTCGCCGCCGGTTTCGTCCAGCCGTAGAAACGCAGCACGGGTTTTTGCAAACGCAGCATGGCTTCCAGCAACGCCTCGTCCAGCGCCATGTTGAACGCGGCGTCGCCCGCGCCGGAGTTGAGAACGAGCCAGTTTTGGGGAATGGGAAAACATCCAACATCCAACATCGAACGCTCAACATCCAATGCGCGCCCGTCGTTCGCAAGCTTGGGCGTTGGATGTTGGATGTTGGATGTTGGATGTTTCTTCATTTCAAACTTTGCCCGCCGACGGACAGCGATCTTTGATTTCACAATTCGCGCAATCCGGCCTGCGCGCGTCGCACCGGCGGCGGCCATGCCAGATGAGCCAGTGGCTGAACAATGCCCATTGTTTTTGCGGCACGAGCTGCATCAACTCCTGCTCGATTTTCACGGCGTCCATTTGTTTCGTCAGGCCAAGGCGGTTGGAAAGTCGCGTGACGTGCGTGTCCACGACCACGCCGACGTTGATGCCGAACGCGTTTCCGAGAACCACATTCGCCGTCTTGCGCCCGACGCCGGCGAGCGACGTGAGTTCGTCCATCGTGCGCGGCACTTCGCCGCCGTGCAACTCGACGAGCTTGCGGCAACAGGCATGGATGTTCTTCGCCTTGTTGCGGAAAAAACCGGTGGTCTTCACCGCCTCTTCGATTTCCGCCAGCGGTGCGTCCGCGAAATCTTTCGCGCTGCGGTATTTCTTGAACAGCTCCGCCGTGACCAGGTTCACGCGCTTGTCGGTGCATTGCGCGGAAAGAATCGTGGCGACGAGCAGTTCCAGCGGATTGGAAAAATTCAATTCGCAGTGCGCGTCCGGATAAGTCCGCTGGAGCGTGGCGATGATTTTCGTCGCGCGTTCAATTTTGGCGGCGGTGCTTTCGCGTGGCATCAAAATGATTTTGCCACATCGCTGGAAAATAAAAAGCCCGGAGCGCGGTCCGGGCTGGTTCGGGCGCAAAAATGTTTTGCGCGCAGGACTATTTGTTGCGCAGAAGATCGCGGATTTCCGTGAGCAACTTTTCCTCCGCCGTCGGCGCGGGTGGCGCGACGGGCTTGGCCTCCTCTTTGCGTTTCAAGGCGTTGATGCCTTTGACGAGCAGAAATATGCAGAAGGCGAGGATGATGAAGTTGAGCAGGATGGTGATGAAATTGCCATAGGCCAGCACCGGGCCGATCTTACGCGCGTCCACCAGCGCCAGCACGCCGCCCGGCGCATTCTGGATGGCTCCGGAAACTTTTGCCGACAACGGAAGATACAGATTGCTGAAGTCCACACTGCCGATCACCTTGCCGATGCTTGGCATGACCAGGTCTTCAATCAGCGAAGAAACAATCTTGCCGAACGCGCCGCCGATGATGACGCCGATGGCGAGATCCACCACGTTCCCGCGCATCGCGAACTCTTTGAATTCTTTTACCATGCTCATAATTTTGCCCTAAAGTTAAATTGTGGTTTAATTTCCGCCATTGTCTGAATGCGCGCAAAAATTAACCGTAAAGGCACGAAGACACCACGGAAACTTTGAAGGCGGTTTAATTCAGGCTTTTGGTAAAAAACTCCAAGACCCGCCGTTCGTATTCAGCCTTGGCGAAAGCGTGCATATCCACATGGGCAGCGCCGTCCATCAGCCAGAATTGCTTCGGTTCGGCGGCGGCATTGAACAAAGCCTGCGACTCTGGCAACGTGGTGTCGCGGTCGGCGGTGCCGGCGATGAAAAATTTTGGGACGGAAATTTTGCCGACGTGCCGAATCGGTTTCAAATCGTCCAAACCAACTCCAAGCCGCAGCTTCAACTGGCACGTCAGAAGTGGCGTCGCTAGTTTTCCCAATAAACCAAACCGCATGACCATCCGGTTTTCGGTTGCCTGATAAATGGTCGGATACGAAGATTCCAAAACCATTGCGTTGACCGGCAGCGTCGGCTCCGCCAGCAATGCCGAAGCCGCGCCCAGCGAAACGCCGATGACGCCGATTTTTTCACCGGGAAATTTTTCACGGACAAAATCCACGGCGGCAGTCGCGTCGCGGCTTTCCAAAAAGCCAAACGTGATGGTTTTCCCGATGCTTTCACCGTGTCCTTGAAAATCAAACAGCAGCACGGAATAACCGGCGCGCGAAAGAAATTCGGCGCGGGCAACCAGGGAAAGCCGGTTCGCATGGACGCCATGCATTAGGACGAGCACGCCTTTTCCCGGCTGGCCCGCGACGAGCCAACCGTGAATCATCGCACCGCTCGCGCTGGAAAATTCAACGGACTGGGCGTGCAGATTCGCCGGTGGATTTCCAATCGGGTGATTTGCCGGAGCGCCGAGGACGCCGCCGATGTTCCAGACGAAGATCGTGCCAAGAATCGCGGCGGCAAAGAACAGCGCGCCGAGAATTTTTAGCCGGCGGCTGCGGTGTTTTGGCGGCTGGTCAGACAAGTTCCGGTTCGTGGATTTCCTTTGGCGGCTGGCCGCAGGGCGTGCCGTCGGCGGTTTCGGGATACTCGAAAATTTTCCCCTCGAAATTGCGGATCAGCACGCGGCCCGCGTTGCGGCACAAGACGTATTCGGGATTGATGGGAACTTTTCCGCCGCCGCCGGGCGCGTCAATGACATACGTCGGCACAGCGTAACCGGTCGTGTGGCCGCGCAATTTTTCCATGATCTCCAAACCCTTCGCCACGCTCGCGCGCAGGTGCGCGGAGCCGGCGATCAAATCGCACTGGTAGATGTAATATGGCTTCACGCGGCACATGAGCAGCTTTTGCATGAGCGCCTTCATCACGTCCGCGTCGTCGTTGACGTGCTTGAGCAGCACGGATTGGTTGCCAAGCGGGATGCCCGCGTCGGCGAGCCGGCCGAGCGCGTCGCGGACTTCGGTCGTCAATTCGCGCGGATGATTCGAGTGAATGCTCATGAAGAGCGGATGAAATTTTTTCAGCATCGCGCAGAGTTCGGGCGTGATGCGTTGCGGCAGGAACGTCGGGATGCGCGAGCCGATGCGGAGAAATTCCACGTGCGGAATCGCGCGCAGGCGGCTCAACAAATTTTCCAGTTTATCGTCGCTCAACAACAGCGGGTCGCCGCCGCTCAACAGCACGTCGCGGATTTCGGGGTGCGCGGCGATGTAGGCGATTTGCTTGTCGAATTCAGGATGAAAGTCGTAGCCGGTCGCGTTGCTGACGAGCCGCGAGCGCGTGCAGTAACGGCAATACGCCGCACAACGATCCGTCACCAAAAATAAAACCCGGTCGGGATAACGATGCACGAGTCCCGGCACGGGCGAGTGCGAATCTTCGCCGCACGGGTCGCTCATTTCCCACGAAGCCGTGGTCGTTTCCTCGATGCGCGGAACCACCTGTCGGCGGATGGGACAATTTTCATCCGCCGGATCAATCAGGTTGAAAAAATACGGCGTGATGGCGAGCGCAAGTTTGGTGTTCGCAAGTTTTGTGCCCGCGAATTCCTCCGGCGTGAGCGTGGGCATCAAACGCTGAAGCTGGTCGGCGTTGGTGATGCGGTGTTTTAATTGCCAGTGCCAGTCGTTCCAGTCGGCGTCGGAAACGTCGTGCCAGAAACCGCGCCCGGCGGAACGGAATTGTTTCAGGGATTGAAGCGGTTGAGCCGCCGGCGGCTCGTCGGCACCTGTGGATGAATTGTCAGCCTGCATTGTCAGTAGCGACTATAATTTCGATTTGTGTCCTGTCAAGTTGACCTCGCCGGTGGGTTGACGTTCAAAGCCGGATCAAGACAGCGGCAAATCCGGCTTGACGGCCGTCTCGGCGGCGCGACGCCAGGCATCGAGCGCGTCCAGCCGTTTCAACGTGTTTTTCAGACTGGCTCGCTTGCGCATGAGAAAATCGGACAGCGCGGCGCGGTAGCCTTCGGCCAGCGCGGCGAACGGCGGTGTCAGACGCAGTTGCGCCAGCGCGAGATCGCGCAGCTTGGTCTCCAATACGACCGACTGCTGCGCGGCATCAAAACTGCGGATGGCCGACTGCAACGAAATTTCCGCGTGGGTTGGCAGGGAATTTGAACTGTCACGAAACTCCACCGGCACGGTCAGCAAGCCGGCGAGCTGATCGCGGCTGGCGGCGGGCGTCCAATGCGGACCGGGATTGCGGCTGGCAAACTGGACGACGCGGAGCGCCCACCATTTTTCCACGTCGAGCGGACGTTTGAAATCTTCCTGGAACGCGACGAAGAAGGCCGTTTGCCAGTTCAGGCTGCCGGGCAGATCGTGGAGCAAGGCACGCAATTTGGCCGCGCCGTTTGATAATTCCAGCAGTTCGTTGACGAACAGTTGTGTGCTGGCGTGATACGCGCCGCCGTCGTCACCGTTCAATTGCGCGTCGGTCGGCCAGCTCAACTGGTCGAACGTGGCCGCTGAAAAATTTTGCAGCGTGGCGTGAACCTTGGCGAGCGGATCGGAACTGTGGCGGGTTTCGTCGAGGCGGTTCTGCGGGAGGCCGTCCACGGTTTTGCCGGACGTGGACAGGATGATTTTGTCGCGGTCGCTGACGAGGATGATTTGCGCCAGGCCGTCGGCGAGCCAGGCGGGGATTTCAGTGGAGCGGCCGGAAACGGACGTGTCGCGGTTGGCGATCTCCAGCAGGAGCGCGGTGGTGATCGCACGGGCAAAACGGGTGCGGTCAATCACGTCCGGCAGTTCCACGCGGCAGTTCCACGCGCGGAAAAATGGTTGTGGGGCGAGAAAAACTTCATCGTCCAACGACCGCGCCGGGTGCAGGGCGAGGATAATTTTTCCGCTCCACGGCGCGTCCGGTTTCAAGCCCAATTCGCGCGCCAGGGAGCTTTTGAAACGCTCGGCGGAGACGGCGAGCAGGGTGGGTTCGAGCCGGATGAAATCAGCATTGGTCGCGATGGCGTGATTGTGTGCGAGCGGAGAAAATTCGCCGGTGGTGCCGACCACGAACAGGCCGGAGAAACTGCGGATGGAATCCTGTCCGCTGGCGGCGGCCAGAAAGAGAAACAGGCCGGAGAGAATCGCGCAAATTTGGCGCGCGGGTTTCATTTTTTTTCGGCGTTGGCGGGTGCGGCCTTGGCTTCAGTTTTGGCCGGAGCCGGAGCCGGGGTCTTGGTCGCGCCGGAATCTTTTTTGGCGGACTGTTTGTAACCTTCGCTGCGATAATCGGTGATGTAGAAGCCGCTGCCTTTGAACAGCAGGCCGGTGCCGGCGCTGATTTTTTTCTTCACCTTGCCGCGGCCCCAGGTCTTGCGGGCGCACAGGTTTGCGGGGCAAATCTTGAGCGGTGGCGCGGCGATGGAGCGGATCGTCTCAAATTCATGGCCGCATTTTTCGCAAATGTATTCGTAGGTCGGCATGATGATTTGCGGCCGGAAATTTTGGGCTGACCGGATGCTTAATGCGCGGTGCCGTTGGTGGCGCTGTTCAACGGTGGAATGACGCGTAAGGAACCGTCGGAACCGACCTCGACGTTGAGATTGTAATTCGTCTGATGGCCGGCGGCGGCGGCGGACGGGTTGGTGACCGCCGGGGTGCGTTGCCTGAGCAGTTCCGCGCCTTTTTTCTGGCCGTTGTCATTTTTCATCAACTGGATCCGGCGGGCGATGAATATTTCATCGCGCAGTTTTTTGACCTGGGCGCGAACCTCGTTGAGGTCATTAAACTTGTGTTCCAGTTCGGCTTTCTGCGCCATCTGCTTTTGCAATTCCTGTTCGATGAACGCCCGGTTGGTTTCGGCGATGGCCAGCCGGTTCTGCGTTTCTTCAATGGCTGCGCTCAACTGCGCGATGGTGTTCGTAAGCTCGCTGGCGCGCTGGTCGAGAACTTTGTTCTGCGTCTCGAGGTCGGAGACGTGGGTGTTGAGGTTGGTGATCTGGTCGCGCGCGGCGGCGAGCGAGGTCCGGGTATCTTCGAGCGTGGCGGTGGCGGCGGCGAGACTGTTGGAAAGCTGCTCGGCCTGTTGCTCGGCCTGTTGGCCGGTCAACGCCAGCTGCTGCCGGCTCGACGCCAGATCATTGGTCAGGTTGACATTGGCCACCCGGAAGTCATTCAACTGAATGGTGGCCCCGACCAGCTGGTTGGATAATTCGAGCATGGAAGTGACATCGGCGGTGTGCTGCTCGTCGCTTTGCTTTTTGGTCGCGAACAGCGTAATGCCCAGCCCGACGCAGGCGATGGCGAGGATGACGATGGCAATTTTAATTTTCATAACGGAATTAACCTTTAACGCCTGCGGACGTTTTTGCAAGCCTGCTTACTTGGCCGGTTCAGCCATGACCGGAGTGCCGGCGGCATCCATACTGGCCTGCATTTTTTCGTCCATGGATTTCAAGATCGGATCGAGGATTTCCACTTTGTATTCCGCGCGCATTTTTTTGACGAAATCCGGGGCCAGCTTGGCCATCTGCATCCGGGACAGACCTTCTTTGATGTCGGCGGCGGCGGCGGCGTAATCAATTTTCTTCGCAGCGGTCTTGTTCATCAATTTGATGATGTGATAGCCAAACATGCTGGTGACCACGTCGCTGGTCTGGTCTTTGGTGAGCGCAAAGGCGGCGGCTTCAAATTCCGGCACCATTTCGCCCCGTTTAAATTCCGGCAGTTCCCCGCCGTTTTCCTTGGAGCCGGGGTCTTCGGAGAATTCCTTCGCCAGCTTGGCAAAATCTTCGCCCGCCTTCACGCGTTTGAGCAGGTCATCAATCTGTTTGCGCTTGGCGGCCACGGTGTTCGTCGAGAGTTGCGTCCGCGTGGCGGGATCAACCGTCATCAAAAGAATGTGGCGGACATGGGCTTTTTCCGGCTCTTCAAAATCCGCCGGGTGCTTGGCGTAATAGTCCTTGGCATCGGCTTCGGTGATGCTGATGTTCAACTCGCGCTTGAGCGTGGCCTTGGCGGTCGCTTCCTGCGTGGCCTTGGCGCGCAAATCCTCAACCGTCATGCCGACGGCCTTCAACTGGCGCTGGAAGGCTTCCGGTGAGGGAAAGCGTTTGAGCAGGTTGGTGTATTGCAGGTCGGCTTCAATCTTGCCGGCCACGCGGTCGGCGGCGGTCGCCTTCTGCAACAGAAGCTGGATGGTGATGAGCTGGTTCATCACGCCGAGGTTGAAATCCGGCGGCAACTGCTGGCCTTGCGCGGCGGCGTTGGCCTTGGCGCCGGACACAATTTCGTCCAGTTCGCTGCGCTTGATTTCAAAGCCCGTGCCCTTGACGATCACCGGATCGCCGAACAGCGCCTTCATCGCGTCGGCAGTGGAGTTGGTGGCGGCAGGCAAGGCCGCCGGCTGGGTTACGGCTTCGGCGGAAATCACACCAGCCATCAACGCGGCGGAAAGAATCAGTTTTAATTTCATTTTAATGTTCAATTTTCGTTTGGTTAAAAAACAGGGCTATAACTTTACCACTTTCACATTGCTGATGTCAGTGTCTTTCTTCAATTCATCCAGCACGGCCTGCGGCGGCGCACTGTCCAGGCTCAACACCGTCAACGCCAGCCCGCCCACCGTGTCGCGGCCCAGGCTCATGCTCGCGATGTTGACCTTGTGCTTTGCCAGCAGCGTGCCGAGATGGCCAACGATGCCCGGCTTGTCCGTATTGTTCAATAGCAGCAGCGTGCCGGTGACAGGAATTTCAACCGACTGGCTGAACAGCCGCACGATGCGCGGATTGTTCGGCGAACCGAAAAATGTTCCGCCTGCTGAAATTAATTTTTTCCCGCCGCTGAAAATCTGGACGTGAACCCACTCGTTGAACGTCACCGGTTCGTCGGATTTTTTTTCCTCTACGGTGATGCCAATGCTTGCCGCCGCCGCGCGGACATTGACGTTGTTCACGTCCTTCAAATTGCTGCCCGACAGAAAGCCGCGCAAAACTGCGCGCGTCACCGGATCGGTGTTTGGCAACTGCCGCGCATTGCCGCCGTAAGTAATATAAATGCGGTCCGCCGTCGCCGTCGCGAGCTGCGAGAGCAATTTGCCCATCGCCTCGCCGAGCGGCAGATACGGCTTCACCTGCTCGTAAGTTTTCGCGTCGAGATACGGCAGGTTCACCGCGTTGCGGACTTCGCCCATGAGCAGATAACCCGCGATGACTTCGGCGACTTCAATGCCGCATTTTTCCTGTGCTTCCTCCGTGCTGGCACCGAGGTGCGGCGTCAAAATTAAATTCGCCTGCTTGCGATACGGATGGTCGGCTGGCAACGGTTCAACGGCAAAAACGTCCAGCGCCGCTCCGGCAACTTTGCCGGATTCGAGCGCGGCAATCAAATCCGTCTCGACAATGATTTCGCCGCGCGCGCAATTGATGATTTTCACGCCCGGTTTCATCTTGGCGAATGCGGTCGCGTTCAGCAGATGTTTCGTTTCCGGCGTGACCGGCAAATGGACGGTGATGAAATCCGCTGTGCGATAAACCGCGTCCAGATCCGCTGCGAATTCCGCGCCGATGGCCTTCGCGCGATCCTCGGTGAGATACGGATCGTAAGCCACGACGCGCATTCCGAACGCGATGGCGCGCTTGGCGACTTCCGAGCCGATGCGGCCAAAACCCAGCACGCCGAGCGTTTTGCCTTGAAGTTCGACGCCTTGAAATAATTTGCGGTCCCACTTGCCGGCAACCATCGTCGCGTGCGCCTGCGGCACCTTGCGCGCCAGCGAGAGCAGCATGGTGAAGGTCAATTCCGCCGTCGTCACCGTGTTGCCGCCGGGCGTGTTCATGACGACCGTGCCGTGCTGCGTCGCGGCTTCGATGTCCACGTTGTCCACGCCGACCCCGGCGCGACCGACGACGCGCAACTGCTTCGCGGCCTCGATGACTTTCTTGGTGACTTTCGTTTCGGAACGGACGACGAGCGCCGTGGCGTCAGCAACGAGCGGCAAAAGTTCCGCCTCGGACAGGCGTTTGGGCAGGACGACGACATTAAATTCGGGACGTTGCTGGAGCAGCGCGATGCCTTTGGGCGAAATCGGATCGCAAATGATTATCTTCATGTTGAAATAAAATGGACGATTAGTTTAGGTCAGCGTGCAACGCGGGTCAAACAGCGAAATTGTCTTCGACGAACAAAATCGCTGACCAACCGGCAAAAGGAAATGATTGCTGGCATGGCGTAGCGGCGACTCGGTAGAGCGCCGCCATTTTGAATTTAGTCAGCGGCGGTCTGCCGACGCGCCGTTACGGACGGAAGTCCATGCTGGTTGCGCCCTGGAAATTAACCGCTGACCGCCGGGCGCGTTTCGTTTATGCTCTTGCGCCATGAGTAAACTGTTGTTGATTGATGATGAAGCGGACGTGCGGTATTCGTTGCAGCGGATTTTTGATTCGCCGGAGATCGAGTTCGCCTCCGCCGCCAGCGGCGAGGAAGGTTTGAAGGTCATTCCCAAGTTCAAGCCCGACCTCGTGCTGATGGATGTGCGCATGGGCGGCATAAACGGCCTGGAAACCCTCCGCAAAATTCGCGCGACCGATCCGAAGCTGCTCGTCATTTTGATGACCGCCTATGGCACCACGCAGATGGCCATCGAGGCGATGAAGCTCGGCGCCTACGATTATCTGCTCAAGCCGTTCGACATTCCGAAGCTCAAGGAAATCATCGCCAACGCCCTCAAGGCCGCGCGCGATATGCAGCAGGTGGTTTCCTACGAACCGCTGCTGCAATCGGAAGATTACGAACTTGGCATCATCGGCCGCAGCGGCGGGATGCAGCAGGTTTTCAAATTGATCGGCCAGGTTTCCGCCACCGACGCCACCGCGCTCATCACCGGCGAAAGCGGCACCGGCAAGGAACTCGCCGCCCGCGCCATCTATCATCACAGCGACCGCAGCACCCAGCCGTTTCTCGCCATCAACTGCGCCGCCATTCCTGAACAACTGCTCGAAAGCGAATTGTTCGGCCACGAAAAAGGCGCGTTCACCGGCGCGGCCGTCCAGCGCATCGGCAAATTCGAGCAATGCAACAAAGGCACGATTTTCCTTGATGAAATCGGCGACATGACGCCCGCCACGCAGACGAAAATTCTCCGCGTCCTCCAGTCCGGCACGTTCGAGCGCGTCGGCGGCAACCAGCCCATCAAGGTGGATGTCCGCGTCATCGCCGCCACCAACAAGCCGCTCGAAGCTGCCGTCGCCGCACGCCAGTTCCGCGAGGATTTGTTTTACCGGCTCAACGTCGTCCGCATTCATCTGCCGCCGCTGCGCGACCGGCGCGACGATATTCCGCTGCTCGTTAATTATTTCCTCGAAAAAATTGCGCGCGAACAATCACAAAAACCCAAGTCCATCGCCGCCGCCGCCATCAAGCTGCTTGAAAAATACCACTGGCCCGGCAACGTCCGCGAACTGGAAAATGCCATCCGCCGCGCCGGTGTGATGGCCAAGAGCGGCGCGATTTTGACCGACGACCTGCCGCCGGAAATTTCCGGCAGCACCGCCAGCGCCTCCATCGCGCCCATGCCCATTGCCGTCAGTGCCGTCGCGACGACCGATGTCGCCGTGCTCGCCCGCCAGCTTTTTCAATGGGCGCGGCGCGATCCAAAATTAAAAATCATCCCCGCCGTCGAACGCGAACTCGTCATCCAGGCGCTCAAGGAAACGAACAACAATCAGGTTCACGCCGCCAAAATGCTCGGCATCACCCGCGCAACGCTGCGCAAACGCATCGAAAAATTCGGCATCCTGCGTGAGCTGAATGTGAAGTGAACGGGCGGAATCTTGAAATGCCAATTTGGCATTTCAAGTTACGGGCATGGCGGATGCCGTCCTGTTTTGAAAACTACGCGACAGCTTTTACGAATGAGATTGCCATTTACGCGTCATCGTGCAAAAAATATGCCCGATGGAACGTAACGGATTAAATTTGCATGCTATGTCGTTTGCCAAACCTTGATCGGTTTCGCAGCCGTTTGCTCTGCTTGGTTTGCTTGCACGCAAGCCGTATCAAAAAGCAGTATCAGATTGTCAATTGCGACTTTATTAATCCTTACAAAACACAGATTTTATAAGGTTTCGCCAATGTAGCTCAGTGGTAGAGCAACGGTTTCGTAAACCGTCGGTCGGTGGTTCAATCCCACTCATTGGCTCCATTTTAAATTGTGACAGCCGCAAGGAGTTTGGCGTTTTACCAAGGTGACCGGCGTTAATTCGTCCGCTGCTCGAAAACGCAGCCGGGTCCGGCCTCATCTATCTTCGCTGTTTCGTGAGAACATTTTGAACCCCAACTCTTCACGGCCGGCGCGGAGAGCGTTTTGTTGCGTGAAATTTTGTGCGTTATCAAAACGGAAATTCGCGCCGGAATGAACCTGTGCGCCGGTTGCACGGCGGCTTCGTATTCCCCGTCGCCGAGCACAGTGAGATGGTTAAGTTAAGCGGGAGTCTTGGGAATCAACTGATTTTCCACGGTGGACGATAGGCGCGGGCCATCAGTTTGCTCGCCTCGGGGTCGCCGAGAATTTTTTCATGCTCCACGCTCCAATTAATTTTCCTGCCGACGAGCATGGAAATTAATCCTAAATGACCCGGAATGGCCGAGTGGTGGCCGGTTTCCGCCGGGGTGATGGTGGGCTGGCGCGATTTCACGCAGTCCAAAAAGTTCCGCTGGTGATTGCTCGATTCGTAGAGTTTCACTTTGCGGAATTCTTCGGGCAGGTTTTTGAATTTCTTCCATTCGGGATTGGAGCCTTCAAATCCGCCGCGATCCACCCACACCCAGCCGTCGGTGCCAATCCACTTCACGCCGCTGCGAATGTCGGGATAACCGCCGGCAATGGTCATCGTGATATTGCGCGGATACTTTAATTCAATCCGATATTTGGTGGCGGTATTCCAAACCGCCTTCGCGTCGGGAAAATCTCCGTGACCTTCAATTTCGGACGGGCCGGAGCGGTCGAAATCCAATCCCCAGTGCGCGATATCGCAATGATGGCCAATCCAATCCATCAGTTGGCCGCCGCCGGTGTTGTAATTCCAGCGCCAGTTTTTGTGCGAACGCGCCTTGATGTATGGCTCCATCTTGGACGGACCAATCCACATATTGTAATCCAATTCCGGCGGCGGCTCGGTGATCTGCGTGAATTGTCTGGTGTTGGCGAAGTCGGCATGGCTGGCGGGCAAACCGACTTCAACGTGCGTGACCGTGCCGATAAGTCCGTTGCGGACAATTTCCGCCGCTTTGCGAAACGTCGCGCCGGAGCGCTGCCACGAACCGGTCTGCCAAATGATTTTATTTTTTTGGACGGCCCGGACGATGGCCTGCTGTTCGGCGATCGTGTGAGCCAAGGGTTTTTCGCCGTAAACGGCTTTTTTATGACGCGCGGCTTCGGTGGCCACCAGTTCGTGCCAATGATCCGGCACCGCGATCATCACCGCATCAATGTCCTTGCGCGCCAGCAATTCGCGGTAATCGTGATACGCCTTGCAGTCCTTGTTTTGATAATGATCGTTCATCATCTTGACTGCGTCCTGCAAATGATTCGCGTCCAGATCGCACGCCGCGACCACCTGACAATCTGTTTCCGCGAGAAACGACTGGGTATTTCCCGGGCCCTGCCAGCCCATGCCGATCACGCCGAGGTTGATGCGGTTGGATGGTCGCGAGCGGCCACCGCGCCCAACGGCACAGCCGGGAACAATCAAGGGTAATACCATAGCCGCCCCAGCGGTGGCGATAAAATGGCGGCGACTGACTTTAGTGCGCGAATCGTTTTTCATAAATGGATGGGTTAACTGACTTGGTATAATTCATTTGTAGAGGGAAAAGCCACCAAAAAAATTACAAATTTATCGGGCCTTTCAATTTTGTGACTTTCAGCAAGCGTAAAAACCAAGCCGCAAGGCTTCAGACATGGTCACAAAAAATGGCGGGAGTGGCGGGGCTCGAACCCGTAACCTCTGCCGTGACAGGGCAGCGCTCTAACCAATTGAGCTACACCCCCCGCGAAGGGGAACGAGACGATAAAAAAAGTTTTGCCCGCCGTCAAGTTTTGGTTGGGGAAGTTTTAGCAGTTAAAAAATCCGGGCAGCAGACGCCAAGGAGGTGGGGGTGGGGAACCCCGCTGAAGAAACGTGCTGCTACCCGAATGAGGTAATGTTACAATTTAGCAGCGCTTTGTCAATCAACTTATCATGCCTTGGCTCCACTTTTACTCCAAAGGCCGGGTGGAATCCACGCAACCGCGCTTTTCCTGCTTTTAACCAAGTTGTTTTTGCCATAAGCTTGCCCCAATGGTCACACTGGAAGCCATCCCGCTGTTTCGCCAACTGAACCGCATTGAACTGCAGGCTCTGCGGCTCATCGCGCAGGAACGCCAGTTTGCCGCCGGTCAGGAAATTTTCCATGAAGGCGCGCCTGGCGATGGTGTTTATTTCGTCAAAGCCGGCCTCGTGGAAATCTCGGCCGGCACCGGGGTTGCCCGCCGGGTTTTTTCCCAACTTGGCCCCGGTGAAATTTTTGGGGAAATGGCCATCATCGAACATCGTCCGCGTTCCGCTTCGGCTTCAGCCGGCCCCGACACCGAAGTTTATTTTCTGCCACGCGGCGAAATGCTGTCATTCATCGAACGCTCGCCCGGCCTCGCGTTTGCCCTGTTGCAACAAATCAGTCATCGTCTGCGGGAGTTCAACCAATTGCACGTCCGCGAACTTGTTCAAGCGGAAAGCTTCGCCGCCATTGGCCGTTTCGCGCAAGGCATCGTCCACGACCTCAAAAATCCGTTAAGCATCATCAGCCTTTCCGCCGAGATGTTCGACATGCCCAGTGTCAGCCCGGAAATCCGCGCCAAGTCCCGGCTCCGCATCCGCAAACAGGTCGAACGCATCAGCGACATGGTCAGCGACATCCTGATTTTCACCCAAGGCTCAAGGAAAGATGGCGAACTCAAACCCGGCGATTACCGCGCCTTCATCCTCGAATTGATCGGCGATCTCCGTTCCGAAGCGGAACTAAAATCCGCGCAGATCGAAATGGAAAATGTCCCGCCCGCCGTCGCCGTGCGGTTTGATCCGCGCCGCTTGAGCCGCATTTTCTTCAACCTCATCCACAATGCCACCGACGTGATGCTCGACGGTGGGAAAATTTTCCTGCGCTTTCAGTTCAACGAAAAAGAAATTGTCACCGAAATCGAGGACACCGGCCCCGGCATCGCCCCGGAAATTGCCGGCAAACTTTTCCAACCCTTCGCCTCGCACGGCAAGGCCCACGGCACCGGCCTTGGCCTCTCGATCTGCAAAAAAATTGTCGAAGACCACGGCGGGAAAATTGATGCGCACAGCGAGACCGGACGCGGCGCGATTTTCCGCTTCACCCTGCCCATCGCGCAAAAAAATT
>CABDZO010000076.1_pt1 | contig 19207 bp, 12 predicted proteins | sample 3132221 | NCBI WGS metagenome assembly CABDZO01 (sample SAMEA5534340, study PRJEB31848) | metagenome | biome: tundra; feature: field; material: soil | place: USA | collected 2013-05 | depth 0.45 m | reverse complement strand
CGAATCGCGTTGGCCCGTTTGACCGCAAGCAAAGCAAAGGCGGCAATGCCACCGGCTACGTGGTCGGCGGCACGGGCTGGTATCGCAAGCATTTCACGCTGGCGGCAACCGACGCCAAGAAACTCGTCGCCGCGCGCTTCGACGGCGTCTATATGAACGCCGATTTCTGGATCAACGGCCAGCCGCTGGGCAATCATCCTTACGGCTACACGAGTTTCGAGTTCGATCTGACTCCGCACCTGAAACCGGCGGGCCAGGAAAACGTCCTCGCCGTGCGCGTCCGCAACGACGGCAAGAACAGTCGCTGGTATTCCGGCTCGGGCATCTACCGCCACACCTGGCTGACGGTCACTGAACCGGTTCATGTGCCGACCTGGGGCGTCTTCGTCACCACACCGGAAGTATCGCAGGACAAGGCCGTCGTGAAGATCACGAGCGAAGTCCGCAATGCCAGTCGATCCAAAGCGAACGTGGTGGTTCGCGTGCGGGTGCTGGATGCCACGGGCAAAACCGTGACGACCACCGAGAGCAAACTGCGCCTGCCGGCCAACGAGACGCGCCCGGTGGAACAGACGCTGGAGGTGCGTTCGCCGAAGCTGTGGTCGCCGGATTCTCCGGAGCTTTATTCGGCGGAAGTGGAAATCGTGGCGGGCCGCAAAACGGTGGACGCGGTTTCCACGCCTTTTGGCATTCGCAAAATCGAAGTGGACGCCGAACGCGGCTTCCGGGTCAACGGCCAGATGCTCAAACTCAAAGGCGGCTGCGTGCATCACGATAATGGTCCGCTCGGCTCGGCGACGATTGATCGCGCGGAGGAACGGCGCGTCGAGTTACTGAAGGCCAACGGTTACAACGCCATTCGCACCAGCCACAATCCGCCGTCGCCGGCGTTTCTAGACGCGTGCGACCGGCTCGGCATGTTGGTGGTGGACGAGGCGTTTGATTGCTGGGAAAAAGCCAAGAACCCGCAGGATTACCAGCGGTATTTCAAGGACTGGTCCGACCGCGACATCGCCGCGATGGTGTGCCGCGACCGCAATCATCCGTCCGTCGTGATCTGGTCCATCGGCAACGAAATCCCGGAACAGTTCCGCACCAATGCCATCCCCATCCAGAAGCGTTTGCGCGAGGCCGTGCTGGCGCATGATTCCACCCGGCCCGTCACCCAGGCCATCTGCAACGACTGGGGGCAGGTGACCCGGAACTGGGACAAACTTTCCGATCCGGCGTTTCTGCATCTGGATATCGGCGGCTACAACTACCTGCCGCAGAAATATGAATCCGACCACGCCCGCCATCCTGAGCGCGTGATCATGGGCACTGAATCGTATCCGAAGGATTTCTTTGAATACTGGTCGCTCGTGGAAAAACATCCGTATGTGATCGGGGATTTCGTCTGGACGGCGCTGGATTATCTCGGCGAGTCGGGCATCGGTCACAGCGTTTTGAGCAGTGACAAAGATCCGTTCTTCATGTCGTGGCCGTGGTTCAACGCCTGGTGCGGCGACCTTGACATCTGCGGTTTCAAGAAGCCGCAATCGTTCTATCGCGACGTGGTCTGGCGGCGCAGCCCGATTGAAATGGCCGTCCATGCCCCCATCCCGCCGGGACTTTCCGAACGTGTCAGCGCCTGGGGTTGGCCCGACGAAGCGCAGTCCTGGAACTGGCCCGGCCAGGAAGGCAAGCCGCTGGAGGTGACGGTTTATTCGCGTTGTGAAGCGGTCCGGCTGGAGCTGAACGGCCAGGTCATCGGTGAAAAACCGGTTTCCGAAGCCACCAAGCTGACCGTCAAATTCGACGTGCCCTATGCTCCGGGCGAACTGCGGGCGCTCGGTTTGATCAATGGAAACGTCGCCGCGCAAACCACGCTCGCGACCAGCGGCACGCCGAAGCGATTGAAGTTGGTCGCCGACCGGGCGAACATTCGAGCGGATCGTAACGACCTTTCCTACGTCACCGTCGAGGTGGTGGACGCCAACGGTCGGCGCGTGCCGAATGCGGAAGTTCCTGTGCGTTTTACCGTCAGCGGCGCTGGAGAACTCGCCGCCCAGGCCAGCGCCGTGCCGAATGAACCCGCCAGTTTCCGTCTGCCGGTCCGCACGACCTACCAGGGCCGATGCCTGGTCATTCTCCGGCCCCAAGGCGGCTCCGGCACAATCACGCTCAAAGCCGAAGCCGACGGGGTGAAATCCGCAACCGTTGTTGTGAAGACTCACTGAGCAGCCGCCATTCGGCTGCAAGAATGCGCATCGGAGCCAACGAAGGGTGTTGCATATGATGGCGAACTGTCTTCCTAAATTACTGGCGATGTTGACGGGGATATTTGTCTGGCGAGCGGATTCCTGCCTGTCTCAGCCAGTGGATGATGCATACGGCGGAAAGGATAAGACGCTGCTGCCCACGAAAGGCTGGCCGTGCGGAATGCTGGAAGGGATCCCGGTGCCGGAGCGCGGCGTTCCGGTATTCGTAGCTGCAATGAAGCTGGATCAGGTTTACGACGTGGGGAGGACACCGTATGGGCAGAGAAAGGTCTATGTCGTTCAAAGTGGAACCGTGACGGGCGAAAAGATCAACGGCTCGGTAATGTCTGGCGGGTTGGACTTTGAGTTGAGCTCCTCCAACGGAACGATCGAAGTTGAGCAGGTTCTCGTGCTGAAGACGGGTGATGGAAAATACTATGGATTGATGAACCGTCCAGCAACCGCTGGCTGCTTCATCCAGAATGACTCCCGCCGGCTTGTAAGGTCCCACATGGGATTGGTGCTGGTGGCGTATTCCAGCCGCTCGATCTTGTTTTGCACGTGCGGATACGTCAGATAATAAATTCCATTCCGCTCAAACGGAAACGGACCTTCGATCAGCCCCGTGGAGGGCAGATTTGTGATCACCAGTGGCGGCCCATCTAACTCCAGCATATTTTCCTTCAGCTTGGCAACCGATATTCTGCCCCGCGCCCAAAAAATATAGGCGGTCCCATCCTTATCCATGAGCACGCCGGGATCAATTCCGCCCGCGCCCGCCAGGGGCTTTTCCTCCGGCTTGAAGGGGCCGTAGGGCTTGTCCGCCATGGCAACCCCGATTCTGCCCCCGACGGGAAAATAGAAAAAATATTTTCCATTTTTGTAAACGCAATCCGGTGCCCACATATCGAACGAGGTGCGACCAAGCCAAGGAACATTGGTCTGGTTCAATATGACTCCGTGATCCGTCCAATCCGTTAAATTCTCGGAGGAGAACACGTGATAGTCTTCCATCACAAACCAGTTGGTTCGGCCTCTACCCGGGCTGGCGGGAATATCATGCGAAGTATAAACGTAAACCCTGCCCTCAAATACCCTAGCGGTCGGATCGGCAGTGAATTGATCCATTATGAAAGGATTTGTGGCAAAGGTGTTGTTTAGAAACAGTCCACCAAAACCCAACGCCACCAGATAAAGTTTACAGTTTTTCATTTTTATGTCTTTAGACTTTGTATGTCCGGCGGGTGTCCATGTTGAAAGCCACTTGCGCCTTCCAATCGGCTTGATGCCAAAACCTGACTGCCACGACATTCGTTACCGAGGCGCGCCACCTAATACGTCTTAGCCGACGCCTGTCAAAAGTCATGACTGATACCGGCTAAATCACTTTGCCTGCAATTCCAGAACCGTGATCGAACAGGGTGGATAAATGCGGGTGAAGCTGGTGCCGAGATTCTTGATCTTTTCGGTCACCGGAACGACATGCTGCGGATCCTTGAGGGTGTTGGTCTCGCTGCGTTTGGCGGCTTTGAGCATAGTTGTGGTGCCCTTGGAGGCGACGGATTTCACGCCGGTGATATCAATTTTGACCGGTTGCGGAGTGTCAGAGCGGTTCACAATCTTGACAATGATCTTGCCATGCTTCGTGTCGCGCGTGGCGGAATAAAAAATGGATTTCACATCGTTGGTTTTTGCCTGTCCATTCCCGCGTCGGCCAGCCTGAACCCATTGGTAAGTCGGCAGATACTCTGACTTGGTCACCAGCACTTCGTCGCCCTGATGCAGACTGAATATTTTTTGCACATAATATGACGGCGAGCCGTAGCTGGTCAGCGCGTCGTAACCAATAAGGTCGCTCGCCCACTGCATGGAACGATTGTTACCGCTGACTTGGCTAACGTTCACAAACAAGGGCGCGAAGCAATGCATCAGCACGATGTCGGCGTTGCGTTCCATGCAGCAGATCCAAGCGGCATCGCCGAGCGCACCGGCCATGTTGGGCGCAGGCGAGCCGACACGGGTGGCCCATTCGCCGACAAAAATTTTGGTCGGGATGCTGCGGTCACGCGCGTCATACATGAAGGATTGCGCTTCCATTTCCTCCTCAGAACGATAGTAATGTTCGTCATTCAAATCCGCCGTGCGGCTCTTGACATCCGTGGTGGAGATGATTTTGAGCTGCGGATATTTGGCCCTGATGGCATCGAAGAATTGCGCAAACCGGCCTTCGTAGCTGCCGGAACGGTCGAAGAAATCCTCGTTGCCGATTTCTACATAACGCAGCGGAAATGGATTCGGATAGCCGTCCTTGATGCGTTGAGCGCCCCATTTCGTGGAGGCGTCGCCGGTGACATATTCAATTTCTTCAAGGGCTTCCTGAACGTAAGGCTCCAATGTCGGGCCGTTGGTGAGATGATCGCGGTTCAACGTGTAACCGGCAAATACGGCCAGCACCGGCTCCATGCCGATGTCCTGGCACCAGCCGAGGAATTCCGGCAGCCCGAAGCCGTCTGTGGACCAATAGCCCCAGCAACTTTTGTGGCCGGGACGCTGTTCCACCGGGCCGACCATTTGCTTCCAGTTGAAGCGTTCGTTGAAATTATTGCCCTCGACATAATTGCCGCCGGGGAAGCGCAGGAACTTTGGCTGCGCGTCGGTAAGCAGTTGGGAAATGTCCGCACGGTCGCCGTTCGGACGGTTCTTGTAAGTCGGCGGGAACAAGGAAACCTGTTGCAGCCAGATCGTTCCGGGCGTGGCGGTCGTGATTTTGAAAACATTGTCCTTCGACGGCTTCACGCTTTTTGTTTTGAGCGTCGCTTCAAATTTCTGCCATTCGCCGGTGACGCCGGAAATTTTAACGCTCGCAAAAACTTTTCCATTCGTGCTTTCGATGCTGGCCGTTAGCGGGCCGGTGAATCCGGGCGACGCCTTGGCGAAGAAGGAAACTGTGTAGGCCGTCTTGGGCTCCACTGGAATCCCCCAGTAGCCGCCGTTGGCGACGCCCGCCGGAGAAGTTTTTGACGCCGACGCCGCGTCAACCTTGAGACTTACGTTCAGCGCGTCATTCAACGGAGCGTTTGTGTCAAGCACCAGGGCCGCGCCGCCGACGCTGCTCCAGAATCTCGGGGCGACATTGGCGGCAAACTTGGCGGGATAATATTTCGCCGGGTCATAGACGTCCGGCTTGATGGGCTGCGGGAGCGAGTCGGACTTGAAGGTGCGGTTGCGGATAAGTTCACCATAAAGCCCGCCTTCAAAGGCATAATTGATCTCCTCGGTCATCAGGCCGTAAAACGTCGGCGGCATCTTGGCGGTAAACTTGTCGGCCTGAATCTGCACGAACGGCAGATTCGTTTGCGAGAACGCAACTGTTGTGGCAAATAAAACAGAAATGTAAATTGCAGGCATGGTGATCGCCAGGTGCCGCGTGAGTGGTTTAATTAGTTTCATAATTTTTTTTGCATCAATAATTTCGCGTTCGTGAGTTTATGTCTGAACGGGCATCGTTAGTGTTTCTCGGTCTTCGTCCTTTCGGCGGACGGTTTCTGTGGTGCGTTGCAAACTGTATCTGGAATGTCGGCGGCGAGTTATATGACGGTTGTCATATTGGCCGGAGCGAGAACTTTATCCGAAGCTGTGTGCAATCATTCACCATGTCACGAATGGAAAAATCTCATTCTCCTCCAATAGTCTTCAGACGTGTCATATCAAATCAATCTCTGGATGGTGGATCCGACCGTGGTTTTGGAAAAATTTGTCGTGAACACTGGCGGGCTGGGTTTCCTGCCGTTCCGTTTCGGACATGCTTTGAGTCAATTCAACAACCAAAATAACCCATGAAAACAAAACTGAAATTGAAAATACCAATTATTCTTCTGACCCTTGCGACCCTGTCGCTTTCGCTTGCCGCTACCGATTTTACCGGCACCTGGAAAAGCGAATTCGACTCGCAAATTGGCCTGCAGAAATACACGTTTGCCTTCAAGCAGGACGGCACAAACCTGACCGGGAAAGCCAGCTTGGAAATTAACGACCAAAAACGCGAATCCGAGTTGAAGGAGGGCAAGGTCGATGGTGACGCGATTTCGTTTATCGAGATGCTGAATTTCCAGGACAATGAGATCCGGATCAACTACACCGGCAAGCTCTCAACCAACGCCAACGAAATCAATTTTACGCGTGAGGTTGGCGATATTGCCAAGGAAGCAATCGTGGCCAAACGGGAACCGGCTGCGGCCGCGGCCGTTGAGGCCGATATTACTGGCGAGTGGCAGGCCCAATTTGATACGCAGCGCGGCTTGCAGAAATACACCTTCACGTTCAAGCAGGACGGCACAAGTGTGACTGGCAAAGCCAACGTGGAAATGGAAGATCAAAAGCGTGAGTCCGAGTTGAAGAATGGCAAGGTCGAAGGCGATCTGGTGTCATTTGCCGAGCCATTGAGGATTCAGGGCAACGACATAAGCATCACCTACGCCGGCAAGCTCTCGGCCAAAGGTGACGAGATTAAGTTCACCCGCCAGGTTGGCGATTTCGGAGCTTCGGAAGCCACTGCCAAACGCACAGCGGCATCCGCTCCGGCACCACAAGCGGCAGCGCAGCCAGCAACGACGAATCCAGAAGCAATCGGAGCGCGTGCTTCGCGTGGCGGACGTGGCAATCAATCCATCACACTCGGGCCGGATGACAAGGCGGCCTTTCCGAAAGCAACGGAAGGATTTGACAAAGTCCGCGACGGCATCGCCCACGGCACAATTGAGACCGTCGAATATGACTCGACCACCGTCGGCAACAAGCGCAAGACGCTCGTCTATCTGCCGCCCGGTTATTCAGCCGACACAAAATATCCCGTGCTCTATCTCCTGCACGGCATTGGCGGCGACGAGGAGGAATGGCATCAGCAGGGCCATCCCGAAATCATTCTCGACAATCTTTTCGCGGACAAGAAAGCCGTGCCGATGATCGTGGTCCTGCCCAATGGCCGGGCGCAGGCAAATGACCGTGCCGAAGGGAACGTTTACGCTGCGGCTCCCGCCTTCGCAACGTTTGAGCAGGATTTGTTCAAGGATCTCATTCCGTTCATCCAATCGAAATATTCCACGCAGACGAATCGTGAGAACCGCGCGCTTGCGGGATCTTCCATGGGCGGCGGACAATCGCTGAACTTCGGACTCGCGCATCTCGACACCTTCGCCTGGATCGGCGGATTCTCCTGCGCGCCGAACACCAAGATGCCAGAACAACTGGTGCCCGATCCCGCGAAGGCAAACGAGATGATCAAGCTGCTCTGGATTTCTGGCGGCGATAAGGACGGGTTGATCACCTTCGGCCAGCGGACTCACTTGTATCTCAAGGAAAAGAAAGTCAAACACATCTGGAATGTGGACTCTGGCGGCCACGATTTTGCCGTCTGGAAAAATAATCTGTATCAGTTTGCCCAACTGATTTTCCGGTGAGTCATTTTACCGGCTGAACCGCAGTCGTAAATCTTTTGTGGCGCTTGGCGGCGGCTGTGTCATCGAACTGAATCCGGCAAAATGACACACGGAGATGCACGCTGAACTTGAATCATGGGAGATTCATTGAGCGGATAAATTTCCGAGCACGGCCACTTCAGCGAGCGCAGCGGGTTTTGCATCCGGTGTTCCCACAAACGCCACACGAAGGAAGCGTCCACGCGCGCTGTTCACGCCGGATAGCGTCTGGGTTTTCACGCTGCTTGCGTTGTGGGTTTGGTCGGAAACCACTTTCCAGCCACTGTTGCCGTCATCCGATATTTCGACGCGATAACGCCAGTTGCCGTCGAAGGGGAACGAGAGCTTTACGGTGCTAACAGTGACGATGCGTTCCAAATCGATGCACAGCCACGCGTTTGTGTCCGTGACTTCGGCTCGCCAGAATGTGGCGGCATTACCGTCGTTGGCGAGGCGTCCGCTATGTCCGGACGCTTCGCTGCTGGCGCGCGTCGGATTTGCCAGGCCAAATGTCATGAGCGGACCATTGCCCGCCGTTTCGGTGAAACGCACATACGGACGCGGTTGCACCGATGGCGTTTTGCCGGCGGTGAATTTCGGTTCGCCACGCGAAGTGATTTGAATCGTCGCGTCTTTCAATCCGGGCGAGGTGGCGCGTATTACCGTTTTGCCGGCATGGTAAGACCGGAATTCCATGGCCGCCTGGCCGTCGCGGATGGCGATATCCGAGTTTGGCGCGAACGTGATGGACGGCCCGGTGGGAAATTCGCCGGGACCGGATTCGATTGCGAGCGTCACGGGCGGACAGTTGTTGATCGCCTTGCCGTCTTTGTCCACGACGGTCACGATGATCTGCGCGTCGTCTGTGCCGTCCACGGATTGAAGCTTGGTTTTGTCCGTCGTGAGTTTTAGCGCGGCGGGGACACCGTTGCCCGGGCAGGCGGGCGGCGGGATGTGCAGATATTCGTTGCGATACCAATACCATTGCCGTTTCGGCAGGCGGAAATAATCCACCATTCCCATCGCGCCGAACCGCCTTCCGGCGAGGCTGCCGTGATCGAAGGCGCACCAGATCACCTCGCCGCTGCGCCACGGCAAACGCCAGGAATCGGCTTTGTTTTTCTTCGCGCCGGGAGTGCCGGGCAAATCGCCCCAGCCGGGGTCATACTTGCCGGGACGGTCCTCCATGGTTGAGCCATATTCGGTGACGACACTGGGAATTCCCGGATTTACAAACAACCGCGCGCCGTCGCCATTATAGCCCGCAATGTCGCCGAGCTTGTCGATGTCGCCGCGCTGGCAGCCGCCAATGCCCGCCGGCCGTGTGGGATCGAGTTCATGGGAATACGCCACGAGTTCACGCAGAAAATTCTGCACCTTCGGCATCACGGAGCCGTCGCTGAAGAACGGCTCATTGCTCATGCTCCAGACGATGATGCTGGGATGGTTGCGATGGATGCGGATCATGTCGCGCAGGCTGGCTTTCACGCTCGCTTCAAAGCCGGCTTCGTCCGCCGGGTTCGTTGGATACGCGCTGGCGGCCCACGGGCTTCTGAATCCGGTGGTGCCCCAGAAACAGTTTTCCGACCAGAACAACATGCCCAACTGATCGCACGCCTCGGAAAAAGCCGGCGCGTGTGGATAATGCGAGCCGCGAATGAAATCAAACCCGGCGTCCTTCACCAGCTTCACGTCGCGAAAAAATCCGCTGTCGGTTACGGCGTCGCCCCAGCCAGCGTGGTCCTGATGCACATTGGCACCCTTGAAATAATAGTGTTCACCGTTGAGAAAAAATCCCTGGTTGGCGGTGAACTTGAACCAGTGGAAACCCAGCGGCGACGTGTAATCGTCCACCGGCTTGCCGCCATCGAGCACGGTGGTTTTCACCGAATATAGATTCGGCTGCGCTGGCGACCAGAGTTTTGGATTCGCAATTGGCGCGCTGGTCTGATCGAAGACGTTGGTCCCGCCCGGCGCGATGGTTTGCGTGGATTCCATTTGCGCGACGATTTTTTCCTTCGCGTCCACCACGCTGGTTTTCAGCGTCACAGACTTGGCCGCGCCGGAATCGTTCACCACCTCGGTCTTCACGTTGACCGTGACGGATTCCTTGGACACCTGCGGCGTGGTGACAGACGTGCCATACCACGCGACATGGATCGGCGCGGTGGCGACGAGCCGGGCGTCGCGATAAATGCCGCCGGAGAAAGTGTGCTCGCCGGCGCGCGGTGCCAGGCGCGGATCCCAGATGTTGTTCACGCGCACCGCAACAACATTGTCTCCGGGTTTCAGTTCGTCAGTGATGTCGAAAGTGAATCCGGTGTAGCCGCCTTGGTGTTCGCCGATGCGCTGGCCGTTCACGAACACTTCCGCGACCTGAAACACGCCGTCGAATTCCAGGTTCACACGCTTGCCAGACCACGCCTTCGGCACGTTGAAATGTTTCCGATACCACCCGTAACCGACATAAAACCGATCCGCCGCGAAATACGGCATGGAGAACGAGTGCGGCAAATTGGCGTCACTCCACTTGGCATCGTCAAATGCGGCCGCTGCCGCGCCAGCGACGTCGCCAAGCTGGAATTTCCATTCGCGGTTGAAGTTGACGGTTTGCCGAAGATTGGCAGTCGGCAAAATCGTCGCCGAACAAACCGATATAAGAACCGAGAGCAGCCAGAAAGCCGCAATTCTGCGGCACGAGTTCGCTTTCCAGATCATGGGTGGTGGTGGTTGAACAGGCTCGAATGAACCAGTCGGGCTGGCGGTGGTATTTCGCATGAGGCGCAAGACTCAATGATGATTATCTGACGCGTTGAAGTCCGGGATTCAGACGAACTTCGTGGCCGGGTTTCAATTCGATTTCTGCCGTCTGGCTGCCGTATCTCAACGTCGCCTTGCGCCCGCCCACCGATTTGATTTTCACGCTGGTCAGCTTGCCGCCGTCCCAGGCAAGATCAATTTCAAAACCGCCGCGGGCACGCAGCCCCTTGACGTTTCCGCTCGGCCACGCGTCCGGCAGCGCGGGAAGCAGTTCGATTTCACCGGTGTGACTTTGCAGCAGCATTTCGGCAATGGCGGAGGTGCCGCCAAAATTGCCGTCAATCTGAAACGGCGGATGAGCGTCGAACATGTTCGGATAAGTGCGGGACGGATCGAATAGGTGGTTGATGATGCTCATCGCCCGGTTCCCGTCGTGCAGTCGTGCCCAGCAGTTGATGCGCCAGGCGATGGCCCAACCGGTAGTGATGTCGCCGCGTTTGTTGAGGCTGACTTTGGCGGCTTCGGCGAGCGTCGGCGTGCCGCGTGGCGTGATTTGCGCGCTCGGATACAGCGCATACAATTGGGAAATGTGGCGGTGCTGCTGATCCGGCGCCTGCGCATCCCAATCGCCCAGCCATTCCTGCAACTGCCCTTGCTTTCCAATCTGAAGCGGGGCGAGCCGGGCGCGGGCTTGTTCAAGCTGTTTGCGGAAGTCGGGATCGGTGTCCAGAATCTTGGATGCCTCGATGCAGTTGGAGAACAGGTCGCGCAGGATTTCCTCGTCCATGGCTGGTCCGGCGCAGACGGCCGAACCGAATGGATGCCCGTTTTCCGGGGAGATGGACGGGTTGGTCACGAGCCAGTGGTTCGTCGGGTCTTCCTGGAACGTGTCGAGGAAGAATTGCGCCGCGCCGCGCATGACGGGATAGACTTCTTTCAAATATTTCTCGTCGCCGCTGAACTCATAGCGATCCCACAAGTGGTCGCACAACCACGCGCCGCCGCTCGGCCACATGCCCGCATCCGCGAAATCAATGGGGCCGGTGGCCCGCCAAAGATCGGTGTTGTGGTGGGCAACCCAGCCGCGCGCGCCATACATTTCCTGCGCCGTGCGCGCGCCGGTCACGGAAAGGTCTTTCACCATCGCAATGAGCGGCTCGGTGCATTCGCCAAGATTGCACGATTCGGCGGGCCAGTAATTCATTTCGGTGTTGATGTTGATGGTGTATTTGCTCTGCCACGGCGGGTTCATGCTTTGATTCCAGAGACCTTGCAGATTTGCTGGCTGGCCGCCAGGGCGCGAAGAGCTGATGAGCAGATAACGGCCGAACTGGAAATAAAGCGCAGCAAATTGCGGATCGTTGCCTTTGCCGAAATTCTTGATGCGCTCATCGGTCGGTAGTTTCATTGAGTCGCTGCTGCCCACATCAAGGGAAACGCGCCGAAACAGTCGCTGGTGCTCCTCGATGTGCGCGGCGAGGAGTTTGTCGAAATTCTTCTTGGCGGCGGAGTTGATCTGGCTTTTGACGATGGCTTCCGGATTACCGCTCACGTCCTGATAATTCTTGTAGCTGGTCGCCGCAGCGATCAGAATCGTGACCGAATCTGCATTCGTAACCGCTAGGGAATCCGAAGTGGTGCTGACCGTTCCACCGTCGGCCAGCACGCGAGCGCGAACTTGAAATTGCAACGCCCCTTTGATGCCTGACGCAGCCGCATTCGTGCCACGCATCACGAGAGTATTTTCTGACTCTGTTTCAACAACAACTTTTTGCGGCGTATTGAATCGGGCGGAAAATGAAACCGCACCTTTTTTATCAGCCGTGAGACGAACGACGATCACTTGATCCACCGGGCTGGCGAAGATCTGGCGCATGAACTGCGTGCCGCCATCAGTGTATTCAACCGAGGTGGTGGCGGTGTCCAGGTTGAGATCGCGCCGGTAGTTTTCAACGGAGACCGAATCGGGAAAGGTGAGCATCAAATCACCGGCGGTTTCATACGGCATCTCGCTTTTGGGGGTCGCGATGACTTTCGAGTTAATCAGTTTTCCGGCCTCGGAATATTTCCCGTCGAAGATGAGCCGGCGGACTTGCGGCAGCGCGGCCTTAGCCTGCGGATTGACCGGATCGTAAGGGCCGCCACCCCAAAGCGTATCCTCGTTCAATTGGATACGCTCATTGCTGACATGGCCAAATACCATAGCGCCGATGCGCCCGTTGCCCACCGGCAGTGCTTCCTCCCATTTGGTGGCTGGCTGGCGATACCAAAGGCTCAATGGCTCGCTGGGTGTAGAGGTGTTTCCCGTCAACTGGGGTTCGGCCAGCAGTGGAAGAGAAAAGCCGGTCAAAATTACAGCTAGAGCCAATCGGAGGCGGGGGGCGTTTATTTTGCGGGTTAACATAATTGCTTGAGGGTAAAAAACCTTGCCGCCGGATTTTCTTTCTGACGCGTAAGGCACCTAATTGGATTTTGGTTCAAGCATCTCAATTCTCCGAAACCCTACTCAATATGACGCTTGTCATATTTTAGAACGTTCAGATTGCTGTAGCACTAAAACCAAATTATCCTGCCGAAATGCCAACGCATACGCAGTGACGTTGTTTTTTGCGGAAGGCAAAGCAAGCACAATTCCGAATAATGTCCCAAAAATGAGAATCCTAAGAATATGATTCCAACTCAAAATAAATTGTGTCATGAGAAGTCCGGTGGTTTTACGCTCATCGAGCTTCTGGTGGTCATTGCCGTCATTGGCATTCTGGCGGCGCTGCTGCTGCCCGTGCTCTCCAAGGGAAACGCCGCAGCAAAATCCGCCGCGTGCAAAAGCAACCTGCGTCAATTGGGAATCGCGCTGAACACGTACGTGGACGATTGGGAAAAGTATCCGGGGCCGATGGTCAGCGGTCTGATTCAACTTGGGCAGTCCGGCGGCGGGGGCATAGTTGTTCAACTGCAACCCGGCTTTTTGTACCTGCTCCAACTGGCGCCTTATCTTTCACTGTCCGGCACGCAAGCGGGAGTGCAGGGAGTGTTCAACCGGGAAAAGCGGCTGGTTTGGCACTGCCCTGCTGTTCCGCAGAGGTTGTCGGGTCCAAACCTTTTTACGGGCGAACGCGATCCCTTATTTGTGCCGGGCTATGGTTACAATGTCGCGGGAACTGATCGTTCGGTTGGCCGGACTCGATCACTCGGTCTGGCACCCATACAACTCTGGGCATTCGATCCTTCTTCCATGCAAACCACGATTCTTGAAACGCAGGAAATTAAAGCTTCAGCCGTAAAATCTCCGGCGGATATGATTGCGATTGGCGATAACGATTGCTCGCCCGTTCCCGACGATGGATTCGTTTTCGGCTATGATGCCGTGTCGCCGTTCCCCGAACTTCCAGGAACGGCGCCACCCCGAGTGGGAAACTGGCACAATCTGGGAGCGAACATGGTGTTCTGCGACGGTCACGTTGAATACGCCAAACAATCCATTTGGACCCAGGCCACAGATGACTTTCGTAAGCGCTGGAACAACGATAATCAGCCACACCCGGAATTGTGGTCAACTGGCTTGTGAGAAGGCCGTTTACATTCGAGGACAACGATGTCGTGCGTTTTCGAGCGGGTTTTACCCTCATCGAACTGCTCGTGGTCATTGCCATCATTGGCATTCTGGCGGCGCTGCTGCTGCCGACGCTTTCCAAGGGAAAAGCCTCCGCCCAATCCGCCGCCTGTAAGGGCAACCTGCGGCAATTGGGAATCGCGCTGAACATGTACGTGAGCGATTATGGAAAATACCCGGGGCCACGGCCGACCTTCTTTGAGGCCCAAAGTTACGGCCTTCATGGATGGCTTCTCCCATATCTTTCGATGCCGGAGGCGGATGTTGCGGTGGCTGTGATGTGGGCCAGCGATAAAAGCCTGGTGTTCACATGTCCCGCCAAAGCGCCGCGAATAGTGCCTGGACTTTTTCCTGGCAGTCCCACTGCGGAAGTGTACGAGAACGGTTATGGGTACAACCAGTTCGGAGCGGAACGTCTTGATCCCGATCCTTCGAGAGACTTGGGACTTGGCTTCCGGCAGTTAAGTGCGGCAACGGGGCCGATTGTAATGATTTGGCCGCCACCCCCCAGTGCCTTGCGCTTTATCTCCGAGTCCGAAGTGCGCGTTCCCAGCAGCATGTTGGCGCTGGGTGATGTTGTGGGGTCGTCGAGATTTATCTCCCCGAGCAGCAGCTTTGTCGCAGATCATCACCGCAGCGGAGCGAATTTCGTTTTTTGTGACGGCCATGTTGATTACGCCAAACAATCCAAATGGATTGAGCCGGCTGATGGCACGCGAAAACGCTGGAACAACGATAATCAGCCCCACCCTGAATTGTGGTCAACTGGCTTGTGAGAAGGCCGTTTACATTCGAGGACAACGACGTCGTGCGTTTTCGAGCGGGTTTTACCCTCGTCGAATTACTCGTGGTCATTGCGATCATTGGCATTCTGGCGGCGCTGCTGCTGCCGGCATTGGCGAAAGCGAAAAGCAATGCGCTGCGGATCCGCTGCACTTCCAATCTGAAACAGGTAGGGCTGGTTATGGCCATGTATACTACTGACAATCGCGATACGTTTCCTTACACGCCAACTGGCTGGCCTATGATGCCTTGTATTGATCTTCTTGGTTTGCAAAACTCTTACATCAGCACCAACAACCGAGATTTCTATCGTTGCCCTTCGGAACAGGGTCTTGGCTTCAATTACCAGTTGTATAAGGCTCAGGGCTTTGCCACGAACACCCTGCCGTTTTCCTGTTCTTATTATTACTACGCCAGTTTCTACACCGGATCCCACAAGACTAGTGCAGTCACGCATCCCGTCGATAAAGCCCTACAGGTTTGTTTCGCCAGCGCCAACAATGTTCTATTCAATACTGACTTGAATCCTCCAAGTAATGGCGCTCATGGTGCCGGCTTGAGCTGGCTCTTCGCGGATCTTCATTCGGAGTTTGTAAAGTGGAATCGAATGATTCCTTGCAGCGCCAATCTCACCCGGCCTTACAATTACGACAATGATCCACTGACTGCTGTTGACACTAATTAATAATTTTTAATCACGCACCTTTGGGCCATGGGAAGTTAAAAATCGTCGTGAAATTTACAGAATTGTTTTTAAGTAAGGGCGCATGGCGCGCCATTGCTATCAGTATAGCCTGCGAGGTAAAGCTGTCCGGCGCGTTTGCCGCTTCACTCCCCGTTCAATCCTTTCACACCGATTCCGACGGCGTGACGCTGGCGATGTCGTCGGGGAAAATGAAGCTGACGGTCTGCTCCGACAGCATTGTGCGCGTGATGTATTCGCCCACCGCCACGCTGCCTGCCGGACAAGATTTCGTGGGGACCAATCATTCCTGGCCGCGCACTTCATTCAAGGTTGTTGATGTGAACGGCAAAGTGACAGTCACAACGCGCACGCTGAAAGCAACCGTTGACAAGGCGAGCGGGGCAGTTTCGTTTTTTAATACCTCTGGCAAGCTGCTGCTCGCATAACCCGCCGCCGGCGGCAAGACGATGACCGCCGCGACGGTGAACGGTGAGTCGTCCTATCACCCCGAGCAAATCTTCACCAGTCCTGCCGACGAATTTCTTTACGGCCTTGGCCAGTTTCAGGAAGGCATTTGGAACTGGCGCGGAATGCCGCAGGAACTCCGGCAGTTGAACACGCAGATTTACATTCCGATGATTGTGTCGAGTTATGGATACGGCCTGTTCTGGAACAACGCCTCGCTCACGGAATTTAATCCCACCGATGTTCAAGTAACGATGACCAACAAATCGGGCACTTTCACCACCACTGACGCGGGCGATTATGTCTTCTTCGTCAAGGACGGAGACCGCCGCAATCTGATTGGCGTGCAAGTCAACGACCAGACCGTTGTGGCCATCACGAACATGTGGGTGCCTTACACCATCAGCGGGAAAGTGACGTTGCCGGCGAACATGATGTGCTCGGTAAATCTCTTTGGCGGCGGAAACCGCGCAAAAATCTATGCGCGTTCGCTGGGCAGCACGACGACGTTCCGTTCCGAAATTGGCGACGTGATTGACTACTACTTTTTCTACGGTCCGACCGCTGATGAAATTATTGCCGGATATCTTCTGGCCACCGGTGACGCGCCGTTGTTTCCAAAAGCCGCATATGGTTTCTGGCAATGCCGTGAGCGCTATTCCAGCCAGGAACAGATGCTTGCGGCCGCCCGGCAATTTCGCGCCAATAACATCCCTGTGGATTACATCGTGCAAGACTGGCAATACTGGGGCAACCACGGATGGGGCACTTACGAGTGGGATTTAAAAAATTATCCCGATCCCACAAACATGATCGCGGAACTCCACACCAACAACTTCAAATACATGATTTCGGTGTGGTCCAATCCCAGCGGCATTGTCGGCAAGGCGTTGCAGGCCATGCCGCACGGTTTGATTCCGAGGTCGCAATGGATGGACGTTTATAATCCGGCGGTTCGCAGCCTGCGTTGGAAATACATGGACGCGGCGTTCTTCAGCCTCGGTGTGGACGCTTGGTGGCAGGATGCGACCGAACCGGGTGACGACGGGAATTCTGTCAATGGTGTAAAAACCTTCGTTGGTTCGGCAAACCGCATGCGCAATTCTTATCCGCTGTTTGCCAGCGAGGCCACTTACGAAGGCCAGCGAGGCACGGATTTCAGCAAGCGGGTGGTGATCCTATCTCGCTCCGCCTATTCCGGCCAACAGCGTTATGCGGCGGCGGCCTGGTCTGGTGACATCAACGGCGACTGGCTGACCTTCGCCCGACAGCTTCGCGGCGGTTTGAATTTTTCCCTAACCGGCGTGCCTTATTGGACCACCGACACCGGCGGCTTCTTTCATCCGCACGACCAATATGCGTCGCCTGACTACAACGAGCTACTCACCCGGTGGTTTCAATGGAGCGCGTTCTGCCCGATCCTGCGCATCCATGGATACACAACTGCGACCGAAATCTGGAACTGGTTGCCCGCGACGCAAACCAATTTGATCGCCTTCGACCAGTTGCGTTACCGGATGCTGCCGTATAATTATTCCGTCGCCTGGAAAATTACACACGACCATTACACACCTATGCGCGCGCTGATGATGGATTTTCCGAAGGACAAAAATGTGTTCGCAATTGCCGACGAATACATGTTTGGCCCGGCGTTTCTGGTGTGTCCGATCACGACGCCGCAGGCAACGACTCGCGCGGTTTATCTTCCGTCCGGCACGAGTTGGGTGGATTTCTGGACCGGCGAAACTCTCACCGGCGGAAAAACTATAACGGCAAATGCGCCCATCGACATTCTGCCGCTATATGTCCGCGCCGGGTCAATTGTGCCATTCGGCCCGGGGATCCAATACGCGACGGAGAAACCGCTTGATCCGATTGAGCTTCGCGTTTATCGCGGCGCGGACGGCGAGTTCACGCTCTACGAAGACGAAGGCGACAATTATAATTACGAAAAAGGCGCCTCCGCGACCATTCCGTTCGCTTGGGATGAAAGCAAACAAACGCTGACAATCGGAAAACGCTCTGGAAACTTTCAAGGCATGTTGAAAGAACGCACCATTCGAGTCGTCTTTGTCTCACCCAGCCACGGTGCGGTCATGGCAGCGGAAGAGAAGGCTGACACAGTCGTTCACTACACCGGCAAAGCGGTGATTGCAAGCGGCAGAAAGTAAGCCAGGTCCTCACTGGATATTTGTTCCGAATCAGTTTCTTAAGGCTGCTGCAAAACGGCGAGTTTTTGAATCAATGACCTTAGCCGCGGCTTAATTACACTACAAGGGTGGCGGGCGTTGTTATGTGGTTGTTTGTTCCGTGTGGGCAGGTTTTTTGCTTTTGATTTTCTTCCCGGCGCCGGCTGCGCTGGGCAAGTTTTTTAGTTCGCCGTTGCTCGACGATGTTGGGCCGCTGGGGGTTTGCTCCATGGCGCCCTCGAAATACGTGCTGGTCAGGTCGTAGAGTAGCAGGTCGTAAGCGGCACCGAAGAGATCTTTCCATCGCGCCTGCAAAGGGATGAAGAGTTCTGCGCGGTGTGCGTCAATGCGGTCCAGACATTCGTAGAGGCGGTTCTTGGCCACCACGGCGAAATCTTCATCGAGCAACTGATCCATCGCGCTGGACAGAAGCCAGTGGCGGTGCAAATGCCACTTGCTGGCCGGAGCGACCCGTTGGCGCACGGCCAGCAGTTCGAGCGCTTTGAACCAGGGCACCCGGGCCTTGCCATCAGGCAGGTGCTGACCCCAGAACGAACCCAGGTGCAGTTCATCCCAGAGCCGGCAGGCCAGCCAGTAATCACCGAAGACGCGGGGATGTTGCAACGTCAGTTCGGACAACTTGACTTGGAGGCCGTTGAGGACATCGGGCGGGAGGTCGCGGTCTTCGGGAAACAGACAGATTTGTTCGGTGAGTTGAGTGGCTTCGTCGAGCGCGTCGAGACTTTTGCGCCAGGCCGCTTGCCGCGTATCATTGATCTCGCCCAGGTAAAGGACGGTGCGCTGCATGGTGTGACCAGCGCGCAGGCGGCGGTTTTTGAACCTCGGGTTGCTTCGAATTGACGGACGGAGAATTGGGTAAACAATGAACCAACAAGCCCATGACACAACCATCCGTCAAGACCCGCCGTAAATTCGATGAAACGTTCAAACGCGAAGCCGTTAACAACTGGCTGGCCAGCCGCAAGTCTGCGGAAGTGATC
>CABDZO010000073.1_pt1 | contig 19403 bp, 14 predicted proteins | sample 3132221 | NCBI WGS metagenome assembly CABDZO01 (sample SAMEA5534340, study PRJEB31848) | metagenome | biome: tundra; feature: field; material: soil | place: USA | collected 2013-05 | depth 0.45 m | reverse complement strand
GCCATCCAATAATACTCGCCGCCGGCGAGATTTTCTACGGCCTCGCCAAAAATGTGCCGATGCAGTTTCACCCCACCTTCGCCGGAGGAACCGATCAAGCCCACGGCAATTCGTGGTTCAAAGGCTTCCGTTACGATCGCAGCCTTGCCGTAGCGGGAAAGTCCCTCGATGCCGATTTTTTTCGCGTCCACCATGGACTCCGGATTGGCTTCGAAATAATTGATCAATTGGCTGACGCCCCACTGCCACGCGCGCAACGCACCCCAATTGTCCGGCTTGCGTGGCTGGCCTTTATTCACCAAGCCGATGATGCCCGAGGTCAATTGATTGTTGTCACCCTGAATGCTGCCGGGATTGATGTTGCCGTAGCCCCAGCCATTGGTAATCGCTTGATCATGCCACGACGGCCCGCCGCCAAAACCACCACCGCCACCAAAACCGCCACGGCGGCCATTCGTTCCGCCGAAACCATTTGTTCCGCCAAAGCCACCGCGGGCAAAACCGTTTGTTCCACCGAAACCATTTGTGCCACCAAGCCCGCCGCGACCCAGACCGCCAAATCCACCGGCGCCAAACCCGCCGCCAAATTCAATCATCACGGGCACCGGAGTGGTCGCATTCGCCGGAACCGTGTAGCTTGCCTGAATGTTCACGGTGATGTTGGTGTCACCACTGTTGTCAACGTGTCCAATCAAGGTCTTGGTCACGGTAGGAATGCCACCGTTGGTGCCTTTGGTGGTGGCGGTCACTTCCCAAGTCACCTTCGGCACATTTGCCGGAATCCGGCCATAAACTTCACGCTCGAAGTCTTCCTGAATTTCGGCGCGACGCGCTGGCCATTGCTCCGGCCGCGTGACTTTTGTTCCGTCCTTCATCGTCAACACGTCCGGCATGCTGTTGGTGTAAGGATTGGCCGTGGCTTCGTCGAAGGTGGATTGATCGTTCGGATTCGGACCGGGCCGCAATTTTTTGATGCCCAGTTGGTCCATCATATTCTGATGATCATCGAACTTTACGGGCGCGGGCTGGGCCGATGCCGAAGCAATCATCAGAATCAGCGTCAACCCGCCAAACCCGTCGCGAATCCGGGTCGCAATCTTGCGGGTTAACGGTGTGGCACAACGGCAAACAGTGAACATAGTTGGTGTTTTGAACATATATTTGGTCTTTCTATTGAGTGAACAGATTCAAATTAATTGAGTCGGCCAATGCCTGGTAGCCGGCCGGGTTCATGTGCAGGCCATCGCCGGCGCTGTCGATGCGCGCGGTGAAATTCGTCGCTCCCGCGCTCGTGAAATCAACTCCGCGAACCATCGTCCAGTTGCCGTTCAATATGTTGGTCACGTCCATTCCGCTTTCGCCGCAAGGCTCGGTGGCGATGCCGCTTTGTTGCGCAATAGTCTCGGCTTCGACGCGGGCGTAGGGATTCAGATTCTTCAATTGCGCCAGGCCGTTCGTGGTGGGCGTCACCAGTTGGATCGAACCGTCCGCGTTGTAATTCACCTGGTCGAGACAGAGACTGCGTTTATAGACGGCGCTGGCGTCGGAAAGCCCGTTTGCTTTCGCGACATAACGATTGTGGTAAGCGATATACCAGTTGCTGCCGAACGAGACGATGGTGTGATGGTTGTTGTTGAAAACATTCACCGGTGGATTTGGCAGCACCGTCCCCGCCGGAACAAATCCGTTCGTAGGATTGGAATTGGTCTCACAGTAAATCACCATGCCGGCAGACGGCGTCGTGGAATATGTGAGATAATAGACCCCGTCTCGCCTGTGCATATGGCTCGCCTCGAAAAAATTCGTGGCGAACGGCGGAGACGCCGAGCCGCTGACGCTGGTGAGATTGGAGCCGAGCCGGATGACGCGCGAGTTGGTTGGCGCGCTGCCGCCAAAATATAAATAGGGCTGGCCATCGTTGTCTATGAACGCGCACGGATCGAAATACCATTGCGTGGAGCTGGACGCCCCGGGCGTGGCGGAATTGATGAGCGAACTTCCGCGCGCATCCTTGAACGGCCCCGTCGGAACGCTGCTGGTGGCCACGCCGATGCCGGAGACGCCGTTCCCAAAATACAAATACACGACACCGTTGTTGCTGATCGCCGACGGCGCCCATGAGCAGGTCGCCCAGGAAACATCGCGCGGAACCTGCAGCACTTCGCCGTGGTCGGTCCAGTTCTTCAAGTCGTCGGACGAGATGCACGTGATGGAGTGCATGGTGTAGCCGTTGGTGTCGTTGTCCGTGTCGTTGGAACAAAAGAGATAGAGGCGGCCGTTGAATTCAAGGCCGGTCGGGTCGGCGGAAAATTTATGGGAAACCAGCGGGTAATCCGCGCGGGCGAAAATGGTTGATGCGAGAAACGACGCCCATACAAGGAAACGCAAAAAACCGCCGAAGAATAATTTCGACCGCTTGACGACATTGGTGCTCGTGCGAGTCTTTGGCATGATGGTTGTCGTTACTTAATGTCAAGCCATACCCCGCAGACGTCAACCGGACAATTTTAGAACCAATCCGGCATATATCACTGATTCAATGACTGCAAATATCCAACAGGATGGAGTAAAATCTGTTCTTTTCCATGACCAATCACCGGCCAAAAGAGCTTTGCAGAAACCTCTATTTGAGCATCGGCAATAGGTTAAGTAATGTAGTATCAAAATCCGACGGATCTTGATACCAATAAGCATCGATGTTGACCCCAAGAGCGCTAGGATAGTTGTTGAATCTATACATATCGCCGAACTTACACCATTTTGCCGAGCCATCCGCAAACACCTCATTGCCACCCGCAGGATTACCCTTTGTGATATGTGGCGGAATATTTCCGTATTCAAACACCCAATTCGGTTGCAATCTTTTTGCATATGAGTCAGCCCACTCGGTTCCGACCTTGAAATTGGCATCGGCACCCAATACCCAATAAGGCTTTGAGCTGCCTAGCTTCACCGGACTATAAGACGTATGAGTCGCACCAGTATAGAAAGTCCAAAGTGTTACTCCTCCCATATAGCCGTAACCGATATACGTCTGAAACATCGACCCAAAAGCTGTCGGCGCACTGGACGGGAGCCCAGGAGCCGGAAGCCCCGCACGGTCGGGACAGTTCCAAATTAAAGTGTTATTCGCCTGAAGCTTAAGGTATGAATCAATGGCACCCACCACTCCCACTTTGGTTACTACATCTCCGTCAATCGCATTCGCCACAAAAGCAGTTAATGCAGTTCCATTATGATTCACTGGCGGAACCTTATCCTGATAGTCTCCGGCATACATGGTGGCGCCGAGGCCGATCTGTTTTAAGTTGCTCAAGCATTGGATGCGCTTGGCTTTTTCCTTGGCGCTGGCCAGCACCGGCAGCAGCATCGCGGCCAGGATGGCGATGATGGCGATGACCACCAGCAGTTCAATCAGGGTGAAGGCGGAGGGGCGTGATGATTTAATGTTCATTAAAATTTTGACAAAGGGTTATGGGGGTAATTATTCGAGGCAAGTTTAATTCAATAAAAATTGTAATAGTTGCCATACCAGCGCATCTGGATTTCCGAGGACTTATGCGTTTCGACGTGCCCGTCGCCAAACAACACATTCATGGATTTGACGTGGCCGTTGGCGTAATGACCGTTGCCGTTGCCCAGTTGGGCGGGATTGGGATTGCTTTGGCTCGCCGCCCGATCGGTGAGAATCGGCTGCCTGCCCGATGCCGCGTCACTCAGGCTGGTCGGCCACGGATTGGTGCTGGGCGTGGTGGCCGGATAAAGACCCGAAGTGCCTTTTCGAGGAACCCACCACGCATGATAACAGACCGCAAAGCCGAAACCAGCGCGCGTCACCGATGCAATCAAGTCAGGAAGCGAAGCCAGCTGATGCCCCCGGTTGGCGAGGCACCAGTTGTTGTCGGCAGTGAAATCATCCGGCCTGACCGGGCAATACCACATCGGAACCGTCAAGCCATACGGCCCCAGACCGGTGATCATGCCAAGCAGGGTGCCGGTGTTGCTTTGATCCACATCCCAAGTGTTGTTAAGATTGGAATTGTCAAAACGCGGAAAGACACCCCTCGGCGTTTCGTTGGCATACATGTTCACCGCGATCCCCCATTGCCGGTAATTCGAGGTGCAATTGATCACCTTGGCGCGAAACTTGGCGGCGGCCAGCGCCGGCAGCAGCATCGCCGCCAGGATGGCGATGATGGCGATCACCACGAGCAGTTCGATCAGCGTAAAACCCAAGGTCTGAATTCGGATCGCGGATGTTTTTTTGTCCGCCCGATGACCGGCAATTTTCCCGGTTGGAATTCCGAACTGGTTTGCTGTTTTCATTCAACTTTAATCACAATAACCGTCCAAATAATCAAGCTCCCCAACTGCGGCGCGCGGCCTTTCCACGCGGGCGCACTCACGCCTGATCCCGCTTTTATGGCCAATAAGTGGTCTGGCTGATTATGAACGAAAAATCCCCGTTGCCGGGGGTAAAAGGCGTAATGGTGCCTGCGCCATTGCCGGCGGATGAGTTGTTGTTGACCACCACAGAATCCGTCCATTTTCTGATGGCGGCATGACCGTCGCAATAAGCGATGCCGTTCGCCTTATTATGATAGGTGGCCGGATAATCCGTCCATCCAAACGAGTTGAAATTGATGACCATAAATCCATCATTGATGCTGAAAGGGTTTTCATCCATCAGCAGCCAGAGCGAGGTTGGCCCCGGATGGATCATATCCGAGTCTTTGAAATATTTGGTCTCCTTTTTCGGAGATGTGGTGTTGCCAATGTCCTGCGCGGACTGGCTGGTGGGCGACCTTCCGGGGGAAAGGAAGGCGTTCATGGACATGCTGCGGGTATGGGGAATGGTGGGGGCACCATTGACAAAACTCTGGTCAGCGGGGCATTTGTAGACACCCAGTGATTTAACGTAGGGAAAAAGCAACCCGGCCATGATGTAATTGCTGCCCGCCGTATTCGCGACATACTGGTTTCCCGGGCACCATTGCCCGAAAGCCGGGTCGGTCACGTTATTGGCCGAGGCTGCCACGCGAGGTCTCCATTCGGAACCAACCTGCTGCTGTTGTCGCCGTAATACATTATCCAGCCCAGCCCCAACTGCCGGAGATTGTTGATGCACGATATCCCCTGCGCCTTTTGCTTTGCCTTGGACAGCGCCGGCAGCAGCATCGCCGCCAGGATGGCGATGATGGCAATGACCACCAGCAGCTCAATCAAGGTAAAACCAAATCCCTTCTTGAAACTTGCTCTGTTCCATCCGGAATTCTTCATAATCTTTTGCACAGCAGCCTGACTAAAGGCCGCCGCAGTCCCAAAACTGCGGCGGCCCTGTTGCCCATCCCCAAAAACGGTCAGGGCGTGTTCGTATAAACCATCCGGAAGAACACGTTGGCCTTCGCGGGGTTGATGGTGATGCTCACATTGGTGATGGTTGATGATCCCGCATACGGGAACCATTGGTTTGCCGCCGAAAGACCGACACTGTTGGTTTGCAGTGTCCAACCGAGGTTGGTCGGCCACGCCAAGCTCAACGTGTTGCCGGAGACAGAAACATGCATCACCGGGGCGTTGGTGTTCACCGTCGCAGGAACCGTCAGCGCGGTGATGGAGCCGTCCACCGCCAGATTGTTCTGCCATGTCGCACCTGCGCCGGTGACGGTCATCGCCGCGCCGTTCGACACGGCCTGGCTGAACAGGGTGAACGTGTCTCCCACCGCGAGGGCCGGGCCGAGGTTCGCCACCCTGAGCGTTCCCGTGCTGGTGTTGGTGAGCACGCCGGTGACCACCACCAGGTCATTGGACGGCGACAGGGATTTGTTCACTTCGATGGCCAGATTGCCGCCGAAGCTCAAATCGCCGTTGATTGTAAGGGTTCCGACGGAAGCGCCGGGCGTGAGCGTGGTTCCCGCATCCAGCGTGACCGGTCCGTTCAACGTGCCTGCGCCGCCGAGCGTGCCAGCGGCGACGTAGGTTGAATAGGCAGAGTTGTTGCCGTTGATCACCAGCGTGCCGTTGCTGACGGTGGTCGTGCCGGTATAGGTGTTCGCGGCGTCAAGCGTCAGTGTGCCGGAGCCGAATTGCACCAGTGAACCTACTCCGCTGATGACGTTGGTGAAAGTTATGTTGCCCGAGCGGTTGAAAATGAGCGTGCCGTTGTCAGTGACGGCGCCACTGCCAATGGAACCGCTCGTGCCGCCGTTGCCGACTTGCAGTATTCCCGAATCAATGAATGTGCCGCCGGGATAACTGTTGTTGCCGGTGAGCGTCACCATGCCGGATCCCGTCAACCTCAAGGAACCCGAGTTGGCAACCGTCGAGCCGTCGCTCACCGCGCCGATGATGTCGCCGGCAAACGTGAAATCATCAGAGCGGTTGATGATGATCCGCTTACTTACGTCGAAGAGGCCGGTTGCAGGACCTGTAACAGTGTTGGTAAACACCACGCCACCGACGATCGAGCCGGAACCAGTGATCGCGTTATCGCCAAGGACAAGCGAGCCACCGCCGATAAACGTGCCGCCGGTGTAGTCATTCGAGCCGTTAAGCTGCACCCAGCCCGGGTTGAGGTTGACGATATCCACCCACACCCGACCTGTTCCGGTGACGTTGTTGGGGTAAATAAAGGTGGCGGGGTTGCCGTTCTGACTCGAGAGCCAGAGCGTGCCGTTGTTGGTCACAACGGAGCTAAGCAACTGCCCCGTGTTGCCCTGACAAGGCTGGAAGGTCGAGCCGGGGTCAATTCGCGTCCAGCCGGAGTAGCTGTTGGCTCCGAGACTCGAGATTTTGCCTCCACCCCGGACAATCAAATTGCCGCCGCCAGCGATGCCGTTTCCACCATAGGCAAACGCGCCGGTAGTGTTGAAGATGAGCGTGCCATCATTGATATTAATTGCCCCGTTAGGATTCAACTGACCGGTGGCCCCGCCGATACCTACTTGAAGCGTGCTGCCACCGTTGACGGTAGTGGTGCCATAATTGTTGTTGGCGGGCAAGACCACGGTGCCGCCGCCATCCACCGTGACCGCACCTGTGCCGGTGATGGTGCCGTTGGTGACCGTGCCACTGCGGTTGTAACTGAGCGTGCTCCCAGCAGGATTTATAGTTATATTGCCACTACCCACCGAGCCGGTTGCCCCGCCATTACCAACCTGAAGCGTGCCACCGGTAATCGTGACCGCGCCGGAGTTGGTGTTGTTCCCTGTGACAATCCATGTGCCCGCGCCGCTCTTGGTCAACGCCGTCGCGCCGCCGTTGTCGCCGAGCTTGGCATCCAGTTCATCAGAGCCGGTGCCCGCCAAAGTGAGCGTGCGCGCACCGGTGCCATTCATGACGATCGAACCGGAGTTGTTCAGCACCAATGAGCCCCCGCCTTCGTCATCAATCGTGCCGCCGCCGGTGCCCAGCGTGAACAGGCGATCAATGGTCGCGCCGCCGCCGGTGTATTGCAACGTGCCGCCGTTAAGCACCAGATTGGCCGCCGCGCTGCCCGCTTGGCCGATGTCGCTGGGTGAATCGCCGGGTGCCAGCACGCCGACACTTGTGATGCCGCCGTTCAGCGTCGTGGGGCCGGTGTATGTATTCACACCGCCAGCCAACGTAAGCGAACCATTGCCGGTCTTGGTCAAGCCGGTGGAACCGCTAATCACATTGCCAGCACTGGAAGTGATCGAGTAAGGCTTCGTGTTGTTGTTAACCGTAACCCCGTTCGGAACCACCGTCGAACCGAGGGTAACATTGGTGTTGGCGTTTAGGATCGTGTCGTCAAACAAGGCCGGGGCGCCGTTGATCCACTGACTCGGGGAGCCGCCAGCTTTCCAATCAAGGGCTCCGGAAGTGGCACTCCAAATTGCGTCAGCATTTCCAGTCCAGGTGGCTGCCAGCGCAGTCACGTTCAGATATAACGTGTTTCCAGAAACCGTCAGGTTGCCGCCGGCACCGGTCACCGTGCCAAGGGCAAACGAACTCGCAGTGAACGATCCATTGGTCCATTGGAGCAATGGATAGGGTGTGCCGATCAAAAATGATCCGCTGCCGATGTTCACTGTAATCGTGCCGCCGGCCGCAAGCGTTCCCGCCACAATTGCCGGAGTCGTCGCGCTGTTGACGTTGTTAAATTCCAACGTCGCACTGGAACTGCTTCCGACCGTCAAGACGGACGGCGTGATTTGCTGGCCGCCTTGATTGGCGCCGAGTGCCGCGCTATTGGCCACGGTGATGGCACCGTTGCCTTGTGAACCTTGGATGACCAACTTGCCGGCGCTGACGGTGGTGGCACCATCGTAGGTGTTCGCGCCAGTGAGCGTGAGCGTGCCGGAACCGAGTTTGGTGAGTGTGCCGCCGGTGCTGACAATCGCGTTCGTGAACGTCACGTTTTGTCCTGCCGTGTCAAACCGGAAGGACTGGCTGGCTGAATTGGTGAAACGCGGAGAATAATCATAGGTGTTGACTGAACTGAATACCAACGTGCCGCCGGTGAAGGAAATGAAGTTGCCATTACCGAGCGGACCGTTGGCACCCAGGTTTTCGGCCCGGTTCGCCACCAGGGAGCCGCCGCTCAAGATGGTGTCGCCGGTGTAGGTGTTCGCGCCCGAAAGGGTGAGCGTGCCGTTGTTCACCTGCACCGAACCGCCGCCGTTGACGGGGTTGGCAATCGCCTGCGAACCACCAACCGCGTCCAACTTCAGCAATGCTCCAGCGGTAGTGTTGATGGTGGTCGTGGCCGGGAACAAGCTGCTGCTCTGGAGCACGAGCGTGCCGCCCGAGAGGGTCATCGGGGTGGAGATCGTGGTGATGGTGCCCCAGAAGTTGTTGTGTCCCGCCGTCCAATACATGGTGCCCGGACCGTCCTTAGCTATCAAAGTGGCAGCACCGTTCACGTTGGCGATGTCGTTGGTGATATAGAAATTACCCGTGCCGCCGAAGACGATGGTGTGGGCACCACCCGCACCGTAACGCCATCGCACATCCGGCATGATGATTACCGGATTGGCCGAATTGTTCGTAATACTTTGCTGCGATGGGTTAGAAGTTCCCCAAAGGGTATCCAAGCAATTGGTCGTGCTGTTTTTTCCCAAAGTGAACAATCCGGCACCCGCGTCAATGGTGATGCTGTTAAACCGGATACCCGATGAAGCTGCATTTGCCACCGTTGTGTGGAAAGTCACCGGGTTGGTTTGGTTTGAAGTCAGGTGAACATAGATGCCAGCATCCGGATTGCCCACGGAACTGCCGGTTTGAGCACCGGTGTTGGAGGTGGCAGATACCGGACCCGTCGTTTGGCCGTCGAACAGCATCGTGTCTCCTGCGACCGACGAGCTTCCAATATTGGGAACACCATTGGGGTTCCAATTGGCAGCGGTGCCAAGGTCGGCCACCGCGGCGTTGTTGGTCCAGGTATAGATCGTCTGGCCAAACACAGCCGTCGTGGCGAAGGTGCCGCAGAGAATAATGAGGAATTTGAGGATTGTGAGTTTGGTTTTCATAAGTTGTAATATCTCAATCAGCGACCAGGCTGGTGAAGATGTTGGTGTCATTGTTGTTTTCATATTCGAGGGCTTGCTTTTATGGTTTAGTTTTATGTTTTGTGGTTGTGTCTGACAGGTTGATTTGAACTACCCTTGGCCAGCGCCGACATCAACATCGCGGCCAGATTGGCGATGACCACCAGCAGTTCAATCAGCGTGAAAGCGTTATTCGACAGGCTTCTTGGTTTAGATGTAGATGTGCGTAACATAGGAACCTTCATGGGCTGTTTATTTATTAAGACATAAATCCGCCGTTGTGGAATGGAAAATACTACGATTTTTGCCGTATTTGTTTTTTTGATGGGAAAAATTTGCGTTGCCGTTCTGGCCGGTTCTTGCCAGCGGTTCGAGAACCGGCGATTGCGATCGCTGCCTTGCCGGGCCTGGCGCCAGCTGGCCGGCGCGAGCGGGAGGGACAGGAGGTGACGCCGCGCTTCTCAATGCTTCATTCCTTTCCTTTGACATGACCCGGTATTCGCTGGGCGCGATTTGGTTGACTGATTTGAAGACGCGGGAAAAATAAAACGGATCGTTGTAGCCGAGCGTCGCGGCGATTTCCTTCACGCTTGCGGCGGTGACATCCAGCAGGTCGCGCGCGCGTTGCATCCGCAGCCGTATGAAATAACCGATGGGCGCGCTTCCGGTCTGGCGCCTGAACAGTGCGAAGTAGTGCGACGGCGAAACGCTTGCCCGTTGCGCCAGCGTGGCCACCTGCAACGGCTTGTCCAGATGCTGCGCCATATAGGCAATGCTTTGTTCAATCCGCAGGCCGGTTCCGGTTTCGCAATACTCCACCGCGCCAGCGGAAAGATTCGGGCCGGCACTTTTGGTCGCTGCTTCAATGGTGATCATTTTCATTTCAAATCTTGGCGTTGGGTTTAGTCCGGCACAAAAACGAATTGGCAAATAAATTTGTCTCTTGAAATTCATGCGGTGGTCGGCGCTCCAAAGTGTCTTTGCAAAACCAGCGCGATGATGCCGCGCAAACGCGGTTGCGGCACCAGTCCGCTGGCCATGATTTTCGTGGTGGCGTGCGTGGATGAACGCTGCTTGACGACATCCGTGACGATCGGGCCGACCTTGTCCCAGGCCCGCGCCACGTCGCCGACCACCACGATGACGTCTGGGGCCAGGCCAGCGATCAGCATGGCGATGCCTTTGCCCAGATAATGCGCCATGCGATTCAGCGCTTCGGCCGCCTTGGGGTCGCCTTGCTCCGCCAGTTGCAAAACATTTTCAAAAGTTTTTGCCGCAGGCTGTTTCGATGAATTAGTTTTCCCATTGCGGTCCGACGATTTTGCCTCGGAGTAATAACGCACGGCGGCGGAATTGGACGCATAAACCTCCCAGCATCCGTGATTACCACAGCCGCATTTCGGCCCGTTTTCATTAATGGTAACGTGGCCGAACTCACCCGCCATGCCCGAAGTCCCGCGCACCAGCTGGCCGTTCAAAATCATCCCCACCCCGATGCCCTCCGAAACCGTGACGACAATCAGGTTGCGAACCACTTCGGCGTGTTTGCCAAACCAAAATTCCGAAAGCGCACAGGCATTGGCCGCATTTTCCAAATCCACCGAAAGCCCGGTGGCGTGCTCGAGCTGCACCTTCAAATCCATTTCCCGCCAGCCCAAGTTGGGAGCAAACACGAGTTTCTGGGAGGACAAGTCCACCCGTCCGGGCAGGCTTACGCCAATTCCTTCGTAAGCCATTTGCGGATGTTCCTTCCTCAATTCGCGGATGCGGCGACTGACCTGCTTCACAAATTTGTCAGAACTCGCCGGCGTGGGCATGGATTCTTGAGCCAGGAAGTGGCCGCTCAAATTAGCCAGGGCAATGTCCGTCGTGACCGGCTGGATATTGATTCCGAATATGCCGGCGCGATTCTCGTTCAAATGCAAAAAAGTGGGCCTGCGCCCCCGCAGCGCCTGACCCACCGCACCCTCCCGCAGCCAATGTTCGGAAATCAATTGCTCGGTGATGACCGACACCGTGCTGCGCTGCAACCCTGAACGACGCATCAAGTCAGCCCGTGAAAGCGGTTGGTGCTTGCGAACGAGATTCAACATGATGCGACTGTTGATGTCACGGGCGGTTTCGCTCGTGGCGACTTGAAAATTGTTCAGATCAATTTTACGCATGGGGGCAAAAACATTTCTTGCGTATCAGATAATGGGATTAGTTCGTGTCGAAAACTATATCTGAAACACTGGTTCTGTCAACAATTAATTCGAGGCGCGAACATATTTATTTTCTCAACCCTTAATCGCTTGTTATCAACGCGACAAATCGTGATGAATGACAAATTAGAATGAAATCCGGGGGCGGCTTCAAATTGCCGCCCGCTTTGGCACCATCAAAATCCAATGCTGGCGCCGCCATCCACGGGCAACACCACGCCCGTGACAAAGCGCGCGGCGGGCGAGCAAAGGTAGGTGGCGGCCAGACCAATGTCTGCCGCCGTGCCAAAACAGTTCATCGGCGTGCGGCCAAGAATTTTTTTGGCGCGTTGCGGGTCGCCATGGAGGGCGTGGAGCATCATGTCGGATTCAATCCAGCCGGGGGCGATGGCATTGACGCGCACACCATGCTGCGAAACTTCTGTGGCCAGCGAGCGCACCATCCCGAGGTGCGCGGATTTTGCCGCCGAGTAGGCCAGGACCAGTGGAATGCCGAATAACGAAGCCATGGAAGCCGTGAACAAAATGTTGCCGTGCCGGCGTTGAATCATGTCCGGCAAAACCGCGCGCGTGAGGCTGAACGCGGCGACCACGTGAGTTTGTAGAACGCTGTTGAACTCGGCGGGCGTTGTTTCAATCGCCGATTTTTTGAGGTGAATGCCCGCGTTGTTGACGAGGATGGAAATGGTGCCGACGCGCTTCGTCACCCGCTCGATGAGGGCATCCGCCTGATCCAAATCGGTGATGTCGTGCGCTTCAAACGCCGCGGACGCGCCAAGTTTTTTCACGGCCTCTTCCAAAATGCCGGCCCGGCGCCCGACCAGCACAACCCGCGCGCCCGCCTGCACAAAAGATTCCGCAATGCCAAAACCCAGGCCGCTGCCGCCGCCGGTGATGAGAGCGGTTTCGCCTGCAAGTGAAAATGGATTCGCCATGACGAAGACCATTCTTCCCTGAATATCACTGGCTTCAAGTAAGAAACGCCAGATTGGAGAATTCTCCATGTGAATCATAGCATCGTCTATTCCTCGAAAAATGAGTATGCAGTTTAGTGAGCCTGCGCCAAATTTCAGCCGGATAAAGAGCGCATAAAGTCCGTGAATAACCCTAAAATCACCAGCCGTCGAATGCTGCGACCGTCGCTCGCTGGAAAAGCCGGTGGCCGTCCCAATGAAATGAACTGGGAAACAACTTCGGCATCACAAACACTTCAAAATAATTATGCTTAAATATCAAGACCGTTGCAAAATCATTGCGGTGTTGCTGGCCTTGTTTGGCGTTCTGCCAATCGGCCATTCCGCATCGCCGGCAAAAACATTTCAGAATCCAATCCTCTCCGGGATGTATCCCGACCCCAGCATTTGTCGCGTCGGCGACGATTATTACACGGTTCACAGTTCCTTTGAGTATTTCCCCGGCGTTCCCATTTTTCACAGCAAAGATTTGGTGCATTGGAAACAAATCGGTTATTGCCTGACGCGCCAGAGCCAGTTGAATCTGGATCACGCCCGCGCCTCCGGCGGCATCTACGCGCCGACGCTGCGCTACCACAACGGCGTATTTTACATGATCACGACGCTGGTGGACAAAGGTGGTAATTTTTTTGTCACCGCCACCAATCCCGCCGGGCCGTGGTCGGAACCGGTCTGGGTGGATCACGCGGGCATTGACCCGTCGCTATTTTTTGATGACGACGGCACGGCGTATTACACACGGCACGAAGGCGCGGGAAATGGTTTCATCGGTCAGGCAAAAATTGACATTCAAACCGGCAAGCTTGATGGGGAGCTGAAAGAAATCTGGCGCGGCGACGCCGGTGTCTGGCCAGAAGGTCCGCATCTGTATAAAATGCGCGGGAAATATTTCTTGATGATTGCCCAGGGCGGAACCAGTTACGGTCACATGGTTAACATTGCCCGCAGCGATTCGCCATGGGGACCGTTTATGCCCGACCCACAAAATCCCATCCTCACCCAGCGCGACCATCCCGACGCGCCCATTCAAGCGCTCGGTCACGCGGATTTCGTCGAGTCGCCCGATGGCTGGTGGCTGATTTGTCTGGGCATCCGTCCGCAGGGCGGGAAATTTCATCACCTCGGCCGCGAAACCTATTTGACGCAGGTGAAATGGAGTGATGACAACTGGCCGCTGATCAGCCCGGTGGAACTCACGATGCCCGCGCCGCAACTGCCACAGCACGTTTGGAAAAAGGAACCGGCGCGCGATGAATTCAAAGCCACGACTTTCGGCCTGCCATGGAATTTTCTCCGCAATCCGCATGAGGAAAATTATTCGCTCACGGAACGTCCGGGCTGGTTGCGCCTGCGCGGCTCGGCAGTGACGCTGAACGACCAAGATTCGCCGACGTTTGTCGGCCGTCGGCAAACTGATCTGGCCTGCGAGGCTTCGACGCGGCTTTCGTTCTCGCCGAAAAATGAAAACGAGGAGGCCGGATTTGTGCTGCGCGGCAACGACAAAAATCATTACGAGATTGGCGTCACGCTGCGCGACGGCCAGCGGCAAGTTTTCTTCCGAAAAATTCTCGATGGCAAAGTAGTCGAGCCGGTTCGCTTTGAAAAAATCAGTTCAGGCGATGTCATCTTGTCCGTGAAAGCGTCGCCGCTGTCCTACGAATTTTTCTATTCTTCGCCGCATAGTCGCGCCAAAAGTCTCGGCCCGGCACTGGCCCGTGATTTGTCATCGGAAAGCCTGGCCGATGAAAAGCATTTCAACTACAATTTCACCGGCGTTTTCATCGGGCTCTACGCGACTGGCAACGGGCAGGCGAACAGTGCGCCAGCGGATTTCGACTGGTTCAAATATGACGCCAAATAAACATCGTCAAAATTTTTTACTGGCGTTCGATTGTTTGCTGGCAATTTCCATTTTTGCCGGAGCGACCGCTGATGCGGCCACCAATGCGCCGACAGTTTCCGCTCCCAATTTCGGCAGTGGAAATAATGCCGTCACGGAACAAGATCATCAGCGCATGATGGATTTGCTGCATATCACGTCCATCCGGCGCGGCAAAGACGGCAGCAACACCAATTCGCCGTTTTACGCCAACTACGACGAGGCCAAGGCGAACCCGTTTCCGAATTTGCCGGACGCGCTGGTGTTGAAGAACGGCGAAAAAGTCACGACGGCGGAAAGGTGGTGGCAGCAGCGCCGCCCGGAAATCGCAGAGGATTTTGACCGGGAAATTTATGGCCGGGTTCCCGCAGATTTGCCCAAGGTGAATTGGGAAGTTACCAGCACGGTCAGGACAAACAATGGCACGGTGCCAGTCATCATGAAACAACTCGCCGGCCACGTTGATAATTCTTTTGACACGAACATTTCCGTCAACATCCAGTTGACATTGACCACGCCTGCGAACGCGACGTCATCTGTGCCCGTGATCATGCAATTCGGTTTCAACTTCGGTGCCCTTGGAAGATTTCGCGGCACAAATTCTTTTCGTGGGACGAATAATTTTCCACGCGACGGTTTCGGCGACAGTGGCCCGACCTGGCAACAGCAAGTTCTCGCCAAGGGCTGGGGCTATGCCGTCCTCACTCCCAACAGCGTCCAAGCCGACAACGGCGCGGGCTTGACGCAAGGCATCATCGGCCTGATGAACAAAGGACAATCTCGCAAAGCGAATGATTGGGGTGCGTTGCGGGCGTGGGGTTGGGGCGCGAGCCGTGCGCTGGATTATTTTGAAACCGATCCGGCGGTGGACGCCAAGCAAGTCGGGCTTGAAGGTCATTCGCGTTACGGCAAAGCCGCACTCGTCGCGATGGCGTATGATCCGCGCTTCGCCATCGCTTATGTCAGTTCCTCCGGCGAAGGCGGCGCGAAATTGCATCGCCGCAACTGGGGCGAGACCGTGGAAAACGTCGCTGGCAGCGGGGAATATCATTGGATGGCCGGAAACTTTCTCAAATACGCCGGCCCGCTGAACTGGAACGATCTGCCGGTGGACGCCCACGAATTGATCGCGCTGTGCGCGCCGCGTCCGGTTTTCATCAGCGGCGGCGCAACGCAAGGCGATGGCTGGGTGGACGCCAAAGGAATGTTCATGGCCGCCGCCGCCGCCGGTCCGGTCTACACGCTGCTGGGCAAAAAAGATTTGGGCACAACTAATTTTCCACCGATGGAAACAGCTTTGGTTGAAGGTGAGATTGCTTTTCGCCAGCACAGCGGCGGACACACGGACGCGCCGAACTGGCCAACTTTTCTGAAATTCGCCGGGAGATATATCAAGGCAGCGTCCGCGCCGGCAGGATCAAAGTAAATTTGAAACATGAAAACCAAAACCAGTCTGCGAAAATTTATTACCATGTCTTCCCTGATTGCCGCCGGAGTCGTTCCGGCCTTGTCGCAAGGAAATCCGCTGGGCGAATTTGCAGGCCAGACGGATATCGGTTCGCCAGAACTTTCCGGCGCGGCCAGCTACGCCGCCGCGAATCAGGATTACACGGTCTCCGGCGCAGGAACCAACATGTGGTTCACCAGCGATCAATGTCACTTCGTCTGGAAGAAGATGAAGGGCGATTTCATTCTGCGAACCAGGATCGAGTTCATTGGCAAGGGCGCGGTGGAGCATCGCAAAGTCGGCTGGATGGTGCGCCCGAATCTTGAGGCGGACGCGGCTTATGCGGATTGCGCGGATCACGGCAACGGCCTTACCTCGCTCCAGTTTCGGCGGTCCAAAGGGACGAATACGGAGCAAATCACCTTGTCCATCACCAACGCGGACGTCCTCCAGTTGGAACGGAAAGGAAACACCTACACCTTTTCAGCGGCACATTCTGGCCAGCCTTTTGTCAGCGCCGAACTTCCGGATTTGAATCTGGGCGATGACGTTTACGCAGGATTATTCGTTTGCTCGCACAGCGGCGACGTGATTGAAAAGGCAATTTTCCGCGACGTGCGGATGATTCGCCCGGTCAAAGCGGGATTTATTCCGTATCGTGATTACATCGGGAGTGTTTTGGAAATCCTTGATGTCCACAGCGGCAAGCTCGAAAAAATTTACGCCTCTGCACGGCCGTTTGAAGCGCCGAACTGGACGACGGACGGACGCGCCTTGATCTACAACCTCAGCGGTCGCGCGGAAGGCTGGGGGCGCCTGAACCGGTTTGATCTGGCCACAAGAAAGCCGTCGCCGCTCAACACCGATCCGGCCAATCAGAACAACAACGACCATGTGCTGTCGTTCAATGGAACGATGCTCGGCGTCAGCGACCAAAGTCCGGGCCACGGTGGACAATCCCGCATATTCACGTTACCGGTTCAAGGCGGGACACCCAAGCAGATCACGCCGTTGACACCCTCGTATCTTCACGGTTGGTCTCCGGACGGAAAATTTCTGGTCTATACCGGCGGTCGGACCAACAAGTTTGACATTTACAAAATTCCGTCCGACGGCAACGGCTCGGAAATCCGCCTGACGGATTCCGCAGGTTTGAATGACGGACCGGAATACACGCCGGACGGCAAATATATTTACTTCAATTCCAGCCGCACCGGAAAAATGCAAATCTGGCGGATGAAACCCGACGGCACCGATCAGGAGCAAATCACGAACGACGAATACAACAACTGGTTTCCGCACATCTCGCCGGACGGCAAATGGATCGTCATCATCAGCTTCCCGGAAGACATCAACCCGACGGATCATCCCTACTATAAACAGTGCTATCTTCGCCTGCTGCCCATTGAAGGCGGCACATCAAAAGTGATCGCTTACATCTATGGCGGACAGGGCACGATTAATGTCCCGTCCTGGTCGCCGGACAGCCAACGGATCGCGTTTGTCAGCAACACGGATATGGAGAAATAGCGGACTATCACAGCCATGAAAAAGAATGCGATCGTTTTTGTTGGGCTCAGTCTTGCGCTCATCTCCCCGCTCTTTACGGCGCGCGGTAGTCCGCTTGCCCCACCGGCCGGGGCCGTTGCCACTGGTCGGTATCGCAACATGTTTGTCGAAGCCGGCCACTCGCCGGAAGACGTGTCTGCGAAGATAAATGCCACCTTCCAGCAATTGTTTCACGGCGATCCCAATACGCAGGCGGTTTATTTCCCGGCGGGAACGAACGCCAACGGAGCGCTCGCCTACATCCACGACCTTGGCAGCAAAGATGTGCGTTCCGAAGGCATGTCCTACGGCATGATGATCGCGGTGCAATTGAACCAGAAGACCGAGTTCGACGCGCTCTGGAACTGGGCCAAGACCTGCATGTATCACGCATCATCGAGCCATCCCGCTTACGGATACTTCTCGTGGTCCATGACGACCAACGGCGTGGCCAATGACGAAATGCCCGCTCCCGATGGCGAGCAATATTTCGTGACGTCGCTTTATTTCGCCGCCGCGCGTTGGGGCAGCGGTGCTGGCATCTGCAATTATCGTGCCGAGGCGGACCGCTTGCTGGGTGACCTGCGCCACCGTCAACTCCTCACCGGTTCCACAGTCAAAGGCACCATGACCGCCGGCGCGATCTTTGAACCGAAAAACAAATTAGTCCGCTTCACACCCGATGTGGCGAACTGGAATCACACCGATCCTTCTTATCAATTGCCGGCTTTCTATGAATTGTGGGCCAAGTGCGGGCCGGCGGCGGATCGTGAGTTCTGGGCGCAGGCCGCAACGGCCAGCCGCGATTTTTTCCAACACGCGGCCAATCCCGTCACCGGCCTTGCGCCAGATTATGCCAACTTCGACGGGACGCCGTGGGCTGCACCGTGGAATCTACACAGCGCGGATTTCCAATACGACTCGTGGCGGACGGCCATGAATTGGTCGGTGGATTGGGCGTGGTGGGCCAAAGACGTTCGGGAAAAAGAATTGAGCGATCGCATCCAGGCATTTTTTGAATCCAAAGGTTTGGCCAACTATGGCAGCCGGTTCACCTTGGATGGAAATCAGTTTGGCAACGACCACACAACTGGACTGGTGGCAATGAATGCGGTCGCCAGCCTCGCTGCCACAAACCCGCGCTCGCAAAAATTCGTCGAGGCGCTGTGGAACACGCCCGTTCCGACCGGATCATGGCGCTACTACGACGGCATGTTGTATCTTCTGGCGCAATTGCATTGCGGTGGTGAATTCCGGGTCTGGACGCCACAATGAAACCGAATGCTTTTATGAAGTCACCAATCGTTACGATGAGTAAAGTCCTTGCGCTGCTGCTCGTTTCTGTGTTGCTTGCGCCTCGCGACAGCCTCGCCATCGGTCAGGAGAGATACGTCGAAGGTGTTCCGAGCCGGGGCAGTTTCCCCATCGTCCAAGGAAATGCTGCTGCGACAATCTATGTGGATTCAAGTGACCACGTCGGCGTTGTTCGCGCGGCCAACGATTTGAAAGCGGACGTTGCTCGCGTCACCAGTCTTTCTCCAGCGATCTCTCACGAGGAAAAAAGTCTCGGCAAAAATGCCATCATCGTCGGCACCATCGGAAAAAGTCGAATCATTGACCAATTGATCCGCGAAGGGAAAATTGAGATCGCCCAAATTTCCGGCAAGTGGGAATCGTTTCTGATTCAAGTTGTGCCGAAACCTTTGCCGGGAGTGGCAAGCGCGCTGGTCATTTGCGGCAGCGACAAGCGCGGAACGATTTACGGCATCTACGATTTGTCCGAAGAGATGGGCGTGTCGCCGTGGTATTGGTGGGCGGATGTTCCGGTGCAGCATAAAGATT
>CABDZO010000067.1_pt1 | contig 20126 bp, 10 predicted proteins | sample 3132221 | NCBI WGS metagenome assembly CABDZO01 (sample SAMEA5534340, study PRJEB31848) | metagenome | biome: tundra; feature: field; material: soil | place: USA | collected 2013-05 | depth 0.45 m | reverse complement strand
CTGGCTGCTGCCGAATGATTTTTTTGACCCGCTCGTGGCGGCGGGCGGCGAGGTGCGCCGGTTCAATCCACTTCACCTCTGGCGGTTCGGGGTGCGCGATCATCGCAAGCTGCTGGTCTGCGACGAGTCCACGATTTTCCTGGGCGGATTCAATGTGGCCGATGAATACGATGGCGACGGCGTGACGCGCGGCTGGTGCGATCTGGGCGTCCGAATTGAAAACCCAACGCTGGCCAGAGAACTGGCGGCTTCCTTCGAAGCCTTGTTCACGCTGGCGGACTTTCGCCGGAAACCGCTGCTGCGATTGCGCCTCTTCAAGCGCAAACGCAAACCTCAAAAAAAACCGGCGGGAGAATTGTTGTTGACCCATCCCGGTCGCGGGGCGAGTCCTTTTCAAACGGCCCTGCATCACGATCTGGCCGGGGCGCGCGCGGTGCGGATGATCAGCGCGTATTTTCTGCCGACCCACCGGGTGCGCCGGGATTTGATGCGTGCGGCGCGGCGCGGCGGACGCGTGCAACTGATTCTGGCCGGCAAATCCGACGTGCGGCTTTCACAGCTGGCGGCCCGGAGTTTTTACCATCGCCTGTTGAAGGCCGGCGTGGAGATTTACGAGTATCAACCGCAGATTCTGCACGCCAAGCTGATTGTGAGCGATGGCATCACCTACGTCGGCTCGTCCAATCTCGACATTCGCAGTTTTAATCTGAATTACGAACTGATGCTGCGGCTCAAAGACCCGGCGGCGGCGGTTGCCGCGCGGAAAATTTTTGAACGCACGTTGCAGCATTCTCAAAAAATTGAACTTCACCAGTGGCGGAAGGCGCAGGCCTTCTGGCATCGCTGGCAGCATCGCTGGGCGCATTTTTTGCTGGCGCGGATTGATCCGTTCGTCGCCTTGCGGCAATTCCATGGGCTATGATAATCCCTTTGCATTTCGCCGCCAATTCAAGCAGTGTCCGGCCATGAAAATTCAACCGGGCGGGCGGTTCCACCTTTTGACGGCGGTGTTTTGTTCGCTATGTCTCGCGCCGCTCGCGCGCGGGCAGGGCGCGGGGCTGACTTTTACGGTGGCCTCGGAATCGGTGACGGCGGGCGCAGCGGTGAGCGTCTGGTTGAATGTGCTCAACCCATCCGGCCAGGAAATTTCGTGGACGTTTCCGCCGCAGATCGAACGCAAAATCATTTCGGCACAGGGCAGCTTCACCGGTGAACTGGAATTGCATTCGACGGAATTGAGCGAAGTCACCATCGCGCCCGGCGCTTTTGTCCGACGCGAATATATTGCCACCATGCCGGCGGCCGTGGCCGGCCGGGTCGTGCTGGAATTTCCCGGACTGAACGCCAACCGCGTGGTGCTGGATGTGGCGGCGCCAACTTCAGCCGCGATGGCGCCGGAGAACAAGACGGATTCATTTGTCACCCGCTATTTTAATGAAGTTGAACCGCAGGAGCCGGGCAAAGGTTCTGAACCGGGCCGGTTTTTCAAGGAACACATTTCCGGCTATGAGCCGATGTATTTCATCGCCGGCACGAAATCGCCGAACGCGAAATTCCAGATCAGCTTCGCATATCAACTGTTGAACCAGGACGGGCCGCTGGCGACCAGGGTTCTGGCGTTGAAAGGTTTTCATATTGCCTACACGCAGACTTCGTTGTGGGATTGGAACGCGCCATCCCCGGCGTTTTACGACACGAGCTACAAGCCGGAAGTATTCTATTCCTGGGAAAATGTGACGCGCGCGCAACCGACCAACTGGATTCAACTCGATTTGCAAGGCGGGTTGAAGCACGAGTCCAACGGCAAGGGCGGGGCGGATGAGCGCAGCCTGAACATCGCCTATCTGCGGCCGACATTCACCTTTGGCCGCGACGCCGGCCTGCAACTGGCCTTGCAGCCGCGCGTGTGGACTTATCTCGGCGATTTAAGCGACAATCCCGATATCGCCGATTATCGCGGCTATGCGGACTTGCGGACGATTGTGGGCTGGAAGCGCGGGCTGCAACTGTCCGCGTTGGGACAGCTGGGCAAAGCTGGCAATCATGGCAGTCTGCAACTGGACCTGACTTATCCCACGATGCGATTTTTCGGCAGCTTCAGCCTGTATCTGGACGTGCAATACTTCACCGGCTACGGCGACAGCCTGCTGGGTTACAATAAAAAGTCGGATGAATTTCGCATAGGCTTTTCGCTTTACCGATAGCCGCTCCAAGCCCGCTTCTTGTTCGCGGTGAACACTCGATAGGGTTGCCGGCGAAAAAGCGCGCTTAAGCCCGAGGCCATCCGGGAAGTGCAAAAGGGATCGGGAGCAGCGTGCATCGGCATCCAGAGCGAAGGCGCGGGAATTGGCATCCGCAAAATTTATCTCGAACCGCTGGCCGACTGACCAGACAGGGACCAGATGAGTCCATCGTCACCAATCCGGCGTCCGGCTAAAAAGGAGCTGCCGGGGCGTGAAGCGATAAACGCTTCGCCGGAAACATTCACAACGGGAATTCGCTTTCACCCGGCCGCACCACCTCACGGCGCGGCGCAACTGCTTCGGCGGGCACGACCGGCGGTTCCGGCGGTTCAAGTTTCTCTTCCACTTCGTCAATTTTCTCCGGCTCGGAAATTTTTTCAACCGGGGTTGCGGCGGCCGGTTTTTTTTCTGCGCGGACCACTTTCGGTTCCGCCAGCGCCGGCGGCGGCGGCGTGCGGTTCACCAATGCCAGCATGGAAATGGCCGAGGCCGTTTCGCGTTCGGCCTTTTCGATGCGGGTAAATTCGCCGTAGATTTCCGCCAGCGCCGGTTCCTCGCGCAACGGCAGTTCCTGGCCCGAACCCGTGCGCATGGCCAGCAGAATGTCGTAGGCGTTGATGTTTTCGAGCGGGCGCGCGGGCACAAATGCCGCCTCCGCACCGGCCACTTCCGTGACCAGCCCCATGTGCGCCAGGACGTGCAGCACCGATTGCGTGAGCCGGCTGGGGATGCCCAGTTCCGCCGAGAGCTGGAGGACGGTTGCGGGGTGCCGGCCATTTTGAAAACGCTGGCCGAGGCTCGTCATGATGCGCAACGCCACAAATTCCCGACCGCGCTGGTTCACATTATCCGCCAGTCGGTCCTGCAAATACGCGGCGCGATTTTGGAACGCGTAGGCGACTTGCGCGCCGAACAGCAGGATGAGCCACGAGAAGTAAAGCCCCGCCATGAACACCGGCACGAGGCCGAGCTTGCCATAAATCTGGCTGTTGCTCACCACACGCGAGACGTAGAGGAAGCCGAACACGTTGTTCAAGTGCCACAACGAACCGGCGACGAAGCCGCCGACCAGCGCCGCACTGGAATCAACCTTTGTGTTTGGCACAATCTGATAGAACAGCGCGAAGGCCAGCCACAAGACCACGAGCGGCAGCAATTTGAAAATGAGTCCGCCCACGAACGGCGTTTGGCTGACGAATTCCCGCGCCGCCTGCATTTGTGCACCACCGGACAAACCGAGCGCGACGATGAGCAGCAATGGCCCGAGCGTGATGGTCGCCCAGTAAAGCACGATTCGCAGCAGCCAGCTGCGCCCGCGCGTCACGCCCCAGATGTCGTTGAATGTTCCCTCGATGTTCGCAAGCATCGTGATGGCGACGTAGATCAGGAGCAGCATCCCGATCAATCCCAGCGTCTTGCTGCGGGTGTTCTGGATGAATTCATGGATGCCTTTGGCCACCTGCTTTTGTGCGTCTATCACGCGAGAATCATCGTCACCCGCCGCAACAAAGGAATTCATCGCCGTTGCCGCGACCTCGTTTGTTCCCATGACGGCATTGGTGAAAGCTCCGGCGGAAACGGAATTGGTCGGTTTGAGCGCGACGGAAAAATCCGGGCCGATTTCAAGCGAGACGTTGGTCGTGTTGAGCGTCGCGGGCGGCGGCATGACGTTGGAGACAACCTTGTCAATCACTTCGTAGATTTTTCCCTCGCCTTCGCTCTTGAGCAGGCTGCTGGTGACGCTGATGGCGACGGCCAGCATGGGGATGAGCGCCAGCAGCGTCGCGTAGGACAACGCCGCCGCGCGCGCGGGACAGCGGTTGCGGTTGAAACTTTTGCCGACCAGCGCCCAGAAATGGACGAAGCGTTCCAGCCGGCCTTCGAGATGAAAAATCTCATCTTCCGCACCTGCGACCGCGCCGGTGATGATTTTGATGAGGCGGAAAAACCGTTTGCTGGCCATGTTGCCGTCACGCTAACAAAGCCAGCGGGCAAGTCAACGGCGCGACAAAGGCTTTACGCCGGGCGGCGGACTTGCACAATGACGTCGCGCGTCCGTAGCTCAATTGGATAGAGCTTCTGACTTCGGATCAGAAGGTTGCAGGTTCGAGTCCTGCCGGGCGCACCATTCCACCACTCGACGAGTTTTCGACGAGTAGTGACCACGGTTTTACGCAAGAACCACGGGCTTTTTTGCAGTCGAGGACAAGGTTCGAGCCGAAAACTTTCAAGGCAAGAACCCGCTTCTCTTGAAGAGAACCCGAAATCGCGATTTCACCCGCGTCTTTAGCGGTTAAAATCCATTTTTGGAACGGTTCGAGCCAATCGGCTTGGCCTTTCAAAAGCGCGCTGCTTTGCTCCTCCAAAGATTTCTTCCGGCTCATTCCTTTGGCCTTTTCCGCGACGTAAGCCTCGCGGTCAATGATGCCGTCCAATAATGAGTCCGGAAGCGTTTGGAGACGGAGATTGATCTTTCCAATCTCCGCGCGCTTCCGTTCGGCCATGAGCCGGGCAGATTGGGCGCTCTGCTTCTTTTCCTCCTTAACCCGTGTCAGCATTTCATCCGCCCAAACCCATTGCTACACCAAGAAACTCGCCAACCTTGCCGCCAGCATCCTGTTCTGCCTGCTCAAAAAAACCTAATCAATACCTGTTGAGCAATCCCGAATAATAGTGTAAAATAAACACTATCCCTCAACATCCCCTAAAACGGGGATGCCATGCGCCGGATTTGTTAAACAACGTCAAAATGCGGCTGTTCCCATGGTTTGGCCTGGAGGTTTTTTCAAGTTTTATGGGCGGTGTATTCGGGTGCGCTTTTGTTTGTAAATGGCGATTTGTTCCATGGTTCAAGCCACAGCGGGCGAAGTCATTTTCCCCCTGCGCCGATGGGTTTGATTTGCGGTCAGGTGTTCGAATAAACGCCGGTAAACAGAAGGTTTGGCCGCTTCTTTTGAACTGGTGAATGGTTCGGTTGCCGGCAAAAAGCAGCCATCCCCGCTTTAGGGGATGGTATTGAAGCCGGGTTCCAGCTAGATTACCAAAGTCACACCATTAACCAATGAAAGAAAAATATATGCAAACCTCGCGGAGAAAGTTCCTGAAAGGGATAGTCGTCACGGCGGCGGTCGGGCCATTCATCCTCCCCTCGCGCGTCTGGGCGGCGCCGACCGGCCCGAACGGCAAATTGACGATGGGCTGCATCGGCATGGGCAAGCAGATGCGCGGCCTGCTCGGCGGGTTCCTCGGCCAGGACACCCGCATCGTCGCGGTCTGCGATGTGGATACCACCCGCCGCAACGATGCAAAGAAGCGCGTGGACGATTTCTACGGGAACACCGACTGCCAGGCCTACACCGATTTCCGCGAGATCATCAACCGCAAGGACATTGACGCGGTCTGCATCGCGACGCCGGACCACTGGCATGCGATCACGACGCTCGCCGCGCTGCGCGCCGGCAAGGACGTCTATTGCGAGAAGCCACTGACGCACAATATCCACGAGGCGGTCGAGGTCATGAAGGCTGTGGACGCGAACCAGCGCGTGCTGCAGGCCGGCTCGATGCAACGCTCGAGCAAGGAATTCCGCATCGCCTGCGAGCTGGTGCAGAACGGCGTGATCGGCAAGATCAGCCACGTCGAGTGCCAGTTCGGCGATCCGGGCCGGCCGTGCGATCTGCCGACGGAGCCGCTGGAGCCGGGGCTGGATTGGGAGATGTGGATCGGCCCGGGCCCGATGCGCGGCTATAGCTCCGTTTTGAGCCCGCGCGGCATTCACGATCACTTCCCGAACTGGCGCGACTACAAGGAATATGGCGGCGGCATGGTCTGTGACTGGGGTGCGCACCACCTCGACATCGCGCAATGGGGCCTCGGCATGGACAACAGCGGCCCGGTGGAAGTCGTTCCGCCCAGCGACCCGGCCGCGAAGCGCGGCTGCAAGCTCGTCTATGCGAATGGCATCTATGTGGAGCACAAGGAAGGCTTCGGCGTCCATTTCTACGGCTCGAACGGCGAAGTGCTCGTCAACCGCGGCCAGTTCGTGCTGATCGTGGACGGCAAGACCATCGCCGAATACGCCGATAGCAAGAAGAAGAATGGCGAGGCGGCTCCCAAGAAGGAAACTTCTTGCGCCGCCGAGGTGCAGAAGGCGGAGAAGGCCTACCTCCAGAACGCGAAGATCCAGCTCTATAACAGCAAGAACCACATCTCTGACTTCATGGCGTGCGTCAAGAGCCGCAAGAAACCCATCACGAGCGAAATCGTGGGCGGCCACAGCGCGATCTGCTGCCACCTGATGAACCAGAGCTACTACCACCACGCGAAGCTCCAGTGGGATCCGGCCAAGTTCGAGTTCACCGGCGGCACCGGCGACCCGAAGTGGCTGACCCGCGACTACCGCAGCCCTTGGAAGGTTTGAACAACCTCAAAATGCGGCTGTTTCCGTGATTTGGCCTGGAGGTTTTTTCAAGTTTTATGGGCGGTGTATTCGGGTGCGCTTTTGTTTGTAAATGGCGGTTTGTTCCATGGTCCAAGCCATTGCGGGCGAAGTCATTATCCCCTGCGCCGCTGGGTTTGATTTGCGGTTAGGTGCTCGAATAAACGCCGGTAAACAGAAGGTTTGGCCGCTTCCTTTTGAACTGGTGAATGGTTCGGTTGCCGGCAAAAAGCAGCCATCCCCGATTTAGGGGATAGTATTGTTTTGGATTCAGTTTATATTTTTCACAATGTTCCCATAAAGTAAATAACTGAAACGCAAAAAACCCCTAAATTACAATCAAAAATGAAACTTCCAACATCAATCATCGCGGGTCTGGCCGCTGCCGGCATCATGCTTTCCGGTGCCGCCGCATTTGCCCAACCCGTCTTTCCCGCATATTATCCGAACGGCACAAATCTGTTCCAGCCGTCCCCAACGTTCTCTTTTAACATCACCGACGCGTCGGCCACCATCACCAATGTTACGGTGCAGTTGGTCGGCACCCCGATGGGTGGAACCGGAGGGTCTCCGGCATTGCAACTCTTGGAGCCATCCTCCGGGCTGAATGTCGTTGGACTACCCGGCTCCGCCGTATCCGCAAGCTGTCCGTTGAAAACTAATTTGACTTATGCGGTGACCATCACGGCGACCGATGGCAACGGCATCAGCAGAACCACCAACGTAAGCTTCACCACTATTGTCCCTGCCTACACTTGGGAAGCGGAAGATTGGGATTACACCAACGGGCTTTATTTTGATAATCCGCAGACCAATCTCTATGCCGGCTTAAGTGGCGTTTCGGGGACAGATTATAACGATCCCGGGACTGGTCAGGGGGCTGCTTACCGCCCCAGTGGCCCTAACGGGTTGGCGACCGAAAATTGCAGTGATACGAGGCGCCTCACACATCTTGGCCTGCAGGATTACGATGTGGGCTGGAATAATGGCGGCTACTGGGGAAATTACACCCGTCATTATCCTGCCGGCACCTATTTTGTCTTTATGCGCGGTGCTTCAACGAGTCAACAGCAAAGAAATGCTGATTTGACAGTGGTCGGTGGCAATGACGTGTTGACTGGCACCGGCGGCACGATCGCCTTTAGAGTCCCCCTGACAGGCAACAATCAAATATGGGCTTTTGGGCCTTTGTTGGATGCCCAAAGCAAGCTTGTTCCATTTACGTCGGATGGCACGGCCAGCACGTTGAGGTCCACGGTGGATCAGGGCAACTTTAATGCGAACTTCTATATGTTGATGCCGACGAATATTGCAGACATCCCGCAAGGCTCAATTACCATCACCAACATCTATCCCAACGGCACAAACCAAATGGAAGAGACGAACCAGTTCGTCTTCACCATCAGTTCTGCGGTTGGCATTAATCCCAACAGCGTCATTCTGCAAGTGACCTCCACCAATTTGCTGGGAACGGTGGGTTCTGTGAAACTTGTGAGCACTGCCAATGGGCTGACTATCAGCGGCGACCCGTCCACAAGTCTAAACGGAAGTATGCTGCTGGCCACCGATACAGTCTATAAAATATACATCCTGGCGACTGATTCGAACGGTGTTCCAACGAGCACGACCGTCAACTTTGATACCGTCAACCCCAATTATTACACATGGGAAGGAGAGGATGGTAATTATCATAACGGACAATATTTTGATAATCCGCAGACCAATGCCTATTATGACTATTCTGTTGTCGGCGGAACCGGTGCGTTTGATTGCACAGTCAATGTTGATGCTTACTACAATGGCGGCGGCGGCCACGCGGATGGTCGCCTCGGCGGGCTGGCTACAGAAGGCTGCGGTGATTTGAAGCGTCCGCAATTTCAAGTTGTGGATCCAAGGACGGGCGTGAATTATAGAGATTTTGACTTGGGAAACAGCAGTGGCACTAGCTGGGCGAATTATACCCGGACATTCCCTGCGGGCATATATAATATCTATCTCCGTGGCGGCAATGGTGGCAGCGCTAATTCAGACTCTTACAGCATAGGAGTGGTGACCGGCGATCCAAAAACATTGCTTCAGACGAACAACATCATAGGCCGCTTCGCCGCGCCGGCCACGGGTGGCTGGCAAAGTTATGTATGGGCTCCTTTGAAAATCAATGGCGTGGCCGTCCAGTGGACTGTCACGGGTTCACCGACGACCTTGCGGCTGACAACCGACAGCGGTAGTTTTAATGCAAGTTATATGATGCTGGTGCCGGCAGATACCAATGTGATACTGGCGCCCTTTATCGGTAGCTTCCAGCCGGACGGCACCCACATGTTCCAGGTGTCAAGCGCATTGAGCTTTGTTGCCCATTCCCAGGTTGGAGTCACCGCCGGCAATATCCAACTGACTTTGAACGGGACTGCTATTAATGGCTTGATCACCAGCGGTTCGCCAAATCTGTTAAACGTCAGCTATCCGGTGCAAACCAACATATCCTATACCGCGGTAATTACGATAACCGACAGTCATGGAACCAGCAGCTCGACAAATAAATTTGATACATTTGATATCAATACCACCTACACTTGGGAGGTGGAAGATTACGACTATACCGACCCCGGCACCCTGATTGCCGGACAGTTCATTGATAATAATCCGCCGCTTCCGTCGCTTCCGTCGGTTGATACCTATTCCGGCCTTGGTGCCACCGAAGGAATTGATGAGAAAGATGACGCTCACACCGGCTCCGGTTACCGCCCGGTCACCGGCGTAGGTGCAGGCGCCTTTGGATTAAACATCGGCGGATTGGAGTTTGAAACTGCCGGTGATGTGTCGCGTGCGCAATATACCAGCGGCACGGTGGACTATAACATCGGATTCAATGACGGCGGCAACTGGGCGAATTATACCCGGAACTATCCCGCCGGCACCTACAACGTCTATATGCGCTGCGCCAGTCCCAATGGCAATGCGAGCGAGGCGTCGTTCGCCCATGTCACCGGCGGCTGGGGCACCACCAACCAGACCACCACGGTTCTGGGCAATTTCGCAGCCACGGCTTCTGGCGGCTATCACACCTTTAACTGGGCGCCCTTGATGGCCAGTGGCAGTCTCTATCAATTGGTCTTGACCAATACCACCACCAACACCTTCAGGGTTACCGTGACCGGTGGCGGTTACAATAACAATTTTTACGCCCTGGTTCTGGCGGATCCGAACATCCCGACCATCAGCGGACTCTATCCCAATGGCACGTATGAGTTCCAGAGTTCAAGCACCTTCAGCTTCACTGCGGCCTCACCGGCCGGCATTAACGGCAGCGGAATTTCCGTGCTGCTGACCGGCACCAACCTGCTGGGCCAGACGTTCACGACCAACATAACCACGGCCAACGGCTTGAATGTCAGCGGCCCCTCCACAAACTTGAATGTCAGCCTTAATCTGCCCGTCAGCGGGACTTATTCGGCGGTCATCACCATAACGGCCTTGAGTGGCGCGCAGACGATCAGCCGCCCGACCTTTGACAATCTCAATCCTACTATGACATTCGAGGCGGAGGATTGGAATTACACCGACACCAACAGCGGGATTGCCGGACTATTCTTTAATAATCCGCAGACCAATGCCTATGCCGGCTTGGGTTCCACGGCGGGAATTGATTACACCAACGTAGCTGTCAGCGGGGGCAACGGCACTTACCGGCCCAAAGGACTGGCCACTGAAAATTGCTCTGATGTGCCCCGTCAGGCGTATGCCACCGGCCTACAGAATTATGATGTTGGTAATACGGTCAGCGGCAACTGGGGGAATTATACCCGGACATTCCCGACGGGCGTGTATAACATCTATATGCGCGGAGCCGATGGCAATGCTTCCCAAACGGACGCCGCCAGCATGTCTTTGGTGACCAGTGCGGCGACCAATAGCAATCAAACCACCCTCAAGCTGGGCACGTTCAGCGTTCCCTCCATCAACGCCAACTGGCAGGCCTATGGCAATGTGCCCCTGATAGATTCAGATGGCAACCATGCCGAATTTGTGGGCGGCGGGCAGCAAACCTTGAGGGTCACAACTGACAATGGCAATTACAATCCGAACTACTACTTCTTGGTGCCGGAAGACACCACCCTGACTCCCCTGCCGCCGCATTTGTCGGCGTCGTTCAGCGGGCCGAATATAGTGGTCACGTTCTTGAGCCGGACGAATGTTGCCTACAAGTTGCAGTTCAAGACCAACCTGACGGATCCGGCTTGGACGCCGGTTTCAACCAACTCCGGCACCGCCACGTGGATGTCAATCACCAACGGTATGAATGGCGCCAGCGGTTTCTACAGCCTGAAACCATGACCGCCGGTGTGTGGACAGCAAATTAAAAGTGGTGTAGGTTTCTCCGGCAGCCGGCCAGTGCTGGCTGCCGGAGACAGTTTTAAGATGGCTGTTAAACTCGATTAAGATGTAAGTTATGAAACAAATGTCATTTGATGATTCCAACGGGCACTCTGGCAGGCGCTTTTTCAGGAAGGATGGTTTTACGCTGATCGAGCTGCTGGTGGTGATTGCGATCATCGCCATCCTGGCCGCAATGCTTTTACCCGCCCTGGCGAAGGCCAAGAACAGGGCGCAGGGGATCGGCTGTCTCAGCAACATGAAACAGTTGCAGTTGGCCAGCATTATCTACGGAGGTGATAACAGTGATTATTTGCCTGGGAATCCACCAATTACTGGCGGATGGGTTCTGACTGGTTCAACTATAGCAAACCCCGGTTGGGTGGCGGGTTCCTTCATGAATAATAATAACTCCGGCGAGGATAGCCCGGCAGGGTGTTCAACCAATGATTATTTTTTGGGAGTGAATGGAGACATCATTCCCGGAGTCGGGACACTGTGTGGCTCAATTGGCGGCATTTGCAAAGCGGCAGGCGCCTATAAATGTCCTGCGGATAAATATATATCTCTAAACCACAACGCGCCGCATAACCGGTCGTGTTCCGCCAATATGTATTGCGGACTGACCTCGAGGCAAATGCAAATTGGCGGTTATGGTCTTAATGCACTGTATACGCCGCTTACTAAATACTCTGATTTTCACGCCGGGTTTGCCCCGACAGATTGTTTTGTTTTTTTGGATGAGAATCCGGTCTCGATCAATGATGGTTACTTTGAATACATAGCAGATGGAACGGGAATCAACGACCGGCCGGCCGTCAATCACGGTAGCTCCAGTTCTTTTTCTTACGCTGACGGCCATTGTGAACTCCATAAATGGCTTGATGCGTATTTGACTCCAACTGGGACGGGTCCAAATGATCCTAAATGGCTTGCCGCACATGGCACCATTAAGAAATAATTACGGCGTTCTTCTGTAAGACCGGCTTAATTTAAGGAGATTACTTAAGCCGATCAAATTAACATCTGACTGATGCAAATTGAACCAACTTGAGCGGTTCAATCTCCGGCGATATGCATATGTGGCGTTCTACGGCTGGAAAGGACATCTCATTGGCCGCCAGCTTAAGTCTTCTGCACATAAAAGATTTATGGCAGGATTTGACAACGACGGCGACCTTTTGGCTTATGGAGAAACCTTGCCGGTTTCCTGAAGGGGTCGCCGTCGGGGTTCATGCCTTCGCATTAAGAAAATTATCATGAGCAAGCATTTTATTATCGTCTTTTGTCTGGCGTGTTGCGTTACATCTATTCATGCGCAGAGCAAGCACAGCCCGTCATCCAATTTTCCAACTTACGAGGGCCGCGTCATGTGCGGCTATCAAGGCTGGTTCCGGGCGGAGGGTGACAATTCCGGCGGCGGCTGGAGTCATTACAGCGAACGCGGCGCGCTCACTGCGGCGACTGTGCATCCTGATTTTTGGCCGGACGTTTCGGAATACGAAAAGACTTATCCAACTTCGCTCACGAACAAGGACGGTTCTACGGTTCGTGTTTTCAGTTCCGTGGATCAAAGCACGACCGACCTGCATTTTAAGTGGATGCAGCAATACGGAATTGACGGTGTTTTTGTGCAGCGCTTTTTCAGCCCTCTGCGTTCGCCGGAAGGCCGGAAAAAAAGCCGCGTGGTTTTGGAAAATGCCATCAAGTCTTCGCAAAAATATGGCCGGGCGATTTCAGTGATGTATGACCTCTCCGGTCTTCGAGACAAAGGGGAAGATTGTTCTGTGATAATCCAAGACTGGAAGGAATTGGTGGATGAATTGAAAGTCACGTCGCAGTCCACAAACAATTATCTTTATCATCGGGGAAAACCTTTGGTCGTTATTTGGGGGCTGGGCTTTCCAGATCGTGGTTACAACATTCAGAACATCGGAATGGACAAGCTGATCAATTTTCTCAAAAACGATCCTGAATACGGCGGCTGTTCCGTGATGCTGGGTGTGCCAACCTATTTCCGGGACTTGAACGTGGATACCACTTCCGATCCGTATCTGCATAAACTGATTGAGTCGGCGGACATTGTCATGCCGTGGATGGTGCAGCGGTTCACGCCGCTCCTGCAATTTTCCGACACGACCCGCTACGAGGAACAGGTCAAGGCGGATCTTGCCTGGTGTGCCGCGCGTCATGTGGATTATGCGCCGTGTGTTTCTGCCGGATTTAGTTGGTATAATATGCACAACCATGGCAAGGGCGATAACGCCATGATTTTTCCGCTGAATCAGATTCCCCGTCAAAAGGGACGATTTTACTGGAATGAAATCAGCGGAGCCATTGATGCCAAAGCCAAAATGCTCTATGTGGCCATGTTCGACGAAATGGATGAAGGCACGGCCATTTTCAAATGTTCCAACAATCCGCCAGCCGGCGTCCAATTGTGCGACTATGAAGGCATGCCGACCGATCACTATCTGTGGCTGACTGGCGAGGCCGGAAAAATGTTGCGCGGAGAAATTCCTTTTTCAACACATATGCCCACACGAGAAACCACCAAACAACCATTATGAAAAAATCTCTACTGCCATTTATAGTTGCCACCGTATTTTTATTCGCAGCCTCTATCCGCGCCCAAGTCGAATATGTTGATCCCTCGATGGGCGGGCAGGGGTTCATGCTCGAACCGACGCGCGCAACCGTTTCGTTGCCGAACAGCATGGTGCGTGTCTATCCCGTGCGCAAAGACCAGTTGGATGATCAAATCCGTTCTTTTCCGCTGACCATCATTTCGCATCGTTTGGGTGAGTTGTTCTGGCTGATGCCCAGCGACGGTTCGCCGGATGCATGGAATCGCGCCCAGACTTATGATCAAGAAGTGGAGACCCCTTACTACTATTCCACACGGTTTGACGACTCACTGATCCAGACTGAATTCACGCCGACTGAACATTGCGGTTATTTCCGGTTCACCTTTCCTTCCAGCAAGCCCGTCGTTTTGTTGGCAAATCGCCGGGGCGGCGATCTTTCCAGTGATGGTAATAGTATTTCAGGCACCGAGCGTATTACCGGTGAAGGGGAACGCTCTCCCGGTGTCATGCAAGCGTTCGTTTATGGGGAGTTCAGCTCACCCGTGACGGTTCAAACAAGCAACAGTCACAGTGGCAAACAGTTGACTGTTTCCGCGCCGGCCGGGCAAAAGGTCTTGGAATTTCGCTACGGTATTTCATTCATCAGCATTGAACAGGCGAAGAAAAATTTGCAGGAACAAATTTCGGCGTGGAATTTCGACAAGGTCAAGCGCAACGCGCGTGACCGTTGGAATGAAGTGCTCGGCCAGATTCAAGTCGAAGGCGGCACGCCGGAACAGAAGCGGGTCTTTTACACCTCGCTGTATCGCTCTTATGAGCGCATGGTCAACATCACCGAGGATGGCCAATATTACAGTGCTTTTGATCGCCAAGTGCATCAGGACGCGCGTCCATTTTATGTGGACAACTGGCTTTGGGACACCTATCGCGCCTTGGAGCCGTTGCAGACTTTGTTGAACCCGGAAATGGAGGCTGACAAAGTCCAATCCTATGTCCGTATGTATGAACAATCGGGGTGGATGCCGGTGTTTGCCGTCCTCTGGGGCAACCACGAATGTATGACCGGCAATCACGCCGCCGCATGGATGGCCGATGTCTGGGCCAAGGGCGTCACCAATTTCGACCTTTCCGCCGGTTATGCGGGAGTTCGCAAGAACTCGGTCGAAGGAACGTGGCTTCCTTGGCGCAGAGGACCAAAATGTTCCTTGGATGATTTTCTGGCCGAACACGGCTATATGCCTGGGCTTCATCCCGGAGAAAAAGAAACTATTGATCGGGTTCAGCCCCGCGAGCGCCGACAGGCCATCTCCGTCACGGAGGCGCAAAGTTACGACGATTGGTGCACCGCACAGATTGCACGCTCATTGGGAAATGAGGCTGATTACCAATTTTTTCTGAAACGCGCGGGCAATTACAAGAATGTGTTCCGTCAGGACAAAGGCCATGCGTGGCCGAAAGACGCCGATGGCAATTGGATCGAACCTTACACTCCCGGATTTTCCGGCGGACAAGGTGGACGAGATTATACTACTGAAAATAATGGCTACACCTACGATTGGGATGTCCAGCATGACTTGCAGGGCTTGTTTGAATTGATGGGTGGCCGGACAAACGCCGAAGCAAAACTGGATCAACTTTTCCGTGAACCATTGGGCATGAGCAAGTATGACTTCTGGTATAAATTCCCCGACGCCAGCGGCCTCGTCGGACAATTTTCCATGGGCAACGAACCCAGCCTGCACATTCCTTACATCTACAACTATCTTGGCGCGCCGTGGAAAACCCAGAAGCGCGTCCGTATGTTGCTGGAGACTTGGTTCACGGATACGACTCTGGGCATGCCGGGCGACGAGGACGGTGGCGGCATGAGCGCGTTTGTCGTTTTCTCCATGATGGGACTTTATCCGGTGACGCCAGGCGTGCCCATTTATGATCTGTGCAGTCCGGTCTTTGATCGCATCACCATTCGCCTGCATAATGGCAAAACCTTGCGGATCATTTGCAAAGACAATTCTCGCGACAACAAATACATTCAAAGCATCCGGCTGAACGGCAAACCGCTGAATCAGGTCTGGTTCCGCCACGCCGACATCGTCAATGGCGGGACGCTTGAACTTCAAATGGGCAACACGCCCAACGAAAAACTGGGTTCGGACCCGGCCAGTTTTCCGCCCTCGGTCATGGCGTTCAACCCGGGCGATCTCGAAGCTTCTCATTGAGAGACCCGGTAAAACTCGTTTTTCATTGTAGCCGCGTTCTATGACCGCCGCGCTTTTCCTGTTGATTCATGTTTTACCGCCGGTCATAGCCCGCCGCTACCAAGAAAAATCAGTCGCCGGCGTTGTTATTAATGTTTAGCGGGAGCTTGCCGTGGTTGGTGATGCGCGGTTTGCCGGTGAACAGGTTGTCGGAAATCACCGCACGGCGAATGTTTTCACCCAGTTCAATTTGAGGTTTATCTTGCTGAAATTCGCAGCCCCGGACCAGCAATGATCCGCTGTCGGCTTGAATGGCGGCGCGGTTTTCCTGGTTCCGGTCCCATTGCACAAACGTGCAGTCGCTGAAGCCCACGGTGCCGTGGCCGGCAATTTTTGCAATCTGGTTGCACGGCCCCCAAAACGCGCAGTTGACGAAGCGCACGCTGCCGTTGTTCTCCTTTTCGACGCGCACCATGGTCGGGTCCGGGCCATGGAAAGAAGTAAATTCGCCGTTGGAAATGAGGATGCCAAAAACCGCCGACGCCTCAACCTCAACCGCCGTGTAACAATCATCGGCGCCGATGCCGAGAAAGTTTCCGTTGCAGATGCCGGCCTTGGTCTTGATGAATTTGTAACCCGCGTTGTAACCGAAGCAGAAGGTGTTGAAAACATACTCCCAGTCGCTGCGGCCAAAAATGAAGGCTTCGCCATGCTCCTCCTGCCAGTGGAACAACTTCGGCTTGAGGCTCCACCAAGGGTTGAAATGCACGTCCTCAACGCGGCCAATGTCGTAGATGGCGTCCGCAAAAATGCCGCGCCGCAGGGGTTGTCCCTGCACGTCCCGGATCAGGTGGCGTTCGTTGTGGGTGGCGTCAATGCCGTTGTAGGGATTGAGCAGTTCAACCGCCAGCACGGCCGGATTTTTCCCGCGCATGGCGATGGCCCAAGGATATGGCTTTGGCTCGGCGGCGGGATCCTGCTCCGGGTAATAAATGACCACGCCTTTGAGCGTGCTGTTGTTGTGCAACGTGATGAAGGCCGGTCCGTCTTCCGTCCCCTGGCTTTCCGTGACCAAAAAAGTAGTGCCGTTGTCCGTCGGTTTGGCGGCTCCGCCATCGCGCAGGCCATTGTGGGCGGGGACGGATTCCCAGATTCCTTTCAAAGTCACGGCATCCGGCACGTTGAGATGGCCGTTGAACAGATAGTTGCCGCGCGGTGCATAAACCACCCCGCCACCGGCTTCCTTGGCGGTGTCCAAGGCCTTTTGAAAGGCCGCCGTGTCGTCCGCTTTGCCGTCGCCTTTGGCGTCAAAATCCGACACGGAATAAACATTGGTTTGTGATTCGGCGGCGGCCAGCAAACTGGCGGAGAAGATCATTAATAGTATTTGCGAGAGTTTTTTCATTTATTCTTTCCTTTATTATAGTTAACCAACCTGGCCCCGCCGTTGGGCGGGGCAATCATAAAATTCACTGTAATCAAAACGGGGCCGGGACTTTTGATTGGCCGTCATTCATTTAGCTTGAACTTGGCGGACAGATTGGCGGCGGAACTCCCGCCAACCTTCACCGTGTATTCGCCGGGTTCGGTTTTCCATTCCTGCTTTGCGCCCCAAATTGCAAGGTCGGTTTGCTTCACATGCAGCGTGACATGCTGCGTTTCGCCGGGTTGCAAGTGCACCCGATAAAATCCCTTCAGCTCTTCCACCGGCGTATTCACCCAAGTCAGGGAATAACCAGAGTTTGTTTAATTTGGAATGCTCTTTGCGTTCACAAACCCGTCGAAGAAAAATTAAGACTTTTGTCCAACGTCCAGTTTTTCCCGCAGAAACGCGCAGAGTTTTTTTGGGTCTGACTCCGATTGCAACCGCGCGCGAAATTCTTCATTCATCACCTGGCGGGCGAGTTTGGCGAAAACCTTCATGTGTTCAGTCGTGCTATTGGTTTCACGCATGGCCAGCAGAATCATCACGCTCACCGGTTGACTATCCAGAGATGGCCAGGCCACCGGCGTCCTCAGCTTTACCAGCACAAGCGAATTGGACTGGACGGCATTCGTTTTGCAGTGCGGTATAGCAAAACCGTGACCGAAGCCGGTGGAATACACCTGCTCACGCTGCCAGATGGTTGCTTCCACCGCCTGTGGATTTTTGGTGCGGCCGAGAACATAAAGTTGACTGACCGCCTGTTTGATTGCTTCTTCTCTGGTGACGGCGTCCGCGTCCGCGATGATTAAATCCGCATCCAGCAAAGGAACTCGATGTTGGCTGGCAAACTCTTCCAACAAAACCGCGACTTCATTTGCCGTGGCGCAATTCAATGCCGAATTGAGCAGTTGCTGGCAATCGGATGAGTTCAACGTGGCGAATTCACTTTTCAGGTTGGCGATGACGGGACTGGCGACGCTGATCTCGTCCAAGCCAAGTCCGATCAGCAGGGGCAAAAACTGCGGCTGCCCGCCCATTTCACCGCACAGGCCAGTCCATTTTTTTTGCGCGTGTGCCGCATCCACGATTTGCTTGAGAAGTCGCAGAAATGCCGGTTGTAATGGATTGTAAAGCTCTGCCACGCGCGGGTTGCTGCGATCCACGGCCATGAAATACTGGAGTAAATCATTTGAGCCGATGCTGAAAAAATCCACCTCGCGGCCAAGCGCGTCCACGGCCAACGCCGCCGACGGCACTTCAATCATCGCTCCAACGTGCATTGCTTGATCAAATGGAATTTGGTTGCCCGCACAGTTTGACTGCTCCTCGGCGACGATTGTCTTTACCCGGCGCGCTTCGTCAACGGTCGCAATCATCGGGATCATTATTTTCAGATTTCCCTGCGCCGAAGCCCGGATCAAGGCACGAATTTGCGTGCGAAAAAGCGGCTCAAATTCGGCATAAATCCGCACCGCGCGATAACCGAGAAAGGGATTTTCCTCCGCCGGCAGCTTCAAATATTCCAGCGGCTTGTCACCGCCGACATCCAAAGTTCGGATGATTACCGGACGACCGCCAGCGGCTGCCAGCGTCCGGCAATAGATTTCAAATTGTTCGTTCTCCTCCGGCGCAGATTCGCGGTCGAGAAAAAGCATTTCGGTGCGGAAGAGGCCGATGCCTTCCGCCCCCGCAGCAATCGCTGCAGCCGCTTCGTCGGCACTGGCGATGTTGGCGGCAACTTCAATGCGATGACCATCCATTGTCATCGCAGGCTGGCTGGCAAATTGTTGGACGCGCAATTGCCGGCTGGCCAGACGCTGATATTCCATCGCGTAGTAACGGCGGGCAGCCTCGTTCAATTCTGTCACCAGCACACCGGCATCGGCATCCAGCACCGCGTCCTGATTATCATAATTCACACCGGCAAGATTAACGCCCGTCAACGTCGGGATGTCAAATGCGCGGGCAAGAATGACCGTGTGCGAAGTGCTGCCAGCGTGTCCCAGCACCAGGCCTTTCAGAAAATGGCGGTCCAGCGCAAGAAATTGGCTGGGTGTGAGCGACTCAGCGACGATTATAGTATCCGCCAGAAGTTGAATCTCGGTCGCTCCGATGGCATCGCCGTGAACCTGCCGGAGAAGTTGCCGGCAAACATCCTGAATATCCAACGCCCGCTCGCGCAGCAGCTCGCTGCCGCTGTCAGCCAGCATTGCTGAAAAATGTGCTTCGGCATCCACAATCGCACCGGCCACCGTTCGTTTATGCCGGTCAATCGCCGCGTGCAATCGCCCGTGGAATTCTGGATCGCGCGCAATGGAGCGGTGGGCTTCGAAGACTTGAATTTCAATTTTACTTTCGCCCGCCGCCAAACGCTGGTCATAGAAGACGGTTAATTTTTGCAACACCTCATCCAGCGCGCGCGATTCGACATTGAGATCAACGGCGTCATCCACTCGAAGTGTCGCCGGAATTTTGAAGCTGCCGACCTGCATCAAACGACCTTTAGCAATGCCGGACACAACTGGCTTGCCGCTGTAAAATTTGACGTTGGTGTTGCGCAAGCCGGGAGGCAGATGCGGTTTGCCGTCCGGCTTCGAACAGGCCGGAAGATTATCGTCGCAATGCGGGAAGGTATCCTTCACGAAAGCAACCATCGCCGCCATGGCCGCCGGCTCATCAAGCCCGCTCACCGTAAGCAAGCATGCATCATTCTGCCGGATATCGGCGCTGATGATGGACAGGATGCTCTTGCAGTTGGCAACTTGCCCGGTGCGTCGGTTGACCAGGGTTAATTCCGAGACAAACCTGCGCGCCAAGGCCTCCAACGCCGAGGCCGGCCGGGCATGCACACCATTCGTT
>CABDZO010000059.1_pt1 | contig 20706 bp, 10 predicted proteins | sample 3132221 | NCBI WGS metagenome assembly CABDZO01 (sample SAMEA5534340, study PRJEB31848) | metagenome | biome: tundra; feature: field; material: soil | place: USA | collected 2013-05 | depth 0.45 m | reverse complement strand
CCAAGCTGGCGTCATTGGTAACTCTTGTGCCCAGTCTTTCGAGACGGCGTCGGATGAAGGCATTTACGGTCTGGGTCAGCATCAGCGCGGCGCATGGAATTACAGCTCCGGCAGCGGTGGCAGCGTCAAGCTTGCCCAGGCCAACACGGACGTGGGGATTCCGGTAATTACCTCGAGCAAGGGTTACATGCTCTTTTGGGATAATCCGGCGATGACCACCATTTCATCAGCCGCTGCCGGCGATGCCAATGCCAGCCATAAGGTCCTGCGCTGGTCATCGGAATGGGGCAAGGCCATTGACTATTATTTCTGCTATGGCGATGGAACCATTGACACGGCGTTGACAGCCTACCGCCAACTCACCGGCAATGCGCCACTGATGCCCAGGTGGATGTTAGGTTTCTGGCAATGCAAGGAGCGATATGCCTCCCAGGAGGAATTGCTTGGCGTGGCCAAGAAATTGCGCGAACTAAAAGTTCCCGTGGACGGTATCATCCAGGACTGGCAATACTGGCCGCCCGGCACTAACACCTGGGGATCTCATCTATTCGATCCGGCGCGCTACCCGGATCCGGCGGGTATGTTCAAGGAATTGCACGGGATGAACTACCATGCGCTGATTTCCGTCTGGGCGAAATTCGACCTCGGCAGCGAGAACAGCAAGGAACTCAATGCCGTCGGCGGCATGTTTCCGCAAGTCACGTCGTATGCCTTTCCACCGGGACATGGCCAATGGTATGACCCTTTCAGCAGTGCGGGGCGGCAGACTTATTGGAGACAGATGCGCGACGAAATTTTTGCCAAAGGCGTGGACGGCTGGTGGCTGGATGCGCCTGAGCCGGAAATTGGCGGCATGGGCTTTCGTAATTACACCACTCCCTTGGGACCGGGCTACGAGGTTTACAATGCCTATCCACTGATGCACTCGACCGGCATTTATCAGGGTCAACGTGCCGCAACGGATAAAAAGCGTGTCGTCATTCTTACTCGTTCGGCTTACGCCGGCCAGCAGCGCAATAGCGCCATCACCTGGTCGGGCGACATTCAGGGAACTTGGCAGGTTTTAAAAAATCAAATCCCGGCGGGGCTTAACATCTCCCTTTCCGGCATTCCATATTGGAACACTGACACCGGCGGCTTCTTCGGCAACCGTGCCACCGGCAACGGCGATCCCAAGAACCCTCAATTCCAGGAACTCTTCGCGCGCTGGTTCCAGTTCAGTTCTTTCTGTCCCATGTTCCGTGTGCATAGTTCCTCCGGTCTCAACCCAGGCCGGGAATTCTATCGCTTCGACGAAAAGACGCAGGGGATTTTGCGGAGCTATCTGGACTTGCGTTACCGCCTATTGCCCTACCTTTACTCGGTGGCTTGGCAGGTCACGTCCAATGGCAGCACCTTCATGCGGCCGCTGGTCATGGATTTTCCCAACGACGCACCAGCGCTGAACATCGGCAACCAATATCTCTTTGGCCCGGCGATCATGGTGATTCCGATCACCTCCGCCGGCACGACGACGCAATCAGTCTATCTGCCAGCCGGCGGTGCTCCGTGGTTCAACTTTTGGACCGGTGAGACTTCCCCGGCCGGCCAGCAGGTCGAGGCCGCAGCCGGTGTCGAGACCTTGCCGTTGTTCGTCCGGCCAGGGTCAATCATTCCCTTGGGACCGCTCCTTCAGTATTCCAGCGAGAAGCCGGCTGATCCCATTGAACTTCGCATTTATCGCGGAGCTGACGGCAAATTCACGCTCTACGAAGATGAAGGCGACAGCTACAACTATGAAAAAGGCAAACATGCCACGATTTCGATTTCCTGGAACGATGCCAAACGCATTTTGGAAATCGGAAAACGATCCGGCGAATTTTCGGGCATGTTGAAAGATCGCACGTTCAATGTCGTGTTCGTCTCGCCGAACCATGGCGCAGGCATTCCAACCACTGAAAAGTCGGATGTGGTTGTGCATTACAACGGTAAGTTAGTCGAGGTGAAGGGCCCGTGAATTTGATCGGAAACCAGAATACCACGGTTGATGAATAAACTCATGAATAAGTTGAAAATTGGAGAACTGATTACGGGTTTTACTGTGGCTATCGCGGCAACTATGGGAACGGCATGCCATGCGGACAATCCGGTGGTGCAAACGTGTTTTACCGCCGACCCCGCCCCGATGTTATACAGCAACACAGTCTATCTTTACACCAGCCATGACGAGGACGATGCCAAGGGCTTTCACATGCTTGACTGGAAGTGCTACTCCACCACCGACATGGTGAACTGGACGGATCACGGCTCGATTGCCAACTTGGCGACATTTCCGTGGGCAAGACAGGACAATGACGCTTGGGCACCTCAGGTCATCGAACGAGACGGCAAGTTTTACCTGTATGTCCCAATCAGCGTGCCGGGATGGCCAAAGAATGCCATCGCCGTTGCGGTCGCCGATAATCCACTCGGCCCCTTCAAGGACGCGCTCGGCCATCCTCTCGTTGACAAGGCCAACGGCTATATTGATCCCACGGTTTTTGTTGACGACGATGGTCAGGCGTATCTTTATTTCGGTAACCCGAATGCCTGGTATGTGAAGCTTAATAGGGACATGATTTCCTATTCGGGCGAGGTTGTGAAGGCCGAAGGCAAGCCGAGGAACTATCAGGAAGGCCCGTGGTTCTACAAGCGCAACGGCCATTACTACCTGGCGTATGCCTCCACCTGCTGTCCGGAAGGCATCGGCTACGCCATGAGCGACAAGCCCACCGGGCCGTGGGAGTTCAAAGGTAATATCATGGATGGCAACGGGCTGTCCTCAGGCAACCATCCGGGCATCATTGATTTCAAAGGCAAATCGTATGTTTTCGGCTTCAACTACAAACGGAATTGGGAACTGACGGATGTGCATCGGGAACGGCGTTCTGTTTGCGTGGCCGAGATGACCTACAATCCCGACGGAACGATTCAGAACCTTCCGTGGTGGAACAATGACGGCGTCTCCCAAGCCGGCGTGTTTAATCCCTTTGCGCAAGTTGAGGCGGCCACCATCTGCTACGAAAAAGGCATCACGACCAAACCCCGCGGCGGCGAGAATCAGGGCGTCTATGTGAGCGCTACTGAAAACGGCGCTTACATCAAAGTCAAAGGCGTTGATTTCGGCAGCAAGGGCGCGACAAATTTCCTCGCCAGGGTGGCCACCGGCACCGATGGCACCACTATCACGTTGCGGCTTGACAGTGAAACGGGCAATGCAATTGGCACACTTAAGGTCAAGCCCACCGGTGCCTTTGACGAGTGGGAGACCCAGTCCTGCGCCATCAAGGGTGCGAGAGGCGTCCACGACCTGTATTTGAAATTTTTCGGCTCCTACGGGCCCTTGGTCAACCTGGATTACTGGAAATTTGAATAAGCAATTGAATTTACGAATATGAAAGAAAACATTCTCAAACTAGCGGCACTTGTTCTTACAAGCCTTGTCCTGCACATTCGGGCAGACAGCGCGCAGAACCCCATCATCCAAGCCGACGTGCCGGACATGGCGATGATCCGCGTTGGCGACACCTATTACATGAGCAGCACCACCATGCACATGAGTCCGCACGTGCCGATCATGAAGTCGAAAGACTTGGTGAACTGGCAGCTCATCGGCTACGCCTGCGACATCCTCGGGGACAACGACGCGCTGACGCTGCAAAACGGGAAGAACGCGTATGGCGCCGGCTCCTGGGCCAGCAGCCTGCGCTATCACGACGGCACCTTTTACGTGACCATGTCTTCCAGCACCACCGGCAAGACGTATGTTTGCCGGACCAAGGACATCGAAAAAGGCCCGTGGACCGTGAATTCCTTTTCCCCCTCATTGCACGATAACTCGTTGGTCTTCGATGGCGACGGCCGCGTGTATATGGTTAACAGCGGCGGGGACATTCGCTTGACCGAGTTGACCGCGGACGTGACGGGAATCAAGCCGGGCGGGTTCAATCAAGTCATCATTACCAACGCCGGTGCCGTGGCCGGGTCTAACATCATGCTCAATGCGGAAGGCTCCCAGATGTTTAAGATCAATGGCAAGTATTACCTGTTCAATATCACCTGGCCGCGCGGCGGCATGCGCACCGTGATCATTCATCGCGCGGACAAAATCACCGGGCCGTATGAAGGCCGCGTTGGCCTGATGGACAAGGGCGTGGCGCAGGGCGGTCTCATTGATACACCGCAGGGTGATTGGTATGCCTATCTGTTTCAGGATCACGGCGCGGTCGGGCGTATTCCCTACCTTGTTCCAGTCAAATGGGAAGATGGCTGGCCAGTGCTCGGCGAAAACGGCAAGGTGCCCGATAACTTAAACCTACCCGCCAGCAAAGGACTAATCTCGGGCATTGTTGCCTCCGATGAATTTGACCGCCGCCCGGGCGATCCCGCGCTTCCGTTGGTCTGGCAGTGGAACCACAATCCCGACAACAAAGTTTGGTCGGTTACGCAACGACCCGGCTTCTTGCGTATGACCACCGGCCGGGTTGATACCGATTTTGTTTCCGCCAGAAACACACTCACGCAACGAACCTTCGGCCCGGAATGCTCCGGCGCGACCGCCATTGATATTTCTAACTTGAAAGACGGCGATTTTGCAGGACTGGGCCTGCTGCAAAAAAATTACGGACTGGTGGGCGTGAAGTCGGACGGCGGCACCAACTTCATCGTGATGGTGAGTGCCGGATCGCGTTCGCCCGCCGAAGTGGTGCGCGTGCCGTTGACACAAGCGAACGTTTTCCTGAAGGCCGAATGCGATTTCAAGAACCGCGCAGATAAAGCGAACTTCTTCTACAGCCTGGACGGCAAATTATGGATCGCGATTGGCAACCAGTTAAAGATGTCCTACACACTTCCGCATTTCATGGGCTACCGTTTCGGCCTGTTCAACTTCGCGACCAAGACGCCCGGTGGTTATGCAGATTTTGACTATTTCCGTGTGAGCGACAAAATTCAGTAATTCTCTGAGACAATGAACAAAAAACCAGCCAGCATAAGCCGCCGGCGTTTCATCACCACGATTGCTGCCGCCATCGTCTTGCCGACGATTGTGCCGAGTTCCATCTTCGGCCAGAACCCTCCTTCCAAGCGCATCACGGTGGGTGTTATCGGCTGGGGTATGCAGGGACCGGATAATACCAGGAACTTTCTTGCCGAGAAAGATTGCCGCGTGGTCGCCGCATGTGATTTGGACAAGAATCATCTGAAGGACGCTGTGGATACTATCAACGAGCATTACCAGAACAAGGATTGCACCGCGTATCACGACTACCGCGAACTGCTGGCGCGAAAGGATATTGATGCCGTGATGATTGCCGTGCCAGATCACTGGCATGCACTCGCATATATTGAAGCCGCTCGGCAAAAGAAGGATATTTACGGCGAGAAACCACTGGCCAAAACAATTGCCGAGCAGCAGGCCATCGTTCGTGCCGTTCAGCAGAACAACATCATCTGGCAAACCGGCTCATGGCGGCGTTCGAAGGCGTCCTATCGCCGGGCTGCTGAAATCGTCCGCAACGGTCTCATTGGTAAAGTGAAACGAGTCGAGGTTGGGCTGCTGGATGGTCACATCGATTTTATTTCGCAGTTAAGCGGCACAGAACCGAGCTTTGAAGTCCAAAAGCCACCGCCGGAACTCGATTACGAAACCTGGATTGGTCCCTCCCAAATGCTGCCCTACATTCAAGCCCGCGGCCACATGAACTGGCGCTGGAACTACAACACCGGCGGTGGAATGTTGATGGATTGGATCGGCCATTATTGCGACATCGCGCATTGGGGGATTGATTGCGATCGTTCCGGCCCGTCAGAAATCGAAGGGCACGGCGATTTTCCGCCAAAAGACGACGTTTTCAACACCTGCACGAAATACCGCATCGAACTGAAGTATCCGCAAGACATCGCCATGACCATTGCTGGCGGCTATCCCGAAATTGAACAAGGTGCCAAATGGATCGGCACCGACGGGTGGGTCTTCGCTGGTGAGTGGGGCGTTGAATGCTCCAAACCGGAATTTACGGGATCCAAGAACCTGCCCGATGAATTGCGCAAAGTAAAACTTTACGAATCCCCCGGTCACGTCCGCAATTTTCTCGACTGCGTCAAATCACGCAAACCCACGGTCACGCCGGTGGAGACCGCGCATCATTCCACCATACCCGGACACCTTGGCCTGATTTCCATGCTCACGAGCCGAAAAATCCACTGGGACGTTGCGAAGGAAGAAATTATCGCCGATGCCGATGCCAGCAAACTGCTTACCCGCGAATACCGAGCACCGTGGAAACTAAGTTGACCGTTGATCAATACGGGAAAGCCCCAAATTATTTTGAAAACATGAATTAGTTATGAAAAAATTCGCTCAATATCTCGCTGTAACCTTCGCAACACTTTTGTTTTGCCACTTCGGCTTTGCGCAGACCACGCCGTTGCCTGCGGCTGCGAACTCCACGAACGCCACGCCGCGCCAGCCCATGCTTGGTTACCGGATGGGCGCGGACAAACCGTCACCACGCACCGATAAAAATTCGCAACGCGCCCACGATCAGTTGGTCGAGAAGGCAAAGCAAGGCGGCATTGATGTTTATTTCATCGGCGACTCGATCACGCGCCGCTGGGGAACGAAAGACCCGCAATATCGGGAGATGCTGGAAAACTGGAACACCAACTTCTTCGGCTGGAACGCGGGCGACTTCGGTTGGGGAGTCGACCTCACGCAGAACATCCTCTGGCGTCTGGAGAACGGCGAACTCGACGGCGTGAATCCGAAAATCATCGTCATCCTCGCCGGCATCAACAACGTGGGCATGAATCCCGGCCGCGAAGAAAAGGTTGCCGACATCACGCGCGGTTTGCGGGCCATCGTGAAAGTGGCCCAGGAAAAAGCACCGGCCGCCGTCATCATCCTGACTGGACTCTTTCCACGCAACGACAACATGGCGGTGATCCCGGAGATCAACCAAATCAACAAGAACCTCGCCAAGATGGCGGACGGAAAAAAGATTCGCTACATCAACGTCAACGACAAGCTTGCGGACAACGACGGTAAATTATTCCTAGGAATGTCGCGCGACCGATTGCATCCCACGGTCAAGGGCTACCAGATTTGGGTGGATGCCTTGAAACCTATCTTCACTGAAATCCTCGGCCCGCCGGCCAAGACGGATCATGCTCCACCACCATCGGGTGATCCCAGTGTGAACAGTGGCACGGGTGCACCAACGAACAAGGCTAACTGAAATTGGATTCAATTTTATTCACCGAAAATTTCTCAACAAGGCCGGCACGCTTGCCGTCTCGTTTTAACTCGAAAACAAATATGAATTCATTTCTCAAATGGACGCTCTTGGTCTTGTCATTCAGTTGGATGACTGTGCAGGGAGCAGAAAAACCGTCGAGCGCGGATGGCAACGGCACTTATGCCACCGGCAAATATCGGAATCTTTTTGCTGAAGCCGGTCATTCGCAAACGGAGATCCGGCAGAAGATTGATTCGGCGTTTCAACAGTTGTTTCACGGCGATCCAAACACGCAGACGGTTTATTACGAAGCCGGGACAAATGCCAACGGTCTGCTCGCCTTCATCACCGATATCAAGCACCACGACGTGCGCACAGAAGGGTTGTCCTACGGCATGATGATTGCCGTGCAGTTGAACAAGAAGGCTGAGTTCGACGCCTTGTGGAACTGGTCAAAAACGTATCTGTATGTTTCGGAAACGAACCATCCTTCTTACGGTTTTTTTGCCTGGCAGGCGCGGACAAATGGTATGCGCATGAGCCAGTTCGTTGCGCCGGACGGCGAGGAATATTACGTCACGGCACTGTATCTTGCCGCGCACCGTTGGAGAAGTGGTGCGGGTATTTACGACTACAAGGCGAAAGCAGATGAATTGCTTTCGCGCATGAGGCATCGCCCGAAGATAACCAGTGTCATGCCGATGCCGTGGCGAAATACGAACATCACCGTCACCGCCGGTCCGTTGTTTAACGAGGAGCACAAGATGGTTTTGTTCTCGCCCAGCTCCGAACGCAATGGCTACTCCGATCCTTCCTATCACTTGCCGGCGTTTTACGAACTGTGGTCACGTTGGGGCCCGAAGGAAGACGCGGAGTTTTGGAAACAAGCCGCCGACGTGAGTCGGGATTACTTTGTCAAAGCGACCCACCCGGTCACTGGTTTGAATCCTTGTTACGCAAACTTTGATGCCTCGCTCGTCACGCGTTCCGGCAACTACGGAACGAACTTCAGCTACGACGCTTTTCGCACCGCCGGCAACTGGGCGGTGGACTGGTCGTGGTGGGGCAAGGATGCGCAGCAACGTGACCTCAGCGACAAACTCCAGGCATTTTTTGAATCACAAGGAACGAACTACGGCTGCGTATTCACGCTCGATGGAAAGCAACTGGAAGCCCGCCACGCGCAGGGATTGGTTGCGATCAATGCAGTCGCAAGCCTCTCCGCCACCAATCCGCGCGCAAAAAAATTTATCGAAGAACTTTGGAACACGCCGCCGCCCGATGGTTTGGAGCGTTACTATGAGGGGCTGCTTTACATGATGGCGCTGTTGCATTGCGGCGGCGAGTTTCGGGTCTGGTGAACCGATTTTATGGTCGTGCTGAAAATATTATCTTTGATTGAGCTATGAAAATTTCCCGTCGAGAATTTGTGGAGATGAGTATGGCGAGTGCTGCCGGTCTTTGTGTAGGCGGTTACGCGATCAACAGCAATGCCGCTGAACCGCAAACCCCGTTGCCGGAAGAAGACGGTTACAAACTCTGGCTGCGATACGCACCGCTGGGCGACGCTGCGAAAAAATATCATAAAGTCGTGCAGCAAATTCGCGTGGATGGCACGTCTGCCACGAGCGGAATCATTCGCGACGAGTTGCGTTCGGCCGCCAGCGCCATGTTGGGCGGTAATGTTCCACTGAATGAAAAAGTTTTGGTGGACGGCACGGTTGTTGTCGGCACGCCGGGAAATTCAGCGCTGGTTCGCGATTTGAATTGGGCATCTGATTTGGGCGTTGTCGGAATCGAAGGTTTCATCATTCGTTCGACGCGCGTCGGAAATAAACCGGTGATGGTGATTGCCGCCGACACCGAAATCGGCGCGCTGTATGGTGCTTTTCATTTCCTGCGGCTGATGCAAACGGGCCAGCCGATTGAGAAACTCGACATCACAGAACGTCCCGCGCTTGAGCTTCGGCTGATGAATCATTGGGACAATCCCAACGGAACAATCGAACGTGGTTACGCCGGGCGCTCGATGTGGCAATGGAATGATTTGTCGGGAAAACTCAGCCCGCGCTACGCGGATTATGCGCGTGCCTGCGCCTCCCTCGGAATCAACGGCGCGGTCATCAATAACGTCAATGCCGACGCGCACATTCTGGCGACGGACAATTTGCGCAAAGTCGCCGCGCTCGCCGATGTATGGCGGCCTTACGGCGTGCGAATGTATCTCTGCGCCAACTTCGCCGCGCCGGTGCGCGTAGGCGGGTTGGCAACGGCCGATCCGCTGGACAAGAGCGTGGCCGATTGGTGGAAGGCGAAGGCCGATGAAATTTACGGACTCATTCCCGACTTCGGCGGGTTTCTCGTCAAGGCGAACTCCGAAGGTCAACCCGGACCAAAAACCTATGGCCGCACTCACGCCGACGGCGCAAATGTTTTGGCCGACGCGCTCGCGCCGCACAAAGGCAACGTCATGTGGCGAGCGTTTGTTTATGACGACGATATTGACCCGGATCGTGCCAAGCGCGCCTACATTGAGTTCACGAAACTGGACGGGCAATTCCGCCCCAATGTGATCATTCAAGTAAAGAACGGCGCGATTGATTTTCAACCGCGCGAACCGTTTCACCCGTTGTTTGGCGGGATGAAGCAGACGCCCGTCGTCGCCGAAATCCAGGCCACGCAGGAGTATCTCGGCCAGGCGAAGCATCTCGTTTATCTCGGCACGATGTGGAAGGAGTTTCTCGACTCAGACACGCACGCGAACGGCAGCGGCTCGACTGTCGCTAAGGTGCTGACGGGAAAAGTTCAGCCGAGCCACATCACGGGAATGGTTTCCGTGACGAATCCAGGATTGGACGCGAATTGGTGCGGGCATCATTTCTCGCAGTCGAACTGGTATGCGTTCGGACGGCTCGCTTGGAATCCGGAATTGTCCGCCGAAAAAATCGCCGACGAATGGACGCGCATGACCTTCACCAATGACGACAAAGCCGTGGTCGTCATCCGCGACCTGATGATGGGTTCGCGCGAAACGTTCGTTAATTACACGATGCCGCTCGGCTTGCATCACCTAATTGGCGGCGACCATTACGCGCCACAGCCGTGGAATGATCGCGCGCCGCGCGCCGACTGGACGGCAACTTATTACCACAAGGCTGCGGAGGACGGCATCGGGTTTGATCGCACGAAACGCGGCGACCACGCAGTTGAACAATATTTCCCGCCCGTTTGTGACACATTCAATGACACCAATACCTGTCCAGAAAAATATCTGCTCTGGTTTCATCGTTGCGCGTGGGATTACCGGATGAAGTCGGGAAAAACGTTGTGGGACGAATTGTGCGCGAAGTATCAGCAGGGCGCGGAACAGGCGGCAGCCTTGCAGAAAACGTGGCAATCCCTGGCTGGCACAATTGACTCGCGCCGGCACAAGGAAGTGGCCGACCGCCTGGCCATCCAAGTCGCCGATGCCGCGAAATGGCGTGACCAGATTTTGGAATATTTCGGCCGCTTCAGCAAACGGCCGGTGCCGCAGTCGAGTTGACCAGAAACAGCCTGGAACATTCGCTCGCGGCAACCTGCATCCGAATTCCGGGGGGCTTGCCGCTTGCGCTTACTGAAGTGGGGCGGAATTATGGCGTTGCCGCCCCGAATTGTTCCCGGCTAAACTCTCACCACATGCGCCGCGAAAATCCATCCCTTGCCCTGCTCAGGCTTTGTCCTGTTGCTGTAGCCGGCTTCCTTTTCGCTGCAATGTTCGTTCTCGACATTCAGGCCCAGCCAGCCATCGAGTCAGAGCGATCTTCCGGGACGTCATCACTGTTGGTTACAAATCTTTCGCAGTTGTCCAAAATATCCGACTCATCCTCTCGAGTGATTGCCGATGTTCGTTTGGATGTGCTTGTTTGCTCGGCAAGCCGACCGGAGATTGGGGTGGTTGTGGTTAAGGATGAAACAGGAAGTGAAATATTGGAATTGGGACCTCGCAGTGTTCCCATCGTGGCCGGTGACATCATTCACATCGAAAGCCGGCGCTGCCTTTTGCGAAAACGGGAAATCGGGATCGAAATTACCAGAGCACCGGAACTCGATAACGACGGAGTCCATGGTGTTCGCACGGTCACTGCGGAGGTGCGCCTCAGCGCGGGACTTCACGCTTTTCAATTGGATTACTTTAACTATTTGGGCGCATTTGCCTTGGAATTGACCTGTCGTCTGCCGGATGGCTCGGTTCAGAGCGCAGATCGTTTCTTGGTCAGACCCAGCGGCGGTGGCGTGCCCGAATCCAATATGGTTGCTGGGGTGAATGCCAATTATTACGAGGGGGAATGGTTGAATGTGCCGGATTTTGCACCGCTTCAACCTGTCAAAACGGTGACAACGACCAACCTGAATCCAATCTTAGGCCCGCGAAAAGAGTTGTTCGGGATTCGCTTCAAAGGGTTTTTCTCAGCTCCGATGGATGGAAAGTATACGTTCAACCTGGCTTCTGACGACGGAAGCTTGCTCTTTTTGGACGTGCCCGATGTTCCGTTGACTACGATCAGCCATCAAGATGTTCCGTCCCCGACCGTCACAACATTTCGTGCCTCAATGACTGATTTCGAAGCGCCCCAATGGATTAGTGTCGAAGGCCAGGTGGTTTTCGCTTGCACCTCTGGACGAGGATTGCGTTTCGAGCTTCAATCCCAGCCAGATTCCATTTGGGTGACGGTGGCAGATGCCAATGAACTGGATGCAATGCGTCTCTTGAATTCTCGAATTCGTGTTAGGGGAATCAGTCGAGCCGTAATGACTCCAAACCGGGATCGGATACTCGGAGAATTAGCAGTTGCAACGTCTGATGACATAACGATTCAGGAGGATTCGTCAGGGGCGGTAGCTGCTTCAGGTGCCGCGCCAACGCTCCTGACGGTTGGAAAGATTCAGGGCCTGTCTAACGAAGAAGCAACCCGCCATTTGCCGGTTAGGATTCAAGGTGTCGTGACCAGCATCGCGCCTCCTAACTTCCGCTACATGACCGTTCAGGATGAAACTCGCGGTATCTTTGTTCGGCTATCCTCCTCCGTCAAGTCGTCCGTAATTGTCGGCCAGCTTTGCGAAGTGGTCGGTTACACGGACGCGGGCGATTTCGCTCCGGTTTTGGTTGCCGAAAATGTAAATATCATCGGGAAGGGACGGATGCCCTCGCCTCTGCGTCCCATCTGGAAAGAAATAATCAACGGCAGCATGGATATTCAATGGGTTGAACTTCAAGGGCTGGTCACGGCTGTTCATAGTAACAGTCTGGCTCTGCTTCTCCCTGAAGGAGATCTCAATGTTGAGGTTGGGGGTTATTCAGAGTCGCAATTGAGAACTTTCGAGAGTGCAGTCATCCGTCTTCGTGGTGTGCTCTTCGCAGCATGGAACACCAACCGCACGGTTCAGGTTGGTCGTCTGTTGATCCATAATGGGATAATAGATGTTGATGTTCCGGCACCGCGCGATCCGTTTAACGTTTCTTTGAAGAGTTGGAGCGAACTCTATCAGTTCGACTCCGGCGCAACGCCGTTTCAGCGGGTAAAAGTGCATGGAACTGTGATTTACGCTGATTCAAAACGCATTTTCCTGTTGGATAAAGTGCGAGGCATCCAGGTTTCACCAGTCAAGCCAGCCAACGTGCGGTTCGGAGAAGAGGTTGAGGTGGTTGGTTATCCCGACATCAGCGGCTCTGCACCACTCCTGCGGGAAGCCATCCTGCGCAAAACCGGCCAGACCGCTAACCCCACCCCAATAATATTGGACGGAAACGAATTGATGGAAGATAAAGTTGATTCGATGCTGGTGCGGATTTCGGCTACGCTGACGGGAATTCATTCCGAACCGGATTCGCGTGTTCTAGAAATGAATGCTAACGGGCATTTGTTTCTGGCTCGAATGCCCGACACAAAGGAACCAGTTTCGCTGCGAATAGGAAGTCAATTGGCCCTTACCGGTGTTTACGTTGGAAAAACTATGACTTGGTCGGAGGGCGGCAGACCAAGCGGATTCGAGTTGCTTTTGAGTTCTCGCTCACAATTGACCGTGCTGTCGCAACCTTCCTGGTGGACGCCCCGGCGATTGCTCATCTTGGTTGGATTGTTGCTCGTTATTGTTGTGCTGGGAGCGGTTTGGATTTCACAATTACATCGGCTAGTGGAACAGCGCACTCAACTACTCCAAAAGGAAACCCGCGAGCGCGAAGTTGCTGAACGAGAGCGGACTTTGGAAACTGAACGTTCACGCATTGCCCGGGATCTGCACGACGACCTGGGTTCCAGCCTTACCGAAATCAGCGTGCTGGCCGTAAAAGGGCAGCGATTACGCACTCTGGACGAGTTGACGACTTTGTTTCGTGCCATTGCCTCCAAGGCGCGCGGGTTGGTGACCGCGCTGGATATTATTGTGTGGGCGGTCGATCCTAAGGATAATTCCCTTGAGTCCGTGGCAGATTATTTAAGCGACTTTGCCAGTGAATATTTATCTCATTCTGGAATCATATGTCGCTTCGATATACCGGTCACATTGCCAACGATCGTGTTGGATGGCTGGTTACGCCATGGTTTGCTGTTGGCGGTAAAAGAGACATTGAACAATGTCGAACGCCATGCTCAGGCTACGGAGGTGCAGTTTCAAATGACCTTGGCCGAGGACCAGCTTGAAATTGTCATTTCGGACAATGGAAAAGGCTTCGATACAAAAACAAGGCATAGGGGCAACGGCTTGAAAAATCTCCCACTTCGACTTTCCAAACTCGGTGGGCGATATCGCATCGAGTCTTCGACGGGAAATGGGACAATTGTCACTATTGGATTGCGGCTTTCACCGCGGACGGAGACGATGCCGGCGAGTGAGCGGGCCTGATATGACGTTTAGCATATACGATTTGAGGATAAAACGTCGTAGAATGCACCGCTTAATGATATCATAATGACGATGACTAACCCGAGTATGGCTTCTGAACCTTCCAGTGATGATTATGCGACAACGAAGGTGGCTATCGTTGAAGATAACCCCACGCTGCGTCAGTATCTCGCGGATTTAATAACAAACACCCCCGGTTATCGGTGTGTTTGCACCTGCGAATCTGCCGAGGAGGCATTGGAAAAAATCCCTGCTCAACGGCCGCATGTAGTGCTGATGGATATCCATTTGCCAGGGAAATCGGGTATTGAATGCACGGCCCGTCTTCGGGAGAAGATGCCGAAGATACAAGTGATCATGTTGACGGTTTATAAGGACATCCAAATGATCTTCCAGGCACTCAAGGCCGGCGCTTGTGGTTATGTGCTCAAGCGCTCTGATGAAAAGGAAATTTTGGCCGCGATTGCTGAGGTCCGCGCGGGAGGCGCGCCCATGACCAGCCAAGTGGCCCGCATGGTGGTTCGGTCATTCTTGGAAGATCCGTCTGACCGTTCAGAAACGGCGCAACTTTCTTCCCGCGAAATGGAGATCTTGGCCCTTGTTGCAAAAGGACGCGCAAACAAAGAAATCGGAAGTCAATTACACATCACTTCTGGGACTGTGCGGATACACCTGTCGCATATCTACGAAAAGTTGCACGTTCATTGCCGGACCGAAGCGGCGGCTAAATTCTTTTCATCCCAATCTTCCGTTCGGCGCGATATGGTCCAACCTGCTTCTTGATGGCAAGTTTAGGAGTGGCGGTTCAACGTTTGTGCTCGCAAGTCCAAACATCTGCCAAACGTCATATTGGGCGCACCGCTTAGCATTCTGTAACATTCGATCAATTCACTCGCAAAAAGGCACGACCAACGCACAATTAAATGAGTTCTGGAAAAAAAGCATCTCGGATCAAATCCGGTTCGTCACAGTTTCCTGTTTACAAGGACCGGGAAAAACCAGCTCAAGTCCGGGTCAAAGATCTGCTTTCTCGGATGCACGGTGCTGCTGGTCGCCTACCAGTTGAACAAGAAACTCACCATCCAAATGGCCGACGAACTGGCTTTAAGAAGGGGTGCGGGTTCTGGAACTTCTTCGACGGCGACGGCTTTGTGAAAACTGAAATCGTTTCGCGTTTGACGGCCAACTTTGCGTCCGGCTTTTTTGACGGTGCATCCGCCAAACCGGCGGTAACGGATGGCCGATGCGTGGGCGCAAGTTATACATCCTGTTTTGACACAAGCGGCAAGTTCAAAACTGTTTTTAGATCCGTAACGAAAGTGTATGATTCATGGCAGGAAGCATAACAATCAAGAACAACACAACATGCAAAAATCAATTATGCAAAAAACAGGGTCCGTTTTCCTTCTTCTGGCCGCGCTGGTCGCCTCGGCGCAGTCGCCAGTTCCAGGTCAGCCGGTCGTTGCTGCCGTTGCTGCCACGAAGACGGGGCCGCCCATTTCGCCCTATCTTTACGGGCAGTTTATCGAGCACGCTGGCAGCCTCATTTACAGCGGTCTTTGGTGCGAGATGCTCGATGACCGGAAATTTTATTATGCGGTCCAGCCCAAACCCGCCGAAGACCCCAACGTCGGCCAGCGCGGGTTCGGTGGTTTCGGTCCGGGCCGCCGCCGCAACGTCGGTCCGGGCCGGTGGAATCCGATCGGCCCGGCTGATTCCGTGGTGATGGATACCAGCAATCCTTTCGTTGGCGACCATACACCGTTGATCAAACTCGCCGGCTCCGAGCCGCGCGGCATTCGGCAGACCGGCGTCAACTTCACCCAAGGCGTCACCTACAACGGTCGCATCCAGTTGGCCGGCGATCCCGGCGCAAAAGTTTCCATCAACATCGTTTGGGGCACCAACGCTGACGCGGTGAGCCAGACGGTTTCACTCGGCGACTTGAGCGCGGACTACAAGAAAGTCATGTTCTCATTCAAAGCCGAACATTCCGGCGCGGCCCAATTTGAAATCGTCGGCACGGGCACCGGTGCGTTCCACGTCGGCGCGGTTTCGCTCATGCCCGCCGATAATCTCGAAGGTTTCAAACCCGATGCCATCGCCGCGCTCAAGAGCCTTCGCTCCGGCGTTTATCGTTTCCCCGGCGGCAACTTTGTTTCCGCCCATGAATGGCGTTATGCGATCGGCGAAATGGACAAACGTCCGCCCATCTATGACCCGGTTTGGCGCGCGCTCCAACCCAACGACATCGGCACCGACGAGTTCATGACCCTGTGCAAACTTCTAGACGTCGAGCCGTATATTACGGTCAATGCCGGCACCGGCGATGCTTGGTCTGCCGCTGAATACGTCGAATATTGCAACGGCGATATCTCCACAACAATGGGTAAACAGCGCGCGGCCAACGGCCATCCGGAACCTTATCATGTGAAGTTTTGGGGCATCGGCAATGAAATGTGGGGCATCACTTATCAGTATGGCGCGATGAAGCCCAACCAGTTTGCGTATAAGCACAACCAGTTTGCCACGGCCATGCGGAAGGTTGATCCCACGATCATCCTGATCGCCAGCGGTGCCATGCCGGACACGATGACCGGATCCAAGGAATCGTTGAGCCTGGGCACGAATCTCGTTCCGCCTTACCTGTCGCCCGGCGATTGGAGCGGTATGTTGTTCTCAAATTGCTTCAACAACTTCGAGTTGATGAGCGATCACTTCTACAACTACGGCCGCACGCACTTCAGCCTCGCCGAGGGCAAGCAGGTGCCCAACGATCCGAACGAACCAGTCACCGACTGGATGCGCCGGCCCGCGAATCACATCCGCACCAAATATGAGGAATACAAGGAATACGAGAAGTTGATCCCGGCGCTCGTCGCGCATCCCAAACCGCTGAACATTGACGAATGGGCCTACAGCAGCCGCGGCGGCACCGACGCGTATCCGGTTTATCCGGCCTACGCCTGGGTTTTCCATGAGATGTTCCGGCACTCGGACATTTTCCAAATGGCGGCATACACGTTTGCCACGTCGCTTCTTTCCACCAATAAAACGCTCAATGCCAACGGCCTCGTTTTCAAAATCTATCGCGACTACTTCGGCACGATTCCGGTCGAGGTTTTCGGCAATTCACCGCAGCCCAAACCCACCGATCCGCCCGGCGGCGAACAACCCATCGTGAACGCCGGCAGCGACACCTTCCCGCTCGATGTGGTCGCTGCGTGGACCGAAGACCATCGCGCGCTCACGGTGGCCGTCTTGAATCCGACCGAAGTGGAGCAACCGCTCAAGCTCAACATTGCCGGGGCCGACTTGTCGGGCAAAGGCACGCTATGGCGGCTTGCGTCCGCTGAAAGCGATGGCCAAAATCCCACCATCACCAGTTCACCCGTTGATTCTCTTCCGAGTGCGGTCACACTCCCACGGTTCAGCATCAATATCTACGAACTTCAACTGAAATAATTATGCGAACCACTCTGACATGAAAACAATTCCAGCGCTCCTGTCTTTTGCGCTGTTGTGCTTGGTGCTTTCGGCATCGGGCGCAAACGCTGCCGAAAAACGCCTCGCTTCGCCGGATGGCAAAGCAGTCATCGCGGTAACGGACGCAGGCGGGTTGAGCTACTCCGTGTTTTTGGATGGCCGCAAAGTGGTGGACAAGTCACGCTTCGGCATTGTCGCGGACGGGGTTGACCTTGGCGCGGATGTCATGCTTAAGAAGTCTTCTTCACGCAGGATTCGCGAGAAGTATTCCATGTTTGGCAGCCACTCGCAGGCGGACAATGATTGCCGCGAAACGACGCTGTCAGTGCGCAGCGTCGGGGGTGAAACATACGAACTGGACGTGCGCGCCTACAACGACGGCGTGGCGTTGCGCTCGCGGCTGCCGGCAAAGCCGGGCCGGAAAATCAACGGCGAAGCGACGGAATGGAAAATGTCCGGCAATCCGCTGGCGTGGTTCCAGACGGATGTCGGCAGTTACGAGGGACTTTTCCAGAGCAGCCGGCTGGAGGATTTTTCCTCGGGCAGAAGAATTCCGTTGCCGATTACGTTCACTCTAACAGGCGGCGGCTACGCGCTCGTGACGGAGGCGAATCTTTTGAATTACAGCGATCTCGGCGTGCAGGTTTCCGCCGACCATTCGTTGCAAGCGTATTTTCATGCCAGCCCGAATGGTTGGACGACGGACGACGCCGTGGTTCAGCCGTGGCGCGTCACCCTGTTGGCTCGCGATCTGAACGCGCTGGTCAATAGCGATCTCATCCGCAATCTCTGTCCAGCCGCGCCCCCGGAACTGGCCAAGGCCGCTTGGATTCAGCCCGGTCGCTCCTCGTGGCAATGGTGGTCCAGTGGCGACCCGGTTTACTCCGAGCAACATCAATGGGTGGATTGGACGAAAGAACTCGGCTTCGAGTATTACCTCATTGACGAAGGCTGGAGAAATTGGAGGGACACCGGCAAGGACAACTGGGCCTGTCTGCGGGAGGTTTGCGATTACGCCAAAACGCAAGGCGTGAAAATCTGGCTCTGGGTCAACAGCAACGAAGTTCCCAATGCCGCGCGGCGCACCAACCTTTTCGACCACGCGGTCGCCGCGGGCGCGGTCGGGGTGAAAATTGATTTCGAGCCGCAGGCCAACGTGCAATGGGTCAATTGGTATGACGAAACGCTGCGCGCCGCCGCGGCCCGACACTTGATGATTGATTTTCACGGCGCGAACAAGCCGATTGGCCGCGAACGGACCTGGCCCAACGAACTCACCCGCGAATCCATCCGTGGCCACGAGTATCACATTCTGCGCTACCGCCGCACGCTGCCGCCGCAGCACGACACCATCCTGCCGTTCACGCGGTTCGTGATCGGGCCGGCGGATTACACGCCCACGGTTTTCAACCCCAGGGAATTGCGCGGCTACACTTGGGCGCGCGAACTCTCTCAAGCCATTGTGTTCACCTCGCCGTTCCTGTGCTATGCGGACCATCCGACGAATTACCTGAACAATCCGGCGCTGGACGTGCTCAAGGCGATTCCTTCGACATGGGATGAAACAATCGTTCTGCCCGGCAGCGACATCGGCAAATGCGCCGCCTTCGCCCGGCGCAAGGGAAAGACCTGGTTCATCGGCGTCATCAACGGTGGCGAAGCCACGACGCTGGACTTCCCGCTGGATTTTCTCGGACGCGGCAATTATCAGATGATTCAACTCGGCGACGCGCCGGATCGCACCGATGCCTGGCAGCGCGAGGAAAAGGTCGTCACTCGCAAGGATCAGGTGAAACTATCTTTGCGGCCCAGCGGCGGTTGTGTCATCGAATTGAATCCGCAAAAATGAAGATAAAAATTGTATCACTGGTTCGCTCTCTTTTTACCGGCGCATGCGCCGCACTGTTTGTCACGCAACTTTTGGCCGCCGATTCGCCGCGCGAACATCTCTCGCTCGACGCGAACTGGAAATTTCATCTCGGCGATAACTGGCCGAACGCACTGCATCTCGACAAGGCTGGTGCGAGCGGCGGCCCGGCGTCGGAAAAATTCAACGACACCGCGTGGCGCTCGCTTGACCTGCCGCACGATTGGGCGATTGAACTGCCGTTCGACCGCACATCCGACACGAGCCACGGCTTCAAGCCGGTCGGACCGGGCTTTGCCAAAAACAGCACGGGCTGGTATCGCCGCACGTTTGATTTGCCGGCGGAAGATTCCGGCAAGCGCATCTGGCTCACGTTCGATGGCGTGTTCCGCGACGCGACCGTCTGGGTCAACGGCTGGCTCGTGAAGCGGCACGAGGGCGGCTACTACCCGTTCCGCGAAGACATCACGGACGTGGCGCATTTCGGCGGCCAGAACACCGTGACCGTGAAGGTGGACGCGAGCAAGTTCGAGGGCTGGTTCTACGAAGGCGCGGGCATCTACCGCCACGTCTGGCTGGACAAGACCGCGCCGGTGGCCATCGCGCCGGATGGGGTTTTTGTGTGGAGCGCATTTGAAAATAATGTGCCCGGAGGATCTGCGGAAATTAATGTTCAAACGAAATTGCTCAATTCGGAAACGAACCAAGCTAAGGCTTCGGTAAAATGTGAATTATTCGGTCCTGATGGTAAATCAATCACGTTTCTAACCAATGGACCAAATCTTATATTGACCGGCGAAAGCGATTTTAAGCTCGGTATTTTCCTGCAAGACATGGAAAAATATTATCCTGAGTTCGGCAAATCTTGGCACGAAATAAACCCGAAAGACAGATGGGTTTTAGGCTTAAGCACGCCGGTTCTCTGGTCGCCCGAATCTCCCAAACTCTACAAGCTCATCACGACAGTTTCCGTGGACGACAAAGTTGTTGACCAAAAAGAAACCACCTTCGGCATCCGCACCGTGGGCTTTGACCCGACGAACGGCTTTTTGCTGAACGGCAAGCATTACGAACTTTACGGCACCTGCAATCATCAAGACATGGCGGGCGTCGGCGCGGCGTTGCCGGATGCGCTCCAGAATTTCCGCGTGGCGAAGCTGAAGGAATTCGGCTGCAACGCATATCGCACTTCGCACAATCCGCCCACGCCGGAAC
>CABDZO010000452.1_pt1 | contig 25646 bp, 10 predicted proteins | sample 3132221 | NCBI WGS metagenome assembly CABDZO01 (sample SAMEA5534340, study PRJEB31848) | metagenome | biome: tundra; feature: field; material: soil | place: USA | collected 2013-05 | depth 0.45 m | reverse complement strand
GTAATAGAGGCACAACTGACCATTGAGAATGATCATATCGCAAGCGGTTATCGCCGGAGCGACGGCTGGGGCGGCAGCAAGGTGTATTATTTCGTGATGGAATTTTCCCGGCCATTCGATTCAGCCGGCGTGGCGCAAGCTGACAAGGATGTGGCCGGCAAACAAACGACCGGGAAAAAAACCAAGGGCCATTTTGATTTCAAGACCAGGGCCGGCGAACAAATCCTCATCCGCGTCGGATTATCCACCGTCAGTGTCGAGGGTGCGCGCAATAATCTGCATGCGGAAATTCCCAACTGGAATTTTGATGCCGTCGCCAAGGCCGCCCGCAAGGAATGGGAAAAAGCCTTGGGCGTATTTGCTGTCGAAACGCCGGACAACAATCTCAAGCAGACATTTTACACCTCGCTTTACCATTCGCTGATCGCCCCAACGCTTTTGAGCGATGTGGACGGACAGTTTCGCGGGCCGGATGGAAATGTCCATCAAACGAAGGGATATGACTACTACACGGAGATGTCGTTGTGGGACACGTTCCGCGCGGAAAATCCGCTGCTGACGTTGACGCAACCCGCGCGGGTGAACGATTTCGTCAACACCATGCTGGAGCATTACAAAGTTTTCGGCCAGCACACGCTGCCGGTCTGGCCGGAAGGCGGCAAGGAAACCTGGTGCATGATCGGCAACCACGCCATTCCTGTCATCACCGACGCCTATCTGAAAGGGTTTCGCAACTGGGACGCCAATGAGGCGCTCAACGACATGCTCGCGTCCACCGACAAAAATCGCGAACAGCTCGACAGCTACCGTGACTTGGGTTTCATACCCACCGACAAAGGCGTGCAAAGCGTGTCCAAAGTTTTGGAATATGCCTATGACGACGCCTGCATAGCGCGTCTGGCGAAGGCGCTTGGCAAAACTGATCTCGCTGAAAAATACTCCCGGCGTTCCCAGAATTGGGAAAATGTATTTGATCCGTCCACCGGTTTCATGCGCGGCAAAAATGCGGACGGAAGCTGGGTGACGCCGTTCGGTAAAAAGGAAATGAACAGCATTACGTTCGACGAATACACCGAGGCCAATGCCTGGCAATACAACTTCTTTGTGCTGCACAATGTTCCCGGCCTGATTGCCAGGCTGGGCGGTGATGATAAATTCACCGCCCGGCTCGACGAGACGTTTGACACTGCGGAGAAAATTCCGAACTTGACCATGATTCCGGACGTCACCGGCGTCATCGGCATGTATGCGCACGGCAATGAGCCGGTTCATCACGTCGCCTATCTTTACAATTACGCCGGGCAGCCGTGGAAAACACAGACTCGCGTCCGCCAGGTCGCCAACACGCTTTACACCAACACGCCCGGCGGCATCTGCGGCAACGACGATTGCGGCCAGATATCGGCCTGGTATGTCTTCACCGCGCTGGGCTTTTATCCAGTTGACCCGGTCAGCGGCATTTACATTTTAGGCAGCCCGCTCTTTGATAAAGCCACATTGCGACTTGATCCCAAATTTACCAAGGGCCGTTCCTTCACGGTCGTCGCCAAGAATAATTCCGACAAAAATCCCTACGTCCAGTCAGCAACTCTTAACGGCAAGCCCATTACTCGTAGCTGGATTTCACACGACGAAATCATCGCTGGCGGCAAACTTGTGCTGACGATGAGCCCGACGCCAAACAAAGTTTTCGGCTCCGCTCCGGCGGATCGCCCGCCCAAGATTTGATTAGAAACGACCTTGTCTTGAAACACTGACGAGCCTGTGCTAAATCATCCGCCCAATGCTGCGCGACGGGATGGTAACGAATACTCGCATCAGAGTCAGAAAGAATAACATTATGAAACTCGGAAGAAAAATTGCTCTGCTCATCGGTTGTTTGTTCATGCTGACGACGAGTGCACTCGCTGCGGACAACGCCGGTGGCAAATCTGATTTGTCCGCAACTGCGACGGAGTCCTTCCAGATCCGGAACAAAAAATTTCACGACTTGCTGCGTCCTGAAGGAGCCAATGGTGCCGAAGGCACACGCATTGTGTTATATCCCGCCGAACCTTGGAAATGCATGACTTGGAAGCTGCGCCCGGCGGGGAAATCGGTGTTTCATGTCCAAAACCACTTCACGTCCAAAACCTTCCAGAAATGGGTGCGCTTTGAAGTATGGAACATCGCCGCCAACGGCGCATTCACCCAGCCGGTGTGGATCGAATGACCAGCGAACCTTTTCTACGCCGTTGAACATTGTGCGGCCTTGCCGACGGGTTTAGGGCAGCCAATGCTGCGCCGAGGCATCCGTGCCAATCGTCGGAAACGCGGAAATCCGCAGCCGGGCCGCGCCCATCGGAATCAAGGTCACTTTTTCCACCGGCTGTTCGCTCCACACCGGGCTGGCTTGCAACACGGCGCACAAACCATATTTATCCAAAGTCCATTGCGGAATTTGTTTTGCTTTAACCCTCAATTCAATCGGGGCGCTTTCGGGCGTGAACGGAAAATTATCTTTTGGCCACGCGAGTTTTTTGACCGTGAATGACTTTTCAGGATGCGCGCCGTCCAGCACCAATCCGTAATTCCAAGGCGTCGTCGAATAAATTTCAAACGCCGGCCATTGGGAGGGATCGGCTGTCTTTTGCCAGCCGGAATCGCCAATCGCCGTCTTGGTGCTGTCCTCGCGCTGGAAGCGTTCGCCAATTTTCAACGAGAAGGTCAGCGGACCATAATTGACGCTCGCGCTGTCGTGATTGGCCGTCCAGCGCTGCACGGAAACTTCCATCGGCAAATCCAGCACGATGGAATCCTTGTTTTTCCACGCGCGTTCGATCCGCACATATTTGCCGGCTTCCGGCGTGATGGATATTTTTTTGCCATTGACTGAAACCGTCGCTGATTTGCACCAGCCTGGAATGCGCAGGTAAAGCGGAAACGTCACGGCCTTGTCCGCGTGCAGCGTGAAATGAATTTTCTCTTCAAAGGGATAATGGGTTTCCTCTTCGAGGCGAACCTTTTGGCCGTCGCCGACTTGCGCCGACACTTCACTCGCGCTGAAGACAGCGGCGCAAAGGCCGTTGTCCGGCGTAGCCAGCCAGAGATGCTTCGTAAAATACGGCCAGCCCATCGAATGATTATGTTGGCAGCACCGGGAGCTGAACGGGTTCATCATCAGGAACGGTCCCCTATTTTGATAGCCCGGCGCATGGTTTTTGGAATCACTCACCACCATGTTGGGCGCAGTCAGGTAACGCAATGCGCGCATGTCCGGCATGAGTGCCGTTGGGTAAGTGTTGAAGGCGACGTTCTCGCAGTTGTCCGCCCAAAACGGATCGCCGCTGATCTGCATCAGCAATTCGTCCGACAGCATTTGTTCCACCATACCGCAGGTCTCGACGGCTTGACGCGGATCGGAATAACCGGGGCGGCAATTCTCATCGCCACCAAACATCCCGCCCGGCACTTGACCGTAACGTTTGCGGACTTTATTGAAGTCCGCATACGTCGCCTGCAAATCCGCTGGATTGTGTGTCTGCAAATAATAAGTGGCGGGTTCACGGAATGCCTCGGCAATATTAACGTTGTGCCAGTTGGGCAAGGTATCCGTCATTTCCCAATTCGCCGTGCTATGATGAATCTTATCAGCGAGCTTCAATAAATCTGAATCGCCGGTGCGATTATAGAGCCAGTAGATGCTGTAAAGTTCATCGCCGCCGCGCATCTTTTGCCAGTAATGAGTGAGCATCTGGTTGTCAGGAATGGTGAGGTGATATTTGAAATACTTGGTCATCAAATCAATCACGCGTGCGTCGTGGGAATGTTCGTAATAAGTTTCCAGGCAGAACAGCATGAGCATGTTCGCCCAGAAATCGCGTGAGCCGTCATTGCCAAATTTTTGGTCAGGACCAAAATCGCCGTCCGGTCGCTGGCTGTTCAACGCACCTTCAATCCATACCTGGCTTTCAGCGATCATCTTTGGATCATTTAGGATATAACCAAGCTGGATGTAACCGCGCAGCCAGTAAGGAACTTCTTCCCAGCCGTATTTGCCTTTGCCATCTTTGCTCAACCAGGCATTGCCATCCTTTTCCAGCCAAGCGCTGATCTCGCCAAGATGACCGGAAAGCCCGTCACGCTGGCGGTTCATATATTCCAGCAGCCAGCCTTTGGGTTGAACTGACCCGACAGGCAACGGCATGAACCCACTTGGCTCCAGAGGCGCGCGGTTGCCAACATAGAAATTATTCGTTTTCGAAATGTCTGGACGATCCACAACAGAAACTCCTCCCTGCGCCGCCGACGATAGCCCAGAAAAAACAGCGATTACTGCCAAGCATCCGATTTGTTTGATACAATTCATTCTAAATATAAATGGCATAAAAGGTTGGTTTCATGTTTTCTTTTTTTTGTGAGAGGCTGCCTACTTCTGTAGGCATGGCGATGGTTTGTGTGACTTGCTGGTTGCCACGCAGGGCGCGGAAGCGAAAGCTTGTCCCGCCGGCATCCAGCGTCATCACCTTGTTGAAGCCTGCCATAAATCTTTTCAGGTAGCCGGACCTTGCAGCCGGCGGCCAATGCGATGGCCTTTCCAGCCGTAAAAGGCGACGTAGGCATACGCGATGAGCGGCACGATGTAGGAAATTTGCAGTCCGTGCTTGTCCGCGATGAATCCTTGCAGCGGCGGCAAAAGCGCGCCCCCCAGAATCGCCATCACCAGCAGCGATGAAACCTGGCTTTTGTAAACGCCCATGCCGTCGAGGGCGAGGGAGAAAATGTTCGGCCAGCCGATGGAGGTGAACAGGCCGATGCCCACCACGCACCACATCGCCATTTTACCACCTTCCATCATCGCCAGCGCCAGCAGGACAACAATGGTCGTTGAAAAAATCAGCAGGGTGCGTCCGGCCAACGCTTTGCCAAACTGGAACAGCACCCAGCAGAGCGCCAGCAACGGCAGATAGTTTTTAACAATCTCCCAGCCGCGCGCAAAATCAAAGTGCTGGTTGTCTGAATCCCAACTGCGCGAAGTCCACAACAACAAAAAACCAAGAATGGGAATACCCAAAAGGAAAAGTTGTTTGTTCAACTTTTTCATCTCGCTCAACTCCACCGCGCCCATGAAACGGCCGATCAACATGCCGCCCCAGAACAGCGAGACGTATTTGCTCGCCTCCACGGTGGTCAGCCCGGCCACGCTCGGCTGGCCCAGGAAACTGATGATGGTGCTGCCGATGGAAACTTCGCCGCCGACATACATGAAAATCGCCAGCACGCCGAGCTGAACATGCGGATATTTCAACGCGCCCATGCCACGTTCAACTTTGCCTTCACCGACATGCGGCAGGCGGATGCAGAAAAAAACCGCCGCGAGAATCACAAAGACGATACAGAACGCCAGATACGGCACTTTGACCGAGTCCGCTCCGTGCGCGCCGGTTTTGGCGAAGTATTGAAAAATAAGATAGCCGCCAATCAATGGCCCGATGGTGGTTCCCACTGAATTGAAGGCCTGCGCCAGATTCAGGCGGCTGGACGCGGTTCGTTCCGGGCCGAGAATCGTCACATAAGGATTTGCCGCGATTTGCAACATGGCAAACCCAAGCCCGACCACGAACAATCCGGCGAGAAACAGCGGATATGAAATCATGGCCGCCGCCGGCCAAAACAACGCGCTGCCCGTCGCCGAAATCAAAAGCCCGATGACCACGCCATTTTTGTAACCAATCTTAACAATCGGATCGCCCGTGGTGGCGGAAATGATAAAATAAACCAGTGAGCCAATGAAGTAGGCGCCGAAGAAAGCCAGTTGGACAAACATCGCGTGATAAAAATCCAACGTGAACGCCTCCTTGAAACGGGGAATGAGAATGTCGTTGAAAACCGTCATGAACCCCCACATGAAAAACAGGACGGTCATGATCGCGAAAGGGCCACGATACGTTGGACTGGCCGTCGCCTGCAAGTCGGTGCGGGATGCTGTTGCTAGGTTAATGGTTGCCATATATGTTTTTGGGTTTATTTTTAATTTGAGATGCCTGTCAGTGTTAAGTTTTAACAACTAACTCAACAGGTCTGGATTTTGGTTAAATGTCTTCAGCACGAGTTCGCCGAAAATGGTATTGGCCCAGGCGAACCAGGAACGGGTGAATTTGTTTGGATTATCTTTGTGGAACGCCTCGTGTATGAAGCCGGTTCCGGCGTGTGTCTTTTGCAGTGTGGTCAGGCACTGCCGAATTTCCTGATCATTTGTGCTGGTCAAACCTTGCACGATCAAACCCAGCGGCCAGATCATGTCCATGCCCACGTGCGGCCCGCCCGGACCATTGGCGGCCTTGCCCTGGCAGTAGTAAGGATTCGCGTCGGACAAAACCAGGCGGCGCGTGTTCTGATAAATCTTGTCGCCGGACTTGACTGCGCCCAGATACGGCAGCGAGAGCAGGCTCGGAACATTGCCGTCATCAATGCAATAATAGTTCCCGTAAGCGTCAACTTCATAAGCATAGACTTGTCCAAGCTTGGCGTGATGAACAACGGCGTAAGTATTCAACGCTTGTTCAACTTCATCCGCCAGCGCACGACATTGGCCGGCAAGAACAGTATCGTGATGAATCTGTTCCAACATTTCTGCTGCCTGACGCAGACTCACAACGGCAAAGAAATTCGCCGGAACCAGATACGGAAATACCGTCGCATCGTCGCTGGGACGAAAGATCGAGCAAATCAAGCCCACTGGCTTGCCGGGATTGCCATAACCGCGGCCGGCCACGGTGTCCGTCTGAGTTTCCGTGCGGCGCATGAAATGATAGGTCCCTTTGCCATCCTTGCGCTGCTGCTCGCGAAAAGTCTGGACGATTTTAGAGATGGCCGCGCGCCACGCCTCGTCGAACGGCGCGATGTCGTTGGAAATTTTCCAATAGCCATAAGCGAGGCGGATGGTGTAACAGAGCGAATCCACTTCCCATTTGCGCTCGTGCACGCCGGGTTTCATGTCTGTGAAATCGCTTTTCCATTCGCTCACCTTGTTTTCGTCCTTATAAAAAGCATTCGCGTAAGGGTCTTTGAGAAGGCAGCGGGTCTGCCGGTTGATGACCCCGGCGATCAACTGTTGAAGCTGCGCGTCTTCCTGCATGAGCGGCAGGTAAGGCCAGACTTGGGCGGAACTGTCGCGCAGCCACATCGCATCAATGTCACCGGTGATGACATAAGTATCGGGACGGCCATTGACGACCTCGAAATCCACCGTGGTGTCCAGCGTGTTTGGAAAGCAATTGCCGAACATCCACGCCAGTTCCTTGTTGCCGATGGACGACTGGACGCGCTTGATGGTGCGCTCGACGGCGGCGCTTCTGAATTTACGTTTTCCTTCGGGAACACGCACGATGGGAAAGCCGGATTCCGCCGCCCAAGTCAGTGAAGGCGCAAGCATCAAGCTTGAGGCGGCCAGCGAGGTGTGGCGGATGAATTCTCGGCGGTTCATATTTTTATTTGGTTTGACGGATAACTTGGAGTTTGCGGTTGCACGACCAAGCTTCTTTGGGTCAGCCGGGGCGCATTCGGTGCGTAATGCCAAAAGGTCCGGAAATCATAGCGCTTGCTGGCATCAGCTTGGAAATCCAAGGTGAAAGTGTGGTAAAGCGTATTGGGAAATTGATTTCTAGCCACCTCACTTGAGGCTATAATATTGCCTGTGTCAGAATCCACAATTGAAAGGGTTGCCACCTTCGATTTGTCCCAATTAAAATTGTCCACCTTCAACTCAAAGCACGCGGAATAGTTCCCGGTGGGAAATTCTTTTGCCCCCGGCCCTTTCACCAGATAGCCCGAAACATGATCGCGGATGGGATCCGCCTCCCAACTGTTGAATCCGTCCAGTCTTCCAATTTCATGTGCCAGGTTCGCGGCGATCCAGTTGTGCGAGCCATCAACCGTCACGTCGCTCAACGTGAGGCTGGGCGCATTCGCGACGCCATTCCAATAAACCTGATATTCCAGCGGAGCGCTGGCGGTCGCATTGGTGAAAGCCAGTTGGAAATCCTGCGGCTGGCCGGTTGCGGTGAATGAATTCCAAGGGACTTGCTGGCTGGCCAGAGCAGTTTCTTTATTTGTTTCTTTCACATCCAGCCGAACGAGATTGTCCGTGGAGTTTTTCATTTCATTCACCGCCATTCGGAAATGAATGATATGCTTGCCCACAGCCAATGAAGCGCAAGTTCCCGAAAGCATGAAGCCGGCGTTGGCGGCGTTGGCGGCGCTACAGTTCCACGCCAAAGGGCCAGCGGCTTCACCCACTGCATGATTGAAGGTCACACTGCCGGCGCCTTTGGCGAAGGGTAAAAATTTTGTCGCCGGTTCAGCCAGCGCGCTGACTGCCATCATCGCCGAGCTGTGCCGCGCGGCATCGGCTTGATCAAATGGCCCGCTCCATTTCAAGCCCAAGTGATTGGCGTCATCACGGTCGTTTGCCCAGACGGAGCGGACGCTGTTCAGCAGGAAATCAAGATGCGCCGGATTATGCGTTTCATCATAAAGACAGGCGAGGTAACGGATAAAAATTCCCTTGAATTGCGGCGTGTCGCCGCCGCCGCAATCGCCAGATTCACACGGTTCCCGCAAAACGCCGTGCTTGTCAATCAACGTGGAGATGGTGGCATCGGCAATCGCTGTTGCCTGGACCAGGTAATTTGAGTCGCCAGTAGTTTTATACAATTCAGTCAAACCGCCAATGATGACACCTTGATTATATGTCCAAGTGGTGCGGCCATTGTTCTCGCAATTTCTGTTCAAACCATCATTGACCAGATTTTGTGAATTGATCAGCCCACTGTGCTTGAACCAATCCCACTCTTTTATAGCCCATTCAAAATAGCTGCCAGCACCACCATCGCCCGGCGTTCTTTGATGAAGCCGGATGGCAACCAGCAGGAACAACTCATTCTGAACGGCGTTTTTGCTGGGCCGGCTTTTCCTCCACCCCAACCCGCCATCGCAGTGGTCGTTCCAGCCGCCAGTCATGTCTTTGAAAATGGTTTTCGCCATGCTCAAATACTGGATATTGCCGGTCAAATCATAGGCGCGAATCCAGGCCAGCGCCCACCAGCCTTCATCATCGTAATAATCATTCAGAAAACCTTCCGCCGCATTAAGATTGAAAGTATTGCTGATGACATCCAGATAACTCTGCCCGTTATTGGCAACGATGGCATTTTCCACGGCTTCCACGCAGTTGGCGGCATTCCACCAACCGGTGGTGTCCCACAAGCCTTTGTGATTATACCAACGCTGGAGGGTGGAAGCTCCGGTAGTGGTGTTCGCATTGAAGTCATCACCCGGCATTGCTGCGCTATCACTGGCGACACACCCAAAGACAAACATGCCGACTAAAATCAGGCTGAAAGTAATTTTAGTTTTTGGAGTCATGAGTTGTTGCCTTTTGGGGTCACTTTGAAACACCGCTATCAGCCGGAAGAATCCAAGCCGCATAACCACCATCTATGCGAAGAGGAATGGTCAATGTATCCTTGCTGGTGACGGTCTTTGTCTGCCGCACAAAGGCATCGTTTCGGTCGGAACTGTCCGCCAACTCAACGAGTTTGAAATTGCCCCGGCCAAGAAAGTTCAAATCAAATTTCTCCCGGCGTGGAGTTATGCCGTTGATCACGCCAATGAACCATTGATCGCCATGACGTCTCGCAAAAGCAGCCAATTGGCCAATCTCACTTTGCGGCAAAACGATGGTCTGATCCCACACCGGGGGCAACGCCTTCAAAACATCGGCGGCTTCACTATCCAGATAATGTTTGGGATTGTCTCCCATACAAAGATAGGGTGAAGTAAAGACGACGGCCATCGCCAGTTCGTGGGCATAAGATGAACCATGCAATCTTCCTGGAATAAGCAATGTAGGCGTGTAATCCGCATGACCTTGCACATAGCGGACAAACGGCAGCGTTGTGTCGTGCAGCGATGAATTCTTGCCTTGCTCACGTCCAGCGACAGCTTCGCGGGTCATTTCATTTGGCCAGGTGCGTTCGCGTCCGGTCGGTTTGACTGCGCCGTGAAAATCCACCATCAGTTGCAGCGAGGCGGCATCACGCAAAACCTCTTCATACCAGTTGACCCACTTGACGTCGGCCGGTTCGGGGAAATCAATTTTCAAGCCGACGATGCCGATGCTCTTGGCCCGCTTGAAGTAAGCCGCACGATCTTCGGGAGTGAAAACGTATTTCGCATTCACCCAAGCCCAGATGTCAACGTCCTGGCTTTTGGCATATTGAGCTACACCTTCCAATGCTTTCCATGCATTGTCACCACCGCCGTTCCAATCCCGCCAACCGTCATCCACCAGATAGTATTCGTAGCCAAGTTCCTTGGTTCCATCAATCCAAGTATGCTGTTCTTCAAGCTTCGGTGAACCGCCAGTCAGCCAATGCCAGATCGAACGTCCCGGACGAATCCAAGTAGCGTTGGCCAGTTCCGGTGAAGCGGGCGGACAAAGATTTTTAATGAGGTCGCTGTTCACCAAGACATTCAAGTCGGCAGTCAACAGTGTGACGCGCCACGGCGATATAATTTCACCGACATTGTCCCAACCTTTGGGATTGTTGTGGAAGAAGGCCTTGAAACCGGCTTCACCCATGACGGCCAATGACATATCGCTATAATTGATGAGGTTCGCCTCCGTCATCATGGCGTAACCGGCATGGTCTGGAAATTCGAGTGTCGCCGGAGCCATCAGTTGAAGTCCCCTCGACAATTGTCCAACGATATCCAAACCAAAACGAGACTCGTAGGAGGTGTTTTCCGCGCCCTGATACCAGAGCTTGCTGCCAACCGGAACCGTCCATTCGGAACTTTCACCATCAATGTGCCTCATGCCGTCGCCTAGAATGCGATAGCGATAGGCAACGCCATCGTTGAAGACCCGAATTTCAAGCTGCCAGTTAATTTTGGAATTACCGCTAGTCAATGGAACTATCGCGGACTTGCAATGATTGACACCCGCTTTGTGAACACCCATGACTGGGTATTGCTCATTGATCTCCCCGAGATCAGGCTTGCCTGAAAAAACCGTGTTTTTACCAAGATCCACACGATCAATCACAATGCCCAGAGCGGATGTATTCACCACCGGTCTGTCATGAAATGAAACGTCATAGCTCAACTGGCTGCCCGCCTGCACGGTGACAATAATTTTACCGTCGGGGCTTTTCAGCATAATCTGGTTGCTGTTGGCACTGGCGGCACCAACCATCAAGAATCCGGCCAACAGTATCAAATAAAATTGAAATGCCAGACCCGATCTGAAGCTGCAACGCCTAAATATTTTTTCAAGACGCCTGCCTATAGGCGAAAAACGATCCGGTTCGTTCATGGCCGTGCGGCGCTGAACCGGGACACGCACACCCCTCACGGTTTGTTGGGGAAGTTTTTTTGACATGCTTTGCATTTATGGTTTTGTAAAAAATGTGGCGTGAAATGGCCGCAAGGTCAAGAATTTCAGCGACAGAATTTCCGCAAAACACTACAAAGCCTCAACTTTTTGGCTGTCATCATCACCATAAATTCATCCAGCCGGCGAGATCGGATGGCATAATTGTCTTGGTATGGTTTTGGTCAGGGGCTTTTAAGGTGAAAAAATTCAACATTTTTGCGAAGCGGCAGGATTACGATGAATTGACCGTTGGTATTGCCAATGGAATTAGTGACTGGCGACCACACCACAGGTGGGGACAGGTTGGTTGCGGAAGATAGCACCCAATCACTCGCCCAATTTGGCCAACTGATGATCAAGGAATTTGCATTCATACTGACGCCCAACGAGGGCAAGCTAAGGAATATGCTGACCAAGGTTGAGTTTGAGCTGACGCCGCAATCGCTGACGGCGGCCAATGTGTAGTAATTGGTTTGACCACTCACCGCGTTGGTATCAACAAAATTTGTGGCAGTGATGCCGGTCGCCACCAACGGGAAAGTTGCACCACTGTTGTTGGACCGGCGAAGATTATAGCTGCTGGCTCCGATTGTTGGCATCCAGTTCAATGATACCTGCCGGTTGCCCGCGCTGGGTGTCAGGCCGCTGGGTGCTGATGGTGATGCGCCCGCACCCAACCCATACTTGCAAGCAAGCGCGTTTTCTTCGGCCACGCGATCGTCGTCACTCAAGGCAGCACTGTATATTTTTACCTCGGCGATGTCGCCATTGAGATAGTTAACTAGCGTTTGTTGCGCGCCCAACACCAGTTGTGCCGGTGCCGTTAATGACTGCGTGCCTCCAGTATTCGTCCCCTGCGGCAGGCCATCCACAAAAAGCGCCAACTCCCCGGTGATGCGGGTTCGCTTGAAGGTTAAAATATGCGGTTGGCCATCGTTGAAATTTGAACCACTGGAGACGACCGTCACATCTGGCTGACCGGTGCCGGCTAGAAGTTTTCCACTGGCATTGAGGCTGATGCCAAAGTCAGCGGCAGTCCCGGCCACCTCGCCGTTCACCAGACCGGCACCTTGGTAAAATTGCGTTCCCGTGCCGATGCCCTGACTGCTTTTGTAAACGCAGAGGATGGTAAAGTCACCTTTCACCGGACGGGCGAACGCAAGGTAGGTCTGGTTGGTAGAATTAAACCGCACTACAGGTCGTCCATTGATCGCACTGATGACGAGTTTTGGCATCTGGCTGCTCGTGCTTTGCGTGGCGTCGTATCCATTGCCAGTCACATCCGGCCAGAGGGAAACTGGCGCGCCATTGGTCAATCCACTGATGGCGTCTGCCTTGAACCAGGTAGTCAACACAGGCGGATCTGGAATCGGAGCAGCCATGGTAGTTAGACTGATCACGGCAGAATTAGCGCTCTCACCAGAAGCATTCACCGCAGAAACCACATAGTAGTAAGTGGTGCTATTGCTCGCGGTTGTATCCGTGCCGGCATTCGACGGCGGAGTAACAACAATGTTCGTGTAGAGTCCGCCGCTAACTGTAGAACGTTTGACGTTGTAGCTCGTCGCATTTGAGACTGAATTCCAACCGAGCGAAACCCCCATGGAACCGGATACGGCAATGACTCCCGCATGTATCGCTGGTAGCGGCGGAAGCGCAATGACAGCATTGGTGTGCAAGCCGATGCCGACATCAATGTATTGACCGCCGCCTGTCTGATGGCAATGAACAGCCAGAACATTATTGGCATTGGGCAACACAGCGGACTGTCCAGCCGGATTCATGGCTACCAGACCATAGTCCGTAACGTAACCGGAGGCACTACCAGCCAGCACACCGTTGATATAAATTTCGACACCTTCGTCATGATACATGGAGAAGACGAGGTTACTAATTTGTTGAGCGGTGAGGCTGCCCGGATTGAACGTGCGGCGCAGCCAGATGTCAGCCGTGTTCCAAACAGTATGAATGATACCGGTTGTGTTGGGCGGGTTCCCTGCCACAAACCCACCAAGACCGCTATTCCATGTAGAGTCATTGTAGCTGGTAGTAAACCAATTTATTGGAGGAGTGCTGTTGATGTAGCGCCAAGTCTGACCGTTTGCCTGGGAAGTTGGCACAATCGCCGTCAGGGTAGATGGCAAGCTGGCCGAAAGAATAGCGGCTTGCATCCGACGGATGTCCGGCTTGCGCACTTTGCGGTCGTAAGTGTAAAGACCGTTCAACTCCGTTTCCACATCGGTGGTCTGTGTATAAACGGCCGCATTCAAGCCATGGTTCTGAACGAAGTCGGATAGTTGGCCTCAGAAATCTTCAAAGTGGGAGGTGAGATCATCTCCGTTCGTCGCCGCAATATAACCCCAACCAGGTGCCCAGGTATGGTTGGTAATGCCCAGGCCAACACCACCAAACTCGCCGCAAGCCACCGACTGGGCAGCACTGGTTGGGCAGCTTGGATTGGGATAACTGTGGTCATCGAGGATGTCGCCTACACCATAGTGGTCATTACCGCTGGCCTGGTTGACCAGACGCGATGGATCAAGTATTTGAACTTCTTGAACCAGCGCGGCGGTGTCGTGCTGCCCCTGCCCTTCATTGAAAATCACCCACATGATGATTGATGGATGGTTCCAGTGGTTTTGAACCAGACGTGTCAGTTCAGTTTCAAATTGGTTCGTGTCTATTGTTTGAGGGTTGCCGGTATACGAATTCACCGACGGCATATCCTGCCAGACCATGATTCCCAACTTGTCAGCCCAATAATACCAGCGCGCCCGTTCAACTTTGATATGCTTGCGAACCATGTTGAACCCGATCGCTTTTTCCTGCTCAAGGTCGCTCTTGAGGGCGTCATCCGTCGGAGCAGTATAGATACCATCCGGCCAAAAACCTTGATCCAGCGGGCCAAACTGGAAGACGAATTGATTATTGAGCAGCATCTTCACAAATCCACCCGAAGTCCCAAGACTGATCTTGCGCATACCGAAATAGCTGGCCACCGAATCCAGTCTGGCCGGGCCGTTTGAAACGGTAACTTCCAGATCGTAAAGAAAAGGATTAGTCGGACACCAAAGAATTGGATTCGGGACGGGCAGCAATAGTCCGACCCCAGGCGCACCCGATATGAAGCCAACCAGATTCGTGCCGATGCGAGCCACGGCGCTGACAGTCACACCATTGGTCGGCCCGGACAAGTTTATCGTGACATTGAGCCGGGCGTTATCAATGTCTGGCACCAGCTTAAGATTGGCGATGCTCGTTGTCGGCACTGGCTCCAGCCACACTGGCTGCCAGATGCCGGTGCATGAGGTATACATGATGCCACCCGGATTCAGAGTCTGCTTGCCGCGCGGCTCGCCGGCGTTATCCGTGAGATCATAATCCCGGACAATCAACTCTTGAAGGCCGCCGCCATTTAGATAAGCGGTAATATCATAGGTGGCCGAATCATAACCGCCCCTGTGAATGCCCACGCTCTGGCCATTGATAAAAACTTCCGACTCCCAATCCACTGCGTCGAGATGCAGCAGAATATGCTGGCCGTTCCATGCGGGCGGAGCGGTGAAGGTTCTCCGATACCAAGACCGGGCGTGGTATTCCGCCACTCCTGACAAGGCCGACTCCATCGGATAGGGAACTAAAATTTCTCCCGCTAAAGCCTGGTTGGTGGGCACCGGATCGTTGACAGTTCCAGCTTGAAACTGCCAGAAACCATTTAGATTCAGCCAGTTTGTCCGAACCATCTGCGGTCGTGGATACTCTGGCAGTGGATGGTTGGTATCCACCAGTTGCGCCCAATCCGTCATGATCGGCGCATATTGCAGTTGCCAAGCTTGGGCCGATGACATCATCAGGTTGACCAGTAAAGTGGCGCCAGCAACTAAATTCCATTTCTTCATAGTCTATTTTTCAATTTCAAAGACACCAAATCGCCCCGCTTGCCAGGATTCGTCGAGAGCAAATGATGTTCCGCCACAATGAGAAACTATATCACACGTTGCTAATATTGTCTTGTGACATGAAGTGGCCATGGCCACCTGCTTTGTGTTTGTAAATTTTTCAGAAATGAAACCGGTTTGGACAATTGTTATCGCGCCAGCAAAGGCTTCACATGACTACTTTCAATCTCCATTTGGTTTATTCTGTTACTGGTAAAGCTTAAAAAAGGACGCCTCCGAAGAGGCGTCCCTTGAATTGCTTGATTCTTGCTTCGACTATTACGGCGTCAACTTCAACCGGAAGAATTGACTCTGGTTGGTGGAGATAACCGGAATGGCATTGGAGAATGCGCCAGCAGCGTCAAACACACCGGTGGAATTGGTTGTCCAAGTCACCATCGGGTTCAACAAATTGGTTGTGGTCAGCCATATATAGGTGGCACCGGGATTACCGCCAGTTCCCGTCAGGATAAGATTGCCACCCGAAAGAGTAGACGGAATGAATGTGATCCCTCCCCCTCCCACCGTGATGGTTAGCACGCCTGTGGCTGGATTGAAGGTTCCGGCACCCGCTGGCAGGACTGTGACCGAACTAAAGTTGCCGCTGCTAGAGGCAGAGTCAAACAACTTGTATGTGCTGCCAGCAACAAGGGGGGTAGCCCCGGCATTTCTCACCACCAATGAACCGTTATAAGCCACACTGGTCAAACCGGCAACCAGATCGTTGGTTCCCCCGTTATCGTGGCTGACTTCAACCAGCGTCGAGCTGCCAGCCGCCAAGATGAGGCTGTTGCTGATGGTGAGCGTGCCAATCGAAGCGCCGGGCGCAAGCGCTGCACCCGAGGCAACGGTGACCGGGCCAAGAATCGTTCCCGTGCCACCCAAAGCCCCGGTGCTTACAAGGGTTGAACCCGTGTAAGTGTTGGTTCCGTTCAGATACAATGTGCCATTGCCAATCTTGGTCAATCCACCCGCACCGCCACCGTCAAGCAAGGGTTGAGCAATCCTGATAACATTGGTGCCGCTGTCAATAATGGCGCCTCCGCTCTGCACATTGGCTCTAGTCAGGTTATGGAGGAAGTTGGCGTTCGCTCCATTGCCGGCCGCGATGGTGCCGCCGTTCCAGTTCAACGTGCTGACGTTGGCGACGCCCGTCTGGTTCGCCCTGATCTCGGTCGCAGTAATGACACCGCCGTTAAGATTCAAAGTGCCGTTGGTGCAACCGGAATTATTGCAAAAGACGAGGGGGCCTAAATTTGCCGTGCCGCCGCTCATGTTCCAAAAGCCGGGGGCGCCGGTTCCCAATCTTGTCTCGCTGATGGTATTGTTGAATGCGCCGCCAGTTTGATTGATGGTGCCCGAGGAGCCCGTGCCATTACCAATTTCTATATTATTGCCGCTAGTGCCGGTTTTTGTAAACGACCCACCGGAGAGATTCAGGACGCCGATGGCGCCCTCCCGGCCAATCGCGATCCAGTTGTTGACAATCACCGTCGCAGTGCCGCTTACATTATTGGTTCCAAACGCGGCGCCCGCGTTATTTTGCGCTTCGCCGATCCAGTATTCATTGTTGCAAATGATAGTACCACCACTCTGATTGAGAGTTCCAATAGTGCCGGTTGTACCATCTCGTGAACCGATCATGAAATTATTATTATTAGTCTTCAATATACTTCCGCCCGTCATGTTTAACGTTCCATTGCCACCGTTACGGCCAATTGCCACCCAATTGCGGAATGTGGCCGATCCGCCATTCATGTTGTAAGTGCCGGTGCTAGAGGGACCCTGCCCAACCCAGAGTTCAGCGTCCGTACTAACTCTGCTGCCGGCATTCTGTGTTAACACGGCAGCACATGGTGCGCCCGCAGTGGACTCGGCAATCGCAAAGTTATTAGCCTCCACCTCCAGAAGAGAATTGCTGTTCATGATCACCGTGGCAGTTGCATTGGCGAAGTTGCCCACATCGAGGTTTCTGAGATGCAGGGTGGTATTGGTCAGAATTAATGCAGTATTGACGCCAGCAGTAGATCCGAGTCGCATAACACGAGCATAGTTGGTCTGGGCACCAGCGGAACCATCGAGGAGCACCGAGCCGTCTTGGATCAGATAGGTCGTACCACTTATAAATTCAGTAAGCGTGTTGGTGCTAGCAACGCCGGTATAGGCAAGTTGTCCCGAACCTTTCTTGTTAAAAGTTCCGCCACCTGCGACTCCGCGCACCACTCCGCTCAAGGTCAGATCGCCCAACGTTTCAATTGTGCTTCCGCTGGTTTGCACCTTGTAACCACGATTGACCGAGACGGGTGATCCAGCGTAACTAAATGTGCCGCCTGCGAACACAAGGTTCGTGGGATCGGCTGACGACGCGCCGATCGGGCTGGGCGAGCCGCCATTGGCGAGATTGGTGACGCTCAAGATGCCACCCGTGATGATCGTGGGTTTGGTATAGTTATTGCCGCCAGTATTGAGAATCGAAAGAGTCGCGCCACCTTGCTTGTTCAATCCAATGCTGCCACTGATCTTGCCCGAACCGATTAGCGTGTAAGACAAGTTGGTATTGTTAATCGTGATGGATTGAGGATGGACTATAGTGACAAGGTTCACCGTTGTTGTTCCTGTGGCACTGTCGTCAAAGACCACTGCGCTGCCATCACTGTAGACTGTTGGCAGACCATTGCCGATGTTAATCCAGTTGGTCGTCAGACCAATGTCCCAATTGCCACCAGCCTGGCCTTCCCAGCGAGGCGCATTTACCGAGGTGATGACCAAGTCGATGGAACTATTTGCAATATTATTGCTGATGCTTGCCACGACGCCAAAGGGGGTAGAGCCAAGCACAAAGCTCCCGGATCCGGTCTGGCTGCCGTATTTAATCAAAGGAAACTGGCCAAGCTGTGGCGTGGCATCCGCTATATTAACCGTAACAGTGCTGTTGACGGCCAATGCGCCAACTACATTCAACGGGGCTGAAGCGGGGTTGCCAAAGTTGTTTAAATCGAAGTTAAGCGTGGTCACTGAACTGGCCAAAGTAACGCTCGAGGCGTTGAGCTGGCTGTTCAAGCCTCCCACAACTTGCATACCTAAGGCAGCACCATTGGCCACGGTATAGCCACCCCCACCGGTGGAGGCGGTGGTGGTCGCCAATGTTCCCGCGTTGACCACCGTAGCGCCGGTATAGGTGTTGGCGCCCGTGAGGGTGAGTGCGCCTACCCCGTTCTTGGTCAAACCGCCGCCGCTACCATCATCAAGCAAACTCTCTGCAACTGTGATATTGAAGCCTTGCGAGTCAAAGATCACGCCACCCAACTGGACAAACGCAAGAGTCACATCGTGGAGGAAGTTCACATTATTGGCTGAAGCCTGGACTGTGCCGCCGTTCAGATTCAAGGTGCTGAAACCAAGACTATTACCAGTGGTTATCTCGTTGGCAATCAAAAGGCCTCCGTTCACATTCAATGTGCCGGTTCCGCTGCCGGTTTGAACGATATTAATGGTTCCCAGATTCGCGACCCCACTATTCAAGTTCCAAATGGCGGTTGAACTTTCCCCGATCCAAGTCTGACCGCTGGCATTCGTCGCCGCGCCGCCGTTCTGATTGACGGTGCCGGGGCCGCCGCCGCCGATATCGAAGTTGCCGCCGCCATCATGGGTGATGGCCGCTCCTCCAGAAATATTCAGGACGCCGGTTCCACCATTACGCCCGATCGCTATCCAGTTATGGACGTTCAGCACAGCGTTATTACTCATGTTATAAGTGCCTGTGCTCGGTGAGTTTTCCGGACACAGGAACTGCCCCTGAGAATCGATAGTCCCACCGCTCTGATTAAGCACACCAACGGCGCTGCCGCCACTTGGAGCCTGGAATCCAGTTCCGACAAGCAAGTTTCCAGTCCCACGCTGATTTAATATCCCGCCGGTCATATTAAAAGTGCCATTACCCCCGCTCCGCCCAAACGCTATATAATTAGAGACGGTAACGGTGCCGCCACTGAGATTGTAAATACCCACACCATAATTTCCGACGAAGAGTTGGCCGCCACCGGTGACGTTAATAGCGCCGGCAACCTGGTTGACAATGTCAGTGACCGAGCCGGAGACTAGACTCACCGCCCCCGCCTCCACAATCATGTCCTCATTGTAACCAGTCATAGCCATTGGAGAGAACGCCCCACCAGAGGAGCTGCTGACTGCCAGCAAGCAGGCCAATCCACCACCGGTAGTGTAAGCCAGATTAATGCTCGTAACCGGACTAACAGTATTGGTCACGGCAACATCCTGGGAAAAGATGTGCGGGTTACCGCCCGCACCCGGAATTTGGAAGTTGGCTCCAAGCGCATCCACCCGGCCGCCAACTCCCAAGACATTCGTGCTCGTGCCAAACCAGTCCACAAATATTAGACTTCCCGTCTCAATCGTGCTGTCGGCGTGATGCACCGTATAATTGACGGTCATAGGCCCGTTACCGGCACTGCCCATAAAGGACAAGGCCGAACACGCCACTGATGGGGTTGGGGTTATCGTGGCACTGGTGACCTGGGAATTAATCATCACCGCGTCACTGGTCGTGTAACTCGGGGCCATGGTGTATGAGTGATCCGCTTGCGACGCACTGACGATCGTCGAACCGGCCAGCGGCAGGCCAATTGTGCCGTCGGGCGCATAAAACCCCTGTTCAAACCAAGTGAATCCGGTTTTGCTCGTGCCCGCATCCATGGTCGCAGTGACCGCAACGGGAATGGCGGGAAAGCCGAGATTATCGGCGAAATTACCACTACCACTGATTGAACCACCGTTGACATTCAGGATGCCGGTGCCGAGTTCCCCGACATTAAATCCGCCATTGCTGTAATTGATGGAACCGCCATTCAAAGTATAGACACCCGTGCCGCCTGCCACGATTCCCAGACGAAAAGGAGTGGTAAAAGCAGGACTAGCAATATTAGTTCCAATAAGGGTCACAGCTTGACCGTTCTGCACGAACGCGCCGCTGCCGGCACCATTGCCAGCCCGGATTTGATTCACCGTCCAGTCGGGATCGCCAACATTGATCTGCACCACATTGTTGGTGCCGTGGTCATTGATGGCGTTATCGCTGGATCCGGGAACTGTGCCGCCCCAAGCCGCAGCATTGGTATAGCTGGCAGTTCCGCCAGACCAAAATCTGTCTGCGGCTCGAGTTACGAGGGTTGAAGCAGCCAGCAAGGCCAGGGTCAAAGCGCCGACTTTATATATACAGCCAAGCTTTGAAGTCATTGTTGTTTTCATTTGGGTTTCGTTGGAGGTTTCGTTGGGGGTTGGTTGAGATACTTACTTACATTGTCCAAGTCAAAGGCCGCCTGTAATTACCAGCAGACGACGAAAAGCTGCAAACTTTGACTTGTGGGACATGTTGCAACTATAGACGAACCACGTTGGCTGTCATGTGGCATAAAGTGGCCACGGGTAATTTTCACCGCCGTTTTTAAAGGCTTATTCAACATATTCTTATTCAATCAGTTCCGCATCCACATATTGTCCGCCGGAATTCTGATGGCAATGAACCGCCAGAAGATTACGCCCGCTGTGCAACGCAGTCACCGTCTCCGTCGTCAATGGCAACTCGACATAGCCCGAAGTCCAATCCGGTTCCCGCGCCACCTCGACGCCATTTAAATAAACTTCCACGTCTTCATCGTGATGGGCATTTGTTCTGGCCGCATATCACGGTTCCGCCAGCAGCGCCAGGTCAATGAACTGTCCGTCACCCGTTTGATGCGTGTGGATGGCAATGGTGTTCTGTCCTTTACGGAGCGCTCTTTTCAACGTGTCCGTAACTGGAAACATTTCGTAGGCGGTCACAAAACCGTTGCGATTCCAGATCATTTCGCCGTTCACATAAACTTCCGTGTCCTCGTCATAAAAAATGACCAGCGCGGCCTCCTTAAGGTTGTCCCCATTCCACTCGAACGTCTGGCGCAGCCAGATGTCGTCGGTATTCCACCATGTCCGGGGATTATTGATGGTGCCGAATGGCGCAGGCGCGGTGGGCCAGTCGGTGTCGTCAAAAGTTTTGCCGGTCCAATCTGCCGCCGGAGTATTCGTCGTGTAATGATAAGGCCGGGCAAGCGGCCCATCCGCCGCCGCCCCGACCAGCACCTGCCACGGATGTCCCTCCCCCGACGCATGAGGATTGCCGGTGACGGGGCCAGTCTTCTCATATGCCGCCTCGCGCGAAGTGATGGCGTGAAGACGTTTCAAATCGAACTTGGGCCGGCGGTCATAAAAATAAAGTCCATTTTTCTCCTGCTCCACATCAGTGAGTTGCGTGTAGCAAAAACCGAACACATCGGGATTATCGAGCAACGCATCAACCAATCCTTGATAGCGGGTGTAAAATTCCTCCTCGGTTTTTGGCCCGTTGCCGTAACTCCAGCCACCACCAACCGCCCAGCCGATGCCGCCAAATTCACTCACCATGAACGGCACGCCCATATCTGCGTGAACAGAGGTTCCGCCGGTATAACGCGCCGGCATGAGCGAACCGCTGCTGGCACTGAAGAACTCCAGCCAGCGCCGCTTCAAATTTTCCGGAGACTGATTGTAATCATGATCGTCACGCACTTCAGGATTGGGAACCGTGTGCGACCAACCACTGGTTTCCAACACCGGCCGCGTCGGGTCAATCGCCTTCGTCTCGCGAAAGACGAGCTGCTGGAGTTCACCGGCGGCGGCCGGCGATTCGTTGAACGGACACCAGCCGATGAGCGCCGGATGATTGCGGTCACGCTGGAGAACTTCCGTCCATTCATTGATGTAGTTCGCATAGTTTTCCGGCTGATAATTAAAGCCCCAGTTCGGAAATTCACCCCAGACGAGATAGCCCAGCTTGTCCGCCCAATAAAGGAAGCGCGGCTCAAAAACCTTTTGATGCAGCCGCGCGCCATTGAAGCCGGCGGCCAGGCTCATCTCAATGTCATGTTTCAACGCTTCGTCCGATGGCGCAGTCCAGATGCCGTCGGGGTAAAATCCCTGATCCAGGATCAACCGCTGAAAAACGCGCTGGCCATTGATCAGGATGGCGCGGCCCTGGATGGAAATTTTGCGCAGGCCAAAATAACTGGCAACCTCGTCAATTTTTTCATTGCCGCAGGACAGGGTGAATTTCAGATCATAGAGAAAGGGATTGCCCGGCTGCCACAGTTTTTTTTCTGTCAAGTCCACCACCAACCGGTCGGTGCGCCAACCGGCTGGAACGGATTCTTTGCCCACTAACTTGCCGGCGGCAAAGGCTTCCGCCGTGAGCGTGAGGTTCGTGTCCGCACCGTTGACCGTTGCCTCAATCAGCACGCGGGAATGATCTGGATCGGCCACGATGGAAAACGATTCGACGAACGATGAACCGACCGCTTCCAGCCAGACCGGTTGCCAGATGCCCGTCGTGCGCGTATAAACGCAACCTTCGCTGACGGTGTGCGTTTGTTTGCCGGTGGGTTGCCGACCGCTGGCGGTATCGTCGAACGCACGGACAACGAGTTCATTTTGGCCATCGCGCAAAAACGGCGTGATGTCGAAGGTGAACGAAACATCCCCGCCGACATGAGAACCAACGAGCCGGCCGTTCAGCCAGACCCACGCCTGATAATCCACGCCGCCGAAGTGCAGAAGCACCCGTTTGCCGTGCATGCCGGCCGGCAGGTCGAACATCCGACGATACCAGACATTCTTCATCAGATCGTAATGTCCAACGCCGCTCAACTTGCTCTCCGGGCAGAACGGCACGATGATTTTGGAACCAAGATCCTTGCCGGAAGCCAGCCCGCGCTTTGCGCCATCGCCATTCTCATCAATCTCGAACTGCCATTCGCCATTGAGCGTTGTCCAGTTTTCACGGAAGGCGTCGGGACGCGGATGCTCGGGGCGCGGCACGGTTGCCTCGCCCCGTGAAGTAAACCATGGCACAACACCAGGGCTGGCACCCACACCTACTCCACGGGGCGAGCTTGCGACCATGAGGCTTGTGAAGAGCAACAGTGCTCCCGTGAAGAAACAGTTTGGTTTTAATTTTTTCATAAAATTCTCAGTTCGCGGCCAAAAACATAAGCCGGCGATCGTCCATGAATCGGCTCGCCCCGTGGAGTAAACCATGGCAAACCACCGGAACTGGCACACCCACCTACTCCACGGGGCAGGCATCCTGGGCCGCATTTATCTTTTCAATTTTCTTTGTTGCCGTTCGCCGGCTTGGTTGTGAAGGGCACCAGAATGCCCACATCAATCCCTTGTCCGCCGGTTGTCTGGTGGCAATGGACTGCAATTGTGTTGTTGCCGGCGTGAAGTGCCGCCTTCGCCTCTTTGGAGATCTCGAAATCATCGTAGTCGGTCGTGAAGCCCGCGATCTTCACGGCCAGCACTCCGTTCAAATATATTTCAGCATCTTCATCGTGAAAAACCTGCAGCTCCATCCCGGACATGTCTTCCGTTTCCAGAGTGAACTCCCGTCGCAGCCAGATGTCGGACGTTGTCCAGATGGTATTCAGAAATATGCCAGGTGTTCCCGCAGCGCCGAATCCGCCCGCGCCTTCTTTCCAAGCTGAAGCATCAAACCCGGATTTATACCAACCATCGTCAGGTTTCTCAGCGGTGTATTTCCAGTCCGTCCGGCCAAACAGGGCGTCAGGCAAAATGATTTTCTTCGGCAATTGAAAAGTTCCACCGCGGTTGGCGGCCAGCAGGATGGCCGGTTCTATCTTGGCCACGGCACGGTCATAAGTTTGCAGGCCATTGCATTCGGTTTCCACATCACTGGTCTGGGTGTAGATGGCGGCGCTCAAACCGCGCAGATTATGCAATCGCCATACTTGTTTAAGTGTCTGCGTATATCGGGACGCAAGCTCCCCGCCGTCGGACAACATCACATACCCCCAGTGGCGTGATGTCCACACGTGATCTTTTACAATCAATCCTAATCCACCGAATTCACCCAACACCGCCGCGCGATGTGGTTCGGGCGACGGAGTGTTCGGTCCAGGATAATTGTGCATGTCAATCAGATCACCGGCGCGCATATCCGTCCAGCCGCTGGCATTATCCACCAACCGCGACGGATCCAATTTCTTGAGCCATTCGACCAACGGCTCCGTGTCATACTGTCCCCATCCTTCGTTGAACAGCACCCACACGATAATGGATGGATGATTTCCCATACTGTCAACCATGCGGAGTAATTCATTTTCAAAGTCGCGTCGCCCATCCACTGTGGCATTGTTGCCGCTGGGCATGTCCTGCCAGACGAGCAATCCCAGCTTGTCGCACCAGTAATACCAGCGGTCTGGCTCGACCTTCACATGTTTGCGGGTGAGGTTAAATCCGGCTTTTTTCAAAAACTCGATGTCCGAACGCAAGGCCTCGTCCGTTGGCGCAGTATAAATTCCATCCGGCCAGAATCCCTGATCCAGCGTGCCGACTTGAAAAATGAACTGGTTGTTGAGCGCAATCTGGGTGAACCCTTGGTCGTCCTTACGCAGCGCAATCTTTCTTAAGCCGAAATAACTGGAGACGGAATCGAGAAGCTTGTCCCCATCTTGCAGCGTCACTTTCAAGTCGTAAAGAAACGGGTCGTCCGGTGACCAAAGATGGGGATTCGGCAGACTCAAGACCAATTCGGCATTGGCCGATCCAGTGACGCGGGTGATTTCCTTGCCGGCAACGGAAGCCACGGCTTCAACCCGGAGATTTTCTGAAAAACTGTTGACCGCCACCCGCAGGCGGAGTGATTTGGCGTCAACATCCGGCACGGTTTTTAGGCGGTCAATGCACACTTCCGGCACCGGTTCCAGCCAGACCGTCTGCCAGATACCGGAACTTGAAGTGTAGAAAATCCCCTCGGGCTTGCGCGATTGTTTGCCCCGTGGTTGGTCGCCTTCCGTGGGATCGGTCACGCAAACTGAAATTTCCTCCGCGCCCTGCCATCGCAAGGCGTCTGTGATGTCGAATGTAAACGCGTCGTAGCCGCCCTGATGTTGGCCGATGCCGCGTCCATTCACCCATACTTGGCAATGCCAGTCCACCGCGCCGAAGTGCAATCGCACCCGCTGGCCGCGCCACGATTCCGGCACAGAAAAACTTCGGTGATACCAGAGTTTGCTATGCTCATTGAAGTTGGTCATCACCCCGGAAAGCGCTGATTCCACGGGAAAGGGAACCAAGATTTTCCCGGCAAATGGCGGCAGCCGATTGGTCGAATCCGGAGTAATGGCGTAATCCCAGAGCCCGTTCAAATTCATCCAGTCCGGTCGCACCAGTTGCGGGCG
>CABDZO010000422.1_pt1 | contig 26990 bp, 18 predicted proteins | sample 3132221 | NCBI WGS metagenome assembly CABDZO01 (sample SAMEA5534340, study PRJEB31848) | metagenome | biome: tundra; feature: field; material: soil | place: USA | collected 2013-05 | depth 0.45 m | reverse complement strand
TCCGGGCCTGATCCAGCAGCGGCTGGTCCGCCGGGCCGCCGCCAATGATAACCTGCACGCCGTGTGCGCGCCAATGGTTTGCAAGCACGAGATAATTTTCAAACGGCCAGTTCTTGTGTGGCGTGCTGGTGAACGGCTGAAAGTAGATTACAGGTTTTGTCAAATCAAGCCGCTGGTCTGCAAACCAGGCGCGGGCGTCATTAACGGCCGCTTCCGGCAGGACAAATTCGTTGCGAACCGCGCCAATTTTTAAGCCACCGGCGAGTAGGATGGCGAGGCTGCGATCCGCATGGTGAAGCGCGTCGTCGCGCACGACTCCGAGCGTGTAAGCCCATTTGCGGCCTTTGCCATAGACGCTGCCCCAGCGTTGTGGCGCGCCGGTGAGTCGCGTGAGCCAGGCGGTTTCACCGTAGCCTTGAAAGTCCACAACCAGATCAAATTTTCCTGCACGCAGGTGGCGCAGCAGTCCGAAAAATTGGGGGATGACCTTCAGCGGATTGGCGCCCCGAAACGCCGCGCGGTCGAGCTGGATGACTTCATTGACCTCACGGAATCCGGCCAGCAACGGAGCATTTTCCTTCGAGGTGAGAAAAGTGATTTTGGCAGCGGGAAAATTGTCGCGGATGACGTTAACGGCGGGCAGGGTGAAGACCACGTCGCCGATGGATTTGAGCCGGATGAGCAGGATGTTTTCTGGCATACGCGAAAAATGATCAGCGGCGCTGTTGGAGTTCCCAGAGCTTGGCGTATTTGAGGAAGGTGTAATACGCGTAGAGCATGGCAAGAATGAAGCCGTGCCGGCCATCGCGCCAGCCGCTTTGGGCAAAATAAACTTTCAAGAACATCCCCAGCGGACTGGTGAGCAGCCTGCCAAGTGAAGCGCGTTTGCCGGCGGCCTGATAACGTTCAGCCATGAGCGTGGAATAACGCTGGAGCTTGGCGGTGGCGATCTCAATGGTTGCCCAGGGAAATTGCAAGGCATGTTCGTTCAGGTAGCCAAGTTTCCCGTCCAACTGGGAGGTTTCGTGGACCAGGTCCTCGGCGTAGCGCATTTTTTTCCGGTTGAAAAACTGCGGCTGGCGGTAGTCCGGATACCAGCCACAATGGCGCATCCACCGGCCCAGAAAATGACTTTTGCGCGGGACGTGATAAGCGTCAGCCACCGGGCCGGTGGCCAGGGTGCGTCGCATTTCCTCGGCGAGTTCGGGTGTGCAACGTTCGTCGGCATCCAGGCTGAAAATCCAATCGTGTTTAGCGGCGGCGAGCGCGACGTTGCGCAGTTTGCCGAAGCCGTAAAATTTTTCACTGATGATTTTGGCACCAAATTCACGGGCGATTTCCACCGTGCCATCCGTGCTGAACGAATCCACAAGGATGATCTCGTCGGCCCAGCGCAGACTTTCCAACACAGCGCGGATCTGCCGCGCCTCGTTGAAGGACAAGACGTAGGCGGTGATGGGAGAACGCGTTTCGGTGTTGGCCATGCAGACAAAGAAATTAGAGATGTTTTACAGTGTCGGCAATCCTTTGTTCACGCAAACTGTTCCCATAACATCGCAACTCGGACTGCCGCCACCGCCAGCCGCGGAAGCCCTGGTGCCAGTGGTGGATTTTGCGCTCGAGCCAGGTCTGGCCGATGGCCTTGCGATAGCGCAAGCGGTGCTCCCGGTTCATCACACCCTTGAATTTCATACCTTTTTGCGTGACGGAACCGAAGTGATGCAGAAACGCGCGGCCAGTGATGGCCAGCCGGAATCCGGCCTGGCGGGCGCGGCGGAAAAAATCGTCATCCTCGTAACCGCCAAAATTGTTGAAGTAACCGATCGTCTCAAAAACCTTGCGGTGAACCATGAAACAGACCCCATGCGCAATGTCTTCCCGGCGGACGTCCTTCATTTTTTTCATGAATTCTGCGGCATGGGATTGCCAGTCATAATCCGCGTCGCCCTCGCGCATGGCCGGGCATACGACATCATATTTATTTTCAACGGCAAAATTGATCAGTCCTTCGAGGCAGCCGGCGGGGATGAGCACGTCGTTGTTCAATACCACCGTCCATTCCGCGCTGGAAAGCCACGCTCCCTGCGTCCAGGCCGGGCCACAACCGATATTGGTTTCGTTGCTGACGACGCGGATTTCTGGATGTGCCGCCAGAAATTCAGCCGTGCCATCGGTGGAGGCGTTGTTGACTATGATGATTTGCGCGTCGCCAATGCCGGCGCGGTTGAGGCTTTCCACGCAATTAACCGTGTAGGCCAACTGGTTGAAAACCGGGATGACCAGTGAGATTTCTGCAAGTGGGTTCATGCGCTCGTGACACCTATAAAAATGCCAGACGGACGCCCAAGCACCAACGAAATTTCCTGCGGACGCAGAGACTTAAGCTTGGCGCGCGGAAATTTTCCAGAAAAAGGAGTGTCACCGCAATGCAAGAAAAACTTTCGCTTTCCACCGCCGTCGGCAAAATCGGGGCGAATGATTGACTTCCTGCGCCAACTCTGGGGCTTCATCCGCCCGTATCGCGGACGCTTTTTTCTCGGCCTGCTCTGCAGGATTTTTTACGGACTGGTCAACGGCCTGCTGCTCGGGGCCGTCAAGGTCGTCGTCCAGTTGGTTTTGACGATTTCTTGGCCGGTTTTGATCTTCCCGCCCGTCGGCTTGGACTTCAAGCACACAAGCTAACGCTTCAAGCACGTCTGCTGATGACGCAAGCATATGTGCTGATGGTGTCGGCAGACGTGCTGGCAGTCCAAGTTCCTGTGCTTTTGGCGTCGGCACGAGTGCTTTTGCTCCAAGCGCGTGTGCTGGAGGGCGGGTTTTGAGGTCAAAACAGTAAAACGACCCGGTTCCACCAAGCTGATCGTTTTTGCCCCAAAAAACAGGTTAGCGATAACCCGCCGCGCCTGAACCATCGTTCAGGCGGAGCGGGTGTTTTTTTATTTGAACTTGGAAAACGCAGTTCAACTACGAATAGACACGGATACCAAGGACTGGCACGAAACGCCCGACTCACCTAGGCGGCAATCTGACACGCCGCCCAAAATCCGTGTTTATCCGCGGTTTATGATTCTTCGTCGGTTCTTCGCTGTTGACGATGAGTAACAGCGGGAGTTGCTACCGCAACTCCGGCCGCAAGAGGACATTTTCATCGAGTTAGAAAGAGGGCATTCTCATGGAGTCGAGACACCCATGCCCAGCCGTAACGAACCTGCCGTCTGGAGGAAAGACGACCACTTGGACCAACCAGATGCAAGGCAGCCAGCAATTTTTCCGGGTTCAGGTTGTCCCGTAACCTCAGAACCTGTTCTGGCCGGCGTCCAGGCCCATGTATCGGTTGAGCAAAATCTGGAGGTGCTGGACGGAGTTGATCGGGCCCGAACTCACGGCGTCACCCATGATGATTTGGGGCATCGCCGAGCTGTCAACGGCCAGCCAGTTGGCGCGGTGAATCTTGCAGTCGGTCAAGATTTGTTGCTGTATCCACGGATCCGCGAGGGCAGACTTCAGCTTGTCTGCGCCCACCAGTTGTGCGGCATAGTCCTCGGCTTCTTTCAACGGCGGCGGTTTCACCGAGGCAAACATCCAGTCATCAAACTGCCGATGAACTTCGGGTTTGGCTCGCCAGACCGCCAAACCCAGCCGCGCATATTCGCAGGAGTTCGTCGCGGCAGTGTGGGACGTTCGCGGGATGAACGGATTGCACAGGGGCGATATGGACATGGGCAAACAAACGACGCCCAGTTGATTGGAAAACTGCTGGCACGTCTTCACCAAAATGGGATGCAAGGCGCGGCAATGGATGCAGGTGTAATCGAGAAGACAAACAATGACATGCGGCGCATCCGGCGAACCCATCATGGGCACGTCGTCGAGCTTGATCAAAAACTGGTTGCTGTAGAGCGACAGCGTCCGGGGCGCAATCAACCGGGCGTTGGGCGATTGCGGCAAATAGACGGCCAAGCCGCCATTCGCTTGCGACGCGGCCTGGTTCGTGCTCGTGGCGGCAGCCGTGTGTTTGAGAAGCTTGACCACGTTACGTTGCTTTTGGACGAGCACTTGCCCGCCCGCCAGCACCGCGACACCGGCCAACCCGATCAGGACGAGAGAAAAAATCGCCTTACGTGGAACGCCCCGCTTGCCTGACCCGGTGGTCCACATCGGCGTGTCCGGGTCGGCGGCCAGGGGAATGTTTTTCAAGCAAAGCAGCGCGGCGGCAAAACCACAGGCATGGGCGGTCAGGCAGAACTTGCAGAATGCCTTGATGACGAAAACCTGCAAACCGACAAACCACAGGGCGGCCCCGGCCACGATGACCGAAAGGATAATGATGGCCGCCCATGATCCGCGCTGATCGTCTGGCGCAGGGCGCTTCTGCAAGAGAACAGTCGCTCCCAGCAACGCCAGATAAACCAGCACGGCGGGCACGCTGACGGGCAGGTCAAGCCAGTAGGCCCACCGGCTTTGAAGCACTTTATTGCAACCGGACTCGGGACCGCACCCGGCCGCCGGCCCGTTGTGGATGGCCACCCAAGCCAGATAACCCGCACCCACCATCGCGACCATCAGCAAAGCGCGTGCCCATGGGAGCCACACGGGCGTTGATGGGATCGCTGGGGGTGATGAATTATCGCTGTCCATCGAGTATCTTTGAAAACTGTAGCCGCCGAGGTAACGAGGCTCATTCTTCAATGAAACTGGAGCCTCCTTACGTCGGCTGCTACTTGATAACGGGCTGTTAACCCGGCTGACTGTGCTGCCGACCGGTCACTGGGGTTGGGCCGGTGCCTCTGCTGGGACTGGCTGGTCAGCCGGCGCGTTCGGCGGGACGGCTTGGTGGTTATTATTTTTTTGCCCGCCCATTTTTCTGTTGCGGAAGTTCGGATTCGAATTCGTCCCACCACTTCTCGTCGGCGCTTTGCTATTTTCCACATAGCTGGTGTTGGTGGCGAACTCAGGTGCCAAATTCTCAGTAATGCTGGGAGTCTTAATAAAGTCAATTGCGTCCAACACCGCCACTTTCTCGCGCGGGTCCGTGATATTCTGTGCGGCCTTTTCCAATCCTGGCACCGCATTCGTATCGTTCACGACCACCAGCGCCTGTAAGACAGCCTTACGCACCTCGGCTTCCGGACTCGCCATCTTGGCCAACAATGCCTCGATAATGATTGAATTGTTGGTGCCATCCACCTCACCTGGAAGTCCATGAATTTCATCCAACTCGTTTTGTATGACGGCGGCTCGAATCTCCTCCGAGACAGCCATTGTGTTGCTGGAGTTAAGGCCGACTTGGAGCACTGGCTGGTTGGTGACGTCCGTGACCGGCTCGCCGCCAGCTAACCCTGCGGTGGGTTGGCTGCTAACGCCTTCAACATGGCTTCCCAGCACTCCCTTCAATATGGCAATAATCGCAAGCACACTGAAGGCAGCTACCAAGATGGCAATCACTATTTTGGGTCGCATAACAAATTGCAGGTGTTTTCGCTAAAAGGCGCAACCCAAAGCCTGCCTTATGGCCTCGGCTTTGGGTTGCGGATTTGTATTGGATCTTCTAAATATTATAATCGTTGTTTAAACCAAACCAAGGGCTGAACGATTATGCAGAAAAACCATTATGGCTGTGCATAAGGAAGCGGGCTGGTATAATCAATTGTTCCGAAATTAGGCCAATCCGTCCTGTGATAAGAAAGACTCAACGGCACATTTTCTTGACTGGTCGAAATTAACCCCTCTAAGCCTGGCGGGTTGGACTCCATCACGAGATCATCCGCGTTGCCATCCCAGCCAATGCCATACCAATTGTCATACCAAGCAACGTCGTCGCAGCAGAGAGCTGTCTTCACAACTTTTTCGGTAATAGTGGCGGTGCCGGTGATGAGCTGGCAAGTCAATTGAACAAAACCATAACCATTGGCTGCATAGGTGGCATTGCCAATGAAATCTGGCAGCAAATCCCCAGAATTAATTTTCTTAAGCTGCCAACCATAAGTGAGGATACCGTTCAAAGTGAAACGAATTTCGTAAGGTGAAGGGCGACCTTGACCTGATACGATCGAATTATTGTAAACCAAAGCATCCGGCTTTGTCCCGTCAAGGAAACCAATGGTCGGCTGAAGACCATAATATCCGGTAAAGAGCGGACTTCCGGTGTTACGCCCATCCAAATACTCATTAGCCTGGGTGTTATCAAATTTCCAAGCTAAATAGTAGCGATCCGTGCCTTTTCCAAACAGCGTTTTCCCAGCCGGAACCACGCAGCACGGAGGACCTGACACATTACCACCAGTCTTGTCGTAATTGAACGTCGCATCACTGATGAAGCTGTTCAGATAGAAGCAATCATAGCACTCCTGAACTTGGAGATCGAAGAAAAACGTTACATTTTCGCAAACGATACCGGCCTGGTGAGTATTCGCAGGATCCTTGATAAAAATCTGGCCCCAAGGCTGAAAATGCCCGGGAGGATACATATAAGGCGCGGCTAGATTCTCCTGATAATGACGGCCGTTAGCGAGCGTCGCATAAGTAGTCCCATCAGGAATGATGGTTGACACACCCGTGGATGGATCAGTGCTAAAGGTGCCGTCCATGTCCGGATCTGGAATCGAGGTTGAAAGACCCGGAATGACATTGAAGAAGCCAGAAAGCTCTCCCTGCACCAGCACCAACTGTGCTTTGGAGCTATAATAATTGGCACCTGTCAATTGGTCGCCAGCAATCGTGTTGCCATGCAGGACAACGCCGATGGCTTTAATCAGATCCGTTTGCGTCAGCTTGCCCTTGCCAGTCTTGTAATACAATGGACCGTCGGTCCAATAACCAGCGTTGGCTTTTGTTGCGGAGGTGCTGACACTCGCCTGCCCTTGGAGCGCCAAAGAAAACGCAATCGTGTCTTCCTTGGAATTCTGCGCGAACAACTGCGTGCTCACGCAAGCCGCCAGCGCGACTGATGTTAATATTGTTGTTTTCATTTTTTTCATAATTTTTCGGTTTTTTTTGTTCTCTGTTTTTGCTTTTGTCCATTGTTCCATCCGCTACATGCCCGTTTTGGGCACCTTGGTTCCATCCGCTACATGCCCGTTTTGGGCACCTTGCTTGAGCCGATTCTTACACCGGCCTCAATGGGCGTCAACCACTTTCGTCACTTTTTTTTGATTTTTTTGTGCCGTTTTCCGGGCGTCGCCCAGTCCACTGCCGGGTTTTGTAACAGACCCACCAGCCGCTCGTCAACACTTTTAAGCGTTTTTTTTAACTTTTTTTATGCCGCTTTGGCTTGGCCCAAAGCACGCCCGGCTCTGCCTGACAGCCCGTTAAACCGAACAATGCCGTCGGAATTCAACGCAAAGAGCGCAAAGAGACCAAGCCGCAAAGTGGACACGACGAATTCCAAACGGGGTGACCGGCAGCTTGTGTTCACCAAATGGTGACGCGCAAGACTGCCAGCAAAGGCTTTCAAAACCTTGGCGTCTTCGCACCTTTGCGTCTTTGCGTTGAAAGTTTTCTGCATCGTTCCAGCTAAAAATTGGCTTAAGGTTTGCCGGCCGGCCCCTTGCTCTGATTGGTATTGGCGACGGGAACGTGGTCTGACGTTCTCGCAGTATTAATCTGGTTGGTATTGCTCTGGTGCGATTTTATCACCGCCATACGAGCCTCAATGGTGCTGATATACGATTGCACCTCGGCCTTGTCCTCCTGACTTTGGGCAGAGGCCAGCGCTTGTTCGGCCTTGGCCAGGCCTTCGTCGCGTTTGCCGGTCTCGAAAAGCAGAACCGCACGAGTGATCATGACCCGCACTGAATTCGTTGGTGGCAGTTTTTCGGCCTGTGTCAAAGCCATGCTGGCCAAGGCAAAATCGTGCTTCGCAATTTGAGGGGCCGTGGCGATTTGGAACGCCAAATCGCACAACAGCGGCACATCGTTGGTCCGGGCCTCCAGCAGCACCCGGCCCGCCGCCCGAGTCCGGGCATCGCCCCGACGGGCCAAACCGAGATATTGCAGCATCTGGTGATTGGCCACATCCAATTTCGCGTGCCGCGTCACGTCGTATTGGCCGGCAGTGATTTGCTCCAGCGCCTTGTCCAATCCGCGCAGAGCATGGCCGTGCCAAAGCAGGTTGCCATTCGTGCCCACCACGAACGCATAGGGGATGGCTCGCTGCCCGACAGGCTTCATATAACCCAACGAGGTTTGCCGCTGGTCATCGGCGGCGATCGCATACTCGATGTTCGTGCCGCCGCCATGTAAAACAAACTCCTTGATTTCATCCGCCGATTCGTCGCTAATGCCCACGATCACCACGCCATTGGTTTGGAAACGCTTTTGGAGGGCGTTGAGATTGGTAATGGCAACGCGGCTGACCAGACTCGAAGCATTCCAAATCTCCACCACAAAAATATTCGTGCCTGCCTTGACGGCCACCGGCTGGCCCTTGATCCATTCTTTCACCACCAAAGGCGGGGCAGGTTCGCCGATCAGGCCGCTCAACCCGATGCTGGGCGCGAGACCAGCCATCAGGAACACGAGAGAAACTGCATGCTTCATCATCATTCCTTACGAGCTTATTCATGGAAGGAGTCTGGCGCAAGTTCCAAAGTTTTGCCCGCCAAAACAGGTGCGCATCCCACCTTTTTCCAACATTGGCAACTTGGGCAATAGGAGCGCCGCCAAAACAGGCAACTGAATTTCAGAGTCCTGCGAAAAATGAAAAAAACAAAGGACGGCTTGCCATTCAGCGCGGGCCATGATAGATAGTGCAGGTTGACTTGAACAGTCACGCCCAAACGAAGTCTAAAGTCAACTAAAAGTAATAGTAATGAAGCAGAATTGAAGTATGAAAAAGCATTTACAAGCGATTAAAATTGTTCTGTGCGCTCTAACGCTGGGTGCCTGCGTGGCCGCGCAGGCAACGTTGCCCTCGCCCAACAGCGGCATGGCGCTCATACCGGCCGGCCCGTTCATAAGAGGCGACGCCAACGACTTTAACATCTCCCACGACGCGCCAACGAACACGGTAAATGTGAGCGCGTTCCAAATAGACACGAACTTGATCAGTTACGCGAACTGGCAGACGGTCTATAATTGGGCGATTAACCACGGCTACACTTTTAGCAATGCGGGTTTGGGCACCGCAGCCAACCATCCTGTGCAAACTGTGAACTGGTATAGTGTGGTCAAGTGGTGCAACGCGCGCACCGAGATGGAATCAAACCAACTGGCAGTTTGTTATTATACGGACGCAAACCATACGAATGTTTTTCGCCAGGGAGAAATCGTGTTAACGTCCGCCTGCGTGGACTGGACAGCAAACGGCTACCGACTGCCGACGGAGGCGGAGTGGGAGAAGGCGGCACGAGGCAACCTGTCTAACCCTAACCGTCGCTTCCCGTTGGGCAATACGATTTCGCATTCCCAAGCGTGGTATACCAGTTCGGGAACTTTGTTGCCATACGATTTGGGGCCGGCGAACGTTTTGAAAACCACCACCACCCCGGTGGGATCATTCGCACCGAATGGTTTTGGCCTCTTTGACATGGCAGGCAATGCGTATGAATGGTGCTGGGACTGGTATTTGACCAACTACTACACTATTTCTCCCACCTCTGATCCCCAAGGGCCAACGTCAGGAACCACGCGTGTTATCCGAGGCGGCAGTTGGATTAACGAGCCCGGTCAGCTCCGGTGTGAATACCGTGGTGTTCGTAATCCGGCTTCGCCACTTAATCAAATTGGTTTTCGCTGTGTGCGGGGTAAGCAGTCCCAGACCATCAGCTTTTCGCTGAACCTGACCTACACCTACGGCGAAACAATCGATTTGACTGCGGGGGCCAGTTCCGGTTTGCCGATTACATTTACCGCTTCCGGCCCGGCAACAATTTCGGGCAATGTCCTCCTGACCATAACTGGCGCAGGCCCAGTCACAGTGACCGCGAACCAACCTGGCGATGCCACTTACTCGGCTGCGCCTCCCGTATTCCAGATTTTTACGGTGCTCCGGGCGACGCCGGTGGTGAACGCCACAGGCGGGATCTTCCCATATGACGGCACGGCAAAAGCGGGCAGCGGCACGGCCACCGGCGGTGCGGGTGAGCCTCTGGCGGTGACGTTGATTTATGCTGGCAAGGGCAGCACGAGGTATGGCCCGACAACCAATGCGCCGAGCGCAGCGGGAGCCTACACGGTGACGGCGTCCACGGCGGGTGACGCGAACAATATTGCGGGCAACAGTTCGGCGGTGGCATTGACGATCAACCAGGCGACGCCGGTGGTGAACGCCACGGGCGGGACCTTCCCATATGACGGCACGGCAAAAGCGGGCGGCGGCACGGCCACCGGCGGTGCGGGTGAGCCTCTGGCGGTGACGTTGATTTACGCTGGCACGGGCAGCACGAGGTATGGCCCGAAAGCCAGTGCGCCGAGCGCAGCGGGAACCTACACGGTGACGGCGTCCACGACGGGTGACGCGAACAACACAGCGGGCAGCAGTTCGGCGGTGGCATTGAAGATCAACCAGGCGACGCCGGTGGTGAACGCCACGGGCGGGACCTTCCCATATGACGGCACGGCAAAAGCGGGCAGCGGCACGGCCACCGGCGGTGCCGGTGAGAATCTGGTGGTGACGTTGAGTTACGCCGGCACGAACTATGGCCCGAAAGCCAGTGCGCCGAGCGCAGCGGGAGCCTACACGGTGACGGCGTCCACGGCGGGTGACGCGAACAACACTGCGGGCAGCAGTTCGGCGGTGGCATTGACGATCAACCGGGCGACGCCGGTGGTGAACGCCACGGGCGGGACCTTCCCATATAACGGCACGGCGCAACCGGGCAGCGGCACGGCCACCGGCGGTGCCGGTGAGACTCTGGCGGTGACGACGAATTACGCTGGCACGGGCAGCACGAGCTATGGCCCGACAACCAATGCGCCGAGCGCAGCGGGAACCTACACGGTGACGGCGTCCACGGCGGGTGACGCGAACAACACTGCGGGCAGCAGTTCGGCGGTGGCATTGAAGATCAACAAGGCAAGTCTGAGCATCACGGCGACTAATGCCAGCAAGGTGTATGGGCAGACCTTGAACTTTGCGGGAACGGAGTTCACGCCGACCGGCTTGGTGGGCAGTGACAGCGTCAGCAGTGTGACGCTGACCAGCGCCGGGGCGACAAACACGGCTCCTGTGGCTAATTCGCCTTACATCATCACGCCCAGCAGCGCAATCGGCAGTGGTCTGGGCAATTACAGTATTACTTACAACCCCGGCTACCTGACGGTGAGCAATGCGGTGCTGACCGTCACACATTCGGGCAACAGCGTGATTATCTCATGGCCATCTGCCTCGACGGGTTTTGTTTTGCAACAAAATTCAAATCTCGCGACGACGAACTGGACGACCAGCAGTGGTATTTCCGACGACGGCACGAACAAGAGCATTACCATCACTTCGCTCACGGGAAATTTATTCTTCCGCCTGTCCCATCCGTAGCAGAATTGACGTTTGACAGTTCGGACACGATCAGCGGCAGCGTGAGCAACACCGCCGGCTCGTGGGAGACAAACTTTACCATCACCAACTTCACTTTCAGAGTGCAGTTCAGCACCAATCTGGTGAATCCAAACTGGCAGGATCTCGGCCAAGCTGTGTTCCAGTTCACCGACACGAATGCGGTCAATAACCAGACCGGTTTCTACCGCCTCGTTGCCTCAACTAATAGCTTTTAACCAAGAATCAAGTCAACGAGGCAGAGCAGCGTTACTGCTGCCTCGTTGATCCTTGGTGGTTATTCTTGAACAGAGATGTCAAAGAGCAAATCGGTGATTGAATGGCGCTCATCCCAGCCGGCACGTTCATAAGAGGCGGCGACTGGCGGGACTACGCTGCCACCGTCCGGTGCGCAGCTCGCGACAATCACAAACCGAGCCTACCCAACAGTCTGATTGGTTTTCGTTGTGTGCGGGGGTTTTAGGTTCTGATCTTCTATGGCAGTTCCAGCCAACCTTGGCACAGTTGCCATGAGGCTGGAAAAAGCGGCGGAGGGCCGCCGCAGTCCAAGCGCTGGCGCGATTTCCTGTGACCGGCGTAGGCGCGCAGCGTCTTGGAGTGCTCCAGCCCTCTGGAGCTTTCCCGCGTGAACCAAAATGCGCCAATGTCAACATGAACTGCTCTACGGCAGGCAAGGATGTCCGCCGCCACAGACCGTCGCCTGCACCTCAAATTTTCAGTCAGGCGAGCCAATTTCAAAACCTCTGAAGCCGACCTGTAAAGGCTCGTTTTCGTTGAGATTTGAGCCTCCTTACGTCGGCTGCTACGGGGTTTTGAAAAAAAACCTCTCTTGAATCAAAGTCAGGACTCGACGGAGTCTCGCCCCACCAGATCTCGTTCAGGGCTTGCCTGCCGGAGCATTCGTGCTGAGGTTGTTGGTCTGGCTGGCTTTGTCCGCCGCCAGACGCGCTTCCATGGCGTTGACACAGATTTGGGCTTGATCCTTTGCCTCCGCGCCTTGGGCGGAAGCCAGAGTCTGCCGGGCCTTGGCCAGTCCTTCTGCTTGCTTGCCGGTCTGGAAAAGCAAGATGGCCCGGTTCACGGCGATGTCCGTGGTGTTGGTGGCCGCCAGTTGCTCCGCGCGGTCGAACGCCGCGCTGGCCAGCGCCACATCCCGATTTGCAATGAACGGATCGGTGGCAATTTTGGCTCCCAACTCGCACAACCCCGACGCATCGTTGGTCCGGAGGGTCAACAGAATCCGGCCCGCCTGCCCGACTTGCGGATCTCCCTGACGGGCCATCACCAGGTATTGCTCCAACTGATCCCGGGCCAGAATGTTTTTTTGCGCCTGCTCCAAGTTGTATCGGCCCGACACGATTTCATCCACCACCTCACCCAATCCCTGCCGCAGCGGGTGGCCTTGCCAGAGCACCTTGCCGTCCTTGCCCACGACATACGCCCGGGGAAGCATCATCTGTTTGAAGGCCCGCTGATAGCTGGCCGTGGTGGCGCGGATGTTGTCGGCGGCAACGGTGTATTCAATTTCCGCCCCTTTGAGCTGGACGAAGTCCTTGAGCGGCTCCGCCGGCTCGTCACTGATGGCCACGACGACCACTCCTTTGTTCTGAAACATCTTCTGGAGATTGTTAAGGTTGGTTATGGCGAATTCGTTGGCCCGGCTCAAGGTGCAGAACACCAGGACGTAAATGTTCGTGCCGGCCTTGAAATCCACCGGCTTGCCCTTGATCCATTCCATGACCGTCAGGGGCGGGGCGGGGTCGCCGAGCTTGTCGGCAAAGCTGGAAATGGGGGCAAAACAGGCCATCAGGCCCACGAGCAAGACTGCGTGTTTATTAATCATCGTTTATGAGTTTTTTTCAGAACCGGATGTTAAGCAAGTCTAAAATTAGTTGGACTTTCCCCAGTTTTTACCAGCAGCCGAAAACACGTTGTCGGTTTGGTGTTGCGAGGACGGGAGTCCGGCGGCACCAAGGACACCAGACGCCCAATCTTGAGAGCAACCCCACTGCCGCCGTCAACGTCAGATTCGACTACAGGCTGAAGTTCAGGGTTGGGGTTGTAGGAGGGGTTGTCGAACTGGCTGCACAAAAAACTCGCTTTCTTTCCCCTTCCGCCAAAAAATAAAACCAATGACCGATTTTCTGAAAAAACTGTGGGAATTTGTCCGGCCTTACCGGGGCCGCTTTTTCCTCGGCCTGCTCTGCGGCATTTTTTACGGGCTGAGCAATGGCGCGTTGCTCGCGGTCGCCAAAGTGGTCATGGATTTGATTTTTACCGGCCACACCAACTTTTACGACCAGCTTGAGAAGGCTCCGCAGTGGATCCGTCCGCTCACGCACTGGCTTGCTTCGGCGCTGCCGGAATTTCATGCGCCCGCCGCGAATGACACCATCCGCTGGCTGCTGGTCATCGGCACTATTCCCGCCATCATGCTGGTGCGCATCTCGCTGGCCTATTTGAGCATTTACCTTACGAACTGGTCGGCCATGCACGCCATCGCCGACATCCGCACCAAACTGTTCGGCCACCTCCAGAATCTTTCGCTCGGATTTTTCAACCGCGCCAGCACCGGCGATTTGATCGCGCGCATCACCAACGACACCGTGGTGCTTTACAACATTATCGGCAATTCGTTTGCGTCCATGGTCAGGGATCCGGTCACGATTCTCTGCCTGCTTGGCTACCAGCTTGCCATCCAGCCCATGTTGACGTTGGTGTCCGTCATCGTGTTTCCCGTGTGCCTCGTGCCGATCATCATCTTCGGGCGCAAAGTCCGCAAATCCGCCCGCGCCGTGCAGGAGCACAACGCCACGCTCACGAACCTGATGCACGAATCTTTCACCGGCAACCGCGTCATCAAGGCCTACAATCTCGAAGCCACCGTCATCGAGCAATTCAAAATCACCACCCAAAAATACGTTGGCCAGATCATGCGCGTCATCCGCGCCAACGAAATTCCCAGCCAGCTCATGGAATTTTTCGGCGCGGCCGGCCTCGCCCTCGTCTTCCTTTATGTCGAGCAGATGCCCCCGGAACAACAGCCCAAGGCGTCGGACTTCTTCATCTTTGTCTTGAGCCTCGTGATGGTTTACCCGCCCATCAAGACACTCACGCGGCTCCACAACCAGCTTCATCAGGCCCGCGCCGCCAGCGAACGCGTTTTCCAACTGCTCGCCCTCAAAAACTCCGTGCCCGAACCCGCGCAGCCGAAAATGCTCCACGCCTCGCACGCCGACATCGAAATTCAAAACCTCGATTTCAACTACGGCGAAAAACCGGTGCTGCACCGCATCAATCTCACCGTCAAAGCCGGCCAGCTCGTTGCGCTCGTCGGCGCGAGCGGCTCCGGCAAGACTACGCTCGCCAACCTGCTCCTGCGCTTTTATGACCCGACGCGTGGCACGGTCAAAATCGGTGGCGTGGATGTGCGCGAGGTTTCCACACGCGATTTGCGGAATCAAATCGCCGTCGTCGCGCAGGAAAATATTCTGTTCAACGACACGGTCCGCCGGAACATCGAGTTGGGACGGCTGGGTGCGACGAGCGAGGAAATCATCGCCGCCGCCAAACACGCCTTCGCCTACGAATTCATCATGCAGAAACCAGAAGGCTTTGACGCCGTCATCGGTGAAAAAGGCGTTTCCCTTTCCGGCGGCCAGCGCCAGCGCCTCGCCATCGCCCGTGCCGTCTTGAAGAATGCGCCGATTCTCGTTCTCGACGAGGCCACCAGCGCGCTCGACACCGAATCCGAACGTGCCGTGCAATCTGCGCTCGATGAACTAATGAAGGGTCGCACGACGATTTGCATCGCGCACCGGCTCTCAACCATTCTCCACGCCGACGTGATTGTCGTGCTCGACCAAGGCCGCATTGTTGAAACCGGACGGCACGAGGAACTCGTCAAGCGCGGCGGCGTCTATCAGAAACTTTACGAACTCCAATTCGCCTCGTAAGCGCCCAAAAAAATTCGCCCGGCACCGGGCGCATGTCCGGGTTCTGGCCAGAAAAGCATAGAGAATGAGGCCGAAGCGGCTTTAAGATTGGGCAAGCGAATCGCCGCGCCGACGGCTTCTCAACGGTTTTCCCCGTGATTGTCTTTTCGTATCAAACGCCGGGTCATGGCATCCAAACATTGATCCGGACGGGCTTGAAAAAGTGGAAGCATTTCACCCAACAAATGCTTTCCGGCGCAGGACCAATCCGCTTCTGCGGTCAGATGTTCTCTGGGCACCGGCCGGCCTAGTGTGATCCGATAATGCCACGAACCTTCATCGGTGATGGAACAAGGAATGAGTTCCGCCTGATGGCGGATGGCAAGGCGGATGGCTCCGGTGGCCATTTGAAAATCCCACCCATCGCAAAACGGAACGATCATTTGTTTGCCCGTCGGTGTGTCAATGGCCATATATAACAAGTTCCCCTCAGCGAGAAATTCGGCCAGTTCACGCAATTGATCAAGATACAGTGTGACGGGCACTTCGGGCAGGGGAAAGAACCGGTCTTGGCACCGTGCCAGATGCGTGCGCATCGCGGAGTTGCCCCCAATTAATGCCACCACCGGGAAACCCATGGCCCGCAACCAGCAATGCGCCAAGTAAATCGGACCCAGATGGCAAAAAACCAGCACGACGGGACGGCCGTTCCGTCGCGCCTCCTGCAAATGGGCGAGGCCTTCAAACTGGCAGTTCGCCTTCCATTTGGACCCGGCCAGCCGGTCGGGAAAATTTTCGATGACGCTATTCAAGTAAATATCCGTGCGTTGCAGTATTCGCGTCTTGATCGTTCTTGGCGTGCGCAAAAAATCGGGCAAGGCGGGGGCGGGTCTCGTTTTTTTGAAGACATTGTTCAAAGCGGCACGCACCAAAAAAATGGGTCGCAAAAGCGAGTAAAAAGCCCGGGGGGACAAATGCTGCTCCACCCAACGGAAAATGGAGATGGAACCGAGGCCCGCCGCATCCTTGATCGCAATTTTCAGCTTGTAAGAAACGTGTCGCATTGTTGCTCTGCTGAAGTGTAACAGACGTCATCAGCAATTCAATCATTCAACCTCTCTCGGCCCCGGCTTGGTCGTCAACCTCATGGCCTTGAAGCTTTACCACATGAAGATCGAGGCCGCGCGCGAAACCATGACGGACGAGCATCGTTGCAAATGTTCCGAAAAACTTGCGCGGCTGGAGGAACAGCTGGGCGACCTGAAAAATTGCCTTGCGGAATTGCTCGAACAAATTCAGGTCGGCACCCGCCGCTTCAAAATTTACCGCCAGATGAAGATGTATAACGACGCCAGCCTCAACCCGCAACTTTACACCAAGGTCGGCTGACGCGGAATTTGCATCTTGGCAGCACCCCGTCTGGAAGTTAATTTTTCCCGCGCGTCCGTCCGACAGCACCTATAACTTAAAACACTGCTTATGGTATTTTGCTCGCCACTTTTTTTATTTCTGTTCCTGCCGGTGGTCCTCTCGGTTTATCTGCTGCTGCCTAGCATCCGCGCCAAAAATTTCTGGCTGTTGTGCGCGAGCCTGGTCTTTTATGCGTGGGGCGAAATCAGCTTCGTTTTTCTGCTGCTGGCTTCGACGGTGATGAATTACGGACTCGGTCTGTGGATCGGACGCAGCGAAATTCCCGGACGCCGCAAGCTGGCCGTGGCCGTGGCGGTCTTCATCAACGTCGGCATCCTCGCGGTTTTCAAGTATGCGGACTTGATCGTCAATTCGGTGAATTCGCTGGGTCATCTCACCGGCGCGGCGGCGATTCCCGCGCCAAAAATCTCGCTGCCCATCGGCATCTCGTTCTTCACCTTTCATGCGCTTTCGTATGTGATTGATATCTACCGGCGCAAATGGCAGGCGGCGAAAGACCCCAAGGACGTGGCACTTTACATTTTCTTTTTTCCGCAATTGGTGGCCGGGCCGATCCTGCGGTGGAACGCCATCGCCCCGCAATTGCTGCAACGCCAGTTCAGCAGCGAAGTTTTTGCCGAGGGCGTGCGGCGGTTTGTCGGCGGGCTGGCAAAAAAAATGATCATCGCCAACGCGGTAGCTCTGCCAGCAGACCAGATTTTTGCTTTATCACCCGATGAACTGTCACCTGCCACGGCGTGGTTTGGCATCTGTTGCTACACGCTGCAAATCTATTTTGATTTTTCCGGCTACTCGGACATGGCGGTCGGCCTTGGCAAAATGTTCGGCTTCACGTTCATCGAAAATTTTAATTTTCCCTACACCGCGCAGTCCATCCGGGATTTCTGGCGGCGCTGGCACATCTCGCTTTCCACCTGGTTTCGTGACTACGTTTATATTCCGCTCGGCGGCAACCGCGTTTCCGAAACCCGCAACCGTCTCAACCTCGTGGCGGTTTTTTTCCTCTGCGGCCTGTGGCACGGGGCGAACTGGACATTTGTGGCGTGGGGATTTTATCACGGAATTTTTCTGGTGCTGGAACGGACGGGCTGGGGAACCACACTGGAAAAACTGCCGCGCCCGTTGCGGCATTTTTATGCGCTGCTGGCGGTGATGCTGGGCTGGGTGCTGTTCCGCGCGAACACTTTCCCGGAGGCGGCCAATTATTTTGCCGCGCTCGCCGGGCTGGGCCAGCCCGCGCACGCGCAACCGCTCGCCCGCTACGCCGGCAACGAAGCCATTTGGGCAATCTGCCTCGGCGCGGTGTTCAGCATCCTGCCTTGGAACAAGGTGAAAATTTTCTGCGCGCAACTCGCCGAAAAACTGCCCGGCAAGCCGCGAATCATTTTGAGCAACATCGGCGGGATCGTGGAAATCGTCCTCATCCTCGCGGTATTCCTGATCTCGGTCGCGTGGCTGGCTGGCGGCACCTACAACCCGTTCATCTACTTCCGTTTTTAGTCCGCCGTGAAAACCGCCACCACCATTTCCACCCGCCGCCGCTGGCCGGATCGCGCCTTGATCAGCCTGTTCGTCTTATTTTTGCTCCTGCCGTTGCTGGACATGGCTTTTCACGTTGATCCGACCTCGCCGCCGAGTGAAAACCGTCTGCTGACGCCGTTTCCGCCGCGGCCGGACGGAATGGCCGGCCTGAAAAAATTTCTGGCGGGCTGGGAGGCGTATTTCAATGACCACTTCGGCTGCCGCAAGGTGCTGGTCATGTGGCACAACAAACTCAAGTGGTCGCTGTTCAAGGAAAAGAGCGTCCGCAACGTGCTGGTCGGCACCGACGGCTGGATGTTTTTTTCCGCCAGCCAGATGGTCGAACATTTTCGCGGCGCACTCCAGTTCACGGATCAGGAATTGGCCGACTGGCGGAAATTGCTGGAACATCGCCGCGACTGGCTCGCACAACGCGGCATCAAATACCTCTTCGTCCTCGCGCCGGACAAGCAAAGCATTTATCCCGAACGCCTGCCGGCGTGGCTCAAAAATCTTGGCGGCCGGACCAAGGTGGATCAACTCTTCGCCCACATGCGCGCACATTCGACGGTGGAAATGCTGGATTTGCGCCCGGCATTGTTCGCCGCCAAAAAATCCGCGCCCGTCTATCTAAAGACCGACACGCACTGGAACCAATTGGGTGCCTTCATTGCTTGTGAAAATGTCATCCAAACGCTGGCTCAACACCAATTGCCGGGCTTGGTTCCCGTGGCCTTGGATTCATTTGATCGCACCAACCGGCTGGCGGTTGGCGGCGATCTGGTGAACATGCGCGGCATCCGCATCAGCATGGCCGAAAGCAATGCGGTTTTCCTGACCCCCAAACCGGAACTGCCCGCGCTGGAAACCTTTGTTCCGACCGGTGAACATGTGATGGATGAAGCCATCGCAAAAAATTCGCATGGCAGCGGATTGGCGATGGTTCATACCGACTCTTTCGGCCGTCGCTGGATTCCCTTCCTCGGCTATCAATTCGGCGAGGCTGATTTTTTCTGGCAATACCACCTTGACGGGCCGCTGATTGAACGGCAGAAACCCGTCGTGGTTATCAATGAAATGCTCGAACGTTTTTTCAACGTGACTGACCCCAGGGAGCTGTTCTCAAAAGATGTGCTGCCTTGAAATGAACCGACCAATGAATCCTTGAACCGTTACCGAAACCAGCCCGCATATGGGCGAACGTGCTGGTCATTGCCATTTTCTTCAGCCTGCTGTGGCTGCCGACGCTGGATAAATGTTTCAATCTTGACAACTCGCGTCCGCCGGGTGAAAACCGTTTGCCCGCGCCGTTTCCGCAATTGCAACAGCCCAGCCTCGCCGCCGCCCAAAAATTCATCACCGGCCTCGAAGCCTACTTCAACGACCATTTCGGCTTTCGCAAAAAACTCATCCGCCTGTTTCAAAACTGGAAGCTCGGCCTCTTTCACGACCGCAGTGTTTACAAAATCGTCGTCGGGCAGGATCAATGGCTCTTTTGGGGCGAGGCCCAAATGGTCGAACATTTTCTCGGCCTGGCGAAGTTCACGCCGGGGCAGTTGCAGTTGTGGCAGACGTTGCTGGAAAAACGGCGCGACTGGCTGGCGCAACGCGGCATCAAATATCTTTTCGTAGTCGCGCCCGATAAGCAAAGCGTCTATCCCGAAGAACTTCCAGCTTGGCTTATCACCGCCGTTCCGGCCAACCGCGAAACCAAGCTCGATCAGTTTTTGAAATACATGCAGACTCACTCCACAGTGGAGATTTTGGATTTGCGCCGGCCATTGATTGACGCGAAGAAAATCGCGCCGGTGTATCTGCAAAACGACACGCATTGGAATCTGCTCGGCAGTTTTGTCGGCGCGCAAGAACTCGTCAAAGTCTTGGCGCAGCAGTTCACGAATCTGCCGCCGTTGCAATTGCAGGATTTCACCTGGACGAACACGGCCTACACCGGCGGCGACATGGCCCGGATGCTCGGCACCGATGCGGTGGAAAAAAATTATTTTGCCTTCAATCCCAAACCGGCGCTGCCCCGGTTGCGCTCGCAGGAGAATCTGAATTATCCAACCGCATGGGGATTGAAGCGCGTCCTCACCCTGGAAAATCCTGAAGCCGCGTCCACCACCGTCGTGTTGTTCACCGACTCGTTCGGGGTTTCGTGGGAGCAGTTCCTCGGTTATCCGTTCAAGAAAACAATTTTTCTGGCTGACAACCGCGAGTTCAACCCGAAGATCATTTCTGAAAACAAGCCCGCTATCGTCGTCAACGAAATGCTGGAGCGCTATTTCTACACCACCGACCCGGAGGAGTTGATGGGGCGCGACGGCCTGCCATGAATACCACCGCTCAGCCAACTTTTCTTGCCGGCGGCCGGGGCAAAAAGTGTCAAAAAATTCAGCCAGTTTATCCTGTCCCTGACCGGTTGATTTCAGGGATAATGTTCCCATCAACAGTTTTTAAAACATGAAAGCCGCCCAACCTGCCAAAGACAACGCCACCAGCCGCTGGCTCTCCTACCGGCCCGAAATCAAGGTCGTGGACTGCACCATCCGCGACGGTGGCCTGATGAACAACCACCATTTCGACGATAAAATCGTGAAAGTGGTTTACGACACCTGCATCGCCGCCGGTGTGGATTACATGGAACTCGGCTACAAGTCGTCGCGCAAAGGCATCAAGGCCGGCGAACATGGCTGCTGGAAATACTGCATCGAGGACGACCTGCGCCGCATCGTCGGCGACAACAAGACCAGTCTGAAACTGTGTGTCATGGCGGATGCCGAGCGCTGCGATTATCATGAGGACATTCTGCCGAAGAAAGATTCCGTCCTGGACATGATCCGCGTGGCGACCTACATCCACCAGATTCCGACCGCGCTGGACATGGTCAAGGACGCGCACGACAAGGGCTACGAAACCACCGTCAACCTCATGGCCGCCTCGACCATTCCCGACCGCGAGTTGAACGAAGGCTTGGAAATGCTCGCGAAATCCGAGGCGAAGGCGATTTACGTCGTGGACAGTTTTGGCGCGTTTTACAGCGAACAGATCCGCGCGCTGGTGAAAAAATATCTTGGCTACTGCAAGTCGTCCGGCAAGGAAGTGGGCGTTCACATGCACAACAACATGCAGCTCGCCTTCGCCAACACCATCGAGGGCATCATCGAAGGCGCGAATTTTCTCGACGCCACGATGGCCGGCCTTGGCCGCGGCGCGGGCAACTGCCCGATGGAAGTGCTCCTCGCCTTCCTGCACAACCCGAAATATGAATTGCGCCCCGTGCTCGACTGCGTGGCGAACCACATCGAGCCGATGCGCGCGAAACTGCTCTGGGGCTACGACCTGCCGTATCTGCTCACTGGCATGTTGAACCAGCATCCGCGCACCGCCATCAAGTTCAAGGAGGCCGAACTCAAGGGCGAAAAGGGCGACATCCTCAAGTTCCACGACACCGTCACGGATCAGGAATAAATAAAATTTCCGGTTGTCGTGGCGGCGTCTCGGCAGAGCGCCGCGCATTCCAAAATTCAAGCGGCGGGTTTCTCCCGAAAGCCGCGTCGCCTGCATTAGAAAAACGCGCTTGACTCCGCGCAGGAATCAAATTGATAATCCGGCGTTCCCCGACTGTTTATGGGCAGCACCGCTTCCATCCGCAAGACCGTCAAACCGGCGGCTCACAGGAAAGGTTTGTCCCTCGCTCGCAGCCGCCGGGGGCGCAAGGCCGCTGCCTTATCCATATGCTAACACCACTGATTAACCCCCGATCCAACCCAACCAAAAACCTAGATAGATTACAATTTTGGGCAGCTGTTTTTTTAGTTGCAGTGATCTTGAATGGTGGCGGGCGGGCGGCGGCAGCGGTGCCCCAGGTGTATGCCGGTCCTTGCGCCTACTCGTCGTTTCTCGTCGATGGTGTTGGCACTTTGAGCGCGTGGGGTGCGAACGGCTACGGCAATCTTGGGATTGGCAGTTATGCAAGTCAGTCGAGTCCCTCCGCCGTTCCGTTTCCGGCGGGCGTCCAGAGTTGGCGCGCCGTCGTGGCGGCTGGGGAATGGACTTATGCCATCGGAGATGATTCGCAGCTTTATGGGGCCGGTAACATATCCTTTGTCTACGATCCCTACCTGACGTTGATCCCGCCGCCCGCTGGTGCCGGTGGCTGGTCGGCGTTGGCGGCCAGCGACGAAGGCTGGTTGGCGGTTTCCACCAACGGCCCGATTTACGGATTCATCAACGGCAGCGTCTCGTGGCCGCCGCGTCCGGGGGCCACGCGTTGGACGCAAGTTGCAGTCCGTTCCTATTTCTCGTCCAGTGAGCCCGATCTATTCGCTCTGGACAATCGCGGAAAGCTTTATGGTTTCTATTCCGGCACCGCGTGGTTTGTTTCTCCCACCTTTGTGGAAATTCCCATTCCTGCTGGTGCTACGGCTTGGACAAGTATTAGTGTTGGTGCCCTTCATGTCCTCGCGTTGGCGAATGACGGCAACTTGTATGGCTGGGGACACAATGAGTCCGGCCAGCTCGGTCAGGGTTACTTTGTTTATACCAAGACGCCACAGCTAATTGCGTTACCGGCAGGAAAGACTGGCTGGAAGGCTATCTCGGCCGGGGGAACGCATTCGATGGCAACCACGACTGACGGGCAGTTGTTCGTCTGGGGATACAACGGCTACGGTGAGCTTGGGCTGGGCGACAACCATCCGAACCGATACGCGCCAACGGCCGTCCCGAATTTGACAAACGTCACCGCCATCGCCGCCGGTTATTACCATAGTTTGGCCGTCAGCGACTGTCAGGTTCTGGCCTGGGGCCTGAACACCAGCGGCGAATTGGGAGCCGGTTTCACCAGCCCATATTACCCTCTGCCGCTCGGCGCGCAGTTCAGTTACGACATCTGCTCCACCACCCCGCCAACCTTGCCGCTCGTTTCCATCACCGCAGCGGATCCCAATGCTTCGGAAGGCACCTGGTTGTCTGCCTTCGGCCAGACCAATACCGGCCAGTTCGTGATTTCGCGGGCAGCGGCGACCGCCTCCGGCCTTGAGGTCAAATTCGCCGTTGGAGGCACCGCTTCAAATGGCGTTGATTATCTTGCCATTCCTGCATCGATCATCATCCCCGCCAACAGCAATTCGGTCTCGCTTTTCGTCGTTCCGACCGGCAGCACCTTGGCCGCCGACCCATCAACGGTGGTGGTCAACCTTTTTGCGGACGCGGCTTATCAGTTGGGTAACTCCACCAATGCGACGGTGACACTGATCCAGTATGCATCTCAAGGCATCATAACCCTCCCAGGGCTTGGCCTGCAGATGCAACTTTTTGTCGGAACGAATCTAAACGGTCAGGTCTTCGATATCCAATCCTCAACGAATCTGATCGATTGGTCCGACCTCGGCACCGGAACAAACGTCTGGGGAATTGTCACCGTCACTGAGACGAACCGCACCCTTTTCCGCCAACGCTTTTTCCGCTCGTTTCCGATTTCGGGCCAGTGATAAATGACTACTTAGTCACGGGCGCTGCGGAACTTTTTTAGAAACTCCCGTTTCCGTTATTCCTGATTGAGACACAAAGTAACCGCCCGTCGTCGACTTCAACGATTCAAAACTTTGCAGCTTGGTGTCTTGGTGGTGAGAAGTTAAATTGTCCCCATGTCGCACGCCGATTTTGTCCATTTGCATCTGCACACCGAGTATTCCTTGCTCGATGGCGCGTGCCGTTTGGACCGGCTGATGGACAAGGCGCACGAACTGAAATTTTCCTCGCTCGCCATCACCGACCACGGCGCGATGTATGGCGCAATTGATTTTTATCAGGCGGCGCGGGCGAAAGGCATCAAGCCCATCATCGGCTGCGAAGTCTATGTCGCGCCCGGTTCGCGGCTGGAAAAGAAATCGGGCAGCGGCACGCGCGATGTTTATCATCATCTCGGCCTGCTGGCGAAGGACGAGGCCGGCTACAAAAATCTCATCAAGCTCACGACCGCCGCGCACCTGGAGGGTTTTTATTACAAGCCGCGCATTGACAAGGAAATTCTCGCCGCGCACAGCCATGGGTTGATCGCGCTGTCCGGCTGCCTCGCCAGCGAGATTCCCGACTGGATCATGAAAGACCAGTTGGACAAGGCGCGCGACGCGGTGGATTTTTTCAAGCAGACGCTCGGCGCGGATAATTTTTTCCTCGAACTGCAAAACCACGGCATTCCCGAACAGGCCAAAGTTAATAAGCATTTAATTCAATGGGCAAAAGAATTCGGTCTGAAGCTCGTCGCGACGAACGACGTTCACTACATAAACAAAAGCGATTCGCACGCGCACGATTGTCTTGTGTGCATCGGCACGCAATCGCTGTTGAGCGACCCGAAGCGCATGAGCGCGGGCTATGTGCCGGAGCAGTTTTATCTGCGCTCCGCCGAAGAAATGAAGGCGCGCTTCGCCGAGGTTCCCGAAGCGGTTTTGAACACGATGGAAGTCGCCGAGAAGTGCAATCTTGAGATCAAGTTTCCCAAAGCCACCCACGAACTGCATTACCCGGTTTTTCATCCGCCGGAACATTTCACGCGCGAAGGATTTTTGCGCCAATGGCTCGCGGAAGGACTATTTGCCCGCTACACGATTCACGCGAAGGCCGAAGGAAAAGACTTTGTCGTTACGAGCATTGATAATCCGAAGCGGCTGCCGACGTATCAGGAGTCAGAAGTCAGGAGTCAGAAGTCAGGAGAAAATTTGCTGAACGATCTCACCGTCGCCGCCGCCGTCAAAGTCGTGATTGATCGCTTGAAGGTGGAGATGGAGGTCATCGAGAAAACCGGTTTTATTTCCTACTTTCTCATCGTCGGCGATTTCATCCGTTACGGCCGCAGCGTGGGAATTTCCTGCGTGGCGCGCGGTAGCGCCGCCGGTTCGCTCGTCACTTATCTTTTGGAAATCGCGAACGTGGATCCGATCCGTTACGGCCTCTTGTTCGAGCGTTTTCTCAATCCCGAACGCGTCAATCCGCCGGATATTGACATTGATTTTGCCGACGATCGCCGCGCCGATGTCATTGAATATGTCCGCCAAAAATACGGACGCGATTCCGTTGCGCAGATCATCACGTTCGGCACGATGGGCGCAAAATCCGTCGTGCGCGATGTCGGTCGCGTGATGGGTTTGCCTTACGGCGATGGCGACCGGCTGGCAAAATTAATTCCCGCCGAATTGAAAATGGATCTGACGAAGGCGCTCAAGCAATCGCCGGAATTGAAGGAGGCTTACGAAAAAGAAGATGTGACGCGCGAGCTGATTGACACCGCGCTCATCCTCGAAGACCTCACACGCAACGCCAGTGTTCATGCGGCGGGCGTCGTCATCGGCGACCAGCCGCTCGTGAATCTGCTGCCGCTCAAAATGGACGAGGACGGCACCATCGTCACGCAATACGCGATGAATCCCGTCGGCGATCTCGGCCTGTTAAAAATGGATTTTCTCGGGCTGAAAACTTTGACCGTCATCCGCAACACCTGCGAAATGGTCAAGCGCACGCAGGGCATCGAGGTGCCGATTGACAGTCTGCCGCTCGACGATAAAAAAACCTACGACCTGCTGAACCGCGCGGAGACGCTCGGCGTGTTCCAGTTGGAATCCGGCGGGATGCGCGACCTTTGCAAAAAATTTCAGATCAGCTCCATCGAGCACATCACCGCGCTCGTGGCGCTGTATCGTCCCGGCCCGATGGATCTGATTCCTGATTTCATCAAGCGCCGCCACGGCGAAATTGAAATCAAATACGAGCATCCGCTGCTCGAACAAATTTCCAAGGAGACCTACGGCATCCTGATTTATCAGGAGCAGGTCATGCAGGCGACGCAGTTGCTCGCCGGCTTCACGCTGGGCGCGGCGGATTTGCTGCGGCGCGCGATGGGCAAAAAGAAGCCGGAGGAAATGCAGAAGCAGCGCGAGGCGTTCGTCAAGGGCTGCCATGAGAAGAATAAGATTCCCAAAACGAAGGCGAACCAGATTTTCGATTTGCTCGAAAAATTTGCCGGCTACGGTTTCAACAAATCGCACGCCGCCGCCTACGCCATCGTCGCGTATCAAACGGCGTATCTGAAGGCGAATTATCCGGTGGAGTTTTTCTGCGCCATGATGACGAACGACGTGGCCGACACGGAAAAATTGAGCGCCTATATCGCCGAGGCGCGCGATTTCGGCATCGAGGTTTTTGGCCCGGATGTGAATGAAAGCGGCGTTTATTTTGCGCCGGCTCCCCGGAGCGCGGCTGTCCCAGCCGCAGCGGCTACGAAGGCAAAGACACCGCCGGAAAATGCCAAAACTGGTTCTGTCCTTGAAAGTGCTGCGGCGGGGGACAGCCGCGCTCCGGGGCAGGCCATCCGCTTCGGCCTCGCGGCCATCAAAGGCGTCGGCGAAGGCGCGGTGGAAACCATTTTGAAAGCGCGCAACGAAAGTGGAAAATTCAAATCGCTGGCCGAATTGTGCGAGCGCGTGGACGGGCGCACGTTGACGCGAAAACCCATGGAGGCATTGATTAAAACCGGCGCGTGCGATGTTTTTGGCCAGTCGCGCGCGACGCTGTTCGCGCAGATCGAACGCACGCTGGCCCGCGCGGCGAGC